>Ga0208112_100021_pt1 | contig 363205 bp, 312 predicted proteins | sample HotLakConsoUCCLE_FD_184736 | JGI IMG/M metagenome (GOLD analysis project Ga0208112, IMG submission 184736) | Hypersaline microbial mat communities from Hot Lake, Washington, USA - Hot Lake Consortium UCC-LE (SPAdes) (version 2) ... | reverse complement strand
TGGTGATAACGTGAAGCTTTCTGTGAAGCTGATCCAGCCGGTAGCGATGGAAGAGGGTCTTCGATTTGCGATCCGAGAGGGTGGGCGAACCGTAGGCGCCGGAGTTGTAACCAAAATACTTGACTAATTCGTCTAATTTTATTGGCACGAAGGTAAAGCCGATGGCGGCTTTACCTTTTGTGCTATTTACGGGCGTAGCTCAGTCTGGTCAGAGCACTGGTCTCCAAAACCAGGTGTCGGGAGTTCGAATCTCTCCGCCCGTGCAAAAGATTAAGCCTTAATGTATATATGGAAAAGCTGAAAAATTTCATTGAAGGTGTACGAAAGGAGATGGCGAAAGTCACCTGGCCTACACAACAAGAATTAATTGACAATACTATTATTGTAGTTGTTTTTACCATCATTATATCACTTTTCATATTTGGTATTGATCAAGTTTACAGTACAATTCTGGAGGCAATCTATAGATGAGTTCATCTGAAGATAGTTTTGATTGGTATGTGGTTCGCTGCTTCACCAGTCATGAGAAAAAAGTTAAAGAGTATCTTACCCGAGAGATTGAGGAACAGGGTCTGGATCACAAGATCAGTGAGATATTAATACCAACGGAAACTGTAATTGAAATCCGTTCAGGTAAGAAGAGAACAAAAGAGAAGAATTTTTTTCCGGGATATATATTGATTAAAACCCGGTATGATGAAGAAGTAAATAATTTAGTACAAAGTGCACCTTCATGCCTTGGTTTTTTAAAAGCCGGTAAAAATGAAGTGGTTCCTCAACCGCTCAAAAAGAGTGAAGTTGAGAGAATTATTGGTCGTGTGATGGACAATCAGGAAGCCGTAGAAAAAGGTGGCATTGTTGATATTCCATACAAAGAAGGAGACATCGTAAAAGTTGTTGACGGGCCATTTAAGGAATTTGACGGTACCGTTCAGGAGGTACTTGCCGATAAACTCAAACTGAGAGTAATGGTAAGTATTTTTGGACGTAAAACCCCGGTTGAGGTTGATCTGGATCAGGTCGAATCAGCTACATAAGAACATAAACGTGAGCTATTACGCAGCAAACAGAAGCACGAATCGCTAATTGATTCAATATGGCAAAAAAAGTAGACAAAGTGCTAAAACTTCAAATTGTTGGTGGACAGGCAAACCCTGCTCCTCCGGTAGGTCCAGCTTTAGGCCAGGCCGGAATCAACATTATGGAGTTTTGTAAGGCATTTAATGCAAAAACCCAAGACAAGGCGGGTACAATTGTACCGGTTGAGATTACAGTCTATGCGGATAAGTCTTTTACATTCAAAACAAAGACTCCACCCGCTGCTGTTCTTCTTAAAAAAGCCGCGAAGATTAAATCCGGTTCAGGTGAACCAAACCGTGCGAAAGTAGGGAAGGTTACCTGGTCTCAATGCAAAGAGATTGCAGAAGAGAAAATGGAAGATCTCAACGCTTTTGATGTGGAGAGAGCGGCTGAAATGATTGCCGGTACTGCACGCAGCATGGGTTTGCGAGTAATCCGAGATAAATAAAAGGATGTAAGAAATGGCAAAAAGAGGTAAGAAATATCAGAAGGTCGCTGAATTGATTGACCGTGATATGGAATACACCATCGAGGAGGCTTGCGATCTGATTAAACAGACCAAAACAGCTAAATTCGATGAATCCGTAGATTTAGATCTTCGGTTAGGTGTGGATCCACGTCATGCAGATCAGATGGTTCGTGGCACTGTTTCGCTCCCTCACGGAACCGGTAAATCCGTTCGTGTGCTTGCGTTGGTTAACGAAGCAAAACAGGATGAAGCGAAAGAGGCTGGAGCCGATTTTGTTGGCCTTGATGAATACATTGAAAAAATTGAAGACGGTTGGGCAGATATCGACGTTATCATCGCTACCCCGGATGTGATGGGTAAGATTGGTAAGCTTGGTCGCCATTTGGGACCTAGAGGTTTAATGCCTAACCCGAAAAGTGGAACTGTAACAATGGATGTTGCAGACGCAGTCAAAGAGTTCAAGCAAGGAAAAATTGATTTCCGAGTTGATAAGCAGGGAATTTTGCATACCTCCATAGGTAAAGCAAGTTTTGATGCTAATGAGATTCGTGAAAATCTGATCTCTTTCCTTCAGACAATATTGAGACTCAGGCCGGCATCTGCAAAAGGGGCGTACATTAAGTCTGCCTATATAAGCACGACAATGGGCCCTAGCATTACGCTTAGTCGTTCATCTATTACTTCAATTTAGAAATTTAACAGGTTAAAACAATGCCGACATTAGCAGAAAAAAAGGCAGTTGTAGAAGAAATTACCCAGAAGCTGGAAAGCTCCAACGCCGTCTATGTAACAAAATATACAGGGATGTCAGTCTCTGATATGGGCGAGCTGCGAGGCAAGTTTCGCGGTGGTAATGTGCAGTTCAAAGTGTATAAAAATACACTGATGAAACGTGCAATGGATACAATTGGCGGATATGATAAGCTCTACGACCATCTGGAAGATCAGAATGGTTTTGCATTTGTAGAAGAAGAGCTGGCAGCACCTGCTAAAGTCCTGAAAGACTACATTAAAGAACATAATAAGCCGGAATTTAAAGCGGCTTTGATTGACGGTGATTATTACGATCAAGACCAACTCGATACTTTGGCGGCGATGAAGTCGAAGTCAGAAGTTATCGGGGATATTGTGGGTCTGTTAATGGCACCGGTATCAAATGTAGTAAGCGGACTGCAAGCACAAGGAAGCAACATTGCAGGTGCAATCCAAACCATAGCCGAAAAAGGCGAATAACCAAACTCAATAAACTTTTTTAATTAAAAACCGACGAACGGAGAATTAAACAATGGCTGACGTTAAAGAAATCGCAGAACAACTCGTTAACTTAACGATCAAAGAAGCTAACGAATTAGCAAAAGTTCTTGAAGAAGAATACGACATCAAACCTGCTGCCGCTGCTGTTGCAGTTGCAGGCGGGCCTGCTGCCGGAGGTGAGGGAGCAGCTGAAGAACAAACTGAATTTGATGTGATTCTGAAATCTGCTGGCGCTAAGAAAATTGGCGTTATCAAAGAAGTTAGAGGCATTACCGGACTTGGGCTGAAAGAAGCCAAAGAACTGGTAGACGGTGCTCCTAACGCTATTAAAGAAGCAGTTAGCAAAGAAGAAGCTGAAGATATCAAAGCGAAGCTTGAAGAAGCTGGCGCTGAAGTTGAGCTGAAGTAATTACAGCTCGTTTCTATACTATTTAGCCTTAGCCAACACCGAATTTCGGTGTTGGCTTTTGGCGTCTAAATTGCATTAGCAATTTTATAGCCGAGGTGTAAGCTTCACCTCAGACCTTTCAGAGAAACTTCATTCTTATTTTTAACCTAAAGGAGAACATCCTTTTGAGTACTACTATGGAGAAAATCCCATTTACCGACCGCCTTTCATTCGGCAGAATTAAAAATGTAATAGATTATCCTGATTTCCTGGATATACAGCTCAAGTCGTTTAATGAATTTGCACAGCTTGATGTAGCTCCAAATCAAAGAGAAAACAAGGGACTTCAAAAGATTTTCAATGAGAATTTCCCTATTCAGGATACCCGTGAAACTCACATACTGGAGTTTCTCTATTATTCTGTCGATACACCTAAATACAATATCAAAGAGTGCCAGGAGCGTGGGTTAACTTACGCAATTCCCCTGAAGGCCAGAATGCGCCTCTCATCTGTTGATGAGACTGATGAAGCATCTGAGACCATTGAACAGGAGGTTTTCCTTGGAGACCTTCCATGGATGACGAATCGAGGTACTTTTGTCATCAATGGAGCTGAACGAGTGATTGTAAGTCAGCTTCATCGGTCGCCGGGTGTATTCTTCGGGCAAAATGTCCATCCGAATGGTACTCAACTTTACTCTGCCCGTGTGATTCCGTTTAAAGGATCCTGGATCGAGTTTACTAATGATATTCGTGATGTTCTCTGGGCTTATATTGACAGAAAGAAAAAGATCCCGGCTACAACTCTGTTGAGAGCTTTAGGTTTTTCAACAGATTTTGATCTGTTAAACCTGTTTGAACTTTCTGAAGAGATCGATTTTGGGTCTAAAAAGGCTTACAACGAGAAGTTAGTCGGTAAACGACTTGCTACGGACATCACAACTGAAGTAACAGAAGAGGTTGTGGATGATGAAACCGGTGAGGTAACAGAAGCTACCAGCCGGAAAGTACTTCTCGAAAGAGATCATGAACTGACTGAGGATGACTACGGACTGCTTAAAGAAGCATCTGTGAAGAAAGTTCTGGTTCAAAAAATTAATGCAGAAGAGTCTGAGCGATCTGTAATTATGAACACGCTCAGAAAAGACCCATCTCACGATGAGGTATCGGCGCTTGCTGAGGTTTATCAGCAAATTCGTACCGGAGAGATGCCGGATCCTGAAACTGCACGTCAGGTTCTTGAGCGACTTTTCTTCAGTGATAAGAAGTATGATCTGGGCGAAGTTGGTCGATACCGACTCAATAAGCGTCTAAAAGTAGATGTAGATCAGGATACTCACTATCTCACAAAAGAAGATGTTGTCGCGATTGTGAAAGAGGTGATTCGTCTGAAAGAGATGAAATCTCAGGTTGATGATATTGATCACTTGAGTAATCGACGTGTCCGAACTGTTGGAGAGCAACTTGGTCAGCAGTTTGCAATTGGACTGGCTCGTATGGCCCGAACCATTCGTGAAAGAATGAGTTCCAGAGACGCTGAACAGTTAACACCGCAGGATCTTGTGAATGCAAGAACGATCTCGAGTGTGATCAATAGCTTTTTTGGTACCAATCAGCTGTCTCAGTTTATGGACCAGACCAATCCGGCTGCGGAATTGACGCACAAACGTCGTATGTCTGCATTAGGCCCCGGTGGTTTGACACGTGAACGTGCCGGTTTTGAGGTTCGTGACGTCCACTATACACACTATGGTCGTCTCTGTCCGATTGAAACACCGGAAGGTCCAAACATTGGTTTGATTACATCTCTGTGTGTTCACGCCAAGGTAAATGACTTCGGTTTTATCGAAACACCTTACCGTAAGGTTAAAGAAGGAATGGTTACCAATGATGTTGAATATCTTGCTGCTGAACAGGAAGATGAGACGGTAATTGCACAGGCCAACGCTCCGATTGATGAGAAAGGCAGCTTCAAGAATGATGCGATCTTCTCACGATTCCGCGACAGTAATGTAGGTCTGGCCAAGCCAGAACAAATTGAGTATATGGATGTATCTGCTAACCAGATTACATCTCTTGCCGCTGCGCTGATTCCGTTTATTGAGCACGATGATGCGAACCGTGCATTGATGGGCTCGAACATGCAGCGTCAGGCTGTGCCACTGCTTCGACCGGAATCTCCGGTTGTAGGAACAGGCCTTGAGCGTCGTGCTGCACAGGATTCCCGTGCAATTATCACAGCAGAAGGAGACGGAGAAGTAGTCTATGTAAGTGGTAAGGAAATACGCGTGAAGTACCATCGTTCAGAACTTGAAGAGAACTGCTTTTTTGATGAAGGCATTAAATCTTATTTCCTGCAGAAATTTGAACGCAGTAACCAGGACACAACTGTTAATCAGCGACCAGTAGTCAGTGTTGGTGATAAAGTAGCAGAAGGTGATGTTCTGGCAGATGGCTGCTCAACCGAGAAAGGTGAGTTGGCTCTTGGCCGAAACATGCTGGTAGCGTTTATGCCTTGGAGAGGTTACAACTTTGAGGATGCGATTGTTATTAGCGAGCGAGTTGTTCAGGATGATGTTTATACATCTATTCATATTACTGAGTTTGAGCAGCAGGTTCGAGACACCAAACGTGGTGAAGAAGAACTGACTCGTGAAATTCCAAACGTCAGTGAAGACGCCACCCGTAATCTGGATGAACAAGGTATCATTCGTGTGGGTGCAAAAGTAAATCCGGGTGACATTCTGGTTGGTAAGATTACTCCGAAAGGAGAAACCGACCCGACTCCTGAAGAGAAACTTTTGCGCGCGATCTTTGGTGATAAAGCCGGCGATGTGAAAGATGCCTCACTGAAAACTCCTCCGGGAGTATCCGGTGTTGTGATCGACACAAAACTGTTTAGCCGTAAGCGAGATGAGCAGATCTCCAGAAAAGAGGAGAAGAAACTTGTTGAGCAGGAAAATGAGCGCCACGCTAAGAAAGTGGCCGATTTGAATGCTCAGTGGGCAGACAAGATGTACAGTCTGCTTCGCGACAAAACATCTCCTGGGGTTTATAACTACGCCAATGTTGAGCTCATCCCTAAAGGCGAAAAATACAAGAAATCTGTATTTGAAGAGTTGGATCCGGTAAATATCAACGAAGATATTGACTGGGCTACAGACGAGAATCTCGTCAAACATGTGAAGCTGTTGTTTAAAAACTACAGAGATCTACGCAGGGATATTGAAACGGAGGCAAAACGCCGTAAGTACCAGATTCAGGTAGGAGACGAATTGCCACCGGGAATTATTCAGAAGGCAAAAATCTATGTTGCCAAGAAGCGTAAGATTCAGGTAGGTGACAAGATGGCCGGTCGTCACGGTAACAAAGGTGTTATTGCGAAAGTTGTACCGGTTGAAGATATGCCGTTTATGGAAGACGGAACTCCAGTGGATGTTGTATTGAACCCGTTGGGTGTACCTTCTCGTATGAACCTGGGTCAGATCTATGAAACGATACTTGGATGGGCCGGAATGAAACTTGGCGTGAAGTATGCTTCACCAATTTTTGACGGTGCTTCTTATGATCAGGTACAGGAAGAGCTGAAAAAAGCCGGATTGCCTGAAGATGGACGACTCTATCTGTATGATGGCCGAAGCGGTGAACGACTTGACCAGCAGACAACTGTCGGTTATATGTATATGCTGAAACTCAATCACTTGATTGAAGATAAGATGCATGCACGTTCTATCGGTCCATACTCACTGATTACGCAGCAGCCACTTGGCGGTAAAGCACAGTTTGGTGGTCAGCGACTTGGTGAAATGGAAGTTTGGGCACTGTATGCATATGGTGCATCAAGTATTCTGAAAGAGATGCTCACTGTTAAGAGTGACGATGTGAAAGGACGATCGAAGGTGTATGAGGCCATCGTAAAAGGTGAAAATCTGCCGGAAGGCGATATCCCTGAGTCGTTTAAAGTGTTGCTCCGTGAATTGATGGGTCTTGGACTCGAAATTCACATTGACTAACGTTTGTTCTGTTAAATAAATCAAATTGGGAGGATTACCCTTGCCATCTACAAAAACATTAACTGTTACGAAAGACTTCTCTAATATCGGAATCTCTCTGGCTTCGGCTGAGACGATTTTATCCCGATCACACGGAGAAGTATTGACACCGGAAACGATCAATTACAGAACATTCAAACCGGAAATGGATGGTCTTTTCTGCGAAAAGATCTTCGGACCGGTAAAAGATTATGAATGCCACTGTGGAAAATATAAGCGCATCCGTTACAAAGGTATTATTTGTGACCGCTGCGGAGTTGAAGTAACCCGTAAAGCTGTTCGCCGAGAGCGAATGGGACATATTACGCTGACTGTGCCGGTTGTGCATATTTGGTACTTCAAATCACTGCCTAGCAAGATTGCATACCTGCTTGGATACTCTTCCAAGAACCTGGAAAGAATTGTTTACTACGAGACTTTTGTAGTCATCAATCCCGGTCTGGCTCGCGATCTTGGATACAAACGTGGCGATCTTATTTCTGAAGAAGAGAAGTTCGACATTCTTGATCAACTTCCTGAAGATCATCATGAACTGGAGGATGATGACGAGGACAAATTTGTCGTCACTGATGGTGCTGAAGCAATTCAGGCACTATTGACGGATATGGATCTCGACGGTCTCGCTTATCAACTGCGCTATGAAGTGAAGAATGAAACTTCACAGATGCGTAAGAAGAAGAAGTTAAAGAGACTTCAGGTAATCGAATCTTTCAGAGCTGCAAATCAGCACACACAGAACAATCCTGAGTGGATGGTTCAAAGTGTCATACCGGTTATTCCGCCGGAATTACGTCCTCTGGTTCCACTGGAAGGTGGACGCTTTGCAACATCTGATCTGAATGATCTTTACCGACGGGTAATTATCCGAAACAATCGTCTGAAGCGGCTCATTGACATTAAAGCTCCTGATGTGATTCTCAGAAATGAGAAACGCATGCTGCAGGAAGCTGTTGATTCGCTGTACGACAACTCAAGAAAATCAAACGCGGTTCGAAACAACAACCGTCCCCTGAAATCACTCAGTGATATGCTGAAAGGGAAGAGCGGACGATTCCGTCAGAACCTTCTCGGTAAGCGTGTCGACTATTCCGGACGTTCTGTAATTGTTGTGGGTGCCGATCTTAAGATGCATGAGTGTGGTCTTCCAAAAGAGATGGCGATTGAGCTTTATAAGCCATTTGTAATCCGTCGGTTGATCGAACGCGGTTACGTGAAGACAGTGAAGAGTGCGAAAAAAGTAGTAGATCGCCGGGACCAGGTGGTCTGGGAAGTGCTTGAAAACGTAATTGACGGGCACCCCGTACTTCTGAACCGTGCTCCAACGCTTCACCGTTTAGGTATTCAGGCGTATCAGCCGGTACTGATTGAGGACAAGGCGATTCGTCTGCACCCGCTCTCATGTACAGCTTTCAATGCTGACTTTGACGGTGACCAGATGGCGGTTCACCTTCCTCTGAGTCATGATGCGGTTCTGGAAGCTTCTATTTTGATGCTTGGGTCTCATAATATTCTGAGCCCTGCCAATGGCGGACCGATTGCTGTTCCTTCTCAGGATATGATTCTCGGAATCTATTACACTACCAAAATGGGTAGTGGTATGAAAGGTGAAGGAAAAACATTTTCCAATACCGATGAAGTGGTCATCGCATTTGATCAGGGTAAGATTGCTACTCATGCGAAGATTAATGTCCGTGTTCCCAAAGTGAACGAAAACGGGGAGACTGAATATGAAATCATCAAAACGACTACCGGTCGGGTACTTTTCAATAAGATCGTACCGGAAGAGGTTGGTTTCATCAATAAGACGTTAGGAAAGAAAGAACTGCGTGTACTTATCAGTGAAATTCACAGTGAAGTAGGAACTGTGAAAACAGCTGAATTTCTCGACAACATGAAACGGATGGGTTTTGAAAACGCTACTACAGGCGGACTCTCATTCTCTCTCGAGGATATCATTATTCCGGATGAGAAATTCAATCTGATTCAAAAAGCCCAGGATGAAGTTTCTGAAATCCAGGATCGATATGAGATGGGTTTCATTACGGATAACGAGCGTTACAACCAGGTAATTGACAAATGGACAAGTACCACAAACCGTGTTTCTGAAACACTCTTCAAGAGTCTGGCAGAAGATAAAGATGGATTTAACTCGATCTTTATGATGGCCGACTCGGGAGCTCGTGGTTCGAAAGAGCAGATTCGTCAGCTGGGTGGTATGCGTGGTCTGATGGCCAAGCCTCAGAAAAGTTCCATGCAGCAGGGCAATGAGGTAATTGAGAACCCAATTCTTTCCTCATTCCGTGAGGGACTAACCGTACTTGAGTACTTTATCTCTACTCACGGTGCTCGTAAAGGTCTTGCCGATACGGCTCTGAAAACAGCCGATGCCGGTTACCTGACCCGACGACTCGTTGATGTATCTCAGGATATCATTATTAATGAGCAGGATTGCGGTACTCTGCGCGGTATTAAGATGCAGGCGCTGAAGGACAACGAAGACGTCATTGAAAGTCTTGAAGATCGTATTATCGGTCGAGTTTCAATGCACGAACTGCGCGATCCTATCACGGATGAAGTTCTGTGTGAATCAAACGAAATGATTACGGAAAAGGTAGCGAAGAAGATTGCCGAAACTTCGATTGAAGAAGTGGAGATCCGATCCGTACTTACCTGCGAAACCGAGCGCGGAGTATGTGCGAAGTGCTACGGTCGTGACATGGCCCGGAACAGTATCGTTCAGGTTGGTGAAGCAGTGGGTGTTATTGCTGCTCAGTCAATTGGTGAGCCGGGTACACAGCTTACACTTCGAACGTTCCACGTTGGTGGTACTGCTTCCCGTATGGAGGCTGACTCTCAGCACAAAGCGAAATTCGACGGTAAAATTGAATTTGAAAACGTCCGTATTGTTGAGTACGATGACGGCGAAGAGATCCATAATGTTGTATTGAGCCGTGCAGGCGAGATGAAAATTGTAGGAGAGGACGGTAAAATACTGAACACCTACAATGTACCTTATGGTTCTGAAATGCTTGTTGAAGAGGGCGACAAAGTGCCGAAAGGTATGCCGCTCTGTAAGTGGGATCCTTATAACGCACTGATTTTCTCTGAACTTGACGGTCAAGTTGAGTACAAGGATATCATTGAAGAGATTACATACACCGCGGATACTGATGCCCAGACGGGTCACCGCGAGAAAGTAATTATCGACTCCAAAGACAGATCTCTCATTCCAACGCTTGTAATTAAAGGCGGTGATGATCGAATCCGTGAAAATACTCTCCCGGTTGAGACACACATTGTTGTGGAAGACGGTGAGAAAGTTCAGGCCGGTCAGGTTCTGGCTAAGATTCCGCGATCTGCGTCTAAGTCGAAAGATATTACAGCAGGTCTGCCACGAATTACAGAACTGTTCGAAGCGCGGTCACCGAGTGATCCTGCCGCAGTTACTGAAATTGACGGTATCGTCAGAATGGGTGGACGTAAGCGTGGATCTCAGGAAGTAATTGTTGAGAGTAAAGATGGAACAGATGAGAAGAAATATCTCATCCCACTTTCCAAGCACATTCTTGTTCAGGAAAATGATTTTGTGAAAGCCGGACAGGCGCTGTCTGACGGTACAATTCCTGCTCAGGAAATTCTCAACATCCTGGGACCATTTGCTGTGCAGTCTTATCTCGTAAATGAGATTCAGGAGGTTTATCGTCTGCAGGGTGTGAAAATCAATGACAAGCACGTTGAGGTTATTGTACGCACCATGATGCAGAAGGTTGAAGTTCTGGATCCGGGCGACACAATGTATCTGGAAGGAGACAAGGTTGATCGATTTGAGCTCAACAACAGAAACGATGAGCTGATCGGTAAATTTGTTGTGACCGATCCGGGTGGAAGTGAATTGAAGAAAGGAGCAATCCTTGACCGACGTCAGGTTCGTGAAGTAAATAACGAACTGATCAAAGACGGCAAGGATGAGCTTCAAACCCGTGAAGCTGAGCCGGCTATTTCCAAGCCGATTCTTCTGGGTATTACGCGTGCATCCCTCTCTACTGAGAGCTGGTTGTCTGCGGCTTCGTTCCAGGAGACTACAAAAGTTCTTACACAGGCATCTATCGAAGCGAAGAAAGATATGCTTCGCGGCCTGAAAGAGAATGTAATTGTAGGTCATAAAGTGCCTGCGGGTACCGGACTCCTCAAATACGATGAACTCATTGTTGGCTCTAAAGCAGACTACGATGAGGGAGATGAAGAGGTGCAAAAAGTGTTTGAAACACTTGGTGCCGACAATCCTGAAGAGGACAAAGACTAAACGAAATAAAAAAGCCCTGATGAAAATCAGGGCTTTTCTTTTATCTGTAAGATTTTAAGTCAGCTGGTTATTTTTTCTCAATATTTTCGAGAAGTGCTTCTGCTTCTTTAATCAGATCATCTGCTCGTTTTTTAGCATCCGAAACAACATCATCACCTTTTTGTTTGGCATCGGAAGCTATTTTCTCTTTTTCATTTTTAAGCTGACGAATCAGATTATTGAGTTCATCGACATAGTTGCTGACCTGGTACGAAATTTTTCCACGTGTATTTGTACCGGAATCGGGGGCGTAGAGCAAAGCAACAACAGACCCGACAACTGCTCCGGTTATCAAACCAAGTGCAAAACCTTTTCCTGAATTATCCATAACTGTTCAATTTCTGTTAGTATTTACATTAAAATAGCAAATTGTAGCAGATCTATAAACTGATTTCCTGTCACTGACTGATACATTCCTTATATTTATCCAAACAAATTTACATTAACAACATTCCACCTATGAAATTTTTTATTGACACTGCCGATCTCGATGAAATCAAGGAAGCCAACGATTTAGGTGTTCTTGACGGTGTGACGACCAATCCAAGTTTATGTGCAAAAATTGGTGTAAGTGATTTTGAAGGTCACATTGCCAAAATTTGTGATATTGTTGACGGAGATGTTTCCGCTGAAGTAATTTCTACAGAGTACGATGAAATTGTTGAAGAAGGAAGAAATATCGCATCTATAGCTGATAATGTGGTTGTGAAAGTTCCACTGATTAAGGATGGAATCAAAGCGATTAAGACGTTCAGCGAGGAAGGGATTAAGACAAACTGCACTCTTTGCTTTTCTGCCTCTCAGGCGCTTATCGCAGCCAAGGCGGGTGCTACATACATCTCACCGTTTATAGGCCGTCTGGACGATATTTCAAGCGAAGGGATGGATCTGATTGCAGACATTCGATTGGTTTATGACAACTACGGGTTTGATACCGAAATTCTGGCTGCAAGTATCCGTCATCCTATGCATCTGCTTGAAAGTGCCAGACTGGGTGCAGATGTAGCTACCATGCCACTGAAAGTGATCGATCAGCTTCTGAAACATCCGTTGACTGATATTGGCCTTGAGCGTTTTCTTGCAGACTGGGAAGATCTTCAAAAATCCCTCAAGTAACTCATTTCTAAAAATTACACTAAAAAGGCTGTCATTTAAATCAATGACAGCCTTTTTAATTTCGTGAAAATGTGATTAAGCACTTTCTATTAAATCTTCTGCAATTTTAGCTGAGGAGAGAACTCCTGGCAGCCCGGCTCCCGGATGAGTACCCGCACCTACAAAGTAGAGATCTTCTACATCCTCACTTCGGTTGTGGGGACGGAACCACGCTGACTGAGTCAGAATCGGTTCAACGGAGAATGCAGATCCTTTAAAACTATTTAATTCATTCTGGAAGTGCAGCGGATCGATGTAGTGTTCGGCAACAATATTCTCCTGTAGGTCAGGCAGATAATTATCCTCCAGAAACTGCATGATCATGTCTCGGTATTTCGGAGCCATCTCATTCCAGTCTGTTTCACCGTCCAGATGTGGAACAGGAGAGAGTACATAAAATGCTTCGTGGCCTTCAGGCGCCATGGACGGATCCGTTTTTGTTGGCATGTGGAGATAAAGTGAAAAATCGTCAGCAAGGTGTTTCTTGTGGAAAATATCACTCAAAAGACCTTTATACCGTTCTCCCAGTATAATATTGTGATGCTCCAATTTTGTATTGTTGTAGCGTTTTTTAGTTCCAAAGTAGATCACAAAAAGTGACATACTGTATTTGGTCCGCTCTATTTTGCGATCAGTATATTTCTTTCTGTGTTTGGTATTGATCAGATTTTTGTAGGTAAATGCAACATCCGCATTACTTACCACGACATCAGCTTTGTGTACATCTCCATTTCTTAAGCGGATGCCGGTTGCTTTACCATTTTCAACCAGAATTTCATCAATCTCTGCACTCAGATTAATTTCTCCACCCTGCTCCTTGATAAGTTTCACCATTCCGTCAACAATGGAGCCGGTGCCTCCCATCGCATAATGCACACCCCACTCCCGTTCTAAATAGTGGATCATGGAATAGATAGAGGTGGTATCAAACGGATTTCCACCTACCAGTAACGGGTGAAAAGAGAAAGCCCTGCGGAGAAATTCATCATCAATAAACTGAGAGACATATTTATAGACAGACTTGTGCGACTGCAATTTGATGAGGTCAGGAGCAACTTTCAGCATATCTGTGAATTTTAGAAAGGGCTTGTCAGCCAGTTCTACAAAACCTTTTTCAAAAATAGGTTTAGTAGTTTTGATGAACTCTTCATATCCCTTTATGTCATCAGGATTTCTTTTTTCAATTTCTGAAAGTATGAAATTATGATCGTTGTTATAGTCGAACGGTTTACCTTCGTGATCAAATATTCGGTAAAAGGGATCGCAGGGAACCAGTTCAAAATAGTCTGCCCGCTTTTTCCCGGCAGCTGCATAGATGTCATCAAACATAAATGGAGCGGTAATAACGGTAGGGCCACCATCAAATTTAAATCCATCTATTTCATAAACATATGCGCGTCCACCGGGTTTATCCCTTTTTTCGAAAATGGTTACATTGTGTCCCTTTGATAATAGTCTAGATGCAGTGGCGAGTCCTCCAAATCCACTGCCTATAACGATGATATTTTTTTTCATGAGCTTGATTTATTTGAGTTGTGGCATGTTAACCCAAAATGATCAAAAATCAATCCATGAAAGTGAAAAATATTAATTTTGAGTTTGCTTCACGAATCCGTCAAAGCCTTGTCTCCGGAGCCGTTGCATGGCATCACGAGCTTTTGCGGGATTTGTATAGTTTCCGTAATAAACCCTGTAAACGGATTCGCCTGCTACTGGCACAGTTTCAATTCGTGCATCTGAAATAGAGGAGATAAAATTTTCTGCTTCGCTCTTTGACGTAAAGGAAGCAAGTTGAACCGTGAAGGTTTCAATACTGTTCAAATTTTTATCGGAGAGCGGTCGATCTCCCTCTTCAACAAAATAAATTTTTACTTCTGCTGTACCGGCATCCTCCATATCAATTTCCTGTGCTGCTCTTCTTGAAAGGTCAATAATCCGATTATGTGCATAAGGTCCGCGATCGTTGATTCGAACGACAACGGTTTTGCCATTTGTCATATTTTCAACCTCTACAACCGTATTGAATGGAAGACTTCGATGAGCGGCGGTCATGTCGTTCATATTGTAAGTTTCACCGTTGGCAGTCAGTTTCCCATGAAAATTTGGACCATACCAACTCGCAACGCCGGCTTCAATTTCTGCAGCATCTTCTCTATCAAATTCAGAATAATCCTGAGAACGTTCCGGAGCCGTACTTCTGCGCGTAATACCGCAAGAACTGACAAACAGGAGCAGTAAACCGTAAAGTACTGCATTTCGTAAATACCGAGTCATATTGTGCAGATGATTTGTTTTAAATATTTGACGTAAAGTAGCATTTTGCCGGATTAAGAAAAATGAGAGTTAAAACTGAAACTGCAAATCGAACCATTTATGTTATATTCATTCGATTTTATAGAGGGCTTTGCAAAACGTGTTGGTGTTGTCATTTTGAGCTTGCGAAAAATCTCAAAGCTGCGATTATTCTCTTAATTAAGAGATCCTTCAATAAATTCAGGATGACTAGAAAGGTTTTGCAAAGCCCTCATATAATAAGAAGCCTTTAAAAATAAAAACAGGATGACGGTTACAATAACACTAATTGCTATCACAAGTTTCATCTCTATTGTTGCTCTCTACATCGATCAAAGAATTTTGGAGAAGGGGATGCTCAGGCCATTTCGAACGATAAAAAATGGTACATGGTATGAAGTGATAACTTCTGGATTTTTACATGGAAGCCTGGGGCATCTTTTGGTCAATATGTTTGTCCTCTTTTTTTTCGGAATTGTGGTAGAACAAACGCTTGGTATAAACCACTACCTTGCTCTCTATTTTACCGGACTCGCTTTTTCTGCAATCCCATCGCTTCTCAGGCATCGTGATAATCCCAATTACGCAACTTTGGGGGCGTCCGGTGCCGTCGAAAGCGTACTGTTCGGCTATATTTTTCTCTACCCGACCGAAAAAATCATCATTATTTTATTGCCGATCCCAATCCCGGCCTGGATTTTTGGCCTGATGTTTCTTCTGTACAGTGTGTTTGAGAGCAAGAGGAAAGCGGGTAATGTAAATCACGAAGCACATATTGCCGGAGCACTTTGGGGCGTGCTCTATCTGCTGTTTTTCGTTTCAAACAGTTTAGATCATGTTCTGACCTTGTTTGGCCTCATATAAGAATAAAGAAAAAATTCATCGGATGAACTAGTCACCCGATGAATTGATTTTAACCGTTTTTTGATCTGAACTCACGCATGAATTCAGTAAGTGTTTTCACACTATTCAATTCACAGGCGTTGTAGATGCTTGCCCGGACTCCGCCAACAGATCGGTGGCCTTTCAGGTTCATGAGATCCTGGGAAGCTGCTTCCTGAATGAACTTTTTCTCCAGGTCTTCACTTGGAAGCCTGAATGTTACATTCATTTTGGATCGGGCTTCAATTTCTACGGCTCCTCTGTAAAAATCATCTTTGTCGATTTCGTTATAGATGAGCTCGGATTTTTTTGTGCTGAAATCTTCAAAGTAGGATAGACCGCCTTTTTCCATGATCCATTCCAATACGTAGTTGATCATATATACTGCAAAAACAGGGGGTGTATTGAATAACTTTTCAACATGCGTCTGATAGTTAAGTATGGTTGGGATCATTTCGGGTCGCTGTTTTTTCAAAAATGATTTTCGGATCATAACAACTGTTGCTCCGGCAGGGCCTAGATTTTTTTGGGCTCCGGCATAGATCAAACCGTATTTGTCCAGGTCTAATGGACGCGATAGGAAATCGGATGATGCATCACAAACCAGCGGAGCATCACTTTTCGGCTCAACAGCAAACTGGGAACCGGCAACAGTATTGTTGCTTGTAAAGTGTGTATAGACCGCATCATCTGCAAAAGTCAGCTCTTTATCGGTCGGGATATGCTTGTATCCTCCATCTTTACCGGAGAATGAAGTATGGACATTGCCGTAGAGTTTAGCTTCTTTGATAGCTTTGGCTGACCAAGTTCCGGTGTCGATATAATTAGCTGTACGGTTCTGGTTCAGGAAATTATGAGCTACCATCATGAATTGGCTGCTTGCGCCACCCTGCAGAAATAAAATTTCCCAATCATCATCGGCACCAGTTATTTTTTTGATTCGTTCGGTTGCCTGTTGATTCACTTCGGTGTACTCTGCACTTCGGTGGCTCATCTCTATAATGGAAGCTCCCTTACCCTTATAGTCGATCAGTTCGTTCTGAACTTTTTCCAGAATGGATAAAGGAAGAGTTGCAGGGCCGGCGCTAAAATTATGTACTCGTTTCATAATAAAATTGATTTAAAATGTGTGAACAATTAGGCCTGATTTAATTTTTGGTTCGAACCAGGTTGATTTTGGAGGCATAAGCTCGCCTTGATCAGACACATCAAGCAGTTCTTGAATTGAGGTCGGGTACATGCTGATAGCCAAATCGTATTTACCATTATCTACCAGTTTTTCGAGCTCTTTTGTGCCGCGTATCCCACCAACAAAGTTGATGTTTTTATCGGTTCGCGGGTTCTCAATACCAAAAACCGGTTTGAGAAAATACTCTTGAAGCCGGGCAACATCCAGAGAGGCAGATACCTTATTAGATGATGTAGCCGGAAGCTTCATATTCCACCACTCACCGTTAAAGTAGAGTGAAATCTGTCCTTTTTGAGCGGGTTCTTTTTCATCTGTTTTAATCAATCCATACTCCTCTTTCAGGTTGGCAAAAGTCTCACTAGAAACAGATTTGATAACCCTGTTGTAAGGTAAGATCCTCATTTGCGTCATTGGGAAAAGAACCACCGGGAAGTATTCAAATTCAGCTTCACCGGGAAAAACATTCTGCTCCTTACGCAATTGTTCGGCTGCCCTTGAAGCACTTTTGCAGCGATGATGCCCGTCAGCAATGTAGAGTTTTGATATTTCGGCAAACCCTTTTACCATATCGGCTGTTGCAAATGACTTCCAGATACGGTGGATAACCCCGCCTTCTCCTTCATGTTCGATAAACGGAGGTTGTGTGATCGTAATCTTTTCTATCTGAAAGGAGATATCTTCAGAATCACGGAAAGTCAACATAACGGGTTCGGCATGTGCTTCCTGTGTTAGGATATGCCGGGTTCGGTCATCTTCTTTATCGGGACGAGTCAACTCGTGTTTTAAGATTATATCATTATCGTAATCCTGAACGGAAGCACAGGTAAAAACTCCGGTTTGTATATGTTCGTCAACTTCCATCTGGTAGATGTAAATGGCCGGTTTATCATCTTGATGAAACAGTTCTGAATTGAGTAATTTTTTTAAATTTTCAGCTCCTTTTTGATATACGTTATCATCATTGAAAGGAGTTCCATCGGGGAGGTCAATTTCCGGTCTGATTACGTGTAGATAACTGTTGGGTTTTCCTTCAGCGAGTTCTTTTGCTTCTTCCGTATTGATTACATCGTAAGGTACGCAGGCGACTTCATCAGCATGTTCGGGTATTGGAAGCCATCCGCGGAATGGTTGAATGGTAGCCATTTAGTCTGTTGATTTTTGTATTTTTGGGTTACTGTAAGTATACAAACTCTTTACAAAATCATCGCATTGAATTGTAATTTAGAATTAAAACAGAGACATGAGTAAAGAAAATCAAAAAACACCTGAAAATCTAAGTCCTGAGCAACAACAGCAGCTGCTGTTTGTAATGCTCATTCAACAGCATCAGCAGATAGCCATGATGGGCATGGGTAAGATTCAAAACCCGCAAACAGAGAAAATTGAGCGGGATCTCAGTTCAGCTAAGTTTGCAATAGATACGCTAAATATGTTGCAAGCCTATACAAAAGGAAATCTACCCAAAGAAGTAAGCGGTTATCTGGAGCAGACATTGACAACACTTCGCTTAAACTATGCTGATGAGAAAAAGAAAGGTAACGATGAAAATAAATCCGTTAATGAACCATCCGAGGACTAATTGAAACAAATTAAAGCGGCAGGAGGTGTGCTGTATCGTAAAGAGAACAGCACGTCTTCTGTTTTATTGATTAAGAGAAACGGAGTTTGGGATCTGCCTAAAGGTAAACTAGAAGAGGGAGAGTCTATACCTGAATGTGCAGTTCGCGAAGTTGCTGAGGAAACCGGATCATCAATGTTTCCGGATCTGAAATCCTTACTTTGTGAAACATATCACGAATATTTCCAAGAGGGCCAAAGTTTTGGAAAGACGACTTATTGGTATAGTATGGAGGCGAATCAAGTGAAGGGCCTAGAGCCGGAGAGGGTAGAGGGAATTACAGAGCTGAGATGGGAGGACCCGAAGCGGGCAATTCAACTGGTTGGTTTTGAAAACTTGAAAACTGTGCTTCGGGCATTTCTGGAGTTAAACAGTAAAGAGAATAAAAAAGGCGTTTCAGAATAAACTGAAACGCCTTTGAAGCTTTGTCAAAAAGAGTAATTTAGTTCTGAAGCCTGAAGAAAATAGGCAAGCTGTACTGAACTCTTACAGGGCGTCCACGCTGCATTCCTGGCTTAAATTCAGCCTCTCTTACAACACGAAGTGCTTCTTCATCAGCACCACCGCCAATTCCGCGAATTACCTGCGGATCTTCTACTTGTCCCTGCTCGTTTACAATAAATTGAACATAAACTCGTCCTTCAATTCCGGCACGCCGAGCCATTTCAGGATATTTAATTTTACTTTGAAGTTCTTCGAGCCCACCAATTAATTCAGGCATCTCTTCAACCACAACAAAGAAATCTTCCTCTTCTTCCTCTTCTTCTTCCGGAGGTGGTGGTGGCTGATCCAATTGACCGCCAAGGTCTAAGTCAGCTGAAATGTCAATATCTACATCTTCAATAATTTCATCGTTAGGAACCTCAACTGGAACCGGAGGTCTTGGTGGTGGAGGAGGAGTTTCAATTTGACGGGTCTGGATAATTTCTTCCATCTCCACTACTTCCTGTTCATCCATTGTATACTCTTCCGGATCTTCACTTGTCAGATCCAATCGCACGGCAATTATAAAAATTACCAATGCAGCAAGCAGACCTAATTCCCAGAATACTGTGTAGTAATTCCGTAAATCTGCATCCGGTTTTTTTCGTTCTGTCATCTTTCTAAAGGGTTTTTGAGGTTTCAAACGCTTACACCAAGTATAAACGATTTAAAGCTAACTTTCCAACGTTTATTAACGGCAGAATATTATAATGCTGAATTTATCAAAGTGCAATCAATTCTTTGGTGGCATGATCTTTTTTATTAAAAATAATACGATGGTTGCTGCTCCTGCCCCGAGAAGGTCAGCGATTATGTCGTTAAATTCAAACGCACGATCAAAAGGTAAAACTGCCTGTAAAGCTTCTATAGCAATGCCAAAAAATGCACCTGAGAATAAAATAAACCCAAGGTTGGCATTATCCGGATTTCTGGAAAAGTAAAGTAGTCCAAATATCAGCGTCCAAGAGAAAAACATCAAAAAGTGGCCGATTTTATCATATTGGAATAAACGATTTTGCCCCAGCTGTTGAGAGGGTAACATCGTTAATGCCAAAATGGCTAATGTGATAAGAATAAAAAGGGTGTAGATGATTTTTCTGTGGTTAAACAGAAAAGAGAGAAATTTTCTAATCATGTGAAATCTTCAGGTCCAAACGATTCGCCGGTCTTAGCTTTAGCCTTAAATTTTTTATAACCGTCTAACTGTGCATATACCGGTGCCCATTTTGCGCTACCCGTTATTCCCCAAATGGCCGCAATTGTTCCGCTGAGTACATCACCAAATCCGGCTCGGGCAAAGGGTGAAGTATTATATCCGGTAATGAATGGAGTACCACTCTCTGAAATATATACAACTGGCTTTCCCTTCAGCAGAAGTGAAAGGTTGTGTTTAGCTGAAAATTGAGCCGCAGCAGAAATCGGATCTTTCTTAAGGCTATTGAGGTTTAAATATTTTTTTGCCTCACCCGGATGAGGTGTCAGCAGCCAATTTTTTCGAGTGTCCGGTTCTATCTCTTTTATTGTCTCCCAGGCAGCAAGTGCATCTGCATCGATTACTGCCGGGCCAGAGTACTCATTCAATATTCTAAATACAAAATCTTTGGTATCAGCTTTTGTGCCGATACCGGGCCCGATAAGTAGCACCCCGGGTTTTTCAGATATCCTTTCCAATATTATCTTAGAATGAGAAGGAAGATAGCACTCAGCGTTCGGTAACGGTACTTTTATAGCATGGGGTAAAGTCGTTTCGTAAACAGACAGGAGTTTTTCAGGAGCGTAAAGTATTACTGAGCCGGCCCCCTGTTTCCAGGCACTTTTAGCGGCCATAATCGCTGCTCCCGTTAACCCTTTTGATCCTGCCACCAGATGTACCACTCCGCTCTCATATTTATGTCTTGCTGACCTGGAAATTTCTGGAAGCACGGATTTCAGATGCTCATTAACAGACGTTATGTAATTAGTTCTAAGGAATGAAGGAAAAGGCAAATCAATGAATGTTATGATGCCACTGTGGTCAGGTCCTTCATTAATGTAGAGTCCGATTTTTTGTGTTCCAAACGTACATGTGAAATCAGCATATACAGCAACTCCATGTGAAAAGCCGTAATCAGAGTTAAGGCCGGATGGGAGATCCATAGAAAAAATCTGTTTCCCGGACTGATTTATCTTTTCGATAATCTCTTTAGCTGGAGAGCGAACATCACTGTATAAACCGGTTCCAAAAATTCCATCCACGATATAATCACATTGTTGGATAGCTGAATCCAGACTTTCAACAAATGTGATCTGTTTACCATGGGCCGACAGTTTATTTAGCAGCCTCAAATTTTTTCCGGTATCAGAACTGAGGCCATCCGAACCAAATACAAAATAGATGGAAACCTGATGTCGAGCGTTCTCGGCAAGGAATCTGGCTGCTGCAAGAGCATCTCCTGCATTATTGCCTTTGCCGCAAATATATAGCCCTTTTTTATCCGGCCCGATTTTCGTCTGAATAGTTTCAGCAGCTCCCTTGGCCGCGATCTCCATCAAAGTAAATCCGTCAATACCGAACTCTTCAATTGTTTTTTGATCAATATCACGGGATTGATCAGCGGTATATAGTTGAAGTGATTTCGGTATGTCGGGGTCTATATTCATTTGATGATATTAATAAGATCTGGCAAACAATACGCGCAGTTTTGATTTTTTGCCTGTTACTATACACTCGCCGGGAACAGGATCCTCATTGTCAATCGGAATTAAACGTATTGTTGCTTTTGTCTCTTCTTTAATTTTCTCTTCCGTTTCGGGCGAACCGTCCCAATGCGCCCAGATAAATCCGCCATTTTCAATCTCTTCTTTAAACTCATCATAGCTGTCCACCGTTCGGGTGGCATCATCCATTCGTTTTTTTGCTGAGTTATAAAGATCATTCTGAATAATGCCCAGCAGCTCCTCAATATGATCAGCAATACCGGCCAGCGGAACGATGCTTTTTTCCAATGTATCTCTTCGGGCCAATTCAAGATTTTGATTTTCCACATCCCGTGGGCCGATAGCGATTCTGAGCGGTACACCTTCAGCCTCGTGTTGTGCAAATTTCCACCCCGGTTTGAAGTTGTCACGATTATCGAGTTTTACGGAAATTCCTTTACTACGAAGTTCTTCAATCATAGGTTGTGCATAATTCAGAACGGTCTCGCGTTGTTCATCACCCCTGTAGATCGGTACAATCACAACCTGATTTGGTGCAAGTTTAGGAGGCAGTACGAGCCCATTGTCATCAGAGTGAGTCATGATCAATCCACCGATCAGTCGGGTTGAAACGCCCCAGCTGGTAGCCCATACATATTTGTGCTCTCCATCCTGATCCTGAAATTTCACATCAAAAGCTTTGGCAAAATTCTGACCCAGAAAGTGAGATGTTCCGGCCTGCAGCGCTTTTCCATCCTGCATCAGCGCTTCGATACAGTACGTATCAACGGCCCCCGCAAAACGCTCTGACTCAGTTTTTACCCCGGTGATAACAGGCATAGCCATAAACTCTTCGGCAAATGTCTTATAAACATTCAGCATTCGTCGGGTCTCTTCTACGGCCTCAGTCTCAGTGGCGTGAGCCGTATGGCCTTCCTGCCATAAAAATTCCATTGTTCTGAGAAACAGGCGGGTTCTCATCTCCCAACGAACTACATTGGCCCACTGGTTAATCAATATTGGGAGGTCACGGTATGACTGAATCCATTTTCCATAAGCGTCCCAAATAATTGTTTCAGATGTTGGGCGAACAATCAATTCCTCGTCGAGTTTTGATTCCGGATCCACTTCAACTCCGCCATCCACGCTCTTGAGACGACTGTGAGTAACAACCGCACACTCTTTGGCAAATCCCTCAACGTGCTGGGCTTCTTTTGACAAAAATGACTTCGGAATAAATAGTGGGAAGTAAGCATTTTCGTGCCCGGTATCTTTAAACATTTGATCCAGGGCCTGTTTCATATTTTCCCAAAGAGCAAATCCATTTGGGCGAATAATCATAGAGCCGCGAACAGGAGAGTGGTCAGCCAGTTTGGCCTCTTTTACCACATCCAGATACCATTGAGAGTAGTCGTCTTTTCTGTCTGTAATTTTCTTAGCCATCAGTAAAGAGTAGTTTGCAAATGTTTTGAGCCCTGCAAACTTGATAAAAAAGCAGGGCAGTGCTTATTTCGTATTCATTTATGACTTTGTAAAATACTCTGAACTGCACTCAAGTTAAAGGACGTTTTTTACTTTGCGTTTGAAGGGACTTCTTAACTTCTTTGAGGCATTTTTGCACTATTTACACAGATCATAATCAATACTTGGCATCATAGATGAAATTTGGAAAAAGTACGATTTTCGGTTTCAATTTTGTTTAAAAAAAGTGATATATTTGATGCTCTCTTAAAAATGAAGTGCAAAGTAGTTTTTAGAGAAATGGCGTGATAGTTTTCTTCCGAATAATGTGGGAGAAGTGAGATCGTCGGATTTACAGCCCGAAAGCATTTGGTATATCGGTTCAGGTCCGCCAGGATTGATTATTTGGTTTCGTAATTTGAAATTATTGTTGATAAGTAGGTAGCTTCCCGAGGAATCGGGATTAGAGTGTCGGGACGCCGGTTCAAGTCCGCCCTGATTGATTGTCTTATTAAGTAGATTGAAATTATTGTTGATATGTCGTGGTAGCTCAGCTGGTTAGAGCGTCGGATTCATATCCCGACAGCTGTCGGGACGCCGGTTCAAGTCCGCCCTGATTGATTGTCTTATTAAGTAGATTGAAATTATTGTTGATATGTCGTGGTAGCTCAGCTGGTTAGAGCGTCGGATTCATAACCCGGAGGTCGGCGGTTCAAGTCCGCCCCACGATACATGAAGCCCGGTTCAAAACATTTTGGATTGGGCTTTTTTTATAGAATACCGAGGCATTTAAATAATGGATAAGTACTTTTTGGTCGCGTGAGGCGAGGGTGTCGAATTTAAAACTACTGATGATTGAATCGTGTTGCTTTCATCTGATTCTATTTACAATAAATCCATGAGGTTCGCATCAAAAAGCTCAACTTTTGCACATTGTCTACAGATGACCTGAACCATCGGGCGGCTGTCTTCGCTAATGTCCATATTTCTTCCCTGAATAGTTACTGTTGGAGCGATGATGTCCCCAATACTCCAGGTATTGTTCCCACACATTGAACATGTACAATTAGGGGCATCTTTCTTGAGCCAATTTTGAATCTTGATTTCCTGTTTAGCTGTGACGGGCATCGAATTGTTTGAGAGTTCAGATGGGTATTTAAATGAAGAGAAAGTTGCAGAAAAAAAATTAGCAGCCCTCCGATCAAAGAAGGCTGCTAAATATCATCTACAGACGGCTATTACCCCATTTGCACTAATAACTTACTTTTATCAAGTCGATCGTGCAATAAGTAAAAGAATGTAATTTAACTACGTATAATTACGTAGTTTTCAATTTTACTCAATTTCAGTTTTTTCAAGAGCATATCGAACCAGGGCGGCAGTGTTCTTGATCTTCAGCTTATTCATCAAATTAGACCGGTGGGTTTCTACAGTTCTGGGACTGATAAAGAGCATTTTGGCAATTTCAGGACTTGTGTGACCTTCTACAATCAGCTTGAGAACTTCTGTTTCGCGCTTGGTTAGCTTTTTATTGACGGACGCGGTTTTTTTTGCCTGGTCTGCGTACTTATTCGCCATCATTTGAGAGACCGACTTACTGAATGCTTTTTCACCGGCAGCTACGTCAATAATGGCAGACTCTAATTCTGCAGCAGTACAGCTCTTCATTAGATAACCGGTTACTCCGGCTTTCAGTGATTGGTTGAGGTGATGTACGTCGGTAGAGTAGGTGAGGACAATTACTTTAGGATTGGACTGAATTTTTTCCAATCGCTGCATCAAATCGTGGATGTTGGATCCTTCAATGTTGGATGAAACCACGCACACTGATTCCGGACTGCTCTTAAATGAATGGACAAGGTCTTTGGCAGACCTGACAGCTTTCACTTCAGTAACAGCGTTGATTTCAGACAAGATACTTCTCAAACCATGTCTGTAGACATCAAAATTTTCAGCAATTAAAACTTTGATTTTATTCATGGTCCAAAGCCAACTTACGTTGAAAAGGACTTTGAATATACTTTTTTATTTGAAAAAGTAAAGAATGTTAGATGGAAAATTATTGGTTTCTAACTAATTACAATCCTGAGCTCTCTCCTGTTAATTAAATTAGATACTCTTTTAGAATCAAAATGCCTGTTAGTGATTTTAACGTCCAGAGTATTGTTCTCCATCTGTTCGACTTGACTAAGTTGTTTATATCAGTTCGGCTGAATTGATTGGCCAGATTAGAATGAAGGGGAACTTGTTTTGCAAATGTGATAACCCAGATTAAGAGGACAATTATGAATCCGGCGGTGTGCAGCCAAATATATTCGGTTGCAGTAAAAGTCAGCCAGGCTGACGAAAGTAATTCAGCCAGCATTGCCGGTATAACGATAAATGATATACGGGTTCGGTGAAAATCCATGGCTTGCTGGTGTTGCTCACTATCAGTAAAAATAAAATAAGGGTAGTGAACGATCTGTACTGTCCAGATCAAACCGCAGAGAAAAAATGATGAGAAGAGGTTGAGGATGAATATTGAATTCATAAAAACTTTCGACTCATTATAAGCGAATGGTTAAAAGATTGGTTATTTTTGCAAACTTAAGTAGAAAACGATTTTAAACGCATTAAAGCAAAATTTTTATGAGTTGGTTACGATCCCATACCTGTGGTGAACTTACAATAGACGACAAAGGAAAAGAAGTAGTATTAAACGGATGGGTGTCGAAACGGAGAGATTTGGGCGGTCTCATCTTTATTGATCTGAGAGACCGCTATGGTATCACCCAAATCGTATTTGACGAAACCAACGAAAAACTACATTCCATGGCTGAGGACTTACGGTCGGAATATGTGATCGGGGTGAGGGGAAAGGTCTTGAACCGAAGTGAGGAGACCATCAACCCTGAAATGAAAACAGGGCAGGTTGAAGTGGAAGTTGAAGAGATGAAGATCTACTCCAAGTCGCAAACTCCACCTTTTGAAATTAAGGACGACCTGAAAACCAACGAAGAGACCCGTCTTAAATATCGTTACCTCGACTTACGGAGAAATGAACTCCAGGAAAAGCTGATTCTTAGATCAAAAGTCTATCATACAATCAGAAACTTCTATAACGAACGTGATTTTGCTGAAGTGGAAACTCCGGTGCTGATGAAATCAACCCCGGAAGGTGCGCGTGATTACCTGGTTCCAAGTCGCGTAAATCCGGGTAAGTTTTTCGCGCTGCCACAAAGTCCGCAAACTTACAAGCAACTGCTGATGGTTTCCGGGTTTGACCGCTATTTTCAAATTGTAAAGTGTTTCCGGGACGAAGATTTGAGAGCTGATCGGCAACCGGAATTCACACAGGTGGATGTTGAGATGTCTTTTGTGGATGAAGAGGTGATCTACGAGGAACATGAAAAACTCATGGCCAAAATCTGGAAGGATCATCTTGATGTTGAATTGAAGACACCGTTTCCACGTATGTCTTATGAAGAGGCGATGACAACATATGGTTCTGACAAACCCGACCTTCGGTTTGACGTGAAAATTCAGGATATCTCAGATGATGTTACGGAATCGGGGTTCAAAATTTTTAAATCAACGGTTGAGAAGGGCGGACGTGTTCTTTCAATTACGGTTCCAGGAGAAGGGAGCATGGGACGGGGCGCATTGGATCGCTTAACTGATAAGGTGACATCCGAAACGGGTGCTGCCGGTATGATCTTTATGAAATTGAATGATGGAGAAATCACGTGCAGTGTTGGGAAGTTTCTGGATGAAGAGACCATGAAAAAAATGGCGAAAACATCAGAAGCTGAAGATGGTGATCTTGTATTGATTCTGGCAGGGCCTGCTCCCGATGTGTTTAAGCAAATGGGTGGCTTAAGGCTGATTATTGGTAATCAGTTTGATCTAATCGACAAAAATCAGACTCGCTTTATGTGGGTAACCGACTTTCCGCTGGTTGAGTGGTCTAAAGATGATCTGCGATACCATGCTCTTCACCATCCGTTCACATCACCAAAGGAGGAGGATACAGATAAACTTGAATCTGATCCGAAATCCGTAAAGGCGAGAGCATATGACCTGGTGCTGAATGGCAATGAAATTGGCGGTGGATCCATCCGTATTCACACTCCGGAACTCCAGCAGCGAATGTTTACGTTATTAGGCATCGATGAAGATGAAGCTGAAGAGAAGTTTGGATTCTTATTGGATGCATTTAAATACGGTGCACCGCCACACGGCGGTATTGCGCTCGGGCTGGACAGAATTGTGATGCTGATGTCCGGAGCAACGAGTTTACGTGATGTCATTGCATTCCCGAAAAATCAGCGAGCCCAAAGCCCAATGGATAGCAGTCCAAGCGAGGTGGATGAGTCGCAGCTGAAAGAGCTTCACATATCGCTTCGGAAAACAGTAACACAATAAAGGATTTTATATTGAAAACAGCAGGAATTGACGGTTGTAAGGCGGGATGGATACTCATCACATTTGATGAAAATCCGGAGTACAGAATTCTGGAATCAGAGCAAGAATTCAAAGATGCTTTGATGGAATTTGACCGGGTGTTTATTGATATGCCTATTGGATTGGAGGATGAAAATTATACGCGGGAGTGTGACCGCAAACTTCGGGAAACGCTTGGCGGTGAATATGCCTCAAGTGTTTTTAGTCCGCCAATTCGCCCGGCACTGCATGCTCCATCATATGTTGAAGCAAACATGCAAAGCTTCGAGTATACCGAGAATAAACTCACGGTTCAGGCCTGGAATATTACACCTAAAATTCGATTGCTGGATCAGATTTTAGGTGAGCATGAAGATCTAAGGGAGTCTGTGCTGGAAAGTCACCCGGAATTAATATTCATGAATTTGAACGGCGGCATGATTTATCAGAAGAAAAATACGAAGAAAGGGTTGAGACATCGACTCAGCCTGGTAAGCAAGCATGAAGAAATTGCCGATGATTTCTTTCGGGATATCAAAGAAGAGTTTCGCCGAAACCAGGTGGAAGAGGATGATATCGTGGATTCAATGGCTCTTGCACTAGCCGCCAAACACTCCGTTGACAATGGAATTAAAACAATTCCGGAGAATCCTCCTGTTGATTCAGAAGGTTTGAAAATGGCGATTCATTTTGTATAAAAAATAGCAACAGCAATTAGCTTACTGTAGCTCTATAATATATTCAGGAAACTATTTTTCAAGAATATTCTTGTACTTCACACCCGCCTTATACACTCGATTCACACCATTAAAAGCAGCAATTCTGTATGCTTCAGAATAGGTGGGATAGTTCAGTACGTTTTCAATAAAATATTTTATCGTTCCTCCCTGAACCATTACACTTTGGCCGAGATGGATCAGATCTGTTGCGTGATCTCCAAAAATATGGATTCCAAGAAGCTTCAGGTTATCCGTTCGAAAAACCAGTTTCAGCATCCCTTCAGTGCGGTGGTTGATATCTGCATACGTTAGATTCTCGTAGTACGCCCGGCCTACGGTTACATCGATGCCCTGTTCTTTTGCCTGATCTTCAGTTAACCCATATCCGGAAACTTCAGGTATGGAATAAATGCCGTAAGGGATATCGCCGGTAGGTCTATCGTTAGGGATGTCAAACATACTGCATGCTGCCAAACGCCCCTGGACGAATGAGGAAGAAGCAGATGTTGGTTCCCCTGTCACGTCACCTGCAGCAAAAATATTGCCGACCGTAGTTTGATAATTTTTGTCAGCTTTTACGTAACCGTTCTCATCCAGTTCGATTTCTACTGAGGAGTCGAACAAATTGTCCGTATTTGGTTTTTTGCCACCTACATGGAGAATGTGGTCCGTTTCAATGACCTGAGTTCTGTTTTCACTTTCTGTTTTAAAGATGACTTCCAGACAGGTGCGCAGGGGATTCGCTTTTACTTCATTGATCTCAGTTAGATTGTGAAGTACAATTCCTTTCTGTTTCAGAATCTTTTGAATGGACTGTCGAATTTCATGATCGAGAAAGGGGAGGAATTGATCAGATTCGTTGAGAATAGTGATACGAGTTCCCAAAGAAGCAAAAATCGTAGCGTACTCAAACGTTATCACTCCACTTCCTACAATGACCAGTCTTCGGGGAATGTGAGTGATGTTTAAGATGGAATTATAGTCGAGTATATTATTGTCATCTACATCAAACTTATCAGGTGGCAGCGGGCTACTCCCAGTTGCAATCAAAATATTTTTTGTGGTGAATGTCTTGGTCTGGTTGAGATTGTCTTTGACCTCAATGGTATTCTGATCTTTTATTTTTGCCCATCCTCTTGCAGTCTCAACTTCGTTTTTAATAAGGTCAGATTTCACCTTTTTATTTTTACTCTCAAGAGCACTTTTTTTGTAGCTGAGAAGATCTTCCATCCGAAAACGTTCAAACGGCTTTCGTCCTTTTTCATCACCAAACTGAGAATGAAAATCCTGTATCAGATCAGCTGCTTCGCGGAGAGCTTTACTCGGTACGGTACCCTTGTTGAGCCACGTACCTCCGAGATGATTCTCATCGGCTTCTACTATGAGAACGCGTTTGTCGAACTTGGTGCTTTGCATGGCACAAGAAAAACCGGCGGGTCCACTGCCGATGATAATAACATCATAATCGAAATTCATAAATCTCTGTTTGGTTATTTAAAACTGTAATAAGACTAAATTTACCTATCTAACGCTCCCAACATCAAACAAAAACTTAAAATAGATTAAATTTTGTTGGAACGTTTTCTCTCTTTAATTTTTTTATCCAAATAGAAGAAGAGATAACACTTTGTGATGGAACGTGTTATCAACAAAAATCAGAACCTGAATTTAAATAAAGACTATTTATGTCATTCGAACTACCTAAACTCCCATACGATTATGATGCGCTCGAGCCGCACATTGATGAGCAAACCATGAAAATTCATCATGGAAAGCATCATCAGGGATATACAAACAAACTGAACGCAGCGCTCGAAGGTCATGAGTTTGCTGATCTGGATATTGAAGAAGTGCTTAGACGTATTGATGAAGTGCCTGCCGATAAAAAACAGGCCGTGATCAACAGTGGTGGTGGATATGCAAATCACAACCTTTTCTGGAAGGTGATGTCACCAAACGGTGGAGGAAGTCCAACCGGCGAAGTTGCCAAAGCAATTGAGGATAAGTTTGGCAGTTTTGATAAGTTTAAAGAAGAATTTTCTTCAACGGCAGCTTCACAGTTCGGTTCCGGATGGGGATGGCTCTGTGTAGACAATTCCGGCAACTTAGTTGTTACTTCCACTGCGAACCAAGACAGTCCGTATATGGATGGTCTGACTCCGATCTTAGGAGTGGATGTATGGGAACATGCATACTACCTGAACTACCAAAACAGAAGACCCGATTACCTGGATGCATTTTGGAATGTAGTTAATTGGGACCAGGTTGAGAAAAACTACCAGGATGCAAAGTAAGTTTTCCTGAAATAGTTAATAAATTAAGAAGGCGTCTGAATACAGGCGCCTTTTTTTAAAAAAAATAATGATCTGACCTAGTAGATTACCGGTTCACTGATATTATTTCCACCTATAACGACGTAAAGAGAATCGGCTTCAGTTTCAGAATTGGTAAGGGCTTCGGAATTTAATTTGAAGCTTTCATAAAATTGGCACCCGAAGCATCCTTCAAATGGATTGTAATCGGCGGAATTTATTTGAAAATTCACACTCCACTGCCAGTCTTCTTTCAGTTCTATTTCAAAGTCACCTTCAGCTAATTCACTGTTTTCATTTAAAAACGAAAACGAAACGGTCATTGTCCCATCATTAACCGTATTGAAACTTTTAGTTGATCCCGGAAAGTGGTCACCATCGTTACCGGTGAAATCACTTTTAGCAATGCTCAGACCTGATTTTGTACCTGTTGTTGTAATGGATACTTCATCAGCGGAAAAATTTTGAACAGTGAATAGGATTTCAGCCGGTTCTTCGTGGTACTTACCCAAGTAGTGTGTCTGACAGTCTTCTTATGCAGGCTGACAACTTAGGAATATTTAGGGATACTTCACATGTGAAGTATCCCTAAATAGACTCCCCTCGTAATTCAGTTTGGGTACCTTCCGGTTGTAGGCCCGCTTGTTCATAGCTACATGTCCCAACAGGGTGATGACCGAATCCTCGTCCGGCATGCTGTTTCTGGCTTTTAATACCCTTCGAAAATCTTTGTTGAGGCGTTCAATCCAATTGGTTGTGTAGATCATGTTTCGCATCCGCCAGTCATACTTCAGGTAGGTAAAACAAGCTCTGTACAACGGATCGGTTTTCAGCCTGGAGAACCGCCTGTACTTGCCCTGCCATTTGCTGCATAACGCCTGCCAGCGCTGCCAGCCTTTCTCCGGAGTGTCATCGGGGCGATCGGTGGCAAAGACACCCCTGAGTTGCTCGGCCAGCAGCGGTTTGTCTTCGGTTCGAACGCGTGCCAAAACTCGTCTTTTAACATGTGTCACACAGCGCTGAAAGTCTGATCCCGGGTAAGCTTTGGCAACGGCCTCTTCCAGCCCGCTGAGCCCATCGGCAACAATCAATCCAACCGAGGACAGCCCTCGCTCTTTAAACTCTTCCAATAATATCTGCCACCCGGTAGCACTCTCAACCGGTTGATGGGAGATCGCCAATACATCCCGTGTGCGGTCCTCCTTGACACCCAAAACGACATAGAATGCCTCCTTTTTAACGCTATCACGGCGAACGTTTACCCACAGGGCATCGACAAATATCACCGGATAACGAGCCTCTAAGGGGCGCTGGTTCCAATCGGCTACGTCGGTGCGCATCCACTCGATCATTCGTCCGACCTGCGATGAACTGTAGTGGCGTCCGTATAAGCGCTCGAAGACTTCTCCAACTTGCGACTGCGTGAGTCCTTGTCCGTACAGAGCACTCACCAGCTTATCTGTTTCGGCCTGCTGGCTACGCAGAAGGGCTAACACCTTCGGGTAGAACTCTCCGTTGCGATCGCGGGGAATACGAAGCTCCAGGAGTTTCCCGTGGCCATACACGCGTCCCGAACGATACCCGTTTGCTTTGTTGTCGCCAGCATCTTCCAGGTGAATACTACGCTCATTTCTCATCATGGCATTGAGGGTAAGTTCGAGCACCTCGTTGAGTCCGTTTTCCTGTTTAAGATGGTTGGCAATTAGATCTTTGAGTAGTACTTTTCTTGCTGTCATTGGTCTTCTTGTGTTTTTGGTTTTGGTTGGTTTGGACGCTGCCAAACCTACACAAGAAGACTTTTTTCTTCTACCCTGCAGACACACTAATTGGGGAAGTATCTTCTTCGTCACTGCCAAATAGTGAACATCCTGAAATGATTAATGAAAGTAATATGGTTGAGAAAATGGGTTTCATATCCATTCGATTTAATTGAAAAGGTCAGTCGAATTATGTTTTAAAATAACGTGATTTCGAAATAAAGATGCCTTAAATAACACGATATGCCACATTGAGTGTAATTTCAAAGATGCTTTTACCTTGACATGTCTTTTCGACTTCGCTTCCACCAAAAAACGGTCGAAACTATGCTCAAACTGACAACTATAGGTAAAATGTTATCGAACTCACGTTAAACTAAAAAAAACTTAATCCTCAAACTGAATAACGTGCCAGCGCTCCATTTTGCCCAGGGATTGAGCCATATCGGTTCGATTACTTCTCGGCTGTTGTGTGCGATTACCATATCGGTCCCGCTGTGTATTGGACGCTGCAGAATACTCATCGCTTCCCTGGATTCTGAAATCAGGTGGTTCAATCGCGAATCCAAGCCAGACCTGGTCTCCGCTGAACCCGTAAATAGATGATCCATCACGGGGAATCTTCATTTCAAGGCCAATGGTTCGGTTGTCGGGATTTACGGCAATTTCCATTCCGTCAACTTCCAGTTGAGAGGGGTCGACAAACCCATAAGATGGGTCGTTGTCACCGTCTGATCGCTCAACAATCATAACGCGATCAAACAGCTCTTCAGACAGGTCTTCCAGCAACTCTCTGTTTTCAGGTTGGTTCATCCACTCGTCATCGCGTGTGAATTCACTAAAAGCATTTGGATAATCTCTGAGCAGGTTAAAGGTACCGGCCGGAAGGCCAACCCCTATACTTTTTCTCATCTCTTCATCATCGCTTAAATAAACGGTTAAACCGGATCGCCTTACGGAAGCGTCTTTGAATGCACTTTTGATATCTATATAGATGTAGAGAAAATCTTCATCGTAGGCGGAATAGTAGTTCGCCTGTTCGCGTTCATCAAATAGTGTTTTACCAGTATTCCAATCTGAAAGATTACCGTCTATGGTTAATTCACGGTCTAACTGAGAAGGTTGAAACTGCTTGGTACTTCCGCAGGAAACTACGAAGAATAGAGAAATGATAAGTGGTATAGTGGATAAACGAATGTTCATTTTACAGTGTTCTTTTCGCATAATGAGCTGTACATAGATTACGTTACAGTCATCAAATATTGTGAATAAATATCGTTATATTTGAGCAAACAAAATTTAGCATTTAAAAATCAACAACTATGCAATTTGGATTTGGAGTAGGACCCGACACATCCTGGATGCGCGAAGAACTTACGGATTTAGGTGTAGAAGAACTAAAAACACCTGAAGATGTTGACCGAATTATGAAAGAGTACAATGATGGCACCATGTTGATGGTGATCAACTCTGTATGTGGATGTGCGGCAGGTAATGCACGCCCTGCTGTTAGCCTTTCTTTAGAGAAAACGGAAGTTAAACCGGATCATTTGGTGACCGTATTTGCCGGACAGGATAAAGAGGCAACTGCGCGAGCACGTGAATATTTTAGTGAGTACCCGCCTTCATCACCGGCTTTCGCTTACTTTGTGGATGGTGAGATCAAAGCGATGATTCCACGCCATAGAATTGAAGGGCGAACAAAGGAAGAAGTGGCTCAGGACTTACTGATGGTCTACAACGCATTTTCAGGGAAAGACGCAGAGTAGTAGTCTGTAGTTTTACGATATTAAAAAACCTCATCCGGTTTCGGCCTGATGAGGTTTTTTTGTGAAAGTCAGTTTAGAAAATTTCTAGAAATCAATTCCAATAGAGAAGTAATGAATTGGTCCTTCACCAAACCCGCTTCTTTCATATGGCCACCCGACATCGTACCGGAAAGGAAGCCCGAGCAGTATTGTTCTAAGTCCAAATCCGGCGCCAATTAAAACATCGCCATCTACAAAACTTGCAGGAATATCTCCCTGTTGGGGCTCACCTTCTCTGAGCAATCCGGTTTGTGGATTAATAAACTCATCTCGTTTGGTTCCCACTTTCCAGTTCAGTTCCGATGGATTTTCAAAATAGACAATTGGATCTCCGTTCTGGTCAACAAATCTAGAGTAGGGCACGTCAAAACCCCATGCCGCTCCAACGTCCAAAAATGCTACCCCGGTAATATTCCAAAGGGGTAAAATAGGAACCGGGCCGGGCAATACGGCAGCAAAAAGCGGAAATCGGAATTCTGCATTGATCAGCGAGAATTTATCACCGAAAATGGTATTAAATTCGTGTCCTCGCAAAGGAGTAGCTGGCAGAGTGAAGAAGGTGTCGGCCAGACGTTCAAAAGGTATCTCAGCATCACTCCAGCGTTGATTGATCCAACCAAGCATACCGCCCATGAAGAAGGTCTGAGAATCACGCCCGTATGATGCCGCACCGGCACCGCGAAGAGCAATCGAATATTGTGATCCAAGATCAATATACTGCCGATAGTCACCAAGGAGTGTGGCAAAGGAGGGAGTTTCTCCGGAAATTGGCGGACTTGCAGAAAGCTGAATCGAATATCTGTTCCCACCACGAGGTGTGATGAATCCCGGTATCGTATAATCTCCGGTGAACGTAACCTGTGGGTAAAGGAAGTAGCTCCTGTCGCTATTTAAATTCTGATCACCAACACCTGTCACAGAACTGAAATCCCTAGCCAGGCCAATTCCCGAAACGCCATAATCTATTCGCTGATACCGGTTGAAAGGGTATTGGAAATCCAAAGATGCTCCAAATGTTCTAAATCTGAGTAGTTCCCCGCTGAACGTTTGATAGTTTCGCGACTGATGGAAAAAGGAGCTGTAGAAATTGGTTCTGTTTTTCAGATACGAGTACTGAAAAGTGTAATCGCTGTTACGCAGGTCAAAAACCAGATTTGAACCGAATGAGAGTTGATGATCTCCAAAAAGATCCGTCAGTGTAACAAAGGCGAATGCCGAAGTACCGTAGTATGTACTGATTTGTCCTGCCGCATAGCTGAAATCAGGGGAAAAACTGAGTTTGTAATCTTTGGGCTGGTAAAGGCCCTCTTCAGTCGCATTGGTAGTCGGCTCAAATTTACGTGGATCATCACGGAGTTCGATTGTTGTATCCTGAACTACGGATTCACCAAATTGGTAGTTTCTGAAATCAATCCGATCAGAATCTGTTGTCCGGCTGGTATCCTGACGGGTTGTGTCCTGTTCTGTCGTATCACGCACAGCGATCATCCGTTCGTGGCCGGTGACCGGTGCATCCTGGAGAAATCTGGAGGATATAACATTTCCTTTCGGACGGTTTTCAATCATCTCCTGAGTGTAGCGAACAGCCGGCACTAATTCTCCGGGTCTGGAAGCTTCTCGTTCCTGAGCCCAAGTATTAGGCGTCAGCTGGCGGTCCATACGTCGGTCAAACGGTGCACGCATCAAAAAGATATCGGGGTATCCTTCGTTGAGAGAATTAAATGCAAGACGTGTACCGTCGTTTGAAATAGATATTTGCATAACGCCGGACTGAAGATCCGTCAATGGATATACGGTTCGGCTATTTAGATCATATTCGTAAATATTTGGAATACCGTTCTGATCTGATACAAAAACCAGGCGCCCGTCTGTTGTTAAAGCCGGCTGATTTTCAGACCAGTTTGGTGTGTTTGTCAGGCGTTCAATTCTATTACTTCCCAACCGGATACGGTAAAGGTCTGTCTCATAAAATGAGTCATTCTGCATAATTGAATAACCGGCTTTTGCAAATTCCGGATCCAAAATCCCACCACGATTAGATACAAAATAGATTGTTTCGGAGTCGGGGCCCCATGTCGGTTCTACGTCACTGAATACATCATCAGTGATAGTCCGGAAGTCTCCATTTTCAAGATTGTAAACAAAAATATTTTGCTTGGGTCCAATATTTCCGTCAAAAGCTATTTTATTACCATCAGGAGACCATGAAACTGAGTTGATGGCGTCGAGGCTTGGAAATCGAATCGTTTCACTGTCCAGAGTTTCGTAGTCAACAATGGCCAGATTGTACTTACCATCTGATTTACTGGAGAGGGTAATTTTGCTTCCGTCAGGCGACCAGCTTAAATTTGGATTGAGAATATTCAGCTCCTCAAACATCGGGTTATCGGCACCGCTTACGATTGTTTTGATTCGCTCGCCGCTGTTGGCATCCACAACAATCACATCAAATACGCCCCGGCGGTTTGAGATCATTGCTATTCGGTCGCCACGCGGAGAAATTTGCGGACTGGTATTGTAAGACCCTGAACGAGACCTGGTAGTAATTTGAGTAGATACACTGTTTAAAGACTGTCGCTCTGCTACTTCGGGGTAATAACGTTGCTGCCAATACTCTTCCCACCGTTCAGAGAGCTCATCGATTTCAAGCCCAAGTGACTGAACCAGTGATTGTCGGATATTTCTTGTCGATTTGATCCGCTGCAGAATTTCGGTGATTTTTGGCCGACCGTACTGGTCTTCGATGTAGTACCAGAATGCCTGTCCACCGCGATAGGCAAAAAATCCACCCAATTGAGGAATTGGAGGTAGGTAGTTATTCAGTACGGCATCCCTGATGTACATGTCTGTCTGGGTATCCCAGCCGAGTGCAAGATATTCAGCCAATCCCTCTTCAAACCAGAGCGGAAACTGAAGCTGAATGTTATTTCGAGCAATCGACTGCAGGTTACCACCATAGTAGACATCATTTATGTACGCATGAAGAAGTTCATGCTGAAGGGTGCGGCGAAAATCTGCATAATCGCCCATAAAGGGCTGTGTCATTCGGTTTTTAAACTTATCCGTCACACCCCCGATCCCCTGAGCATCAACCGGCAAACGGACGACGTTGGTCTGAGAAAAATCACTGTGAGAGTCGTAAATAATAACGGGAATTCGATCTGTGAGTTGATCGTCAAAATCCTGATTCAGCTGTTTAAGTGAAGCTTCCAGTGTTTCTGCCGAGAATTGAGCAAGATGATAATTCTTCGAATCGTAGTAGTAGATATCGAAATGATCTGTTTCAATAAATCGCCAATCAAACTTTTCATACTGCACCCTATTTTTTCCAAAGAAAAAATACTGTGCATACAGTTGTTCAGTGAGTACAGTACCGGCAAACAGAGTGAGCAGTAAAATCAACAGAAATTTGTAGTGATGCTTCATATAGCCATGTTTTTTGTTAAAACCCGGCAAGGGTCAAGTCAATTTGTCGTTTATCAAGATCTGTTCGGGTAACTTTTACCTTAATGGTGTCTCCAAGGCGGAATTTCTTACCTTTCGAACGCCCTATTAAACAATGCATATTTGGATGATAAACATAATAATCATCCTTTAAATCGCTAACGCGAACCATACCTTCACAGTATATATCATTTATTTGAACATATAATCCATTCTCTGTTACCCCGCTAATGGTTCCCTCAAAATCCTGACCAATACGATCAGAGAGATACTCCACTTGTTTCAGTTTAACAGAATCTCGTTCAGCTTCAACAGCATTACGTTCTTTTTCGCTGCAGTGTTCCCCGAGTTCGATAAGATCATCATAGGAGTACTCATTGGTTCCCGAGCTGTAGCGTTTCAGAAGTCGATGAACGATAACGTCGGGATAACGTCGAATGGGGCTGGTAAAGTGTGCATAGTGTTTGAATCCCAGTCCGAAATGGCCAATATTTTTAGGTGAATATTCCGCTTTAGCCATGGAGCGCAACATTAACCCGTTGATGATATTTTCGAGAGAGGTATCCTCAACCTGTTTGAGCAGATCGTTGATCTTTTTAGGAGTAACCCCGCCTTTCAAATCAAAGTGAATACCCAACGGTTTTGCGGTCTCTTTAATATTGTTCAGTTTCTCAAGATCCGGTTCGCCGTGCACTCGATATAAAAAAGGATGATCATTTTTGCTGGTCTTTTTACCTCGCTGAGAATTCCGGAGTGAGTCGATGTGCATTGCAACGGTTTTGTTGGCCATCAACATACACTCTTCAATCAGGCGATGGGCAAATATCCGTTCTTTTACAATTACATCTACGGGCTTGCCGTTGTCGTCCAATACAAATTTTGGTTCCGGTGTTTCAAAATTGATCGAACCCTGGTTGAAACGTTTTTCCAGAAGCTGTTTTGCAAGCTTTTCAAGAGTTTTTAGCTCACTCTTGAACTTGTGATTGGTTTTTCCATCCAGGATATCCTGAACCTCTTCATAGACAAAGCGCTGCTTTGAATGAATGACCGTCTCCTCGATGGAATAGTCAACTAGTTTGCCATTCGGTTCAATTTCCATAAAGCAGCTAAATGCCAGTTTGTCCTCATGTGGCCTCAAACTGCAAACTCCGTTACTCAGCCTTTCAGGCAGCATCGGGATTACACGGTCAACCAGGTAGACACTGGTCGCCCGTTCGATGGCCTCCTCATCCAAAACCGTGCTTCGCGGCATATAGTGGGTTACATCTGCAATGTGAACTCCGAGATAGTAATTACCATTGTTTAAAACCTGAATGCTAAGTCCGTCATCAAAATCCTTAGCATCTGCAGGGTCAATGGTTAAAACGACTTCATCCCGCATATCACGACGCCGGCCGATTTCATCTTCAGTAATTTGATCGGGAATTTCCTCTGCAAATTTTTCAACTTCAGGGTGAAATGAAGATTCAAATTGTTTCTCGGCTAAAATTGAGAGTACATTTGCTTCATTACTTCCGGCCTGGCCGAATGACTGCTGTATTTTGGCTTGAGGATAGCCTCTTACATCTTCCCATTGAATAAGTCTGAATGTGACCTTATCCCCGGGTTTGGCACCGTTCATATCTTTCGGGTCGACAAAGAAATCCACTCTCGAAGATGTATGATCCGTTTCAATGATGTAAGTGTTCTTGGCAACTTCCTTCAACGTACCAACAAAAAGATTATCGGCCCGTTCAACAACCGACTCGATTTTCCCCATCGGTTTATTGCTTTTTTTGTGATAGCCGGTCAGTTTTACTTTCACGGTATCACCGTTCAGGGCAGTTCCCATTAACCGGTGAGATATTTTGATATCCTGATCCCGGCCTTCTACAATTACATAACCGTCTCCATGGCTGGTTACATCCAGCGTACCTGTATAAATATTGTCATCATCTTCTGCCGCTTCATTCAGCCTCACCAGGTTGCCTTTGGTTACAAAAACATGCCCAAGTTGTTTTAGGCGGTTTACTGATTTCTTGATCTTTTTTTCACCCTTTTTGGGCAGTGAAAGTGCATCCATCAAAAGCGGGATGGGTATAGATGCATCCGGGTACGATTTTAAAATTTCTATGATTTTCTTTTCTAAAGAACTTAATCTGTCTTTTTTACTCATTCTAAATATTTAATCATTCATCTATTTCTATGAAAGTGTCATCAATACTGTTTTCTTGCGATGACTCTTCTTCTTCATCCCGTTTATTTAAACCGAATATCCTCAGGAAAGCGTTCGATATCCGCTGCTTAAATTGTTGCCATGTATTGAATTGGACCTGTGCTTCCAATCCCATACCGTTCATTTCCTGAGTTTGCCTGGTTTCGATACTGCTTGTATAACTTAAAGTCGGGTCTTGCCGGTGAAATGCTGTCAGAGAGAAGGTTCGGTTGATTCTATATGTTGCCCCCAAATCTCCAATATCACTTTGCTCACCGGTTATCTGGCCTTCTCGCCGTAAGATGACGCGATCATCGAACAAACGCAATGCGACGCCCAAATCAACTTCGTTGAACGCTGTCAGGTTCAGATCAATATCAAACGTGATATCACTGCGCAGCAGAGAGTTGATCTGATTGGAGAGTAACGGATTAATAACCTGGCTTGAGAGCAGTGGATTCACAACAGCAGCTGTACCCGAAAATCCTTCCCCAAGGCTGAGCCCCTGTGCTTGATTGGATGGAATGAAATTACCGCTGAGCAAAATGCTGGTTGCCTGAATCAGTTTTTCCTCTTCATTCTGATTCAGATTGTTAATTTGTGTCGACAGAGTAGGGTCAAGGGTTCCTTCTACACCCGTTGGTACTCTGAAAAAGAATTCATTTTCAACCTGTGTGATGGTACCGCCAATCTGAAGAACAAGCTCAATAGGAACTCGCTGTCCGTTTTCGGGCGATGTAGATGTAGCGTTGGAAGAAAGCAGTGTTGATATGACGGGACGTGCCCTGTAAATAGCGGTTACATCCAATCCTGCATCGATCAAATCTCCCTGCCAGCTGATGGATCCGCCTTCCTCTAGATTAAATCGGCGGGTAAAGATGTCACCACTGACAAACTGATAATCACCGCCCTCAATATCAAATTGCCCAAACATGCTAACGTCCTGATCCTGTAGCAGGACTCTAACCTGTCCGGTTCCGTCTGCATTGAGAATTTCGTTGGTAACGGGATCAAAAATAAGTTGGACATTTATCGGATCGTTGGCCGTGAACTGCATATCCATAGTGAAGAGCTCGATAAAGGTCAGTTCTTCCTGTGATTGGCCGTTCTCTTCATCTTCTTCCTGTTGCCGGCGCATATTTGCAGCCAATTCATTTAAATCAAATGTATCTACAAACTGAATAAACCGGCGATCCTGTTCAAACTCGGTCTCTTCTTCAAGTGGCACGGAAATTTCAGATCTTGGTGAAATTGCTACAGCCCCGTTGGTACGTAATAATGGGCTTGTATTGGAACCAGTAATCTGAGCCTGCCCGGTTCCGTAAAGCGAACCATAAAACGGAATGTCCGGATCAAACGGGTTGTTCATGAACTGAACATCGTTCAGGTCAAGGGTCAGATCAATATAGGTGTCGGATTGAAAATCATTTAAATCCACGGTTCCGGTCAGCAATCCGGTCCCGCCGCGATGGTCTGTCAGGTTTACTTCCTGAAATGTGAGCCCGTCGCTTTTATTAAAACTTAGCTCACCGCTGAGATCATATTCCACATTTGTAAATTTGGGAACACCATTCGCTTCGTCAACTGAAAAATTGGACTCAAAGTCGAAATCGTCAAGTGTGCCCGAAATATTGCCTGTACCTTCTCCTCGTCCTTCAATGCGTTCAATAATATTTGGAACGATGAAGCTGACAATCCAAAGATCAATTTCCTGGAAATCTGCGTCAAAATAGTAAAGCTCGTCGTCGGGGGAGTCCAGTTCATCCGGAATTTTAAAATAACCGTTCAATCTCAAATCCTGCCCGATACTGTCATTTTGAGCATAATAGTCTGGATATTTTTCCGGATCGGTAAAGACTCGAACTTCGGTGTCAAACTGATTTTCTTCCGGATTCAGCTCACTTACCAGGCTCAAATCACCGATCAGACGATCATTAATTCGACCTTCATTTACTTCAATTTCGCCCTGAATGTTGGGAATCTGCGTGAGTGAACGCGTAATAAATTCACCATTTAATATTCCGGAAAAAGTGATGCGTCCTCCAACCAAATCTGAGATTCGTGAGAGATCCAGGTTGTCGATTTTGAAGTCGACAGAATCTTCAAAGCTTTCACTAAATGTTCCGTTGATTTCGAGATGGTCATCGTCGTTGGTTAAAATAACATCGTTCAGCGTTAACTTATTTTCATCAGTATAGATAATCTGAGATTCCCCTCCCGATCGCCAGTTATAACTCGGTGAGCCTACCAGAAGGTCGTTTATGTTTACCTCAAATCTTCCAGGATGTAGAGCTCCGGTTAATGACGATTGGAATTCGATATTGTCGTCGCGAACAAACTGTTGTTGCAGTTGAAGTGAATCGTTTCTCATCGAGAAATTGAGATAGCTGTCAAAAAACGTCATTTCATCTACGTTTAATTCTCCGCTGTTCACCTGTAGATCCACGTTGGCGAAATCACGTATGGACTCTCCGTAATTAAATTCAGCCAGAATGGACGTATTTACATTTGAGGCTGAAATTCTTTCAGAACTAAACAGTTCTTCAAATAGGGTGCCTGATACCAGTAAATTCTCTTCTGATATGTTTAGTGAAGCGGTGAGCCGGGCACGGCTATCAAATTCCGGAACACCTTTTATGTAGTAACGCAACAGATCAATATCCTTGACATTGAGCTGAAGCGTGAGTTCAAGTTCCGGATATTCAAACTCTTCATCTTCCAATTCCAAATCGGCAAGTGTAAACTCCTTGTCGAACAAAACCTCACGTCGTATTCTGTCCTGCAAATACTGATTCCAATAGGCTGCAAACTTTTGAATAGTTGTTGGGGCTAAAGTTCCTTCAATTTCACCGTCGAAGAATGAGCTTGTGAACCTAAGGGATCGCGGTTGTTGGTCAGGTTCGCTTAAATCTGCATATAGCTGATGTGCCCGAAGCGTGTCTTCCCCGATCGTTGAGGGCTCTACTTCAAGACTGACCCGTCCGTGAGCTGTATCCAGACTATTACCATTAATATTTGCCGAAAAGGTTGCATTGAAATCAGTTTCTTCCACTTCAAAATAGTCTGTATAGAGGGAAGCATTGAAATTTTGAATATTGCCGTCAATAGTGTAGAGAGGATATTCCCGTGTTGGATCCATCCGACCGGATGCCTGAATAGTGCCGGTTTCATCCTGACCCTGCACAGAATATGTGAGCTGACTGTCCGTATAGTCAAATTCGCCCATCAATTGCCGGAATTCGTAACCCTTTAATTCAGAGCCGGCCAAATCAGCCGAACCGATAAAAGCTGAATTTTTATCTATTCCATTGCCCGACATTGCAATTCGGCCGTTCAGAAGTGACGTGGTTAGCGTATCATCCAGTACCGGGGAAATGTTCATTGAGTCGAGCTCAGCCAGGAATTCAAATGCATGATTTTCACGGTGATTCATGAACAGGTCAAACTTCAGTGATCCGGCTTCTGTATCTACGGAAACGTCTGTGGTCGTTTCCTGATGATCTCCATAAATGTCACCTCTCAAAATGGCGTTTTCATAAACTTCCGTACTGATTCCATTCAGGTAAGAATCGGCCAGCCACTGAAATTGATCCGGTTGTAGTACTAAGTTTTCAATCTGAGCATCGTAGGAAATGTCATTTAAAAGATCTTTTAGATTGGCTGTTAATATCATTGCAGACTCACCGTAAAGTAGTTGGAAACGGTCAATCCAAAGCTCTTCTGCAGTTCCCTCAACATCCATTTCAAAGCTCACCTCTTCTTCTATATCCGGAAATTGTGGCACAAAAAGCCGCACAAGATCATTTGAGATGGTACTTGAATTTACAGTTAGGCGATATTCAGCGTCCCGGAATTGTTCACGAAGCGACGGCTGTGATCTGAAGATCGTGACAGGCTGAGCTTCAAAGCTTAGATCCAGCTCGTTTTTTGCCGTATTGATATTTAACCCGTTTACCTCAAAAAATCGATTGTTATTGAAAAGCTGTCCCTCAATTCTCACATATTCATAGGGCGTATCGGGGAGTACTGCACTGAAGTTGGTTATATCTGCAAAGAGTTGATTCTCCGTAATTTCAAGGAATAATTCAGTATTCAGATGTTCTACATTCAAAGGGGTTGGGAGCTGACTGATTTCAGGAATCTGAATTTCATCTGAAGAAAGCAAAGTTCCGTTAATAATAGACAGACGGGGTGCAAAAAGGTTAATTTCCTCAATCAGCTGAATGTTTTCATAGAAAGATTCATCATCGCTTTGGGAATCATTCAGTTCTTCCCTTTCCCGTTGGACGAAAATTTTTGAAATGTTGAGCTCTTCATCGATGTAGGCGAGATGAATTGCAGGCTCGTGCAGTTCGAATGAGTTGATAGTGAGATTTTTTTGAAGCAGATCCCACCAGCTTACATCCACATTAGCATTTTCGAAAGTGATGACCGGGTGCGCAAGATCACCGGATGCGTAAAACTGTCCACCCGAAAAATTGATTTGAAAAGGGATGAAACCCTCTATGGATCGAATTCGAACGGTTCCTTCAAATTGCTCGCTGAAGGTATTTTCAATCTCAGACTTTATGTAATCTTTAGACTGAGGTAGCTGCAGAATCCCGATTGCAATCAACAGAAGCGAGAGAATTAGCCCTCCAATGATGGTTACAGAGAAAAGTAAAAATCTCCAGATATTATATATCCACCGGTAGATCAAAGAATGAAGTAGTGTTTAATTTTGAGAATTTCAGAGTTTGTTTAAAGCGTATCTCCAGGCCTTGTGAATAGCCTCAGCAGATTTGATCTCTTTCAGGATTGGATGCTGCCACTCTTTGAGCAGAACGAACCGAATGTGTTGATTGGTACGTTTTTTGTCAAATTTCATGTGTTCCATCAGATCATCCAAAGATAACTCTTCTTTTGATACTCTGTAATGATATAATGAACGATATTTCAAAAATGGTTCGGCTGATATTTCAGCACCGATTTCACGGGATAACTCCATTGCGGCCAACATTCCAAGGTAAACCGCTTCTCCGTGGCTCATCTTATTATAATCACAAAACTTTTCGAGTGAGTGTGCAAAGGTATGCCCAAAATTGAGGAATGCCCGAATTCCTGCTTCAAATTCATCCTCCTGAACGATATCTGCTTTGATTTGAATGCAATCGGCAATCAGGTCAATCAGAATTTCATCCTCAATTTGATCCGTGCTGTCGTTAAGAAAGATCTCAGCTCGTTCAAAAATATCTGCCCTTCGGATAGCCCCGTATTTCAAAATTTCACTTAGCCCGTTGGTCCACTCATTTCGTGGCAATGTACTCAGAAAAGAGATGTCAGCAATGACGGCTTCGGGTTGATAAAATGCACCGACCAGATTTTTTCCGCTGGAATGATTTACCCCGGTTTTTCCGCCAATGGAACTGTCAACCATCGATAAAACCGTTGTCGGAACGTGTATGAGCGGGACTCCCCGTAGTGCGGAAGCTGCTGCAAAACCACCGACGTCTCCGGCAACACCGCCGCCAATTACAAAAACAGGTGTGTTGCGCCTGACCCCATTATCTAACAAAAAGTTAAGGCAACTGTTCCAGAATTGAATTGACTTGCTGGATTCACCCTGTGGTACAGTCATCATGTAGGTGTGGCTGGCCGCACCGTCAAATGCATCATCGATGTTGTCGCCGTGAAGACGCTCTACATTTTCGTCCACCAATATGTAGCAATTGGAGCTGTTGAATTGACTGAGAATCTTCCGGACTTCATCCCGGAAAATCCCTTTACCAACCCTCGCATGGTATTGATGTTGGGAAGAGTTAACCTGTATGCTTTTGCTCATAAATTTTTAGCTTTTGTATCAGTTCTTCTACAGTTTTTTTAACGGGTTGACGGCCGGAATCTACAGAAAAATGTGCCTGATTATAGTACTTTATACGCTCTTTATTCAATTTTTGAATTTTTTCTGTGAGTTCTTTTTCATTCAGGTTTTTAATCATGGGCCGACCCATTGAGCTCTTCAATCTTTGAACAAGAGTATGGGTATCGCAATTCAGAAAAACCAGCCACCCCTGCAATTTCAGATGATCAGTTATCATTTGATTCTGTAATGCCCCGCCGCCGAGGGCCACCACTCCTTCAGCCATTTGGGAATAACGGGTCAAAACGGATTTTTCAAGTTTCCTGAAGGATTCTTCACCGTCAACTCGAAAGATTTCCGGTATTGGCTTACCGGCTTCCTTTTCAATAATCGAATCGAGATCAGAAAAGGGAACCTGAAGTTTGTCTGCAAGTTTTTTGCCGATGGTAGTTTTCCCAGACCCCATCATGCCGCATAGAAAAAGTGGTTGTGAAAGCAATCGGTCACTCATGAGACATCTTTTTGTGGTTGTACCATTTCTACTTCTTCGCGCTGAACACGCACCGATCCGGCAGGTGCACCTTTAGGTTTGGTTACATACTTGCGTTTGGAAACAATTACCGGCACCAGGTTACTTCCCTTCGCTTTGGAGTGCCATGCGGCAAGTGAAGCCGCTTTGATAATTACCCGCTTGGGCGGCATCTCTTTTTGATTGTTCATCCGGATAACAACATGCGAACCCGAAACTCCGCGGGCATGTAACCACACATCCTCCTTATGGGCATCTGTTGTGAGTTTGTCATTGCTCTTGGCGTTCTTGCCAATCCATACTTCGTATCCTTCCACGGTTGTTCGACGATAGGGCAGGGAGGTAACTTGTTTTGCCTTGGATAGAACTCCGAGTCTTTTTAATTCATCTTCGTTCTCTTTGAACCATTCTTCGAACTCATAAATTCTATCGATCTCTTCAAATGACCGAATGACCGACTTCAGTTTTTGAGTCTCCTTTTTCAATTTCTTCAGTCTGTTTTTAGATTCTTCTACACTTCGTTCAGCTTTTGCCGATTTGTCGTAATAGCGCTGTGCATTTTCTGCAATCGACTGTTTTGGTTTGAGGGGGATTTCGACAGGCTTGTTGTCATCATAAAAATTTGGCACCGTAATTGATTCGGTTCCTTCGTTTGTTTTTTGATGAGCATGAGCCATCAATAAGTGACCGTACTCTTCATATTTTTCTGCTCTTTCCAGCCCTTTTTCCGCATCTTCAAGCTGGTTAATGGTGGATTCATTTCGTTTGAGAGTCTCTTCCAGTTTTGGTTTAAATGTCTGAATCCGTGCAGACAGTCTTCGCTCTCTGGAGGTTTTGTAATAGGCAAACCGAATGGCGTCATTTACATTATCAAATATTTCGAGGTTATCAGCAGGAAGCAAACGTTCGGGGATCAGGCATAAGTTTCCGTCTTTCAAAATCCGAAACTCGGGTTCATTAAGCATTGCTTTTACAAGCGAGTCGGCAACACCTTTCACTTCATCCATCGATTTTTCATCAAGGTTGTACTGTTCGATAACCGGCTGAACCAAATGTCGCGGAAAAGCAGGGTAGAAATAAAGGATTGCCCGCTTGGCTGAAAGTTCTTTGTCCGGCCAGGGTTTATCTCTTGGCGCGCGCGGTTTAGGCTCAGGTTGTCCCTTTAATTCCTTACCACCTTTAAATGATTCGAGAATAATTTCTTTTTCAATCAGAAACACATTTGGTTTATTACCGAAAACCTGAAAGAGTAATTTTTGTCCGGATTCGAAATGCATGGTCAGTATTCGATCCTCTTCAGCCAGCTGAAGCTCTCTCACTCGCTCATTCTTTAGTTCATTAAAAAATTCTGTAACATTCGATTTTTTTGCACCGCGATGCTTGTCCTGAAAAATCGCCGTTTCAGAAGGATTCGTGCTGAAAATGAGGCGTTTTGAGCTATTTTCATCCCCGAAATAACCTTCCCACACATCCTTGTGCGGAGAGTAACTGAATTGGAAAGGATGGTCCAAAAATTTGGGTTTTAACTCTTCGGTTAGATATATTAAAGCATAAAAATTATTCATTCGAGCGAGAGTAAATGTTGACTTAACCTGTAAGAGTTATAATATGCAATATCCTATATTTAAATCGGTTGTGAACAAGATAAACAGCCAGTTGAACAAGAGAAATATTAACGTCGTAAAGTTCAAAACATGGGAAGAATCAAGAATCAATGCTTCAGGGCTCGAGATTGTCATAGACCTGAAAGATTCAACCAACCATCTAAAGCAACTCGACATTAATTTCGATTGGGACAGTTTTCGGGAGGCCGCCCTGGCTAACCAGCTGAATGGTACGGATAAACATCCGATGCTGAAAGAGAAGCACCTGACTGAGGTCAATATATCCCCATCCATAGATGTGGAACTTGTCTGGCATTTTGATGAACGCAAGAGTCAGCCAAGCCAGCCAAACGGTGATACCAATTACCGAATTCAAAAAGCCGGTGAGTGGATGGACCGTGTAAGCAAGGAGGTAAATGAACTGTTGATCAGCGATGATATCATTACACGCTGGCATCTGGAAATAGATGGCGACATGCATGGAAAATATCTGACAGCGATCAACCTGATCTCATACTTTCAGTTTACAATGACAGACATGGAGAGCCTGAATGAAGTGAATGAATTTGTGAGCCGCAAACTTACTCATTTACTTTACAAGGCTAACAGGATTATTAAAATTGCCGATCGAAGCGTAGCTGTAGTGGCTGCCTGAAATAAAAAAGGGCACTACATGAGTGCCCTGAATTGCTGAGTAAGTGATCAGCTTACTTTTTCTTCTTATGACGGTTTTTGCGAAGTCGCTTTTTCCGTTTGTGCTTAGCAATTTTTGCTCGTTTTCTTTTCTTTCCGCTTGGCATGAATAATCACCCGGTTGATTAAATTAAACTTCTTGTTCCAAGAGCGATATTATGAAACACCGCCATCTGATTAGTCGAATAAAATACGAAATCTTTTCTTCAAATCTATAGCATCTGATAAAAGTATGAATGCCACTGTGCGTTTTAAACAATCTTTAATTGTAGAACATTTCATCGTTTGGAGAGTTATTACATCTAAAAATATCCAAATATTAGTGAATAGCGAGCGGTAATTGATTATATTCGCATCCGCAAAAATAACAGAATTTCCATGCCCGATTTAGTGAAAGTAGCCAAGTTTGGGGGCACCAGTATGGCAGACTACAATGCCATGAAACGATGTGCTTCTATTGTACAACCTGATAGTGATAAAAAAATAGTTGTGGTAAGTGCCACTGCCGGAACAACAAACCTTCTGACCAACATTACAGAATCTGATTCTGAGACTGAAAAACTGGAATTGGTTGGTAAAATCAGAAAAAAGCACATTGAGATCTGTTCTCATCTTCAGAATAATGATGAACTGAAAGCCAAAATTATCATTCTGCTGGATCAGCTTGAAGAGAAAGCTCTTTCGGGGCCGGTAACACCCCAGTATCAAGACGAAATTCTCTCTTTTGGTGAACGATTGTCTTCTGTAATTTTTACAGAAGTATTGAGACTACAGATCGGGGATAAGGCAGTATGGCTGGATGCTCGCGAAATCATACAAACGGATCAGAATCATGGCAAAGCCGAGCCGGATATTGAAAAGATAGAGGCAAATGCGAAGAAAAAATTAATCCCTGACCTGAATGATAAATGTTTTGTGACACAGGGATTTATTGGCCGATCAAAAAGCGGAGTGACAACCACATTGGGACGCGGAGGAAGCGATTATTCGGCAGCACTTTTTGCAGAAGCCGTTAATGCAGACGTTCTGGAGATCTGGACGGATGTTACTGCAGTCTATACAACAGACCCAAGAATTGTGAAAGATGCGAAGCCAATAACAGAAATTAGCTTTGATGAAGCTGCCGAGCTTTCGGTTTTTGGAGCTAAAGTTCTCCATCCGGCAACCATGGTGCCAGCAATCCGTAAAAATATTCGGGTCTATGTTGGATCCAGCCACGAGCCTGATCAGCCCGGTACGTGGATTTTAAAGCAGACAAAAAGTAATCCGGTGATACGCGCAATTAGCCTGAGAAGAAATCAAACATTATTAACGGTTCACAGCCTCGATATGCTTCATCGCCACGGTTTTTTGGCAAAGCTGTTTCAGGTACTTTCTGATCACAAAATCAGTGTGGACCTGGTTACTACCAGTGAGGTGAGCGTTTCCTTGACACTGGATAAAGATGTGACGACTACGGGGAAAGGGTATTTACCGGAAAAAGTTATTCGTGAACTGAAAACTTTCTGTGAAGTTGAGATAGAGCAAAATCTCTCCCTGATTGCATTAGTAGGGAATAACCTGCATACTACATCCGGACTCAGCGGACCGGTATTCAGCTCGTTGGAAGGCATTAACATACGGCTGATTTGTCACGGTGCAAGCTCTCATAATCTCTGTTTCCTGGTCAATCAGGATCGTGCAGAGAGTGTGGTTCAAACACTTCACCAAAAATTTATTTAAACATATGGATATGAAAGTTTCCGTAATTGGAACCGGTAAAACAGGCGGGGCGGTTGCTGACCTTTTAGGTGAGAACGCTGTCCGATTTGATTCAGATAGTACGATAACTCCGGATTTACTGAAAGAGACCAACGCTGCCGTTGTCTTTGTGCCCGGTGATGCTGCACCGGAAATCATAGAGCTATTATTGAAAGCGAAAATTCCGGCTGTTTGGGGAACAACTGGTTATTCCTGGCCACAAGACCTTCCAAGCCGAGTGAAAGAGTCGGGGACTCGTTGGGTAATAGGTTCGAACTTCAGTATTGGAATGAACCTGGTTCGTAAGACATTAAATATTTTAGGAAAGGGAAGTGAACTTATGAAAGATCCTGAATTTCATATTCATGAGGTTCATCATATCCATAAAAAAGATGCGCCCAGCGGAACAGCCCTTTCGTGGCAAAAGTGGTTAGATCAAGATGCACTCATTTCTTCTGACCGGCAGGGAGATGTGAAAGGAATTCACAATCTTCATATAAAAACTGAAAATGAATCGATTTATCTGAAACATGAGGCGCACGACCGTAAACTGTTTGCTGAAGGCGCTATTTGGACTGTGAACTATTTAATGAAGCACCCCGAAATACCGGCCGGGGTTTACTCATTTTCAACCATTTTTGACCAGGCTTTTTCTGAATTACTATGATAAACACAACACTTTGGACTGCTCTTATCACTCCGATGACTCACTCGGGTGAGGTGCATTACGATGATCTGGAAAAATTAATTCGAAGACAGGAAAGTGCAGGTAACGGTGTTTTATTAATTGGCAGCACTGGTGAAGGATTAGCTCTTTCAGATTCAGAAAAACAGAATATTGTTGAGTTTGCCGATCAGATGAAACCGGATGTACCGGTGATGGTTGGTGTTGGAGGATTTCAGATAGAAGAGCAGAAACAGTGGATAGAATTCTGTAATTCAAAAAGTATTGATGCTCTACTGTTGGTAGCTCCACTCTATGCAAAGCCCGGTCCGGAAGGTCAAAGACAGTGGTTTAATGAACTTTTAAATGTGTCGGAAAAACCGTGCATGATCTACAATATACCATCTAGAACAGGGGTAGAAATCGAACCGGCAGTTTTGGCAGATTTGCAAAGTCATCCAAATTTCTGGTCTGTAAAAGAGGCAAGTGGAAATATCAAAGATTATCAGCGTTTTCGGGAAGTTATACCGAATATTCCGCTCTACAGCGGTGATGATGGGCTGATGCCATTTTTTGCAACAGCAGGTTCAGCCGGCCTGGTATCCGTGGCTTCTAATGTGTGGCCTGAAGAGACGGCTGAATATGTGAAATTATGTTTGAATGGAGAAACCAACACACTATTTCCTGTTTGGAAACTAGCTGCTGAAGCTCTCTTTTCAGCGCCAAACCCTATTCCGGCTAAAACTTTGTTGAATGAAAAGGGCATTATAGAAACTAATCAGCTTCGTTTACCGCTGGTTGCATCTGAAATTGAAAACAGAGAATTGTTAACTGAAACTGATACCAAAATTTTAAACTGGTACAAGAAAATTAAGAATTGATATGGCCTGGGAAAAAATATTAGATCAACTTGAAGAAGGCACGGTTCGGGCCGCTGAAAAAAATGGTGGTACCTGGAGTGCAAATATTGAGGTAAAAGAGGCTATTTTAGCTGCATTCAGAGATGGCAATAATGTAAACTATGGCGGGATCTATGATGGATTTGTCGATAAACATAACATCCCACCACGCATGTTTGAAGCTGATGAAGGCGTGCGTTTAGTACCCGGCGGATCTTCTGTTCGGAGGGGTGCTTATGTAGCAAAAGGTGTAATCATTATGCCGCCTGCGTATGTAAATATAGGAGCCTATGTGGATGAAGGAACAATGATTGATAGCCACGCCCTGGTAGGATCTTGCGCACAAATCGGGAAAAACGTTCACCTTTCAGCAGGTGTGCAAATCGGAGGTGTTCTGGAACCGGTGGGATTAAGTCCCGTTGTAATTGAGGATGACTGTTTTATAGGGGCGGGATCCGTTATTGTGGAAGGAGTTTTAGTAAAAAAAGGTGCGGTTATTGCTCCGGGAGTTACACTCTCAAAATCAGTTCCGGTTTACGATTGTGTAAATGAAAGATTGCTCGGAAAAGGTGCACCCATCCCGGAAAATGCTGTTGTTATACCGGGTTCGAGACCAATTAAAAATGAGTGGGCAAAGACACAGAATCTCTCAGCATATTGTCCTGTAATTATTAAGTATAGAGATCAGGGAAGTGATGCTTCACTTGAATTGGAAAGTGCGTTGCGATAAAAAAAATGAATAAATTCTGTAAGGGACGTAAAAAATTCTGTTCTTATAGATAGAACGTTAATAAAAATGATTGGATAATTATGAGTTCATTAAATAAAGTGATGATAATAGGCCGATTGGGAGCCGATCCTGATGTAAGATATACTCAGTCAAATGCAGCCGTTGCAAATATGAGCGTTGCAACAACCGACAGGTACAAAGACCGTAACGGAGAACTTCAGGAGAAAACAGAGTGGCACCGTGTGGTGGTTTGGAATCGCCTGGCAGAGATTTGTCAGCAGTATTTGAAAAAAGGCTCTTTGGTTTATTTCGAAGGAAAACTCGAAACCCGTGAGTGGGAAGACAAAGAAGGCCAGAAACGTTATACAACAGAAGTCAAGGCATTTAATATGCAGATGCTCGACAGTCGCGGAGATCAGGGTGGAGGTTCGCAACAGCGCAACTCCGGATCAAGCCAGCCGGCATCAGCAGGTTCTGTTGAACTGGGTGATGATTTTGAAGATATGGATGACGATCTTCCATTCTAATTCACCCGGAGTGAATTGACAGAACATTTCGTATTTTAGGGTGGCGATACCTTTGATCGCCACCTTTTTTTATTCATATTGTTTCATGCATTTAAATAACCACTAATTAAGTACTGTTTTTTGGAAACGATCGACGAACCTCCTAGTCATCCGATACAATTTATTTCCAATCAGATTATACTTAATGCAGCCCCGCAGTTGGAGAATCTGAATTTTACAGAAGTCTCCGTTGAGATAATTCTGATGATGGTCGGACTGTTGCTCAGTGCTCTCTATTCAGGCTCGGAAGTTGCATTCTTTTCACTTGCCAGCCAAATTGATCAGCTAAAATCTGTAGGTAAAGATGGTGTAAAGGATAGCAAAATCCTGAAAATGCTCCAGAAGCCCAGGCGGTTGCTGGCAACCATTCTTATTGGAAATACATTTGCCAATATTGTCAGTTCGGTCATGGCTGCTGTAATTACCGGAAAAATTGCGGCTTACTATGGATATCCGGAAGTGATCGTGTATACCGTGGAAATCATTGTACTGACGTTCACGATACTCATACTGAGTGAGATCACACCTAAAGTAATAGCTATTAACAACCCGCTGAAGATAAGCCGGCGCATGGTCGGTTTTATTTATGCTCATTTTATAATCTTTACACCTGTCTCAAAGTTGATTGCGGAGAGTACCATGAGTCTGGAGCGGACTCTTCCAAAACCAAATAATAAAATGACTGCCAATGATTTGAAAACGATGGCAGAGATGAGTGAACAGGAAGGTTCGCTGAAAGGAGATGAGCGTGAGATCATTGAAAATGTGATTGAATTTGTGAATATCACAGTTCGTGAAATTATGACCTCGCGAGTGAATATTGTTGCTGTACCGGTTTCGTCAACGCTTGAAGAAGTCATTGAACTGATTCGTGAAAAAGGTTTGTCTAGAATGCCTCTTTTTGAAAATGATCTGGATAATATCTCCGGTGTGATATACTCGAAGGATGTACTTCCCTACATTAATACGCCCATGGGAGACAAGCTGATTAACTGGAAAACGATTGCTCGAAAAGCACTTTTTATCCCTGCCACAAAAAAACTGGATGATCTTTTGAGAGATTTTCAGCACGAAAAAACTCATATCGCCATTGTTGTTGATGAATATGGCGGTACGGAAGGTATTGTAACACTGGACGATATACTCGAAGAGATTGTCGGGGATATCGGGGATGAATATGATGATCAGGAAGAGAAACTCTATACAAAATTCAAAAATGGAGTATACATTTTTGACGCAAAAATTGATCTCGATGATTTGGATGAAATTCTTGATACATCGATCTCCTCAGACGACGATGAGTTTGAAACACTTGGCGGGTTGGTCTATCATTTGACCGAGCGAATTCCAAATGTTGGCGAGCGGATGACATACAAGAATCTGGAAATGACTGTTCACTCTGTCAAGAATAATCGCGTAAAGAAATTACGTGTAAAATTGCTGCCTGCCGAACAGAGTAAGACTGAAGTTTAATGATGTCGAAACATCCCATACCAACCGATCGAGATGTAACGGCAGAGCAGAATATTGACTTAACTCACTACAATGCACTTGGAATAAAGGCTAAAGCAGAACTGTTTTATGATATAACAAGTGAGAAGCAGCTGGAGCATCTTTATGAGAAGGGGCTCTTTGTAAATCAGTCGCCGGTGGTATTGGGCGGTGGCAGTAACGTTCTCATTAAATCGGATATATCATCACCTGTTTTAAAAATATCTATCACGGGAATAAATATTGTGCAAGAGAGTGACGCAGAGGTGTTGGTTCAGGCCGGGGCAGGGGTGAACTGGCACGATCTGGTTGTATGGAGTGTTGAAAACGAGTTAGGAGGAATTGAGAATCTGGCACTAATACCAGGTACAGTCGGTGCGGCTCCCATACAGAATATTGGAGCATACGGTGTTGAGCTGAAAGATGTTTTTCACTCTCTATCGGCATTTATGATTAATGAGGGCGCGAGTAAGAAATTTAAGCGACAGGATTGCAGGTTTGGCTACAGAGACAGCGTGTTTAAAAATGAATTAAAAGGGAAGGCAATCGTAACTTCTGTGGCACTCTTGTTAAAAAAAGCTGTACATCATTCAATTGAGGATTCTTACTACGCTCTTCAAAACTATTTCAAGGCAAAGAAAATCCAGAATCCGGGCATTCAGGATGTGTTTAGCGCTGTTGTTGATATACGTCAATCAAAATTGCCGGATCCAAAGCTGATCGGAAATGCAGGCAGCTTTTTTAAAAACCCCATTGTCAGCAAAGATATTTATATGAGGATTCTTTCTGATTTTCCCGATATGCCTTCATATGAAGTTGGAGATGATCACATAAAAATTCCCGCCGGATGGCTTATTGAGAAAGCAGGCTGGAAAGGGAAACGAATTGGAAACGTGGGAACCTACAAAAATCAGGCATTGGTTATTGTAAATCATGGAGGAGCTACCGGTGAGGAGATTTACAATCACGCGATCAGGATAAAAGATTCAGTTAAGGATAAATTTGGGATCGAGCTTGTTCCCGAAGTAAATATGGTTGAGTGATGCATAAGCGGTTTGAAATGAATGATGCCCTTTTTTTTAAATCCATTTCATGCCCTCTGAAATTTTATCACATCCTGAACGGACATCGAAACAGAAAACCCTACTTACCATTTAAACAGAGAAATAAGCTTCAGCTGAGAGATGCGCTGGCGGGCAAGTTTTCTGAGGTGGTTCATACACCCGACTCTGTAGAAATTGCTGCAGAAACTACAGGTAAATTACTGGATCGGGAAAATGTTACAATTTGTGGTGCCGTGCTGAAATGGGGCCAGTTTGTTACCCGGATCCCGATTCTTTCCAAAAAAGGAAACCGGTATTCAATTATTCAGATTCACGGACGGTTGAGGAAGCGGCAGCATGATGGAATCGTACCATATCCTGCTCTCAGTAAATCAACAGAAAGCTATTTGATTAAAGCAGCATACCGGTTGGCAATTTTGAAAAATTCACTGGACCCGGATGATATCAGCATAGAATTTTATTTCCCGTACAAACGGTACAAAGCCGGGGTTGATCAACTTTTACAGCAGATTTCCTTGCCGGAAACTGAAAAAAATATGTCTTCCATTCAGGAAGAAGTTGACAAATTATTCACATCAATGGATGCTACAGCTGCAACGGAAGCAGTATTGAGTGCCATACCGGAATCAATTGCTCACCCGAATGTAGCCGGGAAAAGTGTCTCCGATTTGCTAACCGATTTGTCAGAAGGCATGTTTGATGTTCCTGAAAAACTGAATATAAAGCCTCATGAGGAGTGCGGACGCTGTGAATTCCGAAAAATGGAATCGAAGGATTCATCCGGGTGTTGGGCAGCTTTTTTTGATGGAAGTAAGAAGAAGTATCCCGGCCAGCATGTTTTTGAACTGATTGGTCACGGTAATCAGGAGCTGTTAAGTGAAGGAAAGTATTTTCAGGAAGACTGTTCGCTGCCTGAGGGGATCACATCTTTTGAGAATATCCGAAAACAGAATCCCCGCGCAATCACTATCCAGCACAGGCGCGAATTGCAGCTTCTTAAAGCAAATGATGGTCAATTACCGGATGTGTGGCTGAAGCCGGAAGCCCTGGGTTTCGAAAAACTCTCTTTTCCACTTCATTTTATCGATTTTGAGGCGGCAACCTATGCCATTCCTATGCAGCGCGGAAAAGGTGCCTACAGCCCGGTATATTTTCAGTTTTCATGTCACACACTTAAAGAGTCCGGAGAAATAGTTCATACCGAATGGCTCGATGACAGGGCAAACAGCGGGTATCCTCACCTGGAGTTTATCAGACAGCTCGGAAATGTAGATTCAATTTTTGAGGGAAATCTCATTCAATATTCTCCCTTTGAATCACAAGCGCTTCGGTTTCTTTTGCAGGAAATGGAGTTTAATTCTATGCTCTATGAGAAAGAGATCGAAATTTTAAAACAGCTGTTGTATAAAGATGCTAATACTCATTATCAGCGAATATTTGATTTGAGTAAATCTGTAAGAGAAGGATATTACAACCAGTTTATGGGAGGAAGTATCGGGTTGAAACAAATACTTCAGAGTATTTTTAAACTGGAAAATTTATCTCAGAAACCTATAAGAGGATCCGTGAAAATCTTTGATCTTGATGTTGATTTAAGTAAAGTCACGGATCAAACGAACTACGACCCATACTCACTCATTCAACATCCGGTTTATAAAATTGATGATGGTGAGGCAGCAATGAATGCGTATATTTCGCTGAAAAGCGGACTATTGAATGATGATGAATCTGCACAAATTCCAACCTTATTAAGGCGCTACTGTGCAATGGATTCATATGCATTATTCATCATTTATGATCATTTGATGGAACTGATGTCCGATTCATCAATTTATGATTATACGGTAATTGATTGATTTGCTTGTCAGTTACCAAACATTATTCTGAATCAAAGAGAAATCCTATGAAAAGATTTTATACGAATATACTTCTTGTACTGAGTTTTGTGCTATTTGCTTCATCTTGTGTGGTTCAGCAAAATCCGGTTTCCGGAAACAAGAGGGCATATGCTTACTCATGGCAGCAGGAGCTTGAACTCGGGCGGAGTGCAGATGGTGAAATTGTGTCTCAATACGGCCTGTACGACAATGATGAACTTGCAGAGTTCGTGACCGCAATGGGGGAAGAACTTCTGGAAGTTAGCCATATGAGAAGAGAAGATGCTGCAGATATGTTTAAAGAGACAGAGTTTACATTCCGGGTACTGGATAGTCCGGTTGTGAATGCTTTTGCTCTTCCGGGGGGTTACGTATATGTAACCCGCGGTTTGCTTAGCCACTTAAACAATGAGGCACAGCTTGCGGTGGTCACCGGACACGAAATTGGTCACGTTGCAGGGCGTCATGCATCGCAAAGAGCTCTCTCTCAACAAATAGGACAAGTGGCTGTTATTGGCGGGTCGATACTGGGACAAGAACTTTTTGGTTTGCCGGGCGAGTCACTTTTGAATTTGAGCAGCCAGGCAGCACAGTTGCTATTTATGAGTTACAGCCGTGATCATGAGCGAGAGTCTGATCGTTTAGGAGTAGAATACTCCGCAATGAAACATTATGTGGCTGCTGAGGGATCTGAGTTTTTTACAAGCTTGAGGAGAATTTCCGAAAAATCAGGTCAAAGTATTCCAAACATGTTGTCTACGCACCCTAACCCGGGAGAGCGCGAACAGACCATACCCAAACTTGCAGAAGAGTGGCGTGAGAAGGGGTATGAACAGACAGTATATGGCACGGAAGAATATATGCAGCTGGTTGACGGAATTGTTTTTGGTGACAATCCACGGCAAGGTTTTGTAGATGAAGGTCGATTTGTTCATCCCGACCTGGAATTTTTCTTTCCGGTTCCAGACCAGTGGCAGCTGATTAATCAGCCCTCCCAGGTTGTTCTTGTAAAAGGGGAAGGCGAAGCTGTGATGATTATGAGAATCGATTCGGATCATTCAACACCTCGTGAATCAGTGAATGAGTTTGTAAACCAGGAAGGATTTAATGTCACTGAATCAGGTGAGAAAATGAGTTCTGAATCCTGGAGTGCATACCAGGCAGAAGGTGATATTGAACAGGATGGCAATACGTTAGGCGTTCATGTTTATGCAGTTGAATATATGGATCAAATTTATAAGTTCATCAATTACACCACGGCCTCTTCGTATGAAGACCACGTGGGCGATTTCAATACAGTGACTTCACAATTTGATCAGCTTCGTGATGAATCACTGCTCAACATTCAGCCGGTAAGGCTGCAAATTGTTGAAGCCGATAGCCGCCGCCGTTTCAGTGATTTCCTTCCCAATGACATGCCAATGGATTTAGAGCGTGAAGATATAGCTATTATCAATCAGGTTGAGCTCGACACGATGATTGAACCCGGAACCCTAATTAAAATACCAGTTCAGTAAGCTAAACGTATGATTGAACGATATTCGCGAAAAGAAATGTCCGACATCTGGTCGGAGCAAAATCAATTTCAGGCGTGGCTCGAGGTGGAACTTGCTGCCTGCAGGGCCTGGAGTAAAATTGGAAAAATTCCCACTGAAGATGTTGATCAACTGTATGAAAAAGCCTCATTTGACATTGACCGAATTAAAGAGATCGAAAAGCAGACCCGCCACGATGTAGTTGCATTCACAAGAACGGTTTCAGAATCGCTCGGAGATGAGAAAAAGTGGGTTCATTATGGTTTAACATCCACGGATGTAGTGGATACGGCTAACGGTTATCGTCTGAAGCAGGCAAATGAGCTGATCAGAAAGGATTTGAATCAATTTGTAGATGTGCTTGCAAACAAAGCTCGTGAACATAAGCTTACTGTAATGATGGGGCGGACTCACGGAGTGCATGCAGAACCCACAACATTTGGTTTGAAATGTGCTTTGTGGTATGCGGAAATGCAGCGAAATATCGAGCGGTTTGACCGGGCCGCGGATGATGTAGAGTTTGGCAAAATTTCCGGTGCGGTCGGTACCTTTGCTCATATCCCCCCTGAAGTTGAAAAATATACGTGCGAAATTCTTGGAATTTCACCGGCACCCGTTTCTACTCAAACCTTGCAACGAGACAGGCATGCGTATTACATGGCTACAATTGCGGTTATTGGAGGAACACTGGAAAAAATTGCCGTTGAAATTCGACATTTGCAGAGAACTGAGCTACGTGAAGCTGAAGAGTTTTTTAGAAAAGGGCAGAAAGGATCATCTGCTATGCCACACAAACGGAATCCGATAAGTTCTGAAAATATTACCGGTTGTGCACGGGTTTTGAGAGGCTACATGATTTCGGCATATGAAAATATGCCGTTATGGCACGAGCGTGACATTTCACATTCATCAGTGGAGCGAATCATTTTGCCGGACGCTACAATTTTGCTTGATTATATGCTGAGTCGATTCACAGGTGTGGTTGAAAAACTGATGGTCTACCCGGAAAACATGCTGGAGAATATGAACAAAACGCATGGGCTTGTCTTTTCACAGCGATTGCTTCTAATGCTGATTGATAAAGGGTTGAATCGCGAAACGGCGTACGACACCGTTCAGCCACTGGCTATGCAAGCTTGGGAAAAGAAACGAGATTTTAAAGAGATCGTTAAACAAGATCAGACCATTCAGGATAATCTCTCCGAAGGTGAAATTGAGGAAGCTTTTGATCTTGCTCATCACACTCGCAGAGTAGATGAAATCTTTTCGAGAGCGGGATTATAAAAAAAGTTTAAATGGGGTGACATATTGATGTCACCCCGCTGCTTTAGATTGTGTGTAAATCAAAAAACAAAATCACACAATCATGATGAATGCAGCAATTAAGAAAACATCCGTAACCCCAGAGGAGAAGGTATTAAGTTTAATATTTCATAAAGCCGAGGCTGAGTACCGTGAAACAGAAGAGATGCTCGCACTGCTTGGCTGGAGCGATCTTCCGGAAGAGTTAAAAATGGTAATCGAAGAAGATGTAAAAGGATATATCGATGAGCTGAAGGGCCAGTACTGCACAAATTCCGAGTGGGTTCAACGCCGTCGGGAGAGTGTAGACTTTTGGGTGAGCAGCTATATTGATGGGATCTGTTCACTTCAAACAGCAGTTAGATCCCTGCGCGTAAACAAGTTGTAATTTTTCCCACGACGAGACAGGCGGCAGATTATATCTGATGAATTGAGCTAAAGAAGTTTGGCAGGATTTCTTATCTTTGCCAAAACGTAAACCAAGCGAAGAATTTTTCATGGATAACTCCTCTCCCTTCTCACGAATTACCCGGCAGGGACTGACCTACGACGATGTTCTGTTAGTTCCAAATCACTCAAAAGTATTACCCAGAGATGTCGATATCTCTGTTCAGCTAACACCAACTCTCCGGCTCAACACACCGATTTTCAGTGCTGCAATGGATACGGTTTCCGAGTATCGGATGGCTATAGCACTGGCGCGGGAGGGAGGCATTGCCATGCTTCACAAAAATATGACTATCGAAGAGCAGGCAGAGCAGGTACGTTTGGTTAAGAGAAGTGAAAGCGGCATGATTGTGGATCCTGTAACTCTTCCGGCCGATGCCACGGTTCGAGATGCACGCGCTCTGATGAGAAAACATAAAATTGGCGGAATTCCAATTGTAAAAGCCGATAATAAACTAATTGGGATTGTTACAAACCGCGATTTACGGTTCGAACATTATGTGGACAAAAAACTGGGTGACATTATGACCAGCGAAAATCTTGTAACAGCGAAGGAGGGAACGACTCTTGATGAGGCAGAGCAGATACTGCAAGAGTATAAAGTTGAAAAACTCCCCATCGTTGATAAGAATGAAATCCTGGTGGGGCTGATTACTTTCAAAGACATTGAAAAGAAGATGAATTTCCCCAATGCCTGTAAAGATGATATGGGGCGCCTGCGTGTAGGTGCAGCAGTTGGCGTAACACCTGATACCATGGATCGTGTAGATGCTTTGGTTGAGTCTGGAGTTGACATTGTTACCGTTGATACAGCGCACGGACATTCGGCAGGTGTTCTTCAGACAGTGCGTAAAATCAAGGAAAAATATAAAGATCTGAATGTAGTGGGTGGAAATATTGCAACTAGGTCTGCTGCAGAAGCCCTTGTGAATGCCGGTGCGGACGTAGTAAAAGTTGGCGTAGGCCCCGGCTCGATCTGCACCACTCGTGTTGTTACGGGTGTGGGGGTGCCTCAGTTATCAGCAATTATGGAAATTGCTGAATTTACAAATGAGCATAATATTGGCCTGATAGCGGATGGTGGAATCAAGCAGACAGGCGATATTCCTAAAGCTATTGCCGGTGGTGCGGACGCTGTTATGATGGGTTCTATGTTTGCCGGTGTGGATGAGAGTCCCGGAGAAACGATTATCTACGAATCGAGAAAGTATAAATCATACCGCGGAATGGGCAGTGTTAGTGCGATGAGAAAAGGTTCAAAGGACAGATATTTCCAGGATGTGGAAGATGATTTGAAGCTTGTACCCGAAGGCATTGAAGGGCGGGTTCCCTACAAAGGATACCTCAGTGAAGTTGTGCATCAAATGGTGGGTGGCATGAGAGCAGCAATGGGGTATGTAGGAGCTGCGACCATTGAGGAACTCAAACAATCTGAATTTGTGCAGATATCCGCTGCAAGCTATAAGGAAAGTCACCCTCATACGGTACAGATTACGAAAGAGGCACCTAATTACTCGGTTTCCTGATGGTAAAATGTTCAGTTTTAAAATTACTTTTGTAGCAAAATCTCCATGTGGGAATTTATAAAACGAATTTTTTCGGAACGTGAAGGCGATGTTACGGTAGTAGTATTGGATGAGCACGATCCGGATGGTTCAAGCTCGTTTAAACTTCGAGCCCGGGATATCATCAAAATGGTGGTGGTTGTGATATTAATGTCAGTATTGATCACAACGATCATCTTTTTTGCAACACCTTTGGGTTCTCTTTATCAGCATAAAGAGGACTATGCCTTGCGGCAGAGTGTGATGGAAATTTCCGAGCGAGTTGTTTCACTGCAGGATTCTCTGATGGCGAGAGATACTCAGTTGAATGACATGAAAGAAATACTCCGTATGGCATCTGATACGATGTTAACGGTTGATGAAAATGCTGATGTTTTTCTGAACGAAGAGTCGTATCCATCCGGTGGAGAAATTCCAAATGTTCGAACCTTTGAAATGTTGTCTCAGAATGAGGTCATTTTTTCCGGATCTTTAAATAAAACACCGGATTTTCCATCTGAATATCCCATAGAAGGCAGATTTACGCAGGGATTCAGCTCCGAAGACGGGCATTACGGTATTGATTTAGCGGCCCGGCCCGGTACTGAATTCAGGGCTATTGCTGATGGTACGGTAATGAATGCCGGATGGACAATCAATTACGGATATGTGATTTATTTACAGCATGCAGGTGGAATTGTAAGCGTGTATAAACACGGGGCCGGATTGATTCGATCAAAAGGAGATTTTGTTCTTAAGGGCGATATCCTTGGGCAGGTTGGAGACAGTGGTGTGTTAAGCACCGGTTCACACCTGCATTTAGAAATTTGGAAAAATGGTGTTCCCCAAAACCCATTAATGTATTTAACTAACTGAACCTGAATTATATGTTCAATAACAAAAACAACAATACCGTGAGTAAGACAGCCACAAATCAATCACCAACCCTGAACATGGTAAGTGAAGGGACTACCCTTGATGGGACAATTAACTCCCAGAACGATATTCGTATTGCCGGTAAACTGAAAGGAGAGGGGATTTCCAAAGGAAAATTAATTGTGACCTCTTCCGGCGTTGTTCAGGGAGATGTAAAAGTAGCCGATGCTGATATAGCCGGTAAAATTGAAGGTACCATCCGGGTTACAAATAAATTAAATCTCCGCAGCTCTGCTGTTATTGACGGAGATATCTACACGAAGTCCCTGTTGGTTGAGGAAGGAGCTCAAATTAACGGAGCCTGCAGAATGGGGAGCGATTCTGCAAACCTGGACAAGGACAGTGACTCCAACTTTGTCAAAGAGACAAAAATAAAAAAAGGGGAAAGTAAGTAGTTGTTTGATGACCCAAGATTTAAAAAGTATCTGGAATACCTGTCATTGGGCGGTGAAATTGCCGTTTCGTTCAGCGCTCCAATACTGATTGGGTATTTCCTCGATGTGCGCTTCGAAACATCACCATGGGGGGTGTTGTCGGGGGTTGCCATCGGCATGATTTTAATGATTGGAATGTTTATCAGACTCATCAAGAATGTTGGAGAGAAATAGGGCGATTTTGCATGTCTGATGTTAACAGAAAACTGGCCATTACTACCTGCATTTTTGCTTTAATTTTTATCCTGATTGGGGTGTTTTTGCCGGGTGAAATGAAGCCCGGATGGTTTACAGGGTACTTCATAGGATTGATGGCGGTGGTTCTGCATCTCGGAGCTTCTTTTTTTACAAAACGTTCTACGCTTCGTGATTTTATTGCCAGTTACTACTTCGGATTATTTATTCGTTTTGTAATTGTATTGGCTCTGTTCATCTTGATTCTTTTAATCACAAAAATTGATGAAATGAGCTTTACTGTTAGTTTTATTATTTCGTATATTTTGCATTCTGTAAACGAAGTGATATTCCTAAACCAAAAACTCACTGATTAGTCGGGTAAATTGTTAAACCATAAGATGAGCCAATACCTGCGCCGATTAACCGTAACAATTCTTTTTTTACTTGCTATTAACCCCGCAATTCTTGCTGCCGATACTCAAGAGGGCAGTGGAAGATCCTTTGATGTGATGGGAAAAGTAGTTGACCATGATTACGTTGAAGTCGTCGGTTTAAAAGTTTACCTGCCACGGATCTTTTTTGTTGATGGGGACTGGTATTTCTACTCAGATACAAATGCCGCATTGGAATCCGGTGAGTTCATGGAAACTGAAGAGGGTGGTATTGTCCGGTCAGATGGGGAATCGATTACGCTCGATATGTCCATAACATCCCATCTGATCTATGTTTGGCTGGGGATTATTCTGACAGTCATTATTACCATGTGGGCGGCATCAAGGTATAAACGCGGTATAGGGGCAAAGAGCGAGCCGAAAGGGGCAATGCATAATATTTTTGAAGTATTGTTTGTTTTTATCCGGGATGATATAGCAAAGGAGTTTATCTCACCGGATAAGTATAAGCGGTATGTTCCCTACCTCTTTTCCATTTTTACGGCCATCATGTTTATGAACCTGTTTGGGCTGCTTCCATGGGCGGCTTCTGCTACAGCCGATTTGACGGTGACTGCAACGCTGGCGGGGATTACTTTTTTTATTACACAATTTAGCGGAACCAAAGATCACTGGCAGCATGTGTTTGTGTTTCCGGGAGTGCCGGCTTGGTCCCGAATTATATTGACACCTGTAGAAATCCTGGGCTTATTTACCAAACCGTTTGCATTGGCTATACGTCTTTTTGCAAACATGCTTTCCGGTAAGATTATGATTGTCAGTATTCTGGGATTGATCTTTATTTTTACGGATTTATTCGGAACCTATGTTGGGGTAGGGTCTAGTGTGTTTTGGGTGGCGTTAACAGCGGCGCTCTATTTCCTGAAAGCATTAGTAGCTCTTATTCAGGCATATGTATTCACATTGCTGTCTGCAGTATTTATTGGTATGGCAGCGGAAGAACATCATCATCACGACGACGAAACGGCAGTTGCATATGCGCAAACCGTTGAAGTCGAAACTAATCAATAACAACAAAACATATAATTAATTATGGGTTTTTTAGCAGCAGGCCTTGGAGCCGGAATCATTGCACTCGGAGCCGGATTCGGAATCGGTATTATCGGTAAAAGTGCCACAGAAAGTATTGCAAGACAACCTGAAGCAGCCGGCGACATTCGCGGTGCCATGCTTCTGACCGCCGTATTTATTGAGGGTGTTGCACTTATCGGTGCTATTGTTTGTATTCTTCTTGCTCTCGGTGTTGGTCAATAATTTATAAAGGACCAGCATTATGCACTATTTCTTAGCGGGTGGGGGAGGACTCCTTTCATTCAATACAGGATTTGCCATTTGGGTATTAATCTCAACAGTGGTGTTTCTTGTTTTGATGCAAAAATTTTTGGTTCCCCCCATCATGACAGCATTGGATGAGCGGGAGAATCGAATCAAGGATTCTCTGGAATCTGCTGAGAAGGCTATTGCGAAAGCTGAGCAAATCTCTAAAGATAACGATAAAGCTTTGAAAGAGGCTGAAATCGCAGCTCAAAAAATTCGCAAAGAAGCACTCGATGATGCAGAAATATTGAGATCTGAAAAAATAGAAAAAGCCAAAAAAGACGCTGAAAAAATTCTTACTGATGCCAAGGCGGCTATTGAACAGGAGAAGCTGCGTGCAATGGTTGAATTGAGAAAAGAAGTATCAGATCTGGCAATAGAAGCTGCATCCAGAATAATTGATGCAGAGCTTGATAAGAACAAGAATAAAAAGCTTGTTGATACATTTATCAGCGATCTAACTAACAAGAACTAAAGAATGATACCTAAAGCAGCCGGGCGTTATGCCAGTGCACTTTTAAAGACGGCTTTGGAGCAAGACAATCTTGAAGAGGTACATCAGGATATGCTCTTTATTCAAGAAACGATCAGTAACTCTAGAGATCTGCAGCTTTTTCTCAAGAGTCCATTGATAAAGAAAGCCGTGAAGATGAGTGCGATGGATGAGATATTTGGCGGAAAGATTACAGATTTAACAAAAAATCTGATTCATCTTTTGTCAGAAAAGAGTCGTGATAAGCTACTGCACGATATCACCCGGGCATTTGTGGTACTACACAAATCTCATCACGGTATCATAGACATAGATGTTGAATCAGCTTATGAGATGAATTCGGATCAGGTGAAAGAGTTAAAAGAAAAACTCGAGAAATCGACCGGTAAATCTGTGGATCTCAATATGTCCATTAATAAAGAGCTGATAGGCGGTTTAAAAGTTCGAATAGATGACACCGTTATTGACGGTTCAGTTAAGCATAAATTGAGTCAGCTGAAAGAAGATTTTAAGGCTGCTACAGTAGAATAAAAAGATTAAGGATTAACAAATGAGTCAAGTCAGACCTGACGAAGTTTCGGCTATTTTAAAAAAACAACTCACAGGGTTCAGTGGAGATACTGATACCTACGATGTTGGTACTGTACTCGAAGTGGGTGACGGTATCGCACGTGTTTATGGTCTTTCTAAAGTACAGGCGGGTGAACTGGTAGAATTGCCTGAGTCTGTAGACAGTGATGGCAATGCTGTTCGCGGAATGGTATTAAACCTGGAAGAAGACAATGTTGGTATAGTACTATTTGGTACATCCGACTCTGTTGAAGAGGGCCATACTGTAAAAAGAACTAAAAATATCGCTTCCCTTTCTGTGGGAGACGGACTACTGGGACGTGTGATTGATCCGCTGGGCCGACCACTTGATGGTAAAGGGGCAATTTCCGGTGAAACCATAACTCTGCCGCTTGAGAGAAAAGCTCCCGGAGTAATTTATCGCGAGCCTGTATCCGAACCACTTCAAACCGGAATTAAAGCTATTGACTCTCTTATTCCGATTGGTCGAGGTCAACGTGAATTGATTATTGGTGACCGCCAAACGGGTAAAACTGCAGTTGCTCTTGATACGATCATCAATCAGAAGCATACTCAGGATTCTGACAAACCGGTATTTTGTATTTATGTTGCGGTTGGTCAAAAGGGTTCAACAGTTGCATCAATTGTAAGTACACTGAAAGAGCATGGTGCTCTTGACTATACAGTTGTTGTTTCGGCACCTGCGAGCTCTTCTGCTCCAATGCGATATATTGCACCGTTTGCCGGTGCTGCTATCGGTGAATTTTTCAGAGACTCAGGACGTCATGCTCTTGTGATATACGATGACCTTTCAAAACAAGCGGTTGCTTACCGTGAACTGTCACTTCTGCTGAGAAGACCTCCGGGGCGTGAAGCATACCCGGGTGATGTATTTTATCTACACAGCCGATTGCTGGAACGTTCTGCGAAAATCATCGACAACGATGAAGTAGCCCAACTGATGAACAATGTTCCAGATACTCTGAAACCAAAACTTAAAGGTGGCGGTTCACTCACGGCGTTACCAGTCATTGAAACACAAGCCGGTGATGTATCTGCTTACATTCCGACTAACGTAATTTCGATTACTGATGGTCAGATCTTTCTTGATACGGATCTCTTCAACTCTGGAGTACGTCCTGCAATTGATGTTGGTATCTCTGTTTCACGAGTGGGTGGTGCAGCACAAGTGAAATCAATGAAGAAACTTTCTGGTACACTGAAATTGGATCTTGCACAGTATCGTGAATTAGAAGCTTTTGCGAAATTTGGTTCTGATCTGGATTCAGCTACACAGCGACAGTTGAAACGCGGTGAGCGAACTGTAGAGCTGATGAAACAAGGCGAATACAAGCCTTTACCAGTCGAAAAACAGATCATCCTGTTAAAAGTGAACAATGAAGGACTTCTTGATAAACTTTCTGTTGATCTGATTCGAAAATTTGAAAATATGTTCCTTGAAACAGTGGGAGCAAAATATTCTGAGCAGATGAAGACATTGTCTAAATCAGGTGTACTGGATGATACATTTGGTGCAGAAATTATCAAGACGGCTGAAAGTACGATAGATCAACTTTTAGCTTCATCTGAGGATTAATCGATGGCAAACCTGCGCGATATACGAAACCGGATATCATCTATCGAGAATACTCAGCAGATTACCAAAGCCATGAAAATGGTGGCGGCAGCCAAACTGAGAAAAGCTCAACAGCGTATTATAGCGACCAGACCGTATGCTAAAAAGATGCGCAGTGTGGTTTCCAGGTTGATTTCCGGTGCCGGCAGTGATAATCCGATTCTTCGTAATCCTGAAGAAGTAGATTCTGTATTGATGATCGTTGTGGGATCTGATCGTGGACTTTGCGGTGGATTCAATAACAATCTTTTTAAGCTTGTTGAGAAAAGTATCAATGAAGACTATGCTGAATTTCAGAATGCGGGTAAATTGGACTTAATCACCATTGGTCGCAAAGCCGATGCATATTTCAAAAAGCGGGAATACAAAGTTGTTGATTCCTATGTAGGTTTCTTCGATGATTTGAATTACGAAATAACTTCTTCAATCATGAGTGAAACTATAGATAAGTTTATAAAAGGCGACTACGATAAAGTGTTGGTTGCCTTTAATGAATTCAAATCTGTAATTTCACAAAACCGCTTGGTAGATGAAATTCTACCATTGAAAACGAAGCAATTTGAGGAAGAAAGTTCTTCAAATCTGAATGAAATTGATTATATTTATGAGCCTGATGGGCAAGCCATTTTGAATGAATTATTGCCTGTGCACTTGAATATGCAGCTGTGGCGTGCCGTACTTGAATCAAACGCTTCCGAACAGGGAGCTCGGATGACAGCAATGGATAATGCTACAGAGAATGCAAAAGAACTCAAGCGCGATCTGAAGTTGAAATACAATCAGGCTCGACAAAGTGCAATTACGACCGAAATTTCCGAAATTGTTTCCGGTGCTGCGGCACTTGAAGATGCATAGAACGGAGGGATGGCAGAGTGGTCGAATGCGGCGGTCTTGAAAACCGTTGAGGCGCAAGTCTCCGGGGGTTCGAATCCCTCTCCCTCCGCTTTTATAAAAAGCCTCTTTAATTTAGTTTAAAGAGGCTTTTTTTTTAATCTGCTTGTGTTAATTGATCTGTCATTAACTTTTTGACCGGGTAAATAAATCCACCGGGCATTCGTTGATGAAAAAGAAAAAAACTGAAAAGAAAATAACTGACGTGCATCGAAATCTATTTTTAAGCTTACTGTTACCATTTTTATTACTGAATACAGCCCAGGCACAGGATACACTTAAAGTAAATCTACAGGATTTTATAGACCGTGGAATTGAAAGGTCAGGACAGGTTTCTTATGAAGAACATTCTGTAAGCATGTCCGAGAATCGTGTTCAACAAGCAAGGAATCAACGAATACTACCCCGGGTTGAGTTTAATTCACAGCATGGAGTTGTTCCCGGTGTAAAAAGTGAAGTGGATGGCCTTTCAAAAGGTGAATATTATCTGGATCCAGACTTGGAGAATGACTGGGAAGACTGGGGGATATTCACTCGCGCAGAGATCAATGCTATTCAGCCGGTTTATACCTGGGGTGCAATTAATAACGCTATTGAGGCTGCTGAGTCAGGCGCTAAGGCTGCGGAATACCAATTTAGTGCAGTAACAGCAGAAGCTGAAGTTCAGCTGTTTGAGCTCTATTACAGTTATCTATTGGCAATTGAAGTGGAGAGAATCCTGAGCGAAGCAGAAGATCAGGTGGCAAAAATTGAGAGGCAAATTGATGAAATGGTGGACGAGGGTGATCCGGATTTGAAAGAAGCAGATGTTTTTCAATTTGAGATTTTCAAAACAGAGTTTGAAGTACAAAAGGTTGAAGTGGAAGAGAGCCTGGCATCAATTACACGAATTTGGAACTATGTGATGGATGGAGAAGGTGATGTAGTTTATGAGCCTGAAGAGAGCTTTCTGGATCCCGTTGCGTTCGATCTGGAGGCATATGACTACTATCAGCAAACAGCCGTTGCAAATAGACCGGAACTAAAAGGTGTGGACGCAGGTATTGAAGCGTTGGAAAAAGGGAAGGATGCTGTTAAAGCACAACAGTTTCCAGCGCTATTTCTGGGAATTTCCGGTAGCTATGCCAATACACCAAACAGACCAAGACAAACCAATCCGTTCATTATCAACAATACAAACTATGCATCCGCTGCAGTAGGATTCGGGATTCGGCAAAATCTGAATTTTAGGTCAATTAGAAATGAAATGGAACGAGCCGATATTGAGTTTAACCGAGTAAGAGATTTGAAAGATGCGTTAATGGATGGAATCTATCTGGAGCTGAATGAAAATTATAGAGAAGCATCCGTTGCCGAAACTCGGGCCAATCAGACTCAGGAAGCACTGTCAACTGCGCGGAACTGGGTCCGTCATGAACAATTGAACTACGATATTGGTTTTGGAGATGTAGAAGATTTGCTCGATGCCATGCAGAAAGAGTTAGAATTACGTGTTGAATTGAAACAAAATGTGTTCGATTTGAATAAAAAGGTTGCAGCTCTATACAGGGCATCTGGAATATCCGTTAAACAATTGAGCGTAAATTAATAAAGGGTAAAAATGAAAACTATCATCACACTTTTCATCTCTATGTTTCTGTTTGTGTATGCAGGATTTGCACAGAATGGAGAAGATGAGATACGAGCAATGCTCGATGAAAGAGACGAAGAAATTAAAGAACTGCTTGGTCCTAAAGGAAATGATTACACACAGGATCAGCGTGATCAACTGAAAGATATTATTAATGATGTGATTGATTTCAGGTCTATGTCTGAAACTGCTCTCGGCAGCACATATGATGAAATATCCGATGAAGAAAAAGAAGAGTTTGTTTCTCTGTTTGCCACTATCATTCGGGATAATTCCTTAAACAGACTTGATATCTACCGTGCTGAAGTAACTTACAACGACATTACCGTCAATGATGGAACAGCAGAAGTTAAAACAACTGCTCAGCTCGAAAATGTGAGAACTTCTGTGGATTATGATATGGAGCTGCAGGAGGGAGAATGGTACATTATTGATATGAGCATCGATGATGTGTCTACAGCAGAATCCTACCAACGGCAATTTCAGAGTATAATTCGTCAGCGTGGTTTTGATGCACTTCTCGAGAGTTTGAGAAAACGTGCGGCCCGGGCATAATTAGTAATTTTAAATCCACTGTCTTTTTTAAGCACCTAATGATTTCATTGGGTGCTTTTTTTATGTAAAGAACTATTATTTAGAACATCTAAACAGATAATCATCACTTAAACTATATTAATAGTATTAATTTAAATGATTATTCCACTCTTGTCCTGATTTTTTTGATTTAGGGAAAGAGTTTTTCTGCTTGTTCAAGCATTTCAGGGGTATCCACATCTTGCCAGATACAGTCTTTTATATCAATTGCCAACATTTTGCCGGTACGAGCGAGATTTTGAACACCATCAGAAATTGAAGTGTTACCATATTCCTCATAATGTCTTTGAAGAGCCTCAACTAACCCAGAAGTACACACAAAAAGGCCTGTATCCACACAATTGAATTCATTGATCTCTTTACCAATAGAAATAATTTTTCCATTCTTTGACAATACCTTGGTTGCATCATTTATATCAAATATTGAATCAACTTTATAATCTACTAAAAGGGCGGCTTCTCCATCACTTATTTCTACTTCTGTAGCAATTTTCATCAAATTTTTTTCAAAGATATGATCACTCATGGTCATGATAAACCGACTGCTTAAATAATCTTGTGCGGAAAGAACGGAAACGCCATTGCTTAAGTCATATGCCTCATTGAATACAAACATAAGTGGGGTGTTTCCATTGTAATTATTTTGAATAGCCTTCTTTATTTCTTTGTATCCATGTCCAAGTACGATGATAATATCTGTACATCCGGCATATTCCAGATTTTCAATTGTACGGTAAATGAGACTTTGTCCGTTTACGGGTGTCAGGGGCTTGAATGATGTTACGGGACTCACTCCTGCAAGTCTTGAGCCGTATCCCGCTGCCAAGATAAGTCCTGTTGTCTCCGGTTTAATTATCGGCATTATTGCGATCTACTTTTATTTCCTAGAAATTTTCGGAAAGGTGAGTAATGGGTTCTTCTTCCCCAAGTACTCGAAGTGTATTTTTTAGCCTAATGTGTTGGATGAAAATATCATGTTCGGGAATATGGCCTGTATGAACCTGTGGGCTTTTGAAATAGAAGGATAACCATTCTTGTATTCCTGATTTGCCGGCTCGTTTAGCTAAATCTAAAAATAGAGCCAGATCGAGGACAATTGGGGCAGCAAGTATTGAGTCTCTACATAAGAAATCAACTTTAATCTGCATATCATACCCCATCCATCCAAATATATCGATGTTATCCCAACCTTCTTTGGCATCACCTCGGGGTGGGTAATAATTAATCCTCACTTTATGATACAGATCCTTATACAGATCTGGATAAATATCGGGCTGAAGTATTGAATCAAGTACCCCGGTTTTAGAGACTTCTTTACTTTTAAAACTGTCGGGATCATCCAAAACTTCGCCATCTCTATTTCCTAAAATATTTGTTGAAAACCAACCTCTAATACCAAGCATTCTGGTTTTAAAACCCGGAGCAAGTATGGTCTTCATAAGAGTTTGCCCGGTTTTAAAATCTTTACCGGCAATGGGTACATTTTCTTGTTCAGCTAATTGTTCCAGGGCAGGAAAATCAGTTGAGAGGTTGGGTGCACCATTAGCATAGGGAACTCCTTCTTTTATGGCAGCGTACGCATATAACTGTGATGGAGCTATAGCTTCATCATTATTCTTCAGTCCCTCTTCAAAAGCCTCGATACTTGTATGACAATTGGATGGGTGCATATGTACTTCCGTAGATCCACACCAAATCATAACAGCACGTGAAGCACCGGTTTCTGAAATTTTATTTCTGATATCTTCTCGGAGGGCCTCTGCGAGTTCCCAGTTATTTGTTTGAGGTTTGATATTTTTTCCATTCAAAAGCTTCACATATTTCTGTTTGAAAGCGGCTTGCATGGGTTCTATTTTTTCAAGTTCACCTTTCAAGGGTTCCAGATCCTGAGCCTTCAATACATCAGCTCTTTTAGCTGCTTCGTAAGCATTATCAGATATTACATCCCATCCTCCAAATAGAATATCATCAAGACCGGCAATGTCAACAAAGTCTTTTATGAGTGGACTTCTTTCATTTGAACGGGCACCGAGACGTATGGTTTGAAGCTGAGTCAATGACCCGAATGGTTTCGATAACTTTTTTCGTGCCGAAACAACACCTGCCATAAATGTTGTGGCTACCGCTCCCATTCCCGGAGTTAAGACCAATAATTTACCTTTATGTGGTTCAATCAAGTGATTAGGCATAATATATTTCCCTATATTTTAATGGTTTTAAAAAGGACTTTGCTAAGAGAGCCGCATACAGAAAACTCAATGTTTCAGGTCGACACCATTTCTTGAATGGATTCCCAAATGCGGTCACCGTTTTTCCCGTCAGCCCCAAGCATATACTTGTCTAAAAAATCTTTTGACTTTTTTTTGCAACAGTCCGGATTCATAAGTACCTGGTCTACCTGTTTAAGCAACATTTCGAAATTTTTAGCCATCAGTCCTCCGTGTTCTTCAGGGGGGAGCTTCCAGATATATTTTACCGAATCAATAGCCTTTTTCCGTATACCTACAATAGTACGCTTTCGCCATAAAAAATCTTCATCCTCACTCTTAACAGGGTAAATATGAATGGTTGGTCGTCCCGTAGCATAATATAAATTAGCTATACTGCTGTAATTTGTGATGAGAGTATCCGACACCATCATATCAAGGAGGTTGTCTGGATTTTTATCCTTGAACTTAAGGTATACGTGAGGGTGGTTTTCAACCAGTTCATGCAAAAATTGTATATAACTACTATCGTATCGAAAAGAATCGTGCAGTCGCAGAATGATGTTGGCGTTGTACTCATTCAACCTGTTGAATAACTTCTCAAATAAATCTTTGTCATTACCCCAATGCGCAAAAACTTCCCCGTAATGCCACGTTGGAGCAATGAGGACTGTTTTTCTTCCAACTACATCAAATGGATAAAAAGGCTGCATTTGCTCTTTGGGTAGAGGAGAGCGAAGAAGATCATGCGAAGCTGCGCCTAGGATGCGGCAATTCTCAGGATGAAATCCGCTTATCTCTGTTCTATGTTTAAAATCCCATGGGCCAAAACATTGCCATCTGAAATTATTGTTTGGGATCATGGCGCTCCCCCAAGTAGATTTTATGGATCGATGTAACCATTTAAACTCCTTGACATCATTCGGTCCTTTCCATCCAAAGCCGTGCCACAACATGAATCCGTATGGTGAAGGAGCCCTTAAAGGTAATGTATTATCCATTATGGTAATGTCAGGCTTAAAACCATTGGAGTTCAAAAAGGAATTTTTCAGCGACTTTTTTTTCAGATTGGCATCTATAGGTAAAAGTTTTGCAATCCCTTCTTTCTGATATAGATCAGGGTCATTTAGCAAAACCCTCATTTTTACATCAGGTTTTCTATTCAAATATTGAGCAAAACTCCATAAATCTGCTCCAAACGTAGATGCATAGAATAGAATATTCATTTTAAGTACTAGAGTTTTATTTTTTTGGTGTTGCCAAAAAAAATAGTCCCGAAAATAATGCATCACATGATATTGATGCATTCCCTGTTTGTTATTTTCTATAATACTATAATCAATTTAGGTTCAATTGTCGAGGGAGTATGAATTTTTGTCGTAGCTAATCATAATTACAGTCATGAAGAATAACTCTTTAAGGGAGAGAAGAAATACGTTATTTACAAACGTTATTTAAATAAACTGGATTATTGAAGTTTTTGATTACTTGATAGGCAAAATCATTTAATCAAGAGAAATTCGAACACTTTTTGAGAATCCTTACCTTATGTCTCAAAAACCTTGGAGGGATTAAAAATTGATTTCTCCATTATCGATAAACCGCGCTTTATGATGCCTTGTAGGGAGCTGGTGAGATGATAACTTGCCGGCACTCTTCAGCGCTGATTCTCTTCTTTTGTAATGGTCGGGATCATCTCCATCAACCCAAGGAATAACAGCATCGATATTTTCGTGAGTTTCTTTCATCGCTGAAATATGACAGCTTAAGCCTTCTATTTATGTTAAATGTTAAATGTTAAAGTGTGTTGATCAAAGTTAGGCACAATACCGAAAATGACTTTACCCGATGTCCGGAAATATTGAATCAAATAAAACTTGTATCTCTTTTTGAACCTGTTCATGCATTGACTCATAACCCTGAATGCATAAAAATTTCACGTTCCCGCCCTTAATCATTTCAATTTTTCTGAAAATGATGGATTTTAAATCAAGCTCTCCGTTTATCGTGACAGCATCATCAGGGGATTGGATCAGAGCATTCCCATTTTTGATTTCAATATGGTTTGCCAAATACTGAATGGTATGTTGGTCGGTACTCCGAAAAGGATGGTTGATATTTTTCCGAAATTCATTTGGATTTTCCTCGTAAAAATTTTTCACGGTTTTGGTTCTGATAGGGTGTGGGACGTGAGGAGAGTAGAAGTATTTTTTTTCAAAACCTGATAGCCGGGCAGATCTTATTTGAGTTAGCAGATTCAGTGAGCGGGTTAAACCAAATAATTTTTTTATAAACCTGTTAAGAAAATTGTTCACAATTATTCGACCCGGGCTGTAGTTGATCATCTTTTTCCATTTTCCCCTTAAGACAACTTTATCCTCATGAAAAAAGTCATTAACCTCGACAGGTGCGGTTAAAATAAAATCATCATTCAAATAAATAAACTGCTCAGATAATCCCGGAATGCGCCAAATTGCCGTTTCAATAGACATGCTGTTAAATGTTGGCAGGGCCCATTCATAAGATTCGAAAATTTCTCTATGGTCTACTATCCGAATATTTAATTTTTTTTGAATTTCGGATGTAAGAAATTCCGGAACCTGATTGTCCGTAACGATATATATATTCTGAAGCCAGGGTGCAAATTTCCGTAACGAAGCGATACAGAAATAGAGTTCACCGTTATTTAAAAATCGTGTTGTATGATGTCCGGTTGATAATTTGTTTGTAGATTCACCGGCCACCTGCTGCAATGCTTGATTTCGTTTGGCGAAATGCTCTGGATCGTCTCCGTCAACCCAGGTAATTACGGCGTCAATACCGGATGATGAATGATACTGTTGGCTCATCTGTATTAATTATATCTATATGCGTACTTAATGAATTCTTATTAGAGGGTAATGGTATTCAAGCGGTTAACAATTTCATAATATAAAGATCTTTCTTTAGACAATTTAGATTCCGAAGTTCGGTGTTCGTGAAGTTTTCAGAAATACAGACGCAAGTATTAATCTTGTGGCAATAATAATCCAACAGCCTGTATGGCCAAAAATGATCGTAAAAAAGAAGGATATGTGTACTCTTCGTACGGCAGTGAAAAGTATCTACGCCATGCAGTAGCCAGTGTTCATACATTGCGTCGTTACGATCAAAAACGACCGGTTACACTTTACTGTTCTAATGAGCATATCCGAATCCTGCAAGAAACGGGACTGTCAGAACTTTTTGATCAGATTCATTTTCTGCCAGAAGAGAATCGGTCTATTACCGGGTTCAAGCATAAAGTTCACAAGTTTATGCCTTATGAAAGAAACCTGTTCCTGGATAGCGACATCATATGGTGCAGAGATCCGAATCCATTATGGAAGAAACTTGGTACCTATCAGTTTACTATTACAGGTAATCATATAGCAGATGGATTTTTTGGCGGGCCAAAAGGGATTGGGATTATCGCCGATATTCTGTTTCAACGACGAAAGAGAACGTTAAATAAATTCGGCCTTACCTATTTAAATCGGGTTCAGACCGGAGTGATCTACTCAGCCGATAACGAGTTGGCTAAACAGGTATGTCAAACCGCATCTGATTTTCTTTCAAAACGAGATCAGACACATTTCAGAAGCCGGAAAAGTGAAAAGGGCAGAACTCAGGAAACATGTGAGTGGAGCCTGGGTATGGCGCTTGCAAAGCTTAGAATTCCCATCTTGCCGTGGCTGAATGGGTACGAGAGTCCGCAGCTGGATTTTATAGACAACTACACGACTCATGATGAGAATTTTAGTAAAGTTAACTGCACACTTTATAATGACCGGTTTGTGTACGATTTGAAAGCTGTTCGATCCGATGTTTTGAGAAAATTTCTCATTTCACTTTTTTCACTTGTACCGGGCAAGGGAGACTACATGGAAGTGACGCCCTACTGTTTGCATTTTGGCTGGTATCACCAAAAACAGCCATTTTACGATTATGCTGATCGGGTTTGGGTGGAGTTGGTTGGGTAAATACAGGTCATAAATTTAAATCAATATTTATGCCTGATCCCTCTTTTTTTGATTTTCTCTCTGAATCAGATTGATAATTCTGATCCTTCAATTTCTTATTTTTTGGTTCCGCCCCTAACAGATCTTCTAAAGAGAATTTCGGTTTTGATCCATCATCTGATCTTCCTTTTGAATTTTTGTACAGATCCAGGCGCTTTTTCCGGTAGTAGAGTGCCGGAATTTTGGAGATACGTATTATTCTGCTTATTAAAAACACAATGTTTAACTGTTATCTAAGGTACAACAACTTCAGTAAGTATTCTGCTTTTCAGTTGAATCAAAATTTTACCAATGAGTTGTGAAATCCTCGCTTCAGAGAGTTCTAACAGCAGGGCAATTTCGCTCATTGTCATATCTTCAAAGTAGTAGAGCGTAAGAATGAGTCGATCACGTTCACGAAGTTGCCCAATTTTCTTTTTCAGCTCCTGAACTATTTCATTTCGTTCGAGTTGATCAATTGGCGACTCACTATCAGGGTTTTCTTTGGTTTCATATAAGGAATTGTCATCACCATAAAAATTATCAAGTGACAGAGCATTTCTTTGTTGCACATTTGAAAGCAGAAAATGGTAATCTTTCAAATCCATTTTCATTTCCCGGGCAACTTCATCATCTGATGGCTCCCGCCCAAACTTTTGAGAAAGCTGAAGAATCACTTCCTGAACTTCACCGTAGCTTTTTCTCTGCTGTTTTGGGAGATAGTCAATAGACCTTAAATAATCAATTATGCTACCACGGATTCTGTAATATGAAAAAGTGTTGAACTGTACATTTTTAGTACAATCGTAATTATTCAATGCTTGAATCAGGCCTTTAATTGCAGCACTTTCAAGATCTTCGCGATGTGTTAATGGATGATCCGGCCGGTTAATTTTTCCGATGATACTTCGAACCAAAGGCATGGATTTGCTGATAATTGAATTTCTCAGGCCTTCGCAAGGATTAATACAGAAAGCTTCTACAAGCTCTTGAAGTGTTTTGTTAGACATATTTGTTACTCTCCTTTTTTACCTCTAAAGATTTCATTAGCATCTGTCTTTACTTCTTGTTTAACAGAATCAGAGTCGTCTTTTATGACATTCAGAAAAAATATGGTTAAGTACACACCTGAAAACAGGATCATAAATGAGATGATACTTCGATAAAGTGCCACTTCTGTCTGAGCGCCGGAAATCATCAACAAGAGGAATATAAAAAGTGATATTACAGTAATAATTTTAAGTAACATACATTCAAAATTTACTCAATGGCTGTTTGCAATCGATTTGAAGCTGACTTAGCTAAACCGATCAGATGTTGCGTGATGAATGTCAGTTCATTTAATACTTCTTCATTAATTTGTTCATTCTGAAGCAGGGTAGACTGGCTGTTTACGGACTCTTTTACATTTTCACTGTATGGAATAAATCCCAGATTTGGGAGCTCCCTTTTCAAAAAATATTTTAAAATTGAGTTAAATCTTTGATATGTGTCTTCTGCCGTAATACTATTTTTTGCCTGATTGACTATTGTTGCAAAAGGGTAATTCGGGTCAATACTATAGATATATTTACACAGGCGATATGCGTCCGAAATAGAAGTAGGTTCATCGATCAATACCAGGGCTCCCAGTTCAGAGCGGTCAAGTGCCCAAAGACTAATCTCACCTGCTCCGGCAGGGGTGTCGATGATTATGATATCGTGATCGTGGCTGAGATGAAGAATCACCTGGTCCATTGCATCCATTAGTATTTCAATATCATAAGTATGGGAGGGTGTATCACTTCCCGTTATCAAAGTTACGTGTTCTGTATTGTGTGCTAAATCTTCCAGCATACATTCACCATTAACCCATTGGGCCACACTGGCGTGAACGTTCTCATTTAGAAGCATCGCGCAATTCGACAGCCCTATATCAGCATCAAGTAAAGCTACACTGTACCCGAATGAACCCAAAACCTCGGCCAGATTTACACTGGTCATGCTTTTACCCACACCACCTTTTCCACTCAACACAGAGAAGATAAATGGGGTGGGGAATTCTGCTCTTTTATTGATCTCTTTATGCATCTTCTAGTATCTTTTTAGCAAAGTTTTCGGCTTTAAATGTATCCACGCTTTCTGGAATAGAAGGTCCGGAGGAGATGTATCTGGTACTGCAATTCATTTCATGCAGAAACGGTATGATACCCCCCCATTTACTAACCTGATCCAGGTTTGAAATGGCAAGAAAGTCGGGCTGGAGTGGGTGATGTGAGGCAGAAGCATCTTCAAAATAGTGCTGTCCATGAGATGCATTAATTACGTAATGAACTTCCATAGGAGTTAACGAAGCCAGAATTTGTCGAACCTCCCAAAATTGACGAAATGAGTTTTTCTGTTGCAAATGTATGGATGGTGTATCAATCAATACATGATCATACTGCTCTAATTCTTGCTGCAACTCGGTAACTTCTCTTCCGGAAGAAACCTTGAAAAATGGAATTTCATGATCCTTGCTAAACGGCTCCAGTATCGTGTAATAATTGGATTCTTTTGGTATGACTGAAACAATGGCCGTGAGATCTGTTTTAAAGAAGCGGCTGTTGGAAATCAGTTTCATGATCAAAGTTGATTTACCTGAACCTGCGGCTCCCACAAACATCAGATATTTTTCAGGATCATTTTCTACAGGGCGATCTATAGTATTTTTTAGAATTAAACCCAGTTGACTGGCAAACTGCTCCGGCTGCACAAATGGGTCGATACCTTGCTCAATGATCCGGCCAAACCACTTTGCTACTATACTTGTATTGATTCCGGTTTTTACCAACTGTTGAAAAACAGGATGTGAAGCGTACTCTAAATTGGTCGAGATTAGAGCAGAATCCAGCAGAGATTCGAGTTTATCAAATCGTTTATGAAGCGCGGTTGTATCACGCTCGTTTCTACGCGGGCTATTCACGGATGGTGTAGAAACAGAACTCTTAATTTTTGGTTTTGACTCATCAAAACGACTGTAAATTGAATTGTTGCTTGGCTGAAATTTAGTACTCTCTTTTTGATCTGCGTTGGATTCTACCTTTAATGGTTCAGACTTCAGAGAACCGTTCCCATTTTTTCTGATTGCAGACCTGCTGTATAAGCTTGTCTTTTCACTGTCAGGTGAATCTTTTCCACTGAGTTCAGATGGTTTAAAAGATGTACCGTTCAACTGTGTGGAAGTGGGATCGGAATTTTTATTAATTATCTGATCTTGCTCCTGAGCTATTTTTCTAAGCTTATCCAAATTCCGTGTATGGCGCTGTCCAGGTTCAAATAGTACTCCTTCCTGATTATGATCACCATTTAGATTAGTAATGCCATTACCTGAAGCGCTGGCAGCTTTTTTCCTCTTATTTTTATCAATAGCCACCGTAATCCTTGCATGCTGGTCTTCATCGGGTAGAAATGATTCTAGAATCATAAAATCGTCGCCATACATCTGTTTGGCGCTGTCTTTTGCTGCTTCAAGTGTTTTTCCTATGAATTTTTTTAAGATCATGCAGGTACTTGTTCTTCAATTTCTTTCTTCTCAATCCGGAGCCTGTCAAACGTTTTAAACTGAACGTCAGGGCTAATGTCATTGTATGACAGTACATTAATATCTCGCAAAATCGGTGCCAAAAACTCAAACAGCGTAAACCGAAGTACAGGAGACGTCAACAAAACGGGATCATATCCCTGCTTAATCATGCCGGTAAAAATCGTTGATGCGTTTTGGTATAGTTGTTCAACGGTATTGGGAACTAACCCAAGGGTGTTGGAATTAAGGCTTCCCTGTTGGGCTTGTGAAAGCAGGTGGCTCTCAAGACTGGGATCCAGCATCACGACTACAATTTCATTGTTATCCTGCACGAATTGCTGTGTGATCGTTTCTGCAAGCGACGCACGGCAGTATTCAGTAAGTACATCCGTATTATTCGTTTGCGTGCAATAATCGGCCAATGTTTCCAGGATTGTAACAAGATCTTTCACTGGAATCCTTTCCCTGAGGAGTCTCTTCAATATCTTTTGAACCTCTCCGATCTTCATTCCCTCAGGTACAAGTTCTTCCACCAAAGCAGGTGACTGCTCCTTAACATTGTCAATTAATCTTTTCACCATTTGTCGGTCTACAAGTTTGTGGGCATTCTTCTTGAGAACCTCCATGAGGTGTGTAGTGATAACAGCACCAGCTTCAATGACGGAAAGACCATATTTTTCCGCTTGCGACTTATTTTTTCCGCTTACCCAAATCGCATCCATCCCGAAAGTTGGATCCTTTGTTTCAATTCCTTGTATATCAGGTTTAAAATCGGCGGGGAGAAGTGTGAGGTGATATCCGGGCAGGAGCTCTCCATTTCCCTGCTCTATCCCACGCATTTTAATCGAGTAGTGATTGGCATCGAGCTGGACGTTGTCACGAATTCTGATTGATGGGATTATGATACCCAGTTCAGTGGCAAGCTGTTTTCTTAGTGAGGTCATTCTATCAAGAAGATCTCCGCCTTGATGAGATTCAACCATTGGAATAAGACTGTAGCCGATTTCGAGCTCCAGAGTATCCAGGAGCAGATAGTCTTCGACCCGCTCTTCGCTCTCGGCCCGATTTTGTTTTCCATCTGCAAGTTTTTGCTGCTCTTCTTCTTCATCTTCTGCCTGCGATTTTTTATATGCGAGAAAAAGAAAAAGCCCTGAAATAGACCAAAATGGAATGATTGGAAGACCCGGAAGCAGACCAATAAAGAAGATGAAGACAGCTCCAATAGTTACAGTCTTTGGATTCCCTAGTAGCTGAGTGGTAAGCTCTTGACTTAGGTTTCCTTCAGATGCGGCCCTGGAAACGATAATACCGGCTGCCGTTGATATCAATAGGGCAGGAATTTGAGATACAAGGCCGTCACCGATTGTAAGCAGTGTATAAATTTCTGCAGCTTCCCCGATCGCCATACCCTGCTGCATGGTTCCGATAATAAGGCCGCCAATGATATTGATAAAGGTGATTAGGAGCCCGGCAATTACGTCACCGCGAACAAACTTACTGGCACCATCCATTGCACCATAAAAGTCTGCTTCGCTGGAAATCTCTTCACGTCTTTTCTTTGCTTCCTGATCCGTGATGAGGCCGGCACTCAGGTCGGCATCAATTGACATCTGCTTACCGGGCATGGCGTCAAGTGTAAATCTTGCAGCCACCTCCGCGATTCGAGTAGCACCTTTGGTAATTACAACAAAGTTAATGATTACCAATACCGAAAATATAATAATCCCGATTACAAAATTACCCTGGACGATAAATCCACCAAATGTTTCAATAATAGACCCGGCATAGCCTTCACTTAGTATCAGCCTGGTGGTACCTACGTTTAGTGAGAGCCGGAATAAAGTCAGAATAAGCAACATGCCGGGAAATACAGCAAACTGCAGCGGCTTTAGAGTGTAGAAAGCAACCAAAAGTACGATCAGAGAAAGCGAAATATTAATGGCCAGGAAGAAATCCATCAGAGTTGGAGGGAACGGGACAATCATTATCAACAAAATGACAATGATACTGGATGATATAAGTACATCCGTCTGAAAGAACATATTCTTCAATTTCCCGGTATTGAGTCCTTTCGATGCCATGAATTAAATATTGTGTTTGTTTTTAAGTTTATATACGTATGCGAGAATTTCCGCGACTGCTTTAAACATATCGTCAGGTATGTGCTCATCTTCCTCAGCTGTTGCAAAGAGAGCTCTTGCTACTGGTTTATTCTCTACAATAGGTATGCCATTCTCGCGGGCGAGCTCTTTTATCTTCAAAGCTTTCAGTCTTTGCCCCTTGGCCATTACAATGGGAGCGTTGTTTTCTTCAGGATCATATTTTAGCGCAACGGCGTAATGTGTTGGGTTTGTGACCACTACATCAGAACTTAATACGGCATGGTCGAGGCGTTTGCGCTGCCTTAGAGACATTCCCAATTTTCTTCGCTGGCCTTTAACATGAGGATCGCCCTCCATCTGCTTATGTTCATCCTTTATCTCCTGTTTCGACATGCGCAGATCTTTTCTGTGCTGAAAGTTCTGATAGATTGCGTCTGCTATTGAGAGGATGAAAAGCGCCGCTAAAATCCGGTTTACAAACATCAGGATGTACATACCGGACTCCTGAATATTGTATTCAATCGGCATGATGGTGAAGGAAACAAAGTGCTCAATATCGTTTCGAACTGTATAATAAACGATGATTGTTACGATGATCAATTTGCTGAAACCCTTCAAAAGTTCTACAAATCCCTTCATGGAGAAAATGCGCTTTATACCACTTGCCGGATTGATTTTATTGCCTTTTGGCTGAATTGCTTTTATAGAAAATACCCAGCCCGTTTGTATGCCATTGACCACAACTGCGGTTACCATAAGAAGAATCAGCAGGGGGGTCATCAGTTCAAACCCGTCTCTCATGGCCATTTCCAGATAGTCGATTGCGTGATCAGCATCAGCAAAATCGACACCTGCATTCATAAAAAACGTCTCAAAGATATGCTCCAGCTTTCCGTACATGAATGCTCCTGTACTTACAAACATCACAACGGATACCACCATCAGCATAACGGAAGCAATCTCCTTACTTACGCTTACATTTCCCTCTTCGCGAGCTTTCTCAAGCTTGCGCTGCGTGGGTTCCTCCGTTTTTTCCTGGTCGCTCTTTTGGTCTGACATAACACTAATAGTTATATCAAATGGAGTACCATTTTTTTAATCAGTTTTAATGATTCTCAGAACGGACTTCCAAAAACTCTTCAGGACAAAAGCTCCACATCTAAGGAAAACATTTCCGCAAATTCTGTTCAGCGGTATTGGTGGAAGTTTCCGTCGTGAGGAAAAACTTTCTGAAGAATCATCGGGAGAATATTTATCGGGAAATAACGGATCAGGCTGCACTATATCGGGAATTTCAAACGAGTAGAGGTTTTTTGAGACATTGCTTATGGCTGTTTAATAGCGGGAGATCAGGAGATGGCACAAATTTTGAAGCTATGTGAATGACTTATAACGAATAAACCAATTTCACTTTCATGATTGATCGATTTCAGGCACAGATGCAGGCACTTCAGATGCTGTCGAAAGCGCAGGAGGCTACTGCTGATAACCTGGCGAACATGAATACGCCCGGATTCAAGGGAAACAAACTCTTTCATCGTCTTATTACCGAACAGCTAAATGGAGAAGAAGTAACACGAACTGTAGCCATGCAGCATGTGAATATGGAGCAGGGTGTGCTGGAACCCACAGGTAACCTGCTCGATTTTGGCATTGACGGCGATGGCTTTTTTGTAGTTGAAGATGACGGGGAGTCATTTTTAAGCCGGGATGGACGCTTTCAATTTGATTCGGATGGCTATCTGCGTAATAGTCAGGGTGGCTACGTTCAGGGTGAAGGTGGAGCCATCCATATCCCGGAATATTTTATGGCCATGGACGGAACGGGTGAAAGTCCAAAACTTGAAGTAGGCAAGGACGGTACCATTCGATTGAATGATGAAGCATACGACAAAATCAGAATGGTAGAAGTGGAAGATGCGGCACAATTGGAGCGTAGGGGAACCTCATACTTTTCAGTAAAGGAGCCCGGATCGTTAACAGATTCGGAAGAGAGTATAGTAATGCAGGGATATTTTGAAAAGGGAAATGTTCAGGCCCTGCACGAAATGGTAGATATGATGAGAAACATGCAGATGTTTGAATCTCAGCAAAAAGCTCTGCGAACATCAGATGAAATGCTATCACAAGTAACAACAAATTTAGGAAGATTTTAAAACTCAATAAAAACCATCAGTTATGTTTAGAGCATTAAGTACGGGAGCACTCGGAATGAGTGCCCAGCAAAGATCCGTTGACAACATCGCAAATAACCTGGCAAACGTAAGTACAACCGGGTACAAAAGAACTACGATCGCTTTTCAGGATCTATTCTATGAAAATATTGCAAATTCGAAACACGGAGCCGCTACCGGCAGAATTTCAAATGACAGTCCTGATCTGCAGATTGGTCATGGGTCACGTGCGGCAGCAACGATCAGGAATTTTATGCAGGGATCTATTTCCGAAACGGCAAACCCATTGGACCTTGCCATCAGCGGTGATGGATTTTTTCAGGTGGAAATGCCGGACGGATCTGTTGCGTATTCCCGTGACGGGAACTTTAATCTGGATTCAACCGGACTGATGGTGAACAATTCAGGCCTGCCTCTCGCAGACCAGATTGAAATACCGGAAGATGCTGTAGCTGTTGAAGTTTCTCAGGATGGTATTGTACGGGCAAGAATGGCAGGAGACAGCCGGGAAATTGAACTTGGGCAGATCGAGATGGCACGGTTTGTAAATAACGGAGGTTTAGAAGCCCTGGGAGATAACCTCTTTGCTGAGACAGAATCGTCCGGTGTTCCATATTACGGTGTTCCAGGAAATGACGGATTTGGTGTACTTCGTCAGGGATATCTCGAAAACTCTAACGTGGATATAGTAAACGAGATGGTGCGGTTGATTGAGGCTCAAAGAGCGTACGAAACCAACTCAAAAATGGTTCAGAGCGCAGAGGATATGATGTCAACCACAAATCAAATTAAAAGATAGATAAAGGTGTTTTTAATGCTGCTCATAATGTCATTGATGACTGCTGATCTATTATCAGAAAGATCCTGTGTTTTTGATTGGGAGAGATCTGCTGAGGAGTATAATAGAGTGTTCACAGTAGAATCAGACAATATTTTACTGAGTAAAATAGCAACGGATACTCAAGAGAGGGTTCTGGAACTTGCCTCAATTGCACTTGGTGAGAATTATGATACCAACCGGTACAGATTTGAACTTAAAGCCCGTTGGATACCTAAATCTATATTGGACTTGACTCCTGACCGGATTCAAACAGTTAAACCCACACAGAAGATCGATCGAAACACCACTTTTGAAGTCAGATATCAAACGAACGACAGGGTGGAGTCTTCACAAATACAGCTGGTTGTAGAAATCGAAAAAAGACTCCCTGTGGCTAATCAGAGAATTCCGTCAGGGGAAACGATAAAAGAGGAGATGTTGGGAGAGTTGTGGGTACCCGTCGCGACAAACAGAGGTCAGCTTGTTGAGAATAGTGATGAGCTGGTTGGCTATAAGGTTCGAAGAACGCTGGCACCCGGACAACCGGTACGCCATGCAGAAGTAACGAAAGGCTTTCTGATACATTCAGGTGAAACGGCTCAACTGATTTTTGACGAGACAGGAGTGAGAATTGAAATTGAGGTGATAGCACAAAGCTCCGGTGAGCAGGACGAAGAAATTATCTTTTTTAGCGAAGAAACAAAGAATAGGTATCTGGGCCGAATAACCGGTCCGGGAGTGGCAAAATGGAGAAAAACATTATGATTAAGAAAACTTTACTGCCGGTACTATTGGCTGTCCTTACCGGCTTGATGACGACAGCTGAAGCGCAGCGTTCACTTTATCAGGATATCAAAGCTCACCAAGTCGGGGATATCATTACGATTATTTTGACAGAAAACATTACGGGCTCTTCATCGTCCGATGCCCGTAATTCGGCCAATTCCGATGCCGATGCGAGTGGGTCTGTTTCAAGTAACTTTATTCCCCTTCAGCCTGCTTTTGGCTCAGATGTAAATGTAAATTACGGTGAGGATCAGCGAAATTCATCGAGCCAGGGACAACTGCTTAAAGGTTTGATGAGTGTTCAAATTAAAGATGTAACAGAATCAGGTGATTTGCTTGTTGAGGGAACACGGCTCACGGAAATTAACGGCGAAAGACATGAAATGAATCTGATCGGAACCGTAAGACCCATGGATATTGATAGTCAAAACCGTGTCAATTCCTACAGAGTTGCCAATGCGGATATCGTTTATAAACAGCACGGCGGAAGATTTTCGGGGGTTACCAAAAAGAGAGGTTTTCTTACTAGGGCGGTCTTAACAGGTGTTGGAGTAGTGTTGGGTGCCGTGATCGTAAATGAATCAATGAACTGATTATGCGGAAGGCTATGATTATAATAACAAAGGTAATCAGTTTTAGAAGATTGTATCGATCCATTCTGCCGCTTCTGGTGGTGATGATGAGTCTGGAAACGGTAATGCCAAGTCAGGCAATTGCGCAGCAAACCCGGCTATCTGAAATTGTAGAGATAGAAAATGCTCATCGAAAGGAATTAATTGGGTACGGCCTCGTAACGGGACTGGATAGATCCGGTGACCGAACAATTAGCAGTCGCGGAGCTATGTTTACCGTCCAGTCCATCACCAATATGCTCGAGAATTTTGGAATTACAGTGGATGCTGAACGGCTCAGAACCAGAAACGTGGCGGCTGTAATAGTAACGGCATCGATAGGACCCTATCACGCAACGGGCAGTGAAATCGATGTAACCGTTTCTTCGCTGGGTGATGCGAGTAGTTTACAGGGTGGAGTTCTGTTGCAGACACCACTGTTTGATCCGGATAACGAAGAGGTTTTTGCCAAGGCCCAGGGACCCTTGATTGTGGGTGGAATCAATGCGGAAATTCCCGGCGCGAGGATGAGCAGAAATCAAACCCTGACTGCAACCATACCCGGAGGCGGTGTGGTTACCGGGAACTCTGAATTTGAGTTTGATACTGAAAGCCCTCTTGGTTTGATCTTAAGAGATCCAAATTATCGAAACGCCCGGAGAATCGCGGAGGCAATTAATGAAGCGTTCGATGAAGAGCTTGCCTTTGTTCAGCATGCGGGAGTTGTAAGGGCCCGGTGGCCGGATGCTTTTCAGGAAGATGAGAACCGGAATATTTTTACGTCCATCATATTGGATCAGGAAATTGAAGTGGATTCACCGGCGCGGGTGGTGATCAATGAACGGACAGGTACCATTGTTGCCGGAGGAAATGTTGTGATTGATGAGGTGATGGTTTCTCACGGCAGCATACAAGTACGAACGCAGGTAACTCCATTTATAAGTCAGCCACCACCCTTAAGCGGAGGTGAAACTACAGTAGTGCCTGTTCCTGAAGTAGGAATCAGTGAAGAATCAGCGCAGACCGTTGTTTTGGAACCGGAAACCACAGTTGCACAGTTAGCGGTTTCTCTAAACTCGCTTGGACTGAGCCCGCGAGATATCATATCCATTTTTCAGGCGATGGATCGGGCGGGTGCACTTCGCGGAAAGCTAATCGTGATGTAATTCAAATAGAAATAAATTGGTATGAATATAGAATCATATATCCATGTGGCTCGATCTCAGGTCGGTGATGAGCGATCAAGTGAACTGAAGAAAGAAGAGGCGGCCACCGATTTTGAAGAGCTTTTTGCAAAGCATCTTGTCAAAGAGATGACAAAAGGATCATTTGAAATGACGGATGGAGTCAGTGGCATGGGTGGTAATAGTCTATACAGAGAATTTATAACCGATGCACTTTCAAGTGAATTGGCTGCGCAGAGAAAACTGGGCATGGCAGATTTGGTAATGGAGTATTGGGGACAAACAACAGAAGAAGTAATTAATCAAAAGTCTACAGAAAAAAATGACAGCACTACCTGATTTAGTTGGAAAATACCCGGAGAATATCCAGGAACTGGCAAATACAGTTGTTGAACTGGACGCGATTCTGAATGAAATTCATCAGATTATTGAGAAACAGATAGAAGCTGTTGTGCAGTCTGATTCGAAAGAACTCTCTGTATTAACGGAAAAGCATACAGAACTTCAGCTTCGCTATGCAAGCAGTGAAAAGGAATTCATAAAAAAACTTAAGTATTGTGCTGAAAATGCTGATAACAAAAGTGATAGTGTAAGGCTCGAGCATCTTAGAGTTGCCTATCCTGTTTTAGGGGATTGGGTAGAAGGAGTTCGGAAGTTTTTGAATGAGAAAGTGCAAAATTTATCTAAGAAACAGAGTCAATTGGTTAACCTGCTCGAGTTTGCTATCACGAGAAACAAGAATTTGATGCACTCGATTTACGACATGTATAACCATAAGAATAAGATTTACAGCTCTAAAGGAAGCAGTGGTCACATTCCCTCAGGTGTAGCCATAAACCAGGAAATTTAGTCATGAAGACACTTTTTGAAATATCAAGAAGCGGACTGAAAACCGCCGAACGTTCTCTTTCAACCACCTCTAATAACCTGATTAATGCAGATACACCCGGTTATTCACGACAGCGGGTTAACCTGGAACCGGCGGGAATGCGCTTTAGTGATCGTGCGGCCGGTCTTGGAGTAAATATGACAGGAATTACCAGACTTCGTAATGAAATGGCCGATATTCAGCTGAACGACAAGCGACAGAATATGGGGTACATGCAGGAAAAGGCTAAAGTGTTTGAGCAGATGGAAGCATTTATGGCAACGGATTCCGGCCACGATCTGGATCTTCAAATTAGCAGACTCTTCGATTCATTTTCTGAACTCTCATCAGATCCTCAGGATAACAGTGTAAGGAACAATCTTGTGGTTGAGGCAGAACAACTTACAGATAAATTCGGCGACATGAGCCGAAATCTTGATAAGACTAGCGATCTGGTTCGGGAGTCTGTTCATACAAATGTTCAGAGAGTTAATAAGCTTGTTGATGAGCTGGCATCTTTAAATAAGCCTATCATGCAGGGAGAATCTGCAGGCAAGCCTGATCATCATAGCCTGGATCTACAGGTTAAGAAACTGGAAGAGCTGTCGGAGCTGATTAATTTTGAGTCTCAGGTTCAGGACAATGGAAAGCTTGAGTTGAGGGTGAATGGAATCCAGATTCTGGATGGTGAGAATGCCATGCAGATTAAATCGGAAGTGGATGATGTGAATAAGGTGTACCGGCTTCGGCTCGACAACGGTAAAATTGTGGAACCGAATGGAGGAAAACTGGGCGCGGATATTGAGATGTACGAAAAAGAGGTTCCGGAAATGAAGCAGAGACTTGATGCTGTAGCTGAAACCCTTGTGACGAGATTCAACGACCTGCATTTGCAAGGTTATGGTTTGGAAGACGGAACGCAGAGAAATTTCTTTAACCCTAACAATGTGTCGGCCTCCTCAATAGAATTGAATGATATAATTAAAAATAATCATCAGCATATCGCCGCTTCATCTGTAGAGGGTGAAGCCGGAAACGGGGATGTTGCAGCAGGGATTGCCAATATTAGGAACGAAAATCTGATCTCAGGCAGAAAAATAACGGATTATGCTGTAGATCTTATCAGCAAACCGGGAGAAAATTTAAGCAATGTAAGGGCTCAGATGGAAGCTCGGGATTCTGAGATTCAGATGTTACAAACACAGCAGGAGCGAGAGTCCGGAGTAAATATTGATGAAGAACTCAGTTTAATGATTAAACATCAAAACGCCTATCAGGGAGCGGCAAAGGCGATGCAGGCTGCACAGCAAATGTACGACACACTCTTAAGTATTGTGAGGTAAACCATGCGTGTAACACAGAAAATACTTTTCAATAATTTCATGCGAGACGTAAATAAGAACCGTGGTGAGATGGGGCGCATACAGTCTGATCTTTCCAGTGGTAAAGAGGTGAGGGTGGCATCTCAGGACCCGGTCTCGTTTCAGCGATCCCGCATTATCGAGGATAATATCAGGAAAGAAGAGCAGTACCAGAGTAATATCAGCAGCGGATTAAGACAGGGCAGGTTAGCTCAGGAATCTCTGGACGAAACGATTGACCGGCTGGTGGATATTAAGCGCCTTATGGTTCAGGGAACATCAGACTCCAATGACGAAAAGGTACGTGAAAATATGGCTAATGAAGTTGGTGAAATTCGTGACAGCCTTGTACAAACGTTGAATGCAAGCTATGGCGACCGGTATCTTTTTGCTGGTACTAACAGTGGCGAAAAGCCATTTGACTACAACGCAGGAGCTCCCGGCGGAGTAGAGAATAACAGTAATGGTACAGCGCCAAAAATTCTGGTAGCAGACGGTATGAGTCTCAATTTCTCTATATCCGGGGAAGAGTTGACTGATACCGATTCCGGTGATCTTTTTGAAGTATTGGGTGATATTGAAGAGGCATTGAGGAATAATGATTCGGATGGAGTAAATACGATGCTGAGTGATATAGACGGAGTGATTGATCATGTAACGGACAAAACCTCAAATTTGGGAAGTAACATTACCCGGTTAGAACACATGTTTGAACAGTATGAATCTTCCAAGATTATTCAGAAATCAGATGTGAGCAGTCTTGTAGATACGGATTTTGCAGAGGCATTTTCAGAACTGCAGCGTACTCAGGTTGCATACGAATCTGCGATGGCCGTACACTCTAAAATGTTTAGCAATACCCTGCTGAACTATCTGTAAATCAGATTTTATGGTTTTCAGTATTCATATTATGCAAGAGTATTTTTTAGGGTGACAATTTAAAAAATCAGGGTAAATCATGGATGTAGAATCAGAATTACAACATTTGCAATGCGTGAATGAGAATCAAGGTATCGAGCTGATTCTCTACGTGTCAAGACCTTCAAATATTACTGAGAGAAGAATTGATAATTTTAAAAAACATTTCAGTTCAATAACGATTGCGGCTCCGTTTGAAAAAAAGTTACTATTATCAGACAATATGCGATGGTTCCGATTTACTGCTGATATGACTAAATCTGCGGTTTGGAACCGCCTGATTCAGGAAAGTAGGTCACAATTTCAGTTTATACTCGAAGAAGATGAAGAGCTGACAAATGAGGCTTATGGTTTTTTCAAGCCTGATCGTCAAAGAAAGTGGGCGGCTGCCCTGATATCAGTTAAAAATGGAGGCAATGTAACGGCATATCATCAAATACGTTTTGTGAGAGAAGCAAAGGGGGATGTTTTTAAAGGCGGTGCTATTCCGGACGCCACTGAATATATTTTACAGAATGAGATTCTATTGGATGATTATCCGATATTAATGTCTCGATCTGATTCACCATTTCCCAAGGCAGAGTTGTTAAAAGGTCTTGAAATTACCTCTCGCCGGGATCTTGTTGAAGGATATGGGAAAGTGGATCATAAAAAATACGGCGAAGCCGCGGCGTATTTCAGAAAAGTCTTGAAGCATGAAAAATTGCTGCCATTTGATCGTCTGGCAGCAGTTAACGGATTATCTACCTGTTTAACTGAGCAGTTTAAATGGGACAGGGCACTCAAACTTACAGAGCAATCAATAGAAGCTGAACCTCTACAGTATCTGCCATACCTGATTCAATTCCGTATTTATGAGCTGAAGAAAGATTGGGATAATGCCTATTCAGCCCTGAAAAAATACTATGCGGTTATGGGGAAATCGACAAGAGCAGGTTTTGATAAAGGGATAAACAGAGAAGCTACACTGGAAAAGATGGGTGATCTGGCTTTAAAGAGAAAAGATCATGGACTGGCGGGCGAGCATTTCGAAGAGCTTTACAATATTAAAGAAGGTGCGGTGGAACGGGGATTTTTAAAGCGTCTTTTTGTGATGGCTTCTGATCGGGGAGACTTTGCAAAATCTAAAATCTTTTTTGAAAAACTGTTTGGTGATTACTTACCCGATAAGCTCAGCAGAAGGGCAATTGCGGAGTTACAGGACTGCATGGAACAGTTTATTAATAACCACTGGTACGATTACGCTTTACAAGTTTACGAAGAACTTGTTGAAGAGCATCCCTCCAACAGTGAGTATAAAAGAAGATATATAGTTTTGTTAACTAAACTGGATCGCATGGATCGTGCTAAAAAACTGGTTGCAGCCGGAATCTGATATAGACTTAAACCTACATATTCAGGTTTTTCAGCTTGTTTCGAATGGTCCGGTCTGAAATTCCGAGTATTTTAGACGCCTCTTTTTGATTCCCCTGTGTGTGTTCCAGTGCTTTCTTTATTAAGTGTAGCTCCATGTCTTCTATTGCCATAAGGGGCAAGTCAGTCAGAACTTCATTGCTCAGGCTTTCATCTACATTCGTGAAAAGCTGATTTTCAATATGTTCAGGTTTGATTTCAACACTATCCTGTGATAGGATAACTCCTCTATGAATTTTATTATTTAACTCTCTAACGTTGCCACGCCACTCTTGTATCATTAAGTAGCTGATAAGCTCATCGGAGAGTTTTTTCTCTTCAAGACCATATTGACGGGTATACTGCTGCATAAAATGATTGGCTAGTAACGGGATATCTTCCCGTCTGTGGCGAAGCGGTGGTATGGTAATCGGAAATACATTTAATCGATAGTAAAGATCTTCACGAAAAGTGCCTTCAGAAATCGCTTGCCCAAGAATACGATTTGATGTTGCCAATATTCGGACATTAACATTAATGGGCTTTTGGCTTCCCACTCTATAGAACTCTTTCTCCTGTAAAACTCTGAGCAGTTTTGCCTGAACATTGATATCGATCTCTGTAATTTCGTCCAGAAGCAGAGTTCCCCCGTCAGCCTCATCAAATGCTCCTTTACGATCTGCTACAGCTCCGGTAAACGATCCTTTTAAATGGCCGAAAAGAGTACTCTCAACCAGTTCTGTGGGAAGATTTGCACAATTTATTTTTATGTAAGGTTTACCAGCACGATCACTATTGGCATGAATTTGATGGGCAAATACCTCTTTTCCTGTTCCACTCTCTCCCTGAATCATAACCGTCGCTTCGTTGCGGGCTATCTGGGGTAGAATCCGCAACAGTTTTTTGATTTTAGGATCATTCCCCACAAATTTATTTTCTATTCCATTTGTAGAAGGTTCAATCTTTTTAATATGAGTGGATTTCTCTCTTTCGGTTTTTCTTGGTTTTGAGTCAATTCCCAACGGCTTTCCAGGCCCTACTTCACCAGGTTCTGATTCAAAATATCGGTTTACTCTAAATAACAGTTCTTTTGCTTTAAAAGGTTTTGTTATATAATCGTAGGCACCTTTTCGAAGGGCATTTACAGAATGTTGGATGTTGCCGAACCCTGTAATCATAATTACGCCTGTTTCGGGGCAATTTTTTTTCACAAAGGAAAGAATTTCATCACCGGTCATCTCATTCATTTTGACATCGGTGATTACAAGATCGGGCTTATTACTCTGTAAAAATTCAGTCGCTTTTACAGGGGATTCGAACGCATTTATTTGGAAGTTGTTCATTGAGAGGTGTTCCTCCATGAATTCGAGGAGGAGACTATCATCATCGATGATTACAATATGTCCCTTCATATACCTAAAACTTGATCATTGTTAAAAAAGATAAGCTTAAGTATAAAAAAACTAAACCATAAATGAGTGATTCTGTAGATAAAAAGAGGTTGCAGAAGTAATTTTAATGGGAAGAGGGAATGAATTCTGAGGAACTGATAAGTATAGATTCTAAAAGAGAAGGTTTAGTCTATAATTTTCCCTGCGATCTCTTCCCACACATCCGGATTATTCAGCATTTGGCCAATTTTCGTCTCGGATGCTTTTTCAGGAGATCCACTTTTGGCTGCTTCAAACTCATTCAGTGCAGCTTTCATCTTTTTCAGCTTGTCAAAGGAAGAGCTGTTCAATTTCTCCAGCTCAATTTTTGCAAAAATCTGCTCATTTTTAGAGCCCGAATACCCATTCAATGAAATCTTGTCAGAGTATCCATTTTTATGAGCGGCAACCTGTTTTTCAGTTTTCCTGCCCTCATCAGAAGAATCGGATTTGTTGACTAGTCCGTTTGAGCTGCTTGTAATGTTATTGATATCCATAATCGTATAGTTTAAGCTCTTGAAAGATAAGAATTATCAGGGGTGTTTAAAACCTGGTAACCCTCTTCAGCTTTTCTTTGCCGAGTTGCTGAATTAAGTTTTGATTTCGATTCCATTAGAGTTTCTGACATTAATTTTTGTATTGAAATATTCAGATGCTCAAATTCATCAAAAAGCTCATCGAGTGTCAGTTTTTCATCGCCAGACATTTCTGGTCGGTTTTGATCATTAAACATGGACTTTAACTCGGTGATGGTGGATTCTCTATCGTCCAGGAATTTTGTCAGGTCGTCCGGTGACGGAACTTTTTCCTGATTCAGTTCACTGAGCAGAGACTCACTCTTGGCATTCAGCTTTTTAAATGTATATATAAGATTTTTATTCATTCAATTAAATTCTAGGAAATAAAGAACCACTAACTTTACCGGAAGCTCATCACTTCCTGAAACTGTGCATCTCCACGTTCAATAATTAGTTGTAACTTATTGAACATTTCTCGCTGTCTTTCTTCATACTGAGCCAAATATTTATCTTGCTGTGCAATACGATTACCCAAACGATCAATTTTCTGTTCCACTCCGTTTTCTAGTGAACTGATAGTACCGTTGGACTTTGTGTACTCTTCAGCCTGGCTCATCATCTTTTGAACGGCTGAGTTTTCATTTGTGAAAAGTTCGGCTATCTGTTCGGGTCGCTGTTCAAGGGCTTCATTTAAAAGCTCTTCATCATCAACGAACATGGTTCCATCGTTTTTGAAATCGATCCCAATCTCTGATAGTCGTGATAGCTGATCGGGATCGGCTCCATCCATAGGTAATAAAGCCGTTTGACGAAGATTAACGGTTAAATTTCGAATGGAGCGCATTCTTCTAAGTGGTCCCTCGGAGTTGTTCTCTCCGTCAATGAAAGTACGCTGCCGGATGGTTTTGTTCATGTCATTAAATGATGAAATGAACTCGTCTATATTTGACCTGGCTTCCTCAAGGTTTCTTTGAGCCGAAATTTGAACAGTGTCCGGGCTTTCGCCTGTAAGGGTGAACGACAATCCATCAATGGCGTCGTCTACAAGATTCTGACCCCTGGTAAACGTCACACCATCAATTGTAAACTCTGCATCCAACAGATTCTGATCTCTGAGGTGTGTAATGGAACCCGTAATATCCGTTCCGACACCGGTTGAACTGTCAAACTGAATTCGGTTCTCAAATCCTGTTTCCAGGCTTTTAACCGAGAGCTGAATTTGGTCATTATTGACGTTAAATACTGTGGCATCAGCCTTGTCACCGAACAGGTCGTCAAGCTGATCGGAAAAAGATTCGAAAATTTCTCGGTTGGTTTTATCAACTATTGTGCCGGTTCCGTCATCCTTGGTCGTCTCGAGCTGAATGGTTTCTGTTTGATCGCCGATTGTAATGGTAACAGAACCGTCTCCGCTTTGAGCGAGATCAAAATCGTCCGCATTAAACACTCCGGACAGGGCAGTGTCATTTTTAGCCATTCTTTCAACCTGAATGTTGAAATTAGAAGGCCGGTCCATACCTGTTGCCGAATTTACCTGAACAATGGACTCGTTATTAGATTGTGTTGTAAAGGGTTCAAAAGCGTTGTTTGCGGGGGTAGAAAGCTCCTTAATTTGATTGATGAAAGAGGATATAGAAGAACTTACATCTCCCAAAGCTTTTTTCTGCTCCTGTTGATCTTTTTGCTGAGCTTCTAACTTTAATTTAGTCTGACTCTCAACCAGTACTAACTGCTGAACAAACTTCTCGTAGGGGTTGGTTTGTCGAAAAAGATTGTTTACTGATTCCATAACCATTCTGAATTTAAGATGCTGCTACTGATTTGTTAGCCACCTGATCCCATGTTTCGCGGATGGGCTCCATTACTTCCCTGATCTGTTCAAACTCTTTTTTGCGAGCCAGATCCTGACAATATCTGTAAATAGCAAAAAGTTGATCAGCAGGTTCGTGATCAAAATTCAATCCTGCAATCAGGGTTGAGAGAATTTCCTTCACTTTCTGACCATCTTCTCTGTATGTAGCTTGAATGAGTAGATCATACATTTTTACTACCAATTGAAGCGGAGAGGCATTTTTTACTGCCTGCTGTTGATATACAAGTTGAGGATCACGCATGATGTTCTAATGTCAATTACAAGTTAATATCGTTCTATTGATTTTATCGGCCACATTTGGGTTTATGTTAAGTCAGTTTTTATGTATGAGAAACTTCTAATATTGACTTGCATGAAGTTAAAGCAATCCTTATGCCAAGTTTTCTAATGAGAAATACGAATAGTGGTTTGCAAATAACGTTACTATTTAGATTTCCGAGCTGATCATTCAGTAAAGATTTTTTTAGATCTATTTGGTTCATTTACCAAGAGTTAACACTAATTACAGCTGTAGCTGTTAAATAAGGATTTTTCGAAAGTTGATATATCAAGATTGAGCTTTTTTGTGGGCAGGGAATCAATGAGTCTTGTTGAATAGCTCTCACCAATAGATCTGGATATATCAGTCTTTGCGTACAGACAACCGGCGTGTGACTTTACTTGTATGCAGGAAAAAAATGACGTATTCAGGAAAATTTTGCAATACAGCAGTTTTTTGAAGTAGTGAAGTTTAAATCATTTAAGAAGTGTAAGTATAAAAATAACAGGTGGTAAACATCGTGTAGTGAGTGTGGGAAATTGATGACGGCACATCCTTTGCAAGAATTTTAGTGACTTATTTTATCTGAAATTCAATATGAATTGTTTTGAAATTACAACTTGCACGTGCCCAAGCCCTTTTAAATCAGCAACGCCCAAAAACCGACGAGGCGATGAAGATTCTTCAGCCCCTGGTCAATAAAAAAAATGCACCCTGGCCGGTTTATCACTATGCCGGAATTGCATTTCTGCAAAAGAGGGAATATGGAACTGCGCTCTCCTTTCTGCTTGAAGCGAAAAGGCAGGGGGCGGATCAACCGGAGACCTTCCACTCAATCTCGATCTGCTACTTCAACACGGGAGATTATGAGAATGCGGAGAAGTATGCAGATATCGCCCTGAAGAAAAACCCCGATTTTTTCAAGGCATGGCTGCACCTCGGGGCCGTTTACCGGGCACAGGCAAAGCTGGATGAGGCATTGAAATGCTTTCAGAAAGCAAATCAGATCGATCCGAGAAGTGCGGGCGTGGCGTATCGAATAGGGGAAATCTACAATGACCAGGGCGATATGAAGAAGGCACTGGAGTTGTTCAATATCACGCTTAAAATTGACGAAGAGTATATCACAGCGTACCTGGCAAAGGCAGAAATCCTGAAGAAGGAGAGAAAGTTTGAAGAGGCTGAGGAGGTTATCCGGAAAGCTCTCGGTTTTGAGCCTCAGAATGTAGGGGCACAGGTCTCCCTGGCAGAGCTTTACAAATATGAGGGCCGGTATCACGATGCCATTGAACTGTACAAGAAGCTGATCCGGAAACACCCGAAAGTTGCCGGAATTCGAATCAATTATGCGCTTTGTATGCAGGAGATCGGACGGTTTGATGAATCGGAAAAGAACTACTTAAGAGCATTTGAGGATCAGCCCGAAACGTTTGAATCTCTCTCCAACTACCTGATGGGGCTGCACTACAATCCCGATCATACCAAAGAGGAGATTTTTGAAAAACACAAGCTATGGGATCAGAACTTTGCTCCAGCGGAGAGGCCCGCACGTCCGGTACCGTTTAACACAGATAGAGATAAAAGATTACGCCTGGGATTTATTTCCGGTGGGTTTCGGACGCACCCGGTTGGCTGGATGATCACTTCTGCGCTGGAGAATCTGCCGAAAGATCAGTTCGAAATCTACTGCTATACAACCAACAACCGCTACGATAAAATCACCAAACGCATTCACGCTGTTGCAGACAGATGGCAGTCGGTAATCGGGTACAACGACGAGGTGATTGCACGGATGATCAAAGAAGATGAGATCGATATCCTGGTTGAGCTCTCAGGCCACTCGGCCGACACGCGCCTCAGGACGGTGGCCAAGGAACCCGCTCCGGTTATCGTGAAGTGGGTTGGCGGACTCTTTAATACCACGGGACTTCAGTCCGTAGATTACCTGATTACAGATCACCAGGAGACACCTGCGGGAGAAGAGAAATTTTATACGGAAAAACTGGTGCGTATGCCGGATGACTACATATGCTTCCTGCCGCCAGACTACGCACCGGAAGTGGCAGAACTGCCTGCAAAAGTGAACGGCTATATCACCTTTGGTTGCTTCAACAATCCCACGAAAGTGAACGACGAGATTTTGGCCAGGTGGGCGAGCATCATGGAGATTGTGCCGAAAAGCCGGCTTTTTCTGAAAAGCAAGCAATATGACACCCCGGCGCTTCGGGAGAGAATCATTGAAATGATGGAAAACTGCGGGATTACAGCTGACCGGATACTGTTTGAGGGCCAGTCACCGCACGATGAGCTTTTAGAGTGCTACAACCGGGTGGATATAGCGCTCGATCCGTGGCCGTACTCCGGCGGGCTGACTACCTGCGAGGCGCTCTGGATGGGCGTGCCGGTTATTTCAAAACCGGGGCCCACGTTTGCAGGTCGGCACTCCGTCACCCACCTACACAACGCCGGTTTTCCCGAATGGATAGCAGAAACCTGGGAGGACTACACCGAAAAAATTGTGGAGCTTGCTTCCGATACGGAAAAACTGGCTGAGATAAGAGCCGGGATCCGGTCAAAAGTAGCGGACTCACCAATTTGTGACGGACGACGATTTGGGGCTCATCTCTCTAAAGCCTTCCGCGAAATGTGGAAGCAGCGCGTTGAGGGCTATGCAAAGCAACTGCCGGAAGGCGAGTGGCAGGATCACATTGAGATTAAAGAAACAGCTAAAGATGAATATAGTCGGAAAGACGCGATGGAACAGGTAAAAGAGATAGAGTCGGAGTTCATTAACCGGGAAACCGGTGAGGTGGTGCAGAAGGCAAGGAATCACGCCAATGGCCATGTTAACGGAAACGGACATCTAACAGGCGGAAAGGCTTTGCAAGCGACCGTAGAGAAACCCGAAGTCTATAAAATTGAGACCGCGGACGGTGTAACGATCTGCACCCCTCCGGATCTCAAGATGATGACGCCATATGTGCTTCTTGAACAGAATGATTGGCATGAACGTGAAACGATTTTTATTCGCGACTACCTGAAAGCCGGAATGAATGTCGTGGATGTGGGTGCAGGATTTGGAGTTTACAGCTTGCCAGCCGCAAAACGGGTTGGCAAAGGGGGAACCGTGTTTTCTTTTGAGCCGGGAGCTGCTGCCAGAAAACACCTGGAGATGAGCAAGCTGGAGAATGGGTTTGAGAACCTGGAGGTGATCGGGAAAGCTGTTTCTGACAAAGGTGGAAATCACACTTGGCAAGAAGCTCAAACCCCGGAGTTAAGTAAGTTAGATGAGGATGGAAATGAAGAAGTAGCTGCAGTTACTCTGGATAATTGGTGGCAGTTTGAAGGCGAACCGAATGTGGACCTGGTTAAGATCGACGTGAACGGGGATGAAGCAAAAGCCTTAGCCGGAGCAAAAACAGTGCTGGAAAAAGAAACCCCGCTGCTGTTGATCTCCATCAACGAGAAGAATGCAGATACGTTTGCCGGAAATTTAAATAAGCAGGGATATTCGCTTTACGAATACATTCCCGGACCGGGCATTCTTGCCGAGCATGATATAGAAGCCGGAACCGATCCTTATATACAGAATCTGATCGCCATTCATGAAAGTGAACTTAAAGAGCTTAAAACAGCCGGATGGGTGCACGATGAGTCGGTGGTTCCGCAAGAGGTCAACCCCGATCTCTGGAGAACAGAATTGTCCAAACTTCCATGGACGGAAGAGCTGATGTGCCAATGGGAAAAACACGGCGAACCCGAAGGCGTCAGCCAGTATTTGCAGGCCCTCAATTATTTGATCGCCGCAGAGCAGATTGATATCCAAAGCTCTGAACTGGAGCAGCCGCGCAGTCAGAAAGCCGTGCTGTTGCTAAACGCTGCTCAGCTGCTGATCGGTCTGTATAACCAGGGGGCGAACAGCACCTCGGTGGTCTTCACGCTAGTGCGTACGATGAATGCACTAGGTAAGCGATCTCAGGCGGTAGAGGTGATGCAAAAGCTGATCGAAACCACCAAGCTGGGTCAGGAGAACATGAATGTGGATCTGCCCTTTGTGCTGCCCATTCCCGAACAGGATAAAGCCGCTATCAAAACCGATCTAAGCAAATGGCTGATGGTGAAAACGGTGGAAGCGTGGATTCTGCTTAAGGATGTGAGCATGTATTTCAGTGGTGAGCAGGAAAGGAAGTTGATGGAGGTTTTGGAGGGGAATGTGGAATTATCTGACTCCCTGAAAAAGATTAATTTGATAAATAACAGATTAAAGAATTTGGATCTGACTTCATTAGAACAGAAGAGATTTGAAGATCTAACAAGTAAAAACGTACAGCCCGAGCCTGATTTTGAAAAAGTTACCTTCTTGTCTAAAGAGAAGAAAGAAGAGCCATGTAGCACACATCAGATTTTTAACAGAATGTTTTGGACGGAAGAATTTGATGCTGCTAAAGCAAAGAAAGTGGTAGAAATTACACAGAGATTTCTATCTGGGGAGTTCGACTCAGATGTACTCAATCAGGTAGTAGCGGAGACAGAGAAAAGACGTCAGGTGGCCGATGAAGATAATATTGCTTTCTTCATTCAAACCCATGCGTTATTAGCATTGAATGGGGAGGAATCGATTGCAGGTAAGATTTCGGTTGACTTGAAAGAAGCATTGAAACGAAAAAACTGGGAATCAAAATCAGCGCTTTACAACTATTGGTTTCAACGTGTTGATTATCGAAAAGTGGTTGAAAACACGAAGGTTTCAGCTATTGTTATCAGCAATCGGTTCAAGGAAAAATCGGTTGAAAACCTGAAAAGGCTGAGTCAGCAGCTTAATGGTCATGGAGAGATCATATTCGTCAACAACGGAGCGCCGGATTCTGAGTTCGAAACGCTTATCGAATATGTAAATACCTATGTAAAAACAAAAGGGAACTCCGGAGCTTATTTAGCCCGAAACCTGGGTTCCATTTTTGCAAAAGGAGAATATCTGCTTTTTGTAGATGACGATGGAATTCCGGATGACGGATTTGTGGATGGACATTTAGAGGTTCAAAATAATAAGGAAGTCATTGCTGCCCGCGGAAGTTGTTACTCAGGTAATGGCAATGATCCAAAACATTACTATTTGGGTGATGAAATAAAATCAGCACCTCTTTATTTAGAAGGCAATACTTCAATAAAAGCCGATAGATTTTATCATACGAATGGATGGGGTGACTATATTCTGTTTGGCCATGGTGGAATGGAGTTGAGCTACAGATTAATTGAAGCAGGAGTAGATTATAAGAACCTGATCTATACTCCAAATCCAAGATTAAAGCATGCTTACTCGAGTTCTGAAAAACATTTGCATAGCAAAGTTAAAAAACAGAAAAACTCATACTTATTATTACTGAGTAGAAATAAAGGACTTGAAAGAGTACTAAATGTCTGGAATAACAATGCAAATAATACAAAGACAGAGTTTACTACTCCTTCTGAAGTAGTTAAAGTTGAACCGCATCATCTGAAGAATATTGGTTTAAGTGATCCAATCTATATTCCAAAAGGAGAAGTTCACAGGATTGGAAATATTTTCACCAAGCACGAATACAGATTACCCAGGAATTATCAATTACCTCAAGAAATAAATGTACTTGACATAGGTGCTAATGTTGGGATATTTGCCCTTTATGCTTCAAAATGGGCTGAAAGGGTAAATATTCATTGTTTTGAACCTAATCCTCAGGTACATCCATTATTAGAGATGAATACAAAAAATTTGGGCAATGTGTATTTAAAATATCATGCCCTTGGTAATTCCAATGGTGAATTAGTTCTTAATCAGCATCCTGTTAATACGGGACAAACTTCGACTACTTTAACATTCGAAAACGGGAAAAAAGTTAATGTGCCTGTACTCCACTCAGGTGAGGTGATATCTAGGCTGAAGCTGAATACGATTGACGTTGTGAAGATTGACACTGAAGGGGCTGAAATACAAATTCTGGAAGGCCTAAAAGATCATATACCAAATATCAAGATCTTAATGGCCGAGTATCATACTGAACATGATCGTAAAAGAATTGAAGAACTATTGCCCGAGTTTATGCTCTATTCGGCTCACATAGAAGAACTGAGGGGAGTGGGCACGGTAAAATATATTAACACAAGATTTCTATAATTTGTCTTACCAAAACTGATTACGCAGCTCCGGCTGCATAATCCAATTCATAAAGCTCTGTCCAACTGTGCTGTTTTGCTCATTTGTGGCTTTTTCGGCCACGGGAAGCTAGAGCTTCCGGGACCACAGTCCATATTTGGATCCTTGGACTAAGAGTAACCGGATAAGTTTGCAGCAACCATGATCTAAATTTAAGCTACATCAGATTCCCTAATGCACAAAGGCTCGTTGAGATTTTTCCGGGCGGGCTTTTTTATATTCCTCAAACTACTCGTGGGACGACTTGAGGTGTGCCACGAGTCTGTCTATGAATGTTTTGAAAAGCAAAAATACCGTACGACTCAGTGAAAACCTGTCAGGTTTCCAAGGTCTGACAGGTTTTTTATGAGTGTCATCAAGTTAAGACCATCTGGGTTTAAAAAAATTTGTACAAAAATTTAAGACAGCCAAATCAGGCACGATAACCTCTGTAACCAAACAGAAATTAACAAACAAAGGTGAACAGATATGTCAAGTTTTGGTGATTTAAACAGAGTGAACACAAATATTCAGTCGCTGGACTCCCAGCTTTCACTGAATAAGATTAACAAGGGAATGGCTGAGAACCAGCTGAGAATGTCAACCGGCCTTCGGATCAACCGGGCTGAGGATGACGCGGCCGGCTACTCCATTGCAACCAAGCTGAATGCGCGTGTTGCAGGATTGGAACAGTCTCTTGCGAATGTTGGCGATGCCAAGTCAGTCCTGGATATTGCTGAGTCGAGCTTCGATACGGTGATGGACAACCTGATCGAGATGAAGTCTTTATCGACACAGGCTGCCAATGATACGCTGGGTGAAGATGAGCGAGGTTATATTGGTTCTCAAATTGCTGCATTGGCAAATGATATCAATGAAATAGCCGACCAAACCGTATTCCAGGATACTCAGCTGTTAAATGGAGATCCGGCGAATACCGGAGCCAATGCTTTTTCGGGCACGCTTAGTCTTACATTTCAAGTAGGAGAGCGGACTGAGGATACACTGACAGCGGAGATTGATGCGGTCAATGTTTCTACTCTTTTTGATGGAGCAGGAACAGGTAGCATTTCTCTAAGTACGGCAGGCGGTCAGCAAGGCGCACTGGAATTTACCGACGGAGCTACAAAAGCAAGCGCCGCAGATTTCAGAAGCTTTATTGATGATATTGACACAGCAATTGGAGCCATGAACGATCGTGTTAACAGTATCGGTATGGCGCAATCCTCACTGAGCACCCGTGAGGTGACGCTGTCTCAGTCTATCTCGGCCAACAGCTCGGCATCGAGTCGAATTATGGATGCGGATTTTGCCAAGGAGCAGAGTGAGAGCGTGAGACTGCAAATCCTGCAGCAGACTTCAACCTCCGCGCTGGCACAAGCGAATATGGGGCCGCAGTCCGTACTCGGATTCTTGGGTTAAGATTAACTGAATAAGATTGCAGCAGTCATGATCTAAATCAAAGCTGCAATAGATTCCCTGATATACAAAGGCTCGTTGGGATTTTTCCCGGCGGGCCTTTTTATCTCTTATTATCATTTAGAATATCCGTGCAGCAAATGGCTGGCACTCAGCGATTGAGTTCACGAATTGCCGCGAAGTCGGGGAAAAGAACTAAAAAAATCCGGACTTCATGTATTTCATTGCAGTAGCGGGTCTTCTTACTATTGCCAAATCCAATAATTTTATATCGAACCGGGGCAATATCTCGTCCTATTTGCTGAAATACCTGGCTGCCGATCCGCCTTTCTTATCCGATTTGGTGAGGTAAAGCCGGAGGGTGCGGGATTGATCCATTTGGAGAAACTCATAGGAAGCTTCTGCCTGTGATAGAAATGTTTTGAAAACATCAAAACTCAGATCATACTGATCCTCTAAAAACTCAAACGGATTCCTCTCCTTCTCTTTAACGGGTAACCCGATCAGGAGTTCTACCCGGTCCCGGGTCTCATGAAGGGTGATCTTCGCTTCTTTTTCACCGTTCTGGATGAGCTGATAAAAAATGTGGTTGGCGGCCAGCGCAAACGGTACAGCCTGGTTGATGTTGATGTAGGTCGGAGATGTGTCAACGTTGTAATTAAATTTCTTCTCCTCTTCGGCAACATCCAGGTTCAGATCCACAATGTTGTCAAAAAATGCATGAAGGGGCACCGAGCTGAATTTGTTATTCTGATAGAGATTCTCATGTACGAGGCCCATTGTCTGTACCCTGGTTGACAAACTTTCCAGGGCGGTAACTACCTTTTTGTTGATGGTATTAAGGCTTTCCAAGTCAATCATTCCTGAAATAAGGGCAAGATTATTCTTTACCCTGTGATGAATCTCAGCCAACATTAGCTCTTTCTCCTCCAGGGACTGTTTGAGATCGTTTTCATACTCCTTCAGTCTGGTGATATCCTGCGTAATGCCAAATGCCTGGATTAGCTCACCATTTTCATTGCGCTCATATTCCACCTTTTCAAGAAGATGAATGGTTTCACCGTTATCCAGCCTGCATTTATGCTTAAACATGTCAATATCGGCACCGGCAATAAAGCTTTGAATTTTTTGGTTGACGAACTCGCGGTCATCCGGGTGAACCAAACCCATAAAGCTTTCAATGTCCGGGTCAAAGGAATCCGGCTTCTTATTCATGATATTGTAGATCTCCTCCGACCACTTGATTTTGCCGGTTGCCGGATCCAGGCGCCAATGACCGACTTTTGCAATTCTCTGTGCGTGCCGGAACAATATGTTCGTTTCTTTTAAGTCCAGCTCATACCCTTTGCGCATGGAGATATCCTTGGCTACTACGTACCAAGTTTCGTCTTGTTCAGCGATGCTGATGCTATACCAGTAAAATTCGCCTGATTTATTTGCCAGACGTGTTTCAAACTCGAATTTGTGCTCTTCCGACCAGCTGTTCCACGCGTTCAGCTCCTTGAGAAAAACAACTCCGGGCTTCAGGATAACCAGCGGACGGCCGTTGAGTTCACCTATGCCATACCCAAGGTTCAATTCACTGCCAGACGAAAAGGATCGGATTGTAAAGGTTTCAGGATCAATCTTGAACATCAAATCTGCGGAGTTACCGAGAAATTTCTTTAAGTCTGAAATGCAGTCATATTTTTCCTGTAGTTCGACATTTTTTTGTCGCAGGTCCAGCCTCAACTTAACCTCATCAGCCAAAGTGCGGAGAAGCGAGAGCTCCTTCTCTGTAATGGATCCGGGCTCATGACCCATTACACAAATGGAGCCAATATTATAACCATCATTGCTTTTAATATTAACACCGGCGTAAAATCTTAAATACGGTTCGCCGACCACATAGGGATTCTCTTTAAATCGTTCATCTTTCAAGGTATCTTCAATAATCAATACTTCGTCATTCTGAATGGTTTGATTGCAAAACGCATCTTCTTTCTTCATTTCTTTGATGTTAACCCCAATACATGATTTCGACCACTGCCTGTCTTTGTCAATAAAGTTGATCATCCCGATTGGCATATCACAAACAGAGGCGGCCATTCGAGCCAGGTTGTCAAATTCGTATTCACGCTTTGTGTCCAGGATATGAGTCTCGTAGAGTTGCTTCAGTCTTTCCGACTCAGGAGAGGTTTCGTGTTCTTGAGATGTGTGGGTGAGCGCTTCTGAGTAGTTTGACATAGATGATGAAGTATTTGATAGAAACAATATGTATCTGAATTGAAGTAGTGATGAATAGTCTGATGTAGTTTTAAAATATATTCTGACAAACCGACAGGAATGTAAATTCGTTTCCGGTAGGAGAGTGTAAGAATCATTTTCGGATAAATGGAAACGAAACAGAAAGAAGTAAATAAGTCATTTTTAAATGATGGTTTCCGGAGAGCAGCTCCTTATGGGCCGTGTCAAGTTTCATTCATGACAGGTTTTTGAGTTAATCAGCCGGATATCGGCTCAGAATTCCTTGAACTGCCATACTTTGCCGACAGGAATAAAAAAATATTTCATATAAAATTTAAGATGGTCTAAACCGGCACGATAACCTCTGTAACCAAACAGAAATTAACAAAAAAAGGTGAATAGATATGTCAAGTTTTGGTGATTTAAACAGAGTGAACACAAATATTCAGTCGCTGGACTCCCAGCTTTCACTGAATAAGATTAACAAGGGAATGGCTGAGAACCAGCTGAGAATGTCAACCGGCCTTCGGATCAACCGGGCTGAGGATGACGCGGCCGGCTACTCCATTGCAACCAAGCTGAATGCGCGTGTTGCAGGATTGGAACAGTCTCTTGCGAATGTTGGCGATGCCAAGTCAGTCCTGGATATTGCTGAGTCGAGCTTCGATACGGTGATGGACAACCTGATCGAGATGAAGTCTTTATCGACACAGGCTGCCAATGATACGCTGGGTGAAGATGAGCGAGGTTATATTGGTTCTCAAATTGCTGCATTGGCAAATGATATCAATGAAATAGCCGACCAAACCGTATTCCAGGATACTCAGCTGTTAAATGGAGATCCGGCGAATACCGGAGCCAATGCTTTTTCGGGCACGCTTAGTCTTACATTTCAAGTAGGAGAGCGGACTGAGGATACACTGACAGCGGAGATTGATGCGGTCAATGTTTCTACTCTTTTTGATGGAGCAGGAACAGGTAGCATTTCTCTAAGTACGGCAGGCGGTCAGCAAGGCGCACTGGAATTTACCGACGGAGCTACAAAAGCAAGCGCCGCAGATTTCAGAAGCTTTATTGATGATATTGACACAGCAATTGGAGCCATGAACGATCGTGTTAACAGTATCGGTATGGCGCAATCCTCACTGAGCACCCGTGAGGTGACGCTGTCTCAGTCTATCTCGGCCAACAGCTCGGCATCGAGTCGAATTATGGATGCGGATTTTGCCAAGGAGCAGAGTGAGAGCGTGAGACTGCAAATCCTGCAGCAGACTTCAACCTCCGCGCTGGCACAAGCGAATATGGGGCCGCAGTCCGTACTCGGATTCTTGGGTTAAGATTAACTGAATAAGATTGCAGCAGTCATGATCTAAATCAAAGCTGCAATAGATTCCCTGATATACAAAGGCTCGTTGGGATTTTTCCCGGCGGGCCTTTTTTTGTCTAATCGCCAGCACGGCAAATGACCGGCTCTGATCGATTGAGTTCAGTTTTATGCAGAATTCACTTAATAATCGGAACGTTTGGCCGATAACTCCTTCTACCATCAACAATTCCAATAAAGGAGAAATTATGGGACATTCAAAAATGGATAAAAAAGTCCAATTTGGGAATAAAATTAGTGACTGGCACATCGGGAAAAGGCTTTACCTGGCGTTTGGCGCGCTGGTAATCATATTGATTCTGGTGGGAGGCATCGGACTGTACGGCGCCTTTACGAGCGAGAGCTCGATCGAGGAGGTCGGTCTGGTAAGGCTGCCGAGCGTGAATGAACTGATGGTAATCGAGAGGTCTGCAGAAGGAGTGAATGCTGCCATGCGAACACTCGCCATTCCCGGCCTGGAAAAAGAGCAGGTGGATGAACAGCTGAACCAGATAGATCTGCTGAATGAGGAGTATAAGAATGCATGGGAGGAGTTCGCCGTTCTGCCTCAGATAGAGGAAGAGAGCCGGCTGTGGGATGAATTTATGCCGGTATGGCCGGGTTTGAGTCGGACATGAAGCATTATGAGATACTGATAGCGGAATTCCGGAATTATGAGATATCGGATCCCGTATACATGAATATGCAGATTGAGGGTTTTACCAAAGATCACTACAGGGTAGTCCGGCAGGTGCTTGAACAGGTTTACGCTGACGAGGAGATGACGATTTTTGGCGGCGGGGAAGATCACGAAGCTTGTAATTTTGGACGATGGCTCGAGAATTTTGAGACAGCCAATCCGAACCTGAAAGAGCTGGCAGCTCAATCGTATGATCCTCACAAGCTCTTCCATGAGACAATTGCGGGAATCAATGCAGCCTATGCGGGCGGCAACACCGGTCGCGCCCAAAATCTCAGGTGAGTTCCAAGAGGGGTTCGGAAGTTGCAAGGGAGGTATCTGAAAATCTAAAAAACATTGAAGAGAGTGTTCAGAATGTAAGCACCCTGGTTGTCGAGATATCCGCTGCATCTGCCGAACAGCGCGTGGGAATCGAGGAGATGAGCTCTGTAATGCAGGAGATGGACAAGGTTGTTCAAAACAACGCCTCAACTTCTGAAGAGACGGCAAGCTCGGCAGAAGAGCTATCCTCACAAGCCTCGGAGATGAATTTTATCGTAGAGGAGCTGGTCAGCCTCGTTGGAAACACGAGATCCGGAACGCAGGCACCCTACAAGGTGCTAAAGAGGAGCAGTAATTTTGGCCAGATCAAGGACGGAGCTAAACGGCCGGCTTCCAGGGAGGAGAATCAGAGAAATGGAGATTCAGATTACCAGAAAAACCGGGCAAAGGTGCTGATTCCGCTCGAAGAAGATGAATTCATTGACTTCTGATTATTTTCAAAAAAAATAAACGCTGTGCCAATGGGTTACGGGTTTTTTTGTTGCTTATACAAGCTATGGCTAAAGTTTTGGATTATATGGCCGATAATAGTTGAACAACTGACAAACTATAGAAACCATCAACGCTTATGTACATAACCCGGAGTTGTAGATTTGCATTGCGGACTGAATACTATCAGCAATTATGCCATCTCAGGTTTATTTAACAGAATGACCGCTTAAACAGGCAGTGAAAATTTCAGGCAGTTCTCCGGTTAGATATTCAGAAATCATCATAAAGGTCGCAGAGATTTAAATCTATCTAAGACGTACAGTAGTGGGTAAAGTTTTTAATAAAGAATCTAGTCATGGACCAAAAGAATCATACCATATTGGATAAAAGTGATAGTCACGCAGGAAAACGTGTTTTTATTGTTGAAGATGAGATGATCCAAGCTTTATTATTGGAAAAAACCATCGAGCGATTTGGTTTCGAGATTGTGGGGATGGCAACAAAGGGAGAAGAGGCGATAGAGAAAATAGAAGAGCTCCGGCCGGACATCATCACCGTTGATATTCAGCTGGAAGATAAGACAGACGGGATCACCGTAGCCAGGAAGATTAAGGAGTTCTTCTCTCCGAACGTGATCTTTATCACGGGAAATTCCGACTCTCTGAACTACACACGAGCCCAGGAAGCTGGATTCGTTGCTTTTCTAACCAAACCGGTTCAGAAGGAGAAACTGGAGAAGTCGCTGAACCTTTGCCTGCAGGAGGTGGGAGAGGAACTGTTCGGCTGATGCCGGATTGACCTAGTTTATCCAGGTCTGTAGTACCTGCAGAATCTGCTCCATGTTAATTGGCTTGCTGATGTAATCGGTGGCACCCGATTTTAAACATAATTCACGGTCACCCTTCATTGCCTTGGCGGTTAAAGCAAATACGGGAAGATCCGTAAACCTGAGTTCATTTCTGATCTGATTAAGCGCCTCATATCCGTCCATTACCGGCATCATCATATCCAGCATTACGGCATCCGCTTTTCCCGGATGATTTTCCAGCCATTCCACGGCTTTCTGACCGTTTTCGGCATAAGAAACCGTAATTCCCAGGTCCTCAAAGTGGGAAGCCAGGGAGAGATAGCTGTTGAAGTCATCGTCCGTAACCAGGACGTGAGCTGATCTCAGGCCGGAGTAATCTTCGGTATCTGAAAGTTCAGCGCCAATTTTCTGCGGACTGCATGAGGTGAGCAAGGATTCAATCAGCTGTTTCAGCTTTTTGATGCTTCCGATGTTTTTGGTGATAATACCATCGGCGTTTTCCGAAAGATTTCTTTCCTCCTCATTGTCAAGGTGGCGTCCGGAATAGATGATTACGTGCGGATAGTGATATTGAGGATCTCTTTTGAGCGTTGCCAGGACCTCATGCCCGCTTTGATCGGGGAGTGTTAAATCCAGTACAATCACATCGTAGTGTCGTTTTGCCGCTTTCTCAAGTGCTTTTTTGGCCGTATATGCAACATCACATGATTGCAGCGAATAGGCCAGGAACTCCACCATTACCTCGCTGTGTATTTCACTGTCGTCTACCAGAAGTACAGAACCCCGGGAATTTTCCGTATCCCGTAATTTACCGGGAGTAAGGATTTCTTTTGCCGTTTCAACGGATAGGGGTTTTAGAAAGATATCGACCTCTTGCTGCAAACCGGGATGCATTGACTCTGTCTCCCGGCTTACCAAAAGTGCGGTCGGAAGCGTCAAGCCTGACAATTTTTTAAGCACGGTCCAGCCGCTGAACTCACCCGCTTCGTAATCGATGATGCATTTTGTACATGGGATGGTGCACAGGATATTTTTGAACTCCTGTAAGGTTTGCGCGGCGAGGATTCGAAAATCTGCACTTTTAGCAGCTTGGTTGAGGGTACGATTCACTTCCGGATCAGAGCTGTATAGCACAATGGTGCGGTAAGGTGTATTTGTGTTCACGTTTTCAAGCTGTCCAACCAACGTTCCAGGGTTTATTTCTCCGACATTCGAATGTGAAATCTCTTGCTGGACCTGCCTCTCTGTCGCGGATTGTGTCTGAGTCGAGTCGATGTAGGGAGTAGAATCAACCGGCAGTAATACTGAAAATTCCGCCCCCTCACCTTTCCTGCTTTTCACGGAAATCGTACCGCCCAGCGATTCAGTGAACTCCCTGGCTATAGAGAGTCCGAGGCCAGTGCCTCCATAATTCCGGCTTGTTGATCCATCGGCCTGTTGAAAGCTTTGGAAGATTACTTTCTGCTTCTCTGCAGGAATCCCAATTCCTGTATCTTTTACCTTGAAAAGAACATGGCTGTCATCCGGGGCGGACACGGAAAGCGTTATTGAACCCGATTTGGTGAATTTAAACGAATTGGAGAGGAGATTTTTCAGGGTCTGCCGGAGCCGAAGCGGGTCGGTGAACAGTTTTTCAGGGAGAGTTTCCGGATTGATTGTCTGAACGCCGAACACCAGTCCCTTTTCCTCGGAAATTGATTGGAAAGCCTCTTTCAGCGGGTTCAGGATATTGGATAGACTTATTGAAGATAGTTCGAACTGCATCTGCCCGGCCTCCACTTTGGAGAGATCCAGGACTTGGTTGATAAGCTCCAGAAGGTGATCGCCTGAATTTTTAATAATCTCAAGCTTGTGAATCTGCTCTTCAGTCAGGTTCTCCTCTCTGTTTTTGCGAATCAGGTCACTCAGCAGAATCATCGTGTTAAGCGGTGTGCGCAGTTCATGGCTCATATTAGCAAGAAAGGTGGATTTGTACTCACTTTGCTGTTCCAGCTCTTTTGCCAGTTTTTTCTGCTGCCTGATAATGTTTTTGTCCCGAGTCTGATTGGTGACGTCAATACCGATCATAGCCGCATGTTCGGTACCGTTATGTTTGATGAGTGTGAACTGAACTTCAATCGGATAGTGGCTTCCGTCTTTCCGCAAATGCTCGGTAACAAAAATTTCATTCAGTTTGCCGGTCTCTTCCAACGATCCGATCACCGCTTTATATTCATCATCGGCAATGTTGGGATTAATTTCGGCGGCCGTAAATTTGCTGAGCTCTTCCTCTGTGTAGCCCAGGTTGTTCAGCGCGGCTTCATTGGCATAAAGAAAGCGGAGAGTGTCAATTTCAAAGATGTAAATTTCATTGCGGCTGCTCTCCAGAACTTTGATCAGGAGTTTTCTCTCTTCCAGGTTATGCCGGTGCTCCTGACGGATTGCTGCCTCTTTCAGCTCTCTTTTGATAGCGGGTACCAGTCGATTCAGGTTTTCTTTAAGTATGTAGTCGCTGGCTCCCGATTTCATCGCCTGCACGGCAATACCTTCTCCAATTTTTCCTGAAATGAGTATGAACGGTGTGTCCAGCTCCATCTCCTTGAGAATGTTCAGGGCAGACAGCCCATCAAATGCGGGGAGTGAATAGTCCGACAATACCAAGTCCCACTCTTTAACCTGCAGGGCACGCCTGAACTCCTGTTCAGATTCAACACGAGTCAATACCGAATGCAATCCCTCTTTCTGTAGCTCCAGCTGTATTAATTCCTTGTCATCATCAGAATCTTCGAGAATCAGAATCTGAATGGGATCTGCTTGTTGATGAGTCATTCTGCTCTAAATCGATGTTTAAAAAGTTTTGGCGTCACTATTCTACCGGACGTGTGAAAAAGAAAACAATTTTTTATTAACAAAAGCATAAAACGGTCGATAAAGATGTATGACTGGAATAAAAATTACGAGTAGACCAAAATAAATTACGTAAAAGATGAAACGACTGCCAAAAGATGTAGAAATTTTAGAGGCCATCTATAATCGTTACTACGACGAGTTCAGGTCCTTCGCGAAAGATAAGCCCGATCAGATATCAAGAATCCGTGTACCGGTGGATATTGAGTTGATTGCAAAAGATTGCGGTGTTGAGGAGGATCTTATTTTTGGCAGGCTTTACTATCATTTCAATAAAAAATACAGCTATCAAAATGAAAATGGAGAGAGAACTACCTTTTTCTCAACAATTAAGTTTGAAGGAATGGGCGTAAACTTTCCATTGGTTGCATCCACGATTGCTGAACTTAGAGACAGGGAAGATCGGGAGAAGAAATATGAAACCACAATGATGCTGTCGATGGGGGCACTCGCTTTCTCGATTATTTCGGTACTGTTGGCACTTTTTATCTAGAGGCGGGTTCTGGTTCATATAGTGTGATGTAAAACGTGGCTCCCTGACCCGGTGCTCCTTCAGCCCAAATGCGTCCCCTGTGTCTGTGAATGATGCGTTGTACGGTTGGGAGACCGATTCCGGTTCCAGGGAATTCCGAGTCGCTGTGGAGCCGCTGGAAAGGTGCAAATAGTTTGTGGGCATATTTTTCATCAAACCCGACCCCGTTATCCCTTACAAAATAGACCGTTTGATTATTCCGATTCATTTGACCGGCCGTTATTTCCGGTTGTGGCTCCCCGGACGAGAATTTACAGGCGTTTGAGATCAGGTTTTGAAGGACGGTTTTAATCAGTGTTTGGTCGGCCAGGGCAGTCATATCTTCTTCGATTCGGAAATTAAATTGAGTATCCGGATACTCATTCTGAATCATTTCGGCGATCTCGACTGCAATTTCTGAAAGATTAATTTCCTGAATGGACAGTTTGGACTTGGTAACTCTCGTAAGGTTCAGCATATCTTGAATCATCCTGCTCATATAGTTGGCTGATGAGTTTATTTTCTTCAAATAGCTTCTGAAGTTTCCGTTTATCTCATCCTCGGATGCCATTTCGAGAATTGCACTGCTGAATCCCTTTATTCTTCTGAGAGGAGCTCTCAAATCGTGTGATACGGAGTAACTGAAGGCTTCCATCTCTCTGTACGTTTCTTCCAGCTGCCTGGTGCGTTCTTCCACTTTTTGTTCGAGCTGGTTATTAAGCTGATAAATTTTTTGTTCATTTCGTTTTTTTTCGGTGATATCCCTGCAAATACAGCGATATCCAGTAAATTGTCCGCGGTCGTCAAATAGCAGAGTGCCGCTGGTTTCCACCACAACCTCCGGGCCGTGAGATGGGGTAAGAGTGTGTACGAGATTTAAAAACGGCTTTCTTTCTGCCGCGAGATTGAGAAGAGTATGCCGGAACCGATTACGTTCATCCTCTGGAATGAGCCGGAATAGAGAAGAACCCGGCAAATTTCTGCTAGGAATATTCAACAGGTTACCTGAATTGCTGTTGGAATAGGTGAAACGGAAGTCTAAATCAACTTCCCAGATCCAGTCGTTCGTAAGTTCAATCAGGGTCCGGTAACGCTCCTCGCTTTTCTTTAAATACAGATTGGCTTCCCGCCGGTCGCTAATATCGTTAAACTGTCCGATCGCTTCTGACCAACCTCCGCTGGAGTTTTTTTTTACAAAGATGTTAAGCACAATGTAGATCTTTTTCCCCCGGGCATCCAGAGCGGCCATTTCGTGGTTTTTGATTGCCCCTTTCTGCTCCAGTGTCTGCCAGAAAATCTTCCGGTGAGTGGTGTTTGTGAAGTGCCGGTTAAAATTCTGGTTCAGCGCGACTAATTTATTCTCATAGTTTAAAATTGAGGTAAATGTGCTGTTGCATCGCAGAATTTCTCCGTTTCGGTTGCAGGTAAAATTGGCACTAAGGCCATCCTCAAAATAATCAGTGTCATGATTCTGCTCTTCCTTTTCGGTTGAAGTCAGGAACCCTGTGACTTCTGTCACGATATCTGAGGATTTTTTTTCAAAAAGAAAATCGTAGCGGAATTCCCTTTCAATTTCCGCGGACAGAGGCACTCTGAAAAAGATTGTATTCCCTTGCTCCCGAGCTGATGGGTCCAGGAAGAACTCTTTAAATTTCCTGAAATAGAATTGATTGAACAGGGATTCAAGCAATATTTCCGCTTCATACTGTTCAGTTTTTTGGGGTGAAAATAGTTTTTGAAGATTTCCTGACAGCTTTTTAACGACTATGCGATCGTTACAGGTTAGTTTCAAAATTGCGCCCGGATGCTCTTTGCTCTCAAACATGAACTGCTGGTAGTACTCTTTTTTATAAACGTTATTGGTACTACAAATTTACGAAAGTTTAAGGGGGTTATTGAAGACTACATTAAAAATTATTAATTAATACTTTCTAATGATTTTTGATTTCAATAACTTAGCTTAGAGTAAGAAATAAGGTTTGACTGGAATATGGGCTTTATCAGGGAAGGCAGGTTAAAAGTTGTGTCTTTTAACCAGCTATATGAAAATCAGAAAGAGAGCGAATCGGGCAATACTGACTGCCATTTGGATGACAGCGAACACCTTCGCCAGAAATATCTGATCCAAAGAAAAAGCGTTGAAAATTTTGTTCACAACTCCATGTCACCCTTAAGCGCAATTTCCGGCTACCTTGAACTGCTGGAGCTGGCCTTGCATGCGGATTTAGAAGTAGAAAAACTGCAGATGTACAGGGATAAAATTGAAAAAGGGGTCAATGAAATCGGCTTTATACTGGAACAGATGCAGGAACTTATCAGCCGTGACGATTCCGTAGAGATGGATCTGAACGCTGAGTGGGTGATTGAGGAGGTAATATCGAAGTTACACAATTCCACAAGGTTTAAGGAACAGGTTCTGTCGGTTGTCGGAAAAGGGAGGAATGTGTACCTGACAGCCGATCCGTTTCTTTTAAAAATAGCTCTTTACAATGTCTTGATGGTAAGTGCTCGATTTGCTGATCAGGATGAACCCATCGAAATCTCAATCCGCAACGTGGAAGATGCTGCGGAAATTTTAATTCGCTTCCATTCTGAATCGCTGCAGGACCACACACTGGAATATTTCCGGTACATGCTTGAAAATGGTAAAAACGACAATGCGTTGAGAAAGTCAGACGAACTGAAGATTTTGACCAGTTTACTGTATATGAGAAAGATGAACGGAATCCTGGAACTGGAGAGAAAGGAGCTGTTTTTGTTTGAATTCAGACTAAAATTAAACAGTCCCTCTTAGCCATTTTCAAAAAGAACCATGTGGCAGTGCAGGCCTTTCTGTGATTGGAAAAACTGTACCTGTATCTCATAGAGATGTTTGCGGAGTACTTCAATCCGTTCCGGGCTTTCACCCTTTGGTATAAAGATTGTCAGTCCCTGGTCATTGACTGCCTTATAGATTTTATGCCGTACATCCAGAATCTGGTCGTGATTTGGCGTAAAAAAAAACTGGAAAAGCTCCCGAAAACTAACGTTTACGGCCAGCTTGAATATATCCGGTAATTCTGACTCATCCTCGCTCACCCGCTTTTGAAGCTGAATATGTTGCTGTTCTTTATTCTCATCATCTGCTTTTCCGCCCTCGTCCGGAAGGTGGAAGGTAGGTAGTAGCTGATTGAGCTGACTGTATGGAGTATATGCCTGAACAGCCTGAACTCCGTCTATGGACTGGCCTATCGATACTGTGACGGGATTGACGAAGTGATTTAGCATGTTCTGTTAAATAGATTCAGTAGGTAATTCTCCTTGGTTTATCGTCCCTGAACGTATAAAGTTAACTGCATTTCTGACGCTGTAGAAAAAAATCGAGAGATTACCACTTAAGATGGAGTGGATAGTTCCGATAAAATACTGGAAGAAATATTTACCCTCCGGTTGATCCTGTTTTTTTATGTGCGAAGATAAATTGATCAGCCGTGATCGGGTTCGAATGAAATAAAGGAACTAATTAAAATAAATACCGGAGATTACAATGAGCAAGGTTAAAGCACTTGTAGTTGATGACTCGAAAATAATGAGAAGTGCCGTAAAGCGGGCTTTGGATCAGCTGATGATCGCAGATTTTGAGTTTGTGGAAGCTATGGATGGGCATGATGCACTTGAAAAGTTTGAAGAAGGTGGTATCGAGATCATGTTTGTGGATTGGAATATGCCGAAAATGACGGGTGTAGAGTTTTCACAGGAGATCAGAAAAAGAGAGGGTACGGAGCATATACCAATTATTATGGTTACTGCCGAGAAGTCAATGGGCAAGGTGGACAAAGCTCTCAATGAAGGCGGTGCCAATGAGTATATAACGAAGCCATTTACAGCAGACAAAATGAGCAGTACCATCAGCCGCTATTTCGATGATGAGGGAAAAATAAAAACCAGCAGCGATGATGGCGGCGAAGACAAGAAGAGTTTCTTTAAAAGCATTCTAAAATCCTAAAATGATGACAATGATCTCAGAAAAACTAAACGGAGCCAAATCAATACCCGATGAAATCATCAACGTGGTTAAGCAGTCGGTCATCAATACATTCGAAAGCATTAGCGGTGAAGCACCCGAGTATATCGATGAAAACGGGGATTCGGGGCCGCTGAACGGAATCATCGGTAATATTGCCGTTTTTAATACAGAGCATACGCTTTCGCTGATGCTGGCGATTCCCAAAGAGACGGCACTGAATTTATCGGAAATATTTATTGGTATGCAGATTCCTTTTGAAAGTGATGACATGGGAGATCTGGTCGGAGAAGTATCCAACATCCTTGCCGGTGAAGTGGCGGCCAATATTGAAATGATCGGCTTCAGGGGACAGTCCTCTCTGCCGACGGCTACCCGTGGAAGTGATCTCACGCTCTTTATGCCCAATAAACCGCCGACGAGCAAAATGAAATTTACCGGGCCGAACGGTAAATTCTGGCTCAATATGGCGCTAAGCGAATCGAAATAATATCAAAAAAATAAAGCATCATGAGTACCAGAGAACAGCAAATTGAGGAGTTGGGCGGGATTGTAAAATCACTGGCCGATGTATGGCCGACTGATCGCGATAATGTGATGACTGCCGGTGCTCAGTTTGAGGAAACCGTAGGTAATCTCGACGTAACCGGAAACCAGTTGAAGCGGCTGATTGACCTCGCATGGGAGGGCCTGAAACACCTCTACGAGAAAGATGACTACTTTATAACGGTGAAGGTTGCCACCATGCAGGCCGTAAATACAGTGCGTGAATACCTGCTGAATGACGGTGATATTGCTGTTGAGGATTTTGAACGGGCATGTACACAATTGGAAGATGCGGTAAGCGGAGTGGGTGAATCTGCGGATAAGCTGATCGAAGAGGAGGAGGTACAGGAGCTGCAGGAGAAGTCGAAGGAAAAGGAGCAGCTGAATCAGCCCGAAGGCCTGCCCGGGATTACACTGGACGATCTTGCATCATTCATCATGTCTATCGATGAGAATGATCTGGAAAACGTGGAAGTTTTCAGACTAGCCCAGGCAGTCCGTTATTTGCACGATGGAGCTGAGGGTGAGGCCAGGACTGAATTGGCCGCCATACTTGAAAAAATTGAGAACAAGAAGAACACAGAACTCGACGGCGATTGGTTTGATGTGCTCTGTGAAAAAACCGAAAAGGCGATACTTGCCAACAGTGAGCAAGAGTGGAAGGAAGATCAGAAGGAGCAGGTTGAGGATGAACCAAAAGCGGAACAGCGGTCAGCCAGTGAATTTGAAGCCCAAAAAGAAACAACTCTGTCAGATTCAGCCCAAAATGTGTTTATCATTTCAAAAGATGCTGATGTAGGGATGCTGGGTGAATTTGTTACCGAATGCACGGATCTGGTGGATGCCGCGGAGAGCGCTCTTCTGGATCTTGAGCAGAATCCCAATGACGGCGAGCTGATCAATACAATTTTCAGGTCTTTCCATACCGTAAAGGGAACGTCGGCTTTTATGGGACTGAATCCCATTTCCAGTTTTACCCACTCGGTGGAGACGCTATTGAGTATGGTGAGGGAAGGGGATCTTCCGTTTGATATGGCCGCAGCGGATATCACGCTGGAGTCTGTGGATATGCTCAAGAAGATGCTGGATGTGGTGGAAATGTCATCCGGTGGGGATCCTCTGCATACTCCGCACGGTTACGACCGCATGATGGAGATACTAGGATTTATCTGTGATGATGATGTGAAACCTGCGGCTGCAATCAAAAAAGCGGGGGGGTTCAAAGCCGCACCGGTGCAGGCAGAAAATGCAGCGGAGAGTGAAGCTGCTCCTGAAGAAGCCGCACAGGCAGAGGGCTCCCACCAAAAACAGGAAGCTGATTCGACGGTGCGCGTGAATGTAGGCCGCCTCGACAGGCTGATTGACATGGTCGGAGAGTTGGTAATCGCCCACTCTGTGGTTGCCCAGGATAAGTCTATTGAGCAAAACGCGGAACTGATCAAGAAGGTGAACCACACCTCAAAAATTTTGAGAGAACTGCAGGATGCCAGTCTCACACTTCGGATGGTCCCGCTAAAGGCGACATTCCACAAGATGAATCGACTGATGCGAGATCTGACTCGCAAGGCAAGCAAGGAAGTAAAATTTTCCACCGTTGGGGAAGATACCGAAATCGACCGGAATATGGTGGATATTATTAATGAGCCTCTTGTCCACATGCTAAGGAATGCCGTTGATCATGGAATTGAAACGGCAGAGGAGCGTGAGGATAGCAACAAGCCTAAAACCGCTAACGTATGGCTCAGGGCCTATCAGGAGGGCGGCAAGGTTGTGATTGAAATTGAAGATGACGGAAAAGGAATCGATCAGGAGAAAGTTTACAAAAAGGCGGTCGAAAAGGGACTGATTGATCCGGATGCCAAGCTGACCGACAGTGAAATCTTTAGCCTCATATTTCTACCCGGATTTTCATCCAAGGATGAGGTGACAGACCTTTCGGGCCGCGGCGTGGGTATGGATGTGGTCAGGCGATCTATTGAAGAGCTTCAGGGTAAAATTGATGTCAAATCTGAAAAAGGTAAAGGCACAAAGATTTCTATCGAACTTCCGTTCACACTAGCCATAACGGATGGAATGCTTGTCCGGGTTGGAGATCAGCGCTTTATAATCCCGACCATTAACATCGATATGACTTTCCGTGCAATTGAAGATGAACTCTATACTGTGATGGGATACTCGGAGCAGGTGAATTTCCGCGGTAAATCGGTTCCCGTGATCCGGCTTCACAAACTGTTCAGCATTGATGGTGGAATTGAGGATCTGCTGGAGGGAACCATGCTTGTGATCAAAAATAATGACAAGCGATACGCTATGCTGGTTGACGAAGTGATTGGTCAGCAGCAGCTGGTTGGCAAGTCGATCAATATGAATATGAAAATGCCGCACATTTCGGGTGGTGCTATTCTGGGTGATGGCCGCGTAGGGCTGATACTAGACACGACGACCGTAGTGGAGATGGGGTAATAATCAGCCGCGCTGAGATGGGTGTCAAGCAGCCGGTAAGATGAGGAGAATAGATGACAGGAAATGGCAGTCTGCACGCAAACTTAACAGGCATTGTCCTGGAGCAGGATGATTTTGAGAAGGTTCGAAGACTCATCTACGCCTACAGCGGAATTAATATGCACGAGGGCAAACACGCCCTTGTACGTGCCCGCCTGATGAAGCGCTTGAGAGAGCTGAGGATGGACAGCTTCAGGGACTATCTCAACTACATTGAGAGTGAAGAGGGAAGTGCTGAATTCCTCTCCTTTGTGGATGTTCTTACCACAAACAAGACCCATTTCTTTCGAGAGAATAAACATTTCGATTTCATTAGGGATAAGGTGGCCGCAGAGGTTGCAGGCCGCAATAAAAAGTGGTGGTCGGCCGGCTGCTCTTCCGGTGAGGAACCGGTTACGCTTGCCATCACCCTTTTTGAGTCCCTGAAAAGCATGAATACCAAACCGACTGGGGTAAAAATCCTCGCCACGGATCTTTCGAGGGAGGTGCTGGGAATTGCGAAGGCGGGCGAGTATCCTGAAAACAGGATGGACGATGTTCCGCAGGAAATCAAACGAAAGTATTTCCGGAAGCAGGCTAGTATTTCTGCCAGCTATGGCGTAAGCCCGGAGATCATGCAAATGATTACCTATGGTCGCCTGAACCTGCTTGCAGAGTGGCCGATGAAGGGCCCGTTCCACGTGATCATGTGCCGGAATGTGATGATCTACTTTGACCGCAAAACCCAGCAGCAGCTAATTTCCAGGTTTTACAATCTATTGGAACCCGGGGGATACCTGTTTATCGGGCATTCCGAATCGGTGAGCGGAAAGGACCACTCATTCGTAAACGTTATGCCCGCAGTTTATCAAAAACCGGGGAGGCCTGATTCATGAAAACGATTGTCGGTGTGAGTGACTTGCGGGTTTCGGGGAATCCCGAGGAAACGATTGTTACCTATGCTCTCGGGAGCTGCCTGGGAATTGCCATTTATGATAAAAAAAACCGCGTGGGAGGACTACTTCACGTAATGCTGCCCCTGTCGAAGGCTGACAAGGAGAAGGCGGCCAGGAAGCCTGAAATGTATGTGGATACCGGCGTCACAAAGTTGCTGAATCTCTGTTTTGAGATGGGTGCTGAAAAAAATCACATGGTGATTTCTGTGGCCGGAGGCGCTAGTATGAAACAGACAGACCGGGAAGATTATTTTAAAATTGGAAAGAGAAATTTCACGATTCTCCGGAAACTGCTTTGGAAAAACGGATTTATGATTGACAAGGAAGACGTGGGGGGGAACAGCTCCCGAACAATGTCTCTGAGAATTTCAGACGGACTGGTGCTGATCAATAAGCAGCCGATCGGATCGTCCGGAAAACGGTCTCTAGTTGGTGGTTTGGGATCGTTTGAAACGCAAACCGATTGGCGAAAATCCCAGGAGGTGAAATGATGAACGTACTTATTGTTGAAGATTGCCAGGTGATGCAGGTGGTGATAAAGCGTGCTATGGAGATAAGTGATCTGAAGCCGGAGCATATCTTTACCGCCGGTAACGGCCGGGAGGGTATCGAAATACTGCAACGGGAAGAGATAGACTTGGTAATCCTTGACATGAATATGCCGGTGATGGATGGCATGAAGATGTTGGAGATGCTTCGGTCTGATCCTGAAACTGAAAATGTACCCGTGCTGGTTGTTTCCACAGAAAGCAACGAACAGCGAGTGGATGCGATGACGAAATTTGGTGTGAAATATATCCATAAGCCATTTACACCGGAGTTCCTTATTTCGGAGATGGAAACCTTGACGGGGCACAAATTTGTGGCCGGGAAAACGAAAACCGAAAAAAACGGAATATCGACTTAACTGAATAGCCCAATGTTCGATAAATATACATCCTGTGATATAAACATCAATATTTAGAGCGGTCAATATCTGATATGAAACGAAATATTTTAATAGTTGAGGATGATCCCACAATGCGGGTTGTCATTCGTCAAACACTGGACAGAAGCAATATCGATTATGGTGAAATCTTTGAGGCTGAAAATGGCAAAGAGGGTTTGGAAATCCTGGATTCACAAAAGATCGATCTGCTCCTGGTTGATATCTACATGCCGGTGATGGATGGCATGGAGATGCTTGATCACGTTAGGGACCACCCGGAGCATCATGACATTCCGGTGGTCATCGTATCCACGGAAAATGATGAGCAGCGCATAGACGCAATAGTAAGACGCGGCATGGGATTTGTTCACAAACCGTTTACACGGGATTTGCTTGAGGATCAGATTGTAAAACTTACCGGAGAAGAAGGATGACCCGATCTATAGCCGACCAAATAAGAAAAATTACCTACGAAACATTCGAGATTACCTGCTATATGTTCCCGCTGGACGAATGGGAGCTGGAGGAACTTGATATCGGGGAAGAAGCTAGTCCGGGTTCCGGCGCCATGGTACGGTTTGACGGCGCATCCAGAGGTGGGCTTATGATTCGCCCGAATGATGAACTCCTAACGGCTATCGCCTCCAACATGCTGGGTGAGGATGAGACCTCAGAGGAGCAGAAGGAGGGGGCATTGTGTGAAATTGCCAATATCATATGCGGAAACACGGTTCCAATTTTTGCAAAGGATGAAGAGATATGCTACATCCGTCCGCCATTTATTGTCGGGAAGGATTATGACCCGAAGGTTGAGTTTGACGGGTACCTCCACGAATCGATCCGTGTTTTTCTGGATGAGGGAATTGCAGATATCGATATTCACTATTCAATGGAGTAGAGGCCATGATCAAAGTTTTAATTGTAGACGACTCGGCACTTGTCAGGAAGGTCCTCACCCAGGAACTGGACAAACAGAGGGATATTGAAGTGGTTGGAACGGCCATCGATCCGTATGTGGCGCGGGATAAAATTGTGAAACTGAAGCCGGATGTCCTTACCCTCGACCTGGAGATGCCACGAATGGACGGCCTCTCATTCCTGTCTAAACTAATGAAGCATTATCCCATGCCGGTTGTGGTTGTGAGTTCGCTGACGCCCAAAAACAGTGAGAATGCCCTGAATGCGCTCAGGCTCGGAGCAATCGAGGTGATCTGCAAGCCGGGATCGGCCTATTCTACACAGAATATCTCCCGGGAGATTGTGAAAGCCGTTCGCGCGGCATCGGTTGCCAAGTTCGGCCGCGTAGTTGTCGAGCAGGGAGTGCAGCCGGAAGCAAAACAGACCGTGCAGCCTGAAAGAAATTTGGGGCTGGTTCACACCACAAACAAAATCATAGCGATCGGTTCCTCAACCGGGGGAACCCGTGCGCTGGAGGAGATTCTGCCTAAGCTTCCGCCATCCATTCCCGGAACCGTGATTGTACAGCACATGCCGCCGGTATTCACAAAAAGTTTTGCAGACAGGCTCAACACGATTTGCCATGTTGACATAAAAGAGGCGGAAGACGGTGATCTGATTGAAACAGGAAAAGTGCTCCTGGCACCGGGTAACTATCACATGCTGGTTGAAAAGAAAGGGGCGAAGTATTACGTAAAGATTAAGCAGGGCCCGCCGGTTCATCATCACCGGCCAAGCGTGGATGTTCTATTTAATTCCGTTGCATCGGCTGCAGGCGTAAATGCAACCGGGGTTATCCTGACGGGCATGGGAGGCGACGGCGCGAAGGGCCTGCTCGAAATGAAGCAGCAAGGTGCTCACACCATCGGTCAGGATGAGGCTACCTCCGTAGTGTACGGAATGCCGAGAGAGGCTTTTAAAATCGGCGCTGTGGAACGCGTGCTTCCTCTTCAGCAGATAGCCGATGCAATTATAGCGGATGTGCAACAGAAAAAAGTTCAACCCTGGAAAGGATAATAGACGTATTGAGGCGGTTATGGCAATAAATATATTGGTTGTGGACGACAGTGAGATTATGAGAAAGATGATCATCCGTACGGTCAATTTGTGCGGACTGGATATCGGTGAAATTTATCAGGCCGGAAACGGACGGGACGGGCTGGATCAGCTTGAACAGAACTGGATCGATATTCTGTTTATCGATGTGAATATGCCGGTGATGGACGGAATGGAGATGTTGCAAAAAGTGAGAAATAATCCCGAGATCAAGGATTTGCCGATATTGATTATCTCCACGGAAAGTAATCCCCATCGCATAAAGGAGATCAGCGAAAGGGGTGCCGGTTTTGTGCACAAACCCTTTACACCGGAAAAACTGAGAGAGAAGATTGAGGAGATGCTCTATCCGGAACTCAAAGAGTAGGGTTTGTGATTTGAGATAGCTCACATTACATCAGTTCAATGTGAATAATGAAAATAAAAGTAGCTGACAGCCCTGGAAAGCTTCTGTTTTATCCTCCAGCCGATTGCCGTTGAATTACACACAAATTTATAGAGATTATCTGCTTAATTCAGCGGACTCATCAGCGGAAATAAATAGATTATCATTCTAAGTTTAAAAACTCCCTCTTTAAGAAGTTCTGAAATATCTCGTACAGCTGAGGATATTACTCACAGTCACTCCTGTCCGAAATTTTGATACATACCTCTTTATAAAACGGACTTTTTTAGGTGTTATCGCTGGGTTTCGCCGATTTTTTGCAGACAGCGGTATTCGACTCTTTACTCCGTGAGCATTCATATCCAGCGGGGAATTTGCAACAGAAAAGTTTTAAAATGGATCCGGTATGTTGCCGAAAGCAGTTCAAAGTTAAAATAGATCGCTGGCTGCCTTCCCGTTTAAGACAATAGGTGTACACGGAAATTATCGGCTTGTTCACCGGCCTGTTGTATGTCGTTGCAAAACATCTGCATATGAGGGGAGTGGATTTAAACATTAAAAAATTTTAATAAAAGGTATTAAGATCTTAAAGTCATGTCCGATAATCCTTTTAGAGACATTGAGCAACAGGGAGAGATTACATCCTTCACCCTTCTTCTTCTTCTTCTTCTTCTTCTGCGAGTTCTCTAAGGAAACCAGAGAAAACATACACGTTATTAAAATTAATTATAGAGGTGGTAACATGGGTAATAACACAGAACAGGTAAATTGGACAATCGGCAAAAAATTATATGCAGGTTTTGGAATACTTGCCTTCATTGTGATGATTCTTGGCTCGATTGGTATTTACAGCACCTACACGCTGAACGATAGTGTTGGCAAGATCTCCAATCAGTATCTTCCGGGAGTTCGCCATCTGGCGAATATGAATACCTTCCTGACCTCGTTGGACGGGTTAGAAAGTCAATTAACAAGCGGACGAATTTCTATTGAGAAAAGAAAAGAGATATACTCAGAAATTGAGGATTTCAATGGTCGACTCAATGATGCCATGGGCAAATATGAACAGTTACCTCACACGGAGGCAGAAGCTGCTGAATATGCAGAATTTAAGGACACCTTGTCTCGCTGGAAGCTTGCTCACAGTGAATTTCTTTCGAAATCTAAAGAGTATGATAGAAATATTACAAACGAGGAGTTGGCCCCTGAACTCATGAACATAGTTGTAGACCAGGCGATAAATGTGAATTATGGGATTTACCGGGAGGCATCGAGAGAACTGCGGGAGATTACTCAGACAAATTCAAGCCTGGCCGACACTGAATCTGCAGCGGCCGGTAGCACTGGTATATTTTTGGGCAGCGTCAGTTTGATTGCACTGCTCATCGGCACAGTTCTGGCTATTGTACTGGGCTACATGATTACCAAGTCTATAAATAAGGCGCTCGCAAGAATTATTTCGGGCCTGGCCAGTGGTTCAGAAGAAGTCGATTACGCATCAAATCAGCTTTCGGAAGCCAGTCAGGAGATGGCGGAAGGGGCAAGCGAACAGGCAGCCAGCCTGGAGCAGACAAGTTCATCGCTGGAAGAGATGTCGGCCCAGATCAAGCAGACTGCACAGAATGCGGGCGAAGCTGAACGATCCATGAGGGAGACGCAACCCCTAGTCGATAGCGGAGTGTCTGCCATGAAGAGGATGAATGAGGCGATGAAGGAGATTGAAGTATCTTCAACGGAGACATCAAAAATTATCAAAACGATCGATGAAATCGCTTTCCAGACAAACCTGCTTGCACTAAACGCAGCGGTTGAGGCTGCACGGGCCGGAGAGGCCGGGAAAGGGTTTGCGGTGGTGGCTGAAGAGGTGAGGAATCTTGCCAGGAGAAGTGCTGAGGCGGCAAAGAATACTTCAGACCTGATCGCAAAATCACAAAACAGTTCAGGCAAGGGAACCAAAGTTGCAGAGGAGGTTTCAACAAACCTGACGAAAATTGCTGAGAGTGTATCGGATGTGAGTACCTTGGTTGTCGAAATATCCGCTGCTTCGCGGGAGCAGGCCACAGGCATCGAGGAGATGAACTCGGTTATGTCTGAGATGGACAAAGCAGTACAGTCCAATGCCTCGGGATCTGAAGAGACAGCCAGTGCTGCGGAAGAGCTGACGTCCCAGGCATCAGAGCTGAAGCTGATGGTGAAGGAACTGGTGAACCTCGTGGGTGAGGATAATGCCAGATTAAAGGGAGGCGGACGATTCGCTGATTTGCTGAAGAATCCGCGAGGACACTCTCAATCACGGCAGAACTCAAAATCTGAGAACTTTATAACAGACAATAGGAGGAAAAAATCCGCTGTGCCAACCTATAAATCATCCAATGGCGGCTATAATGGAATAAATGAGCGGGAGTTGATTCCCCTGGATGATGAGGATTTCGCTGCTTTCTAACTATTAAAAAGTAAAATTGGGTGATATTAAATGAAGCCGGCAGATTTTGCCGGCTTTTTTATTTTAGACAGTAAGTGTAAAAGAAATAAAAAGCTAAAATTTCATGAAGTTTTCATTTAAATAAGTCGGGAACGCCGGGCAATGTAGATTAGGTTATTTCAAAAACATTAAAAAAATCTAATAAAACTACAGAGGCTACAAAATGGAAAAAAGATCGGGTTTCACTTTCGGAAAAAAAATAGGATTGTCCTTTACGATCCTGGCAATCATAATAATCGGCTTGGGAATTGAAGGCTATACCGGGGTTTCATCTCTTGGAAATAGTATCGAAAAGTTTGCGAAGGAAACATCACCATCCGTGGTGACACTTTTAAGGGCAGATGTACAGGGAACAAACGTAGGCAGGTATTCAGCTTTGCTGGCGATACCGAACCTGGATGATGAGTACAGACAAAATGCGCTTAAAAATATCGACGATGACCTGCAGACGGTTGAGAACCTAATTATAGATTTTCAGGATCTGCCAAAAAACTCCCGGGAGGAGAGGCTGGAAAATGAACTCTTCATGGCCTATGATGAATGGAATAATGAAGTTAATGAGTACATCGATTTAGCTGAAACCTACTACCGGGACGCGAGTGAAGATAATTATTCCGTTTTGACCGGATTCCTGAACAGAGAACTGGTAGACGCCAGGAATTCCTTCAATGAAAAAGTCAATGCGCTCGTAGATATCAACGCACGCCAGATCAATGAAGTCAATGAAGCCTCGCTGCAACAGAGATCTAATTTTGAAACGATTTTACTCTTCTCCATTCTTTTTGGGGTCATTGTTTCGGCGCTGGCTGCCATTGTGGTCACCAAATCTGTTGGTGGCATGGTCGAGTCGATCAGGCGAACTATTGAAAGCCTGAAAGCGGGTGGTGAACAAATAAACAGCTCCTCTGATCAATTGTCCCAGTCCAGCCAAGATCTGGCGGAAAGCTCCAGCGAGCAGGCGGCAAGCCTTCAGCAAACCACTTCTTCCCTGGAGGAGATGTCGGCACAGGTACAGCAGACTACCCAAAACGTGCTGCAGGTGGAAAAAGAGATGGAAGGAAACGCCAAGCCGATGGTGGAGAGTGGTATGAAGTCCATGGAAAGAATGATTGCAGCTATGGAAGAGATCAAGGATTCTTCAATGGAGACATCTAAGATTATCAAGACAATCGATGAAATAGCGTTTCAAACCAATTTACTTGCACTCAATGCCGCTGTGGAGGCTGCGCGGGCCGGAGAGGCAGGAAAGGGATTTGCGGTTGTGGCAGAAGAGGTTCGCAATCTTGCACAGCGAAGCGCAGAGGCTGCAAAAAATACATCCAGACTCATAGAAAATTCGCAATCGAGAACGGAAGAAGGGGCACTACTTGCCAATGAAATGGCGGATAAGCTGAAAAAAATTGCTGAAAGCGCAGGTAGTGTGCACATTCTTGTTTCGGAAATTTCTGTCGCATCCAAAGAGCAGTCTACCGGAATTGAACAGCTTACTACGGTAATGTCCGATATGGACAGGGTTGTGCAGAAAAATGCCTCCGCATCTGAAGAGACCGCAAGTTCGGCTGAAGAGTTATCCTCACAGGCTTCGGAAATGGATAATATTGTTAATGAACTGGTTGAGATTGTAAGGGCGCACAGTGATAAGAAAAGAGAGAAAGCAGGAAGTAAAAGTTCAAGACTATCCGAAAAGCCTGACTTTTCATGGGTAAAAGTAAAAAATGGAATCAATGGAACCCTTCATTCATCAGGGAAGCAAGAGAGGGTTCTGGCATACAGCAACGGGAACGGATCAGGGTATAATGGTGGCACTTACGGAAAGCACGTCATACCGTTTGATGATGATGAAATCCAAGGCTTTTAGTCTGAGATGATCCGCCCAACAAAAAGCCAAATACCCTGTTCATCCGTAAAATAAGTTTTAGAAAGGGGTGAACAGGGTATTCAGCGGATTTTTTTAAAAAAATTAACAAGCAAAGACTACTTCAAGACTAATCGATACGGCTCGTAATGGCCTCAATAAACCATCTCAGTTTGCCTTTCAAATCCTAAACCGGATTTAAGAATTCTGGGAAACAGACGATAAATCTAAAAGTGATTCAAAAAATTGAGAAAACAGGATACCTATGGAAACGCAAGAAAAAAATATTGAAGCGATGAACAGTGAGATCGAATTGGATACGGTTGGAGGTAAATTTCTGAGTTTTTTCCTTGGCAATGAGGAGTATGCATTTGAAATACTCAAAGTACAGGAAATTATCGGTCTGATGCCGATTACGCCGGTGCCTAACATGCCGAAATACATTCGCGGTGTGCTGAACCTGAGGGGAAAAATTGTCCCGGTCATGAATTTGCGCAGCCGTTTTAACCTGCCCGAAGTGGAAGACACCTCAGAAACCTGCGTGATTGTAGTTCAGGAGGGACAATTTCAGGTTGGAGTGGTTGTAGATAAGGTATCTGAAGTAGCCGATATCGAAACAAGCCAGATTGAGGAAGTTCCGTCGGTGGGTGTGATCAGAAAAAATGAGTATTTGGCAGGAATTGGCAAGGTGAAAGATTCCGTAAAAATGATTGTAAACGTCAACAAGGTTCTGTTTGATGTTCCGGATGAGGTGCTGGAGTCGGGCACAACTGCAAAAGCAAGCTAAAAATTCAAAAGGGTAGAATATTGTGAAGAGGGAGTGATTCGGAAACCGGATCACTCCTTTTTTGTTGCTGATTGTTTTTAAGTCGCTTGCAGAGACTGCAATATTAGAAAATTGTGAAGACGGGTTAAGGAAAAAAGGAGAGAACCGATAAGCTGTGTGGGAACAAAATTAAATTCTTGCATAACTAAATAACTTCGTATGGAGAATCTAAAAAGACTCTTGGGTGAACTTTTTGACAACGGCAGCGAGACCGGAAACAGAATGACGGTGGGAAAAAAAATTATGATACTCGCTATAGGCGGCGGGATTATTACCTTAATTTTAGGAATTGTTTCCATTTTTGCTCTCTACTCGATTAACAACTATTCTGAGCGGCTGGTGGGAGCTTTCCTGCCACAGTGGGATTTAACTACCACAATAGAGAAAGAGATTCAGGGAGCAGCCTACAACCTGATGCTCTATAGTGCAAACGGGAATGAATCGGCCGCTGTGAAATCCGACAGCAGTTTTACTACGATTGAGAACCAGATTCGGGCAGCCAGGGAGTTGGAGAAGGAGCAGGATTTGCCGGAGCTGAGCAGCCGTATTGACGGTATGGAAGAGTCTTTCGGTGAGTATAGGAAGTCCGTGAACGAGTACCAAACCGCATTTGAAAGTCTGGTGAGATACCGTGGCCAGGCTCGGCAGACGGCCGATGAATTCAGGCAGAGTCTTGAGGAGTATCTGGTTTCTGCCAGGCAGAATCTGTCAACGCAGATCAGTGAAAACAACAGCGAGGCACAAATTGAGCAAATGCGCACACGGATTGAACTCGCTGATGAATTTCAAATCCGGTTCCTGGAAAGTATTAATTCTCTGTGGGAAGCCGAGCTGGAAAATAATTTTGACAATATTGAGCAGATATCCGGCAATTTTGTAACTCTCAGAAGTGAAATCGGCGATTTTACAGCGGGTTCGACGGATCCTGAGAGGGAAATGTATCTGAGCATCGCCCTGGCCGTATTGAACGACAATGTTGAGATTATACGGGAACTGGTTACTGCAAGAAGTGAACTTAACAAGGCTGAGGAGGTTCGTGACAGCCGGTATGATGAAATAATCGGGAGTGCCGAAACCCTGACGTCTGTAGCGGTTGAGGGTGCCTATGAACAGGGAGATTTAACCATAAACACCGCAAACATCTATCAATGGGTTGTTATTCTCGGGGCACTCATCGCTTTTTCAGGGGCGCTGATATTTGGGGGGCTTACGGTACGGTCTGTCAATAGTGTGTTGAAACAGATCATACGAAGGTTGGCAGGCGGGGCAGAACGGGTGAATACCTCATCCGTTCAACTATCGGGCGCAAGCCAGGATTTAGCGGAGAGTTCCAGTGAGCAGGCCGCCAGCCTTCAGCAGACGACTTCATCGCTGGAAGAAATTTCATCTCAGACAAAACAGACAGCAGAAAATGCAAATGAGGCGGAGAGGGCGGCTAAAGAGGCCGAACCGAGAGTGGCCGACGGTGTTGAGGCGATGCAGCGACTAGATGAGGCGATGAAGGAGATAAAGAATTCGTCTCTTGAAACGTCAAAAATTATCAAGACAATTGACGAGATCGCATTTCAGACGAATCTGCTGGCATTAAACGCTGCGGTTGAGGCGGCTCGGGCAGGCGAAGCCGGAAAAGGGTTTGCGGTTGTTGCCGAAGAGGTCCGGAGTCTTGCCCAAAGAAGCGCCGATGCGGCAAAAGATACTTCAGAACTGATTGTTTCATCTCAGGAGAGTTCAGACAAAGGAGCGAGGGTAGCAGCAGAAGTATCGGAAAATCTTCACAAGATTGAGGAGAGCGTTTCCAGCATCAACACGCTGGTTGTGGAAATTGCAGCGGCGGCGAACGAACAGAGAACGGGAATTGAAGAGATGAATTCCGTAATGCACGAGATGGACAAGGTGGTTCAGAACAACGCATCCAGTTCAGAGGAATCGGCCAGTGCTGCGGAAGATCTCTCCACCCAGGCGACAGAGATGAACCTCATTGTTAGAGAGCTTATCGAACTTGTAGGGCAGATTAATGAAGATGATCGAAGCAGGGACATCGCCGGCGGGCATCACCATACCGTATCGAATGGTCATGCTGTAAAGAACTATGGTAAAGCCTCTTATGTCGCCAACGGAAAGAAAATGAGTAGTGGAAACGGACACCATAAATCGAATGAAAAACAATCATTCGAAACGGGTGTGAAGAGTCAAAAGAATGGATTCCATAAGCCGGAACGCCCGGGGGATATTATTCCGCTTGACGATGATGATTTTACAGATTTCTAACCCGAACCTCAGATAACAAGTCATACAAACAACAGAGTTATGAAAAATCAACACAAAAACAGTTACTACAAAACCATACTCCTAAAAATGAGTATACTTCCCGCATTTTTAATGCTGGCTGTCCTTGCCGCAACCCCGGCTGACCTTCAGGCACAGGATGCCGATGGAGTCTATACCGTAGTGGATGAGATGCCGGAAATTAATGGCGGACTGTCTGCATTATATAGCGAAATAAAATATCCCCGTGAAGCTGTGAGAGCCGGAGTGGAAGGCAGGGTATTTCTGCAATTTATTGTGGATGAAGAAGGGAATGTCATTGATCCTGTAGTCCTGAGGGATATTGGGGCAGGCTGCGGTGAGGCTGCGACAGAGGCGATTCAGAATGTGAAATTTTCTCCGGGAAAGCAAAATGGTACTCCTGTTAAAGTAAAATTTTCACTTCCTGTTTCATTTGAGATCAGAGACTAAATTGCGTTAGTTACACACAGGCGCTGTGCATTCATTTGTACAGCGCTTTTTTTATTTTAAGCAAGAATTTACCGGTAATTTCAACAATTTGTATTCCTGATGTCTGAACGTAATGTAGAAAAACTTCCTGCTCCCCCTCAAGAGCTGAATAAAGTTGGAGAAGAATATTGGTTCCGTTTGGGTGGTGAATTGATCAGGCGTGGAAATCTTACAAATAAAAATATTGAACAGTTGAAAAATCTGGCCTATTGGGAACAGCAAAAGGAAGGTCTTCATGAACTGTTAAAACAGAGAAGCAGGCCGTTTGTTGAAATCACGGACATTCAGGTAGAGGAAACACGAGGTGATGTTCTTCTTTCCAATTTGAAAGCCATTCAAAATGAGATTGATAAACTCAGAAAAGCACTTTTATTAGAGACCGAGAACCTTGCTGAGGGATTGCACAGTTCACCTGTCATTCCAAAGGATGCTTATGATCATCTACCGGCTTTGGCTGTCCAGCTCCTTGAGTGTGTGGAAAATGACAGGTATCGGGATCTTTTTTTGATTCAACTACTTCCGGTTTTTACAGTTCATCTTCCAAAAGTGCTTGTAGAACATGCTGACGGGATTTATTCTACCTCACTTTTTACTACAATAGTTTCTGATGATGATGCCGTTTATCGATTTTTGAAAAAGTCGGAAGAGACACTCCTTGAGTTAAAAAAATTGCTGGTGAAGTCGAACAATTCCCGGGTAACTTCGCTGGGAATAAATCTGGCGGAATCATCCGGTTCACTTGATAACCTGATTTACAGCAGTGAAGGAAATGCTTTTATAATTCACGATCGTTCTGATAAGCTGCCATCAATGATGGATACAAATACCAATCTTCTTTTTCAATTATATCAATCTCCTTACTCTAATGAGCCAATAATCGCTGAAATTGGCCATAAACACAGAAGCTTGTATCCTGGTGTAGTATCGGGTTTATCCATTTTTAAATTTGAAACTTTAAAGGAATTTGGTAGGCAGCTTGGGAAAGATAACCTGGTGAATCACTTGGTCTACATTTTACCACAGGAGTTAGGGGCAAAGACCAACCGCCCCACGGTAAGTGGTCGGCAACTGAATCGTGTTATTCCGGAAATTTCAAGCATCCTCGTACAAATCTATCAATTTCTGGAGGGACGTACGTCTCCGCTTTATATAGAATTTACAGATGAGCAATGGGAGATGATTGACGAGACATTTCATGAAAAGTCAAAAATCATAAAAGAGCTCAAACTTACCTCTACACTCGAAACTGTAAATAGAAATACAGTTGTTGCAGTTTTGAAAATAGCTTCTGTTTTTACTGTTTTAAGAACTTTTGAGCAAGATTCAGATCTGTTGAAAGATCATGAAGCGTTAACAGCGTCTGACAGTGATGTGATTGCTTCATTATGGATTGCTGATACAATCTTGAAGCATGCATACAGGGTCTATCAGGAAATACCGGATAAAAACATAGAAAATGTGAGGGGAGAGCGTTATCAAAAATATTTTTCCATACTCCCTCCGGTTTTTAAAACCGAAGAGGCTGTGGAAATCGCCTCAAAGATCAATATTCCGGAAAGAACGGCTAAACGTTATCTGTCTGCCCTGATCAAAGAGAACAGGATCTTAAGGGTAAAGCGCGGCACGTATCAGAAAAGTTAATCATACCCTAATGGAGGTATTTTTCGGGAGGTACAGAAAAAGTAAATGTTATTTCGTCGTTCTTATTGGATGCCAGGGAGATGGTTCCGTTGGACTGTTTTGCGTAGATAAAGCCCAAGGTGAGTCCAAGCCCCATATGATCGGCCTTTGAAGTTACAAAAGGTTGAAAAATGTTATTCTTAAGTGCATCGGCTATACGCTCACCACCGTTGGTTACTGAAACTTGATAAGGTGAATTAAATTGTATTCTTACAAATTTATCTCCATCTCCACCGTGTTCAAGTGCGTTGGAAAGCAGGATACTTAAAACAGAAGAGAGTGTTGAGTGATCTGACTTAAACTTATCTGCACTGTTTTGAAATGTAATTTCAATATTCTTCTGTACGTTTTCCGGATATACGTTTATCAACTCTGTTATGATTTTTTTTGTATCTGCAAAAGCTGTAGTTGGTCTCTCATTAAGAATATTCTGATCATAGATTTGCTTCAGATTATCCATCATGTCAAAGATATATTGAATACCTTCATCAACTTTTTGAAGCCTTTGTTTACTCTTTGGATTTAATTTGTCCTCTCCTTCCATCACCATTTCCAGATACCCCTGCATTCCTGTGAGTGGAGAGCGAACACGATGAACCAAAACTTCAGTCATTTTCTGAACATTTTTAAGCTCATCAATACCCGGATAACCTATTTCTTTTGCAAGAACCATTTTTTTGCACTCTTCATTATTGTATCTAACCAATTCACTACGAAGATCGTACCAAGAATTCCTGAAAAAAGCTTTTTGAGTATTAGTTAAGGAGTCAGGTACAAATATGTGTGAATAAATATCCGTTCCGACAAATAATTTGGAATCTTGTTTGCCAAGGGCAGCACTATTCAATTTTACGATTTTACCATCGCTGTCAACAATAAAGACTGGAGAGTTTTCTCCGGATTGTATCAGTTGAATCTGTGTCATTTCGGGTTTACAATTAAGACTTGTTGCAGTGCATATCGTCTCGGATTCCATTAATAATAGCATATAAATTCAGATTAGTATCAGCTGCTGACGTTTTAATAATTCCGTTTCAAAGAAGCTGATGTTCCAAATACCTTCAATAGTTATCAGCCATTTGCTGTTAATATTAACTGCACTTTTTAAGTTTGTTCCCCAGCTGGAAAAATTTACCGTTTATTTCCACAAAGTGGTGTGTTTTTCCTTCTCTCCTTCCATTGAATTTCCAAAACAAGTGAATTCGGGACCATATCATAAATGGCATACGTGTTGCATGATAGTGAGTGAAAAGATTGACAGTTAATCAATAAGGCATATAAAATGAAATTTATCGACAGCCCCCATAGTCAACTTTTGGCTCGCGCAATGGATACTTATACACTCCGCCAGAGAGTAACGGCTGCAAATATTGCCAATGCCGATACGCCGGGATATTCAAAACGAAGCGTGACTTTTGAAGATGAACTACAAAGAGTTCAGGAATCAGGAGGAGCCGATAAAATGAAGAATGTGACCCCAAAAATTGTAGAGTCAGGTGAAGATGTGGTTTTGGAAGATGAGCTTCTTGAGATGTCTGACACACAAATTCGGGTTCATTTAGTTACACGATCTATTCGACATAATTTTGATATGCTGCGAAACGGAATCACAGGAATTAATCGATAAACAGAACAATTTTTGACATGCTACCTAATAGAATTTTTTCAACTTTTCAAACGGCTTCTCAGGGAATGGCGGTTCAGCGAGAGAAGATCTCTGTGGCGTCCAAAAATATAGCAAACGCTAATACTTCAGCTGCGGCCGGCAGTGGTAGTTTATATAAGCCGCAATCTGTACAGGCTACAGGCCCATCTCACGAAACGTTTAAAAACGTATTTACAAATAGCGTTAGTAAGCTAAATACTACAAATGAAAAACATATATCTACACCTTCTGCAAATGAAACCGGACGAATTCTGCAAAATGCAATGGGACCTGAGTTTCAAGTGACAGAATCAGATAATTTTCGATTTGAATTCGATCCGAACCATCCCGATGCAGATGAAAATGGTATGGTAAAATATCCGGATGTGGATCTGGTACGGGAGATGACACAGCTGATAAGTGCCAACAGAATGTATGAAGCAAATCTAAGCTCTGTTCAGGCTGAAAAAGAGATTATACGGAAGTCACTTGAAATTTGATAAATAGTAAACCATGAATATTCAATCTGTTATATCGAATAATTTTCAGCAGGTTACCAGATCGGGTGCTCTGCGAAAAGAAGCTGTAGCTCCCAATCCACCATCACTTACAACGGATGAGACAAAGATGATTGAGAAAGAATTCAAGCCTGAAAAAATTCAGGTATACGACGGAGCAGGAAATAAAGAAGAGCACTTCCTCGGAAGAGGAGCTTATTTAGACAGAAAAGTTTAATCGTAATATTATGACAGATCCAATCGAAATTAGGGGACTTCAACCGGTACAGCAGCTTGAGTTTAATTCACGTCCACAGGAGGTTGCTCCGGCACAAGACGGAAAGAGCTCTTTTGCAGATATGCTTTCGGATGCTATTAACAGTGTCGACTCAACGATGAAAACATCAGATCAGAATGTTCAGGACTTCATAGCCGGAAAAACGGAAAATGTACACGATGTAATGATCTCGATGCAAAAAGCTCAGTTGAGCTTCCAGATGATGGTAGAAGTTAGAAATAAAGCCATCGAGACGTACCAGGAAATAAGTCGTATGCAAATTTAATCAGGGTAGCAGATGGATTCATTACTTAAAGGGTTTAAGGAATTTTTTAAGCCTTTAAATACTGCTCAGCGGACCATGTTCGTGAGTCTAGCCGCAGTGATGGTTATTTTTATCGGGGTACTTTTTTACTGGTCTCTGCAGCCGGAGTACACACTTCTTTTTGGCTCATTGGACAGTGAGTCAGCAAATGAAATTGTTGAGGAACTGGATGAACAGGGCGTTCAGTACAAAGTAGAAAACGGTGGTCGTTCTATATATGTGCAGAGCGGAGAAGTTCATGAATTACGAATGAAGATGGCTTCTATGGGAGTAGCCAATTCAGACGTTCAAGGTTATGAGCTTTTTGATACCAATGCATTGGGGATGACGGACTTTATGCAGCAGGTAAATAATAAGAGAGCTCTTGAAGGAGAGATTGCCCGCACAATTAATAGCCTCGAGCAGGTGGAATTTTCAAGAATACACCTGGTTTTACCGGAACGATCCCCTTTTCGCGAAAGTAGTGTTGAGGCATCAGCTTCTGTTATCTTAAATATGAAGCGGGGAAGGAGTTTGCAGAATGATCAGATTGAGGGTATTACTGCACTTATTGCCGGGAGTGTAGAGGGCCTAGAAGCTTCGGCAGTAACAGTATTGGACCAAAATGGAAACCGGTTGACCGACGGTTTACAGCAGAATTCTGACTATGCATCAGGTTCGATCCAAATGCAGCTTCGCCAAAATACAGAGAGTTATCTCACTGATCGTGGTCAAACGATGCTGGACCAGGTCTTGGGTCAGGGAAACAGCATTTTAAGGGTATCTGCAGAGCACAATTTTGATAGGCTGTTAAGAGAATCTGATGTTATTGATCCTGATAGCCGTACAATCATTTCTGAAGAGCGACGCAGCGATGTAAATACCAATGAACAGCTTCAGCAAGTTCCGGTTGATGAGTTCACACCGGTTGATCGAAGGGGAGAGACGGTTGTAGTTGGGAATACGAATCAGGAAAATTCCACTCAAACCAGGAATTATGAGGTGAACCGAACCCGTGAGGTTTATGAAAAGACGCAGGGAGAGATTAAACGTCTTAGTGCGTCTGTTTTGATTAACTATAAACAAACGGTTCAGCAGGGCGCTGACGGACAATCTGAATTCGTGAGTGAACCCTACTCTGAGGAAGATCTTGAGGAATTTAAAGAGATTGTGCGGGTTGCATTGGGTATTCAACCCGGCAGAGGAGATGAACTCAGTATAACCCAGGTTGAATTTTTTGATCCATCTGATCAGGGTTCAGACCAATACTTCCAGCCTTCTCCGATTACATATAATGACTGGATTCGATGGGGATTAATATTGATGACCATTGGCGCAATTATCTACTTGATATTTAATATTCGAAAAAGACTCGGTGGTGAAATGGAAGGGGCTATGGTGAAAGCTTCTGAAAGTTCAAAAGAATATGATGATGTACCTTATGTGGAAGAAGATAAAGATACGAGTGAATTGGACGATGAGGAGTATGAAGACTTCATAGACAGAAAACTGAGTGGAAAAGCCCGTAAACAGCTGGAACAGAAAGAGTATGCGCTTGAGGAGATTCGGGATTTTATTGAGCTCAAACCTACGGAAGCTTCCAAAGTAATTCGTGCATATATGACACTAGATGAGGAGGATTAAAACAGAATGGCAGTAGAGACTAAAGCCAAAGCAGGCGAATCAGTAAAAAGTGCAAAAGATTTAACCGGACCGCAAAGAGTTGCGGTACTGATAATATCGGTGGGTGTAAAAGCCGCATCAGAAATGATGAAATCTCTCAGGGATAATGAGGTTGAGGCGATTACATTGGAAATTGCCAAAATGAAAAATGTAAGCCCGGAAGTAGTAGACGAAGTTCTTCGTGATTTTTACCAAATGATGGAGGCGAAAAAATATATTTTGGAAGGTGGCTACCAATATGCTGAGGAGTTGCTTGCAGAACTCGGTGATCATGCTGACTCTGAAAAATTAATGAGAAAGCTGAAAGCTCAGTCAGGAAATACGGTATTTGATGAGTTTCAGCAAAATAAAATCAACCAGATTGCCAACTTTATCCAGAACGAGCATCCTCAAGTTGCTGCCCTGATCTTTTCTCAGCTTCAGACCGACAAGGCTGCAGAAATCTTAACGTTTTTAAGTGAAGAAATGCAGGGTGAAATTATTTTCCGCCTCGCATCGATGGATAAAATCTCTTCTGATGTGATTGAGGAAATTGAAGAGGTTATTAAGGAACAGATGGGAGGAATGGATGCGCTCGGTGACAGGGTGAAAAGCGGTACTGCCACAGTCGCTCAGATTCTTAACGAAGCTGAAATTTCAGTAGAACGCCAGGTTCTGGAAGATATTCAGATGCGTGATCCACAGATGGCAGACGATATTAAAGAGCAGATGTTCCTGTTTGAAGATATTCTTCACTTTGATGATCGAACGGTTCAGCTGATTATAAATGAATTGGAAAAATCTGACCTCGTGATGGCATTGAAAGGAGTTGGTGAAGGCCTATCTAAAAAATTCTTCAAGAACATGTCGAACCGGGCTGCGGCCATGCTGGAAGAGGATATTGAAGCACTTGGCCCAGTTCCACTGAAAGATGTTAAAGAAGCTCAGCAAAAAGTGATTCGCAAGATTAAGCAGCTTGAGGAAGAAGGACAAATTACGACCCGTAAAATGGGTGAAGAAGAAATCGTAGAATAGCAGATTATTATGAGTAAACGATTTCTGGATCAGGATGAAGTGTCATGGCAAAAAGAGTCTGTCTCCAGACTGAATTATAATATGATTTTTGAAGAATCGACCCCAGTTGATGAATCAGAGAAGATTCGGGAGCAGAAAAAAGAGCTTGAAGATAAACTTGTTGAACAGGAGAAACGATGGCAGGCACGTCTCCGAAAAATGGAGGTTGAAGCTTTTGAAAAAGGTTTTCAAAAAGGAAAGTTATCCGGAAAACATGATGCAGAAGCTGAAATCGAAAAGAAGCTTTCGGGACTAAAAGAGATATTTAATAAAGCGCACCAAGAGTGGAAGGAGGTTCAAACACTTCTGGAACCGGGTATTCTGAATCTTTCTTTTGAAATTGCTGAGGAGATTTTGAAGCTGCCTGTTGAGAGTCAAACTCTGAGGAATCGATTAACTGAAGAGCTTCATGCACTATTGCAGAAGTTCTATGATGAGAGTAAGGCTACGATCAACGTTTCGGAATCTGATTATGAAATGGTTGAAAGTTTGGTTGAGGAGTATAGAGATAGATTTACAGTTCACCTCAAAGTGGAAAATGAGTTGAACCCGGGAGAGTTTAAACTTGAGACAAAAAGGGAAAAAGTGGTAAAAGATTTTAAGCTGCAGCTTCAGGATTTTAAGGACGCATTAAATCTGCCTTCATGGAACGAGTAGCAAATCCATCCTTAAAAAACCACTACAACTATATTAGGCAAGAGCTGAAGAGTGTTAATTTTAGGCATAAACAATACGGCAAAGTTGCATCTATTGTGGGGACAATTATTGAGTGTACCGGTCTGAATGCATCGGTGGGTGAGGTATACGGAATCCATACCACAATTAATACTTTGGTTCAGGCGGAAGTTGTAGGAATACGGGAAGAAATTACACTATTGATGCCCTTTGATCGTGTGGCAGGAATGAGAGCCGGTTGCTTGGTGGAAAGTATGGGGCAGTCGATGACTGTACCTGTTGGTTCTGCCATGTTGGGAAGGGTTGTGGATGAAAATGGAGTACCCATCGATCATAAGGGGAAAATATATAGAAGTGAATATCAGCCGATTCAAAATGATCCTCCTTCTCCGTTGATGAGGGAGAGGATTGACAGTGTAATGCATACAGGTATCCGTGCCCTGGATGCCTTGAATACAGTGGGGCAGGGGCAGAGGATTGGTCTTTTTGCAGGCTCAGGTGTAGGTAAGAGTGTTTTGATGGGAATGATTGCCAAACATTCATCAGCTGATGTAAACGTGATTGCCCTTATCGGTGAACGTGGCAGGGAAGTTCAGGAGTTTGTTGAAGAGACATTGGATGATGAAGGCAGAAAAAAATCTGTAGTAGTGGCCGTAACATCTGATATGGCTGCTATGAGCCGCGTAAAAGGTGCCTATATTGCAACGGCAATTGCAGAATATTTCCGCGATCAAGGAAAAAATGTCCTTCTGATGATGGATTCTGTAACCCGTGTTGCAATGGCTCAAAGAGAAATTGGTTTGGCATCAGGTGAGCCTCCGACTACTAAGGGATATACACCAAGTGTGTTTGCCATTCTTCCAAAACTTCTTGAACGCCCGGGTAAAACCAGTTCCGGAAGCATTACCGGATTGTATACTGTATTGGTAGATAACGATGATATGAATGAACCAATTGCAGATGCTGTCAGATCCATTTTAGATGGACATATTGTCCTTTCAAGGCGATTAGCACACAAAAATCACTATCCGGCTATTGATATTCTTGAAAGTATTTCACGTGTAATGCCAAATATTGTGACAGAAGATCAGCGTAAGATAGCGATGAGGGCTAGAGAAATTCTTGCAACATATCGTGAAGCGGAAGAGCTGATCAATATTGGAGCATATGTGAAAGGATCCAATCCTAAAATTGATGACGCCATAAAAAAATATCCAAATTTGGAATCATTTTTGATACAGGATTTAAACGAAACTGATTTCAGTAAAGATCTCTGGAGTCATCTTCGAAAAATTGTTGAGAATTAACCAGGATGTATAAGCCATGAAGTTTAAGTTTTCTTTGGAACCGGTATTGAAAGTCAGAAAACATCAGGAAAAAATGCAGAAACTGCGTCTTGCCGAAGAGGTGATGAAAAAGGAGGAGATTGAACAGATAAAGCAAAATGTTAATCAAAAGCTTCATGACTTTTTGGAAACAGGTCAGACTGAACAGGCTGCTAATTTACATAATGTAAAAGTATACAGCGTTCATCTTCAGGAAGCTCACCAAGCAATGAAGCAACTGAATGTAAAAGCGGATGAAGCTGAAAAGCGAATTGGGAAAGAGCGGGAGAAACTAGCCCAAGCACACAAAAACAAACATATTCTTATGAAACTTAAAGAAGGAGAGGAGCGCCTCTTTAAAAAGGAGTTGAACAGGTACGAGCAGAAGACAATGGATGAAATTGCAACACAAAGTTTTGGGCGATGATTATGGATAAGAAGAAGCTGATCATCGGGGCCGTATTGGTAAGTTTGCTGCCCATATTTTTGGTCATATTCTACCTTCTCTATCCGAAAATTAATACAGAGTCCTACGAGGAGGTTATAAACCGTCAGGCTGAGGAAGAACCGTTGGCCTTTTCAAAAAACGTAAACCTGGATGAAACCGACATAAGCAAGGAATTCGACAACATGGCATATCAGATGCAGGAATATTTAGAACGCGAAGAGAAACTAACTCGGCAAATTGACTCCCTGAAACAGGTGAATGACAGTTTGAATGTGCTGATGGCTTCGATACAGGATTCTATTAAAGACCGTTCTTCAACTGCAACCCAAGCCTCACTTGCAGAAAATAATACTGAAGTAGTTGGTTTTGACGAGAATTTCTCAGAGCGAATTAAAAGTCTTTTAAACCTTGATGAAGAAGAGCTGGCACCGATTGTGGACCAAATGAATAAAGATCAGTTGGTGAGACTGTATCAAGGCGGGGGAAGTATACAGCGTGAAAAACTTTTAAGAGCATTAAAACCGGAACGAGCTGCCGAGCTCATGCAAACAATTATGTTATGATAAGTCCAAATATGATTATGCAGGGCAAGCTTCCTGAAGATTTTCAGTCCGTGAAAGGTCAGAAAAATGATGAAGCTTCAAATGGAATTTTTGGCACTATACTAAAGGCTTTGCAGGCAGATGAAGACGAGAGCGGAAAGAATCTTCTTCTTGGCATGAACTCTGGAGAGAGTGAAAATGAAAGTGAAAACGAGAGTGAAACAAAACCATTGCTTACACTTTCAACTCTCACAAATAGCCTAAAGCTAAAGAAGGATGAGGCCGAAGGCGAATCAGCTAATATTAATGAACATAGTGAAGGTGCGGAAAATAAATTAGCAAACAATCTAGAGGTCACAGATGAAACTGAAGAAGATACTTTAACAGAAGTAACTGATCAATCTCTCGATAACTCTTCTGACAAATCCACTATTTCCAATACTGAAACATTAAATGAAGAGACTGTTAAACAAAACTCAGTCGAAAATGATGCTGAAAACAAGAAAAAAATAGTTGAGGAATCTGGTCAAAAAACGGTTTCTGAGAGAGAAGTGAACTCTACAGACATGAACGAAGAAACGGTTGAATTAAAAGGAAAAACGTCAGATCTACAAAGTGATAAACCCATTAATTCTCAGCCATTAAACGAAAATGTGGAGGGTAAACAAAACCTAACTGAATCTGCAACAAGTACAGAAAGTGGTAAATCAGATCCATCGATTATTCAGAAAAATGAATCCATAAACAATAGAATAGCAGGTTTATCCAATGGAATAAACCCCGATGGTCCTGGTAACGTTTTAGAAAATTCAGTTACATCAGAAGATAAATTGGTGTCGGACAGCAAAAGCAGTAAATCTCCAATTGAAGAACGAACAGCGCTGCAAGACCAAAGGCAACCGGTTCAACTAAATGATACAGCTCGAAATCGTGGTGCAGAGCACTTAATTTCTTCTGAAAACGGGGAGAAGGGGGGAAGAATTACTCAGGCTCCAGATGCAGATACTAGCTCAGAAAAATCCCGGAATATTTCAATTGGGCAAATTTTGCAGAGTGGCAGTAACGGTGTGACTGAGACAGGATTGGCTGGAGCGGCAATAAACACAAAGAATGTAAATATTGACAGGCTCCGGGAAGAAAAAGTGAAAAAGACGTCTGAACGAATTTTAAATAATACCTCTTTCGCAGATCAAACAAGAAAGATGGATACTTCAGAAAAAGTTTCTTCAAAGTCGCTGTCACCGTTTTCTGGTGGTCAAGACTTCGAAAGTCTTGATATCTCCTCTGGTGAAAATAGTTCAGAAGAGTCGATTCTTTTTTGGAACCGTTTCGGATATGAGGGAAGCGAAAGTTTGGATGATAAGAAATCAAATAGTTTAATTTTTGGGTTATCACGTCTGAGCCATATCCCAATCTTGAATACAACTATCCGACAACAGCTGCTGAATGGAATCGCTGAAAGCGTTCAAAAGTCGAACGGAAGTGGCAATACATCTGAAACATGGCAGAAACATACATTTTCTTTGGAGAACGGGAAGAATGTACAAATCTCAGTTCGTCAAACCGAAGGAGTTCTTCATCTTAAATTGGGATCAACCAACAGTGAATTGACAAAACTGCTTCAATTGAACCAGCAGGAAATCAAAACCCATCTTCAAAAAGAGTTTGACATAGAAGTGGATCTCGAGTTCAACCAACAGGATGAGGATAATTCATCAGATTGGTTCGAATCCATGCAAGGGCAAAAATCTTTAAACCGTGGGTATAATGCCTCTTCGACTGAAGTGGGCGGTAAAATGACAGAGGGCCAAACGGCCGGAAGAACTGTAAGAAGTTTCGGATATAATCAAATGGAATGGACGGCTTAAATATCATCAGCTATGGAAATTAACAATATACTTTCTCAAACATCACAAGCCTTCAATGAAAAGGATAAAACGAGCAACAGCGAAATGGGACAGCAGGAATTTCTACAGCTTCTTGTTGCTCAAATGAGAAATCAGGATCCCATCAATCCGCTCGACAGTAAAGAGTTTGCCGCTCAGCTGGCACAGTTCAACTCTGTGGAGCAGCTGATCAGCGTAAACAGCGGGCTTTCCACACTTCAGGAGAGTCAGGAACTGATGAGCTCCAGCCTGACAAACTCCATGGCGGCCTCGATGACGGGAAAACGTGTAAAAGCACTAAGCAGTGAAGTATACCTGGCCCCGGGAGGGCAATCTGATATTCAGTTCAAACTGAATAATTCGGCCTCGGAAGTTGAAATTATTATTCGAAGTGAGAATGGTTCAGAGATTCGCAGGGAAACCCTGCCAGGGTTGCCAGGAGGAGAAAATCAGTGGACATGGGACGGCAAGAACAGCGCTGGAGATCGGATGGCCGATGGCAACTATAGTGTTGAGATCAAGGCTTCCAACGAAGGTTCGCGGGTGGAGGCACTGACCTACGTGGAAGGTGAGGCCGGAAAAGTCCGGTACACCGGTAACGGGGTGTTTCTGAACATAAACGGTGTGGATGTATCGATCGGGAATGTGGAAGAAGTTAGTAATAAATCAAACAAATCTTAATCACAACTGGATTGTCGGGAGACAACCTCGGCGTAACAATATAAACGTCAAAAAAACAAGGAGTAAATTATGTCATTAATACGATCACTTAATTCCGGTGTTAGCGGTTTGAGGGCATTTCAAACCAAAATGGATACAATCGGTAATAATATCGCAAATGTGGAGACATCCGGATTTAAGTCATCCAGGGTTTCCTTTGAAGAAATGATGAATCAGCGGCTGGGCCGTTCGGGTGGCGGTGAGTCATCACCACAGCTTAACAACCAGGTTGGTCTCGGCGTGAGAGTAGCTTCAATTGACCGGGATTTCAGCCAGGGAGCTCTGCAGAGCACTGGAAGAACTACTGATCTTGCCATAGAAGGTGATGGCTACTTTATGGTGAATGACGGTTCCCAGAATCTGATGACCCGGGCAGGAAATTTTGTATTCAACAAGGATGGATACCTAGTGGATCAGGGCGGCCGTTTTGTACAGGGATATAATGCCGATGGTAAAGGAAATATTTTAGGCGGTGGAACGACTGAAAATATCCGCGTTGATTTTGAAAATGTACTACCGCCCAAACAAACGGATTCCGTTACTCTGGCTGGTAATCTGAATGCTGCCACGAGCACCTCACAGGTTGTTCAGTCGCAGAGCGGATTTACTTCCGGCGGAAGTATTGCCACATTAGGAACAGAGATCAATGATCTGGACCAGACAATGACAGATCTTGCGGCAGGAGACGTGATCGACTTTGACGTAACCCTGAATGACGGAACCGCGAGTACCATCAGTTATTCATATGCTGCCGGAGATACCCTTGATGACATGATCAATGCGTTCAATGCGGATCTGAATAGCGGTGGTGAAGAAGGACAGCTTGCAATGGTAGACGGTCTGCTGGTTCTACGCTCCTCACAGATGGGAGACAGCGATCTTCAAATCACAGACACAACCGTATCAGGCACAGGTTCGTTGAATCTGCCCGGTTTCCAGGTAACCCAGACAGGTGAATCTAACTCAAGTACAATGAGCACCACGGTTTATGATGATCTGGGACATGCCCATTCCCTAAATCTGGAATTTACGCAAATCTCTTCCAATGAATGGGAGTATAGCGCCAAATTTGTGGACGGTGAGGAAATTACTAGCGGTGCTTCGGGAACAATCCAGTTCGACGAACTGGGGCAGCTTGCATCAGATGACGAGATTGATATCACCTTTGAGCCCGGTGAAGGCGTGAACACAGCGTCTTTCTCTTTAAATCTCGGAGATTCATCTGAGGGAACGAAGTTTACACAGTTTGCTGGATCCAATTCAGCAAAAGTAGTTAACCAGGACGGCTATACCCAGGGAGAACTGGTGGATATGAGCATTGACGGCGACGGCAAGGTCCAGGGTATCTATGATAACGGAAACAACACGGTATTGGCGCAGCTTTCACTGGGACGCGTTCAAAATGAGAATGGCCTTGAGATGGTGGGTGGAGGACTTTTCCGCGCAACATCCGCAGCCGGTGAGAAGTTTGTTAATACCGCCGACAAGTTTGCTGAAACGGATATCAACTCCGGAACTCTTGAGGGTTCTAATGTAGATCTTGCAAAAGAATTTACGGAAATGATCACCTCTCAGCGAGCCTACCAATCTAATGCAAGAGTGATCAGTACTTCCGATGAGATGTTGATGGAAGCGGTAAACCTGAAGCGATAATAGTTAGTTAAAGTTGATATAAATTTACATCCTTATAGCGTTCCGATACATGAGTTACTGCAAATGTTACTCATCGTGTTGGAGCGCTTTTTATATAAAGGATTTCCGGTAAGTGTGATTTCAAATAATTGAAAATATCTTTCACAAAAGATTTAAGTCTGCTCCCAGTCAGTCGATAAATCTGATATGTTAGATCGTTCAACCATATTAGGATTTTTACTAGGCACGGGCTTAATTATTTTCGCCATTGTATCTCAAGGCAGCTTGGTTACGTTCGTAAGTCTTGCATCCTTTTTCATTGTTACAGGAGGGGTGGTGGCGGCAACAATGATTAACTATAGCTTGGAGAATATCAAGGATAGTTTTCAAACCATTACCAGAATGATGGGATCTCAGGAGGTGGATTTAAGAACAGATATGGAACTTTTAAGCCTCTTTAGCAGACGGGTAAGAACTGAAGGACTGTTGGTTCTGGATAGCGACATAAAGCACGTTGAAAACCAATTTTTAAAAAACGCTTTGCAACTGGCGGTAGACGGGTTCAAAAAAGAGAGTCTGGACAGTATTCTGAGAGATGAAATAAAGAGCAGTGAACGCCAGACGGAAGTGTCGGTAAATGTTATGATGTCTATGTCTAACTATGCTCCGGCATTTGGAATGATAGGTACCGTAATTGGCATGGTTCTCATGCTTCAGAATATTCAAGACCCGGAACAGTTAGGGGCAGGCTTATCAGTTGCCCTTTTAACAACGCTTTATGGAACAGTGTTGGCAAATATGCTTTTAGTACCCTTGGCGGGGAAACTGGAGTATTTAAGTGAACTGGATAATAACCGGAAAGAGATGTTCAGGACCGGAATTTTATCCATGATAGACGGTGAGAATCCAAGAATAATGGAGAAGAAAATGCTGATACATGTTGACCCACATGATCGGGCTGAATATGTGAAGTATCACGAGAATATGCGTATCAGTAAGGAGCGTGATGAGAAGTTCTATAAACTTTGGATTGAACAACAGAATAACGGATGGGACGATCTAAAAGAGATTCTGGAAACTGGTTAACCACATACAGCGACCTGGTAACTTTACTTATGGTCTTCTTCATTTTGCTGTATGTACTTACTCCGGGGATTGACCAATCCACGTTCGATAACTTTATATCCTATTTTCAAAACTCAGTTGGAGTTATAGATCAAAGCTCTTTAATGAGTCAACAGTCTAAAGAAGAGTACCGGGTTGAAGTTATGGAGCGTTGGGAAGTTGTGGAAGATTTTTTGGAAAAACACGGCTTAAGCGAACAGGCAGAAATAACACCCATTCCAGAAGGAGTTAAGATTACATTAAGCGATTCACTGACCTTTAACAGCGGTTCAGACAGGCTCTTACGAACTGCTGAGATGGTTTTGGAAGAAGTTGCCGGTGTATTAGATGAGGAGGTGGGTGAGACTGAATCTCAGGGACATACAGACAATGTGCCTATTTCAAATGAAAGATTTAGAAGTAACTGGCATTTGGGAGCTGCGAGGGCAGTTACAACTATACAGTTTGTGCAGGAGAGCTCAGGACTGGAACCAACGAAATTTATTGCCACAAGCTATGGAGAGTACCGGCCGGTAACAACCAACGAAACGGCAGCAGGACGGCGACAGAATAGACGGGTAGAAATCTATGTTCGATACGAACTTTTAATGAATACAGTTAATCTGGACTCACTGATTCAAGAGCTGCCGGATTTATCTCAGTTTGAAGAAACGATATAGAGGAAAAGTAGAATGGCTGAAGAAGAAAAAAGTGAAAAGAAGGAATTAACAGGTCGCAAAGGTTTAAATTTTCTTAGGGTAGGAAAATATTTCCTGATTGTATTAATAATTTTGAGCCAGGCGCTGGTAGCCTATAAGATTGTTGACAGTAATTACGAAGATATCTACAGCTATGTGAACGATTTTTCTGAAGAAGAAACAGTTATTCATCAGATGGAAGAGTTGATTGTGAATCCTTCCGGAACGAATGGGCAGCGTTTTTTAGTGGTAGAAATTAGTATAGAATTCCCAAATGAAAGCTTTATACCGCGTTTTGAAAAATATAAACAGCAGATTAAGCATCATATGAATGAGTCACTTTCAGCCCGCACGGTTAATCAGCTTGTTACGTTTGAAGAAAGAGAAAATTTACGGAGAGAACTTGCAGGCATCGTCGACAGTACTTTTGGCGAGCGTTCGGTACGCAATTTGTATTACACTAAATATGTAATGCAGTAAAATTGTGAACTGAACGTAAAACAATATATGAGTTCAAACTCATCCCGGAAAAAAACCGGACAAGTTAAATATGTAGAGCCTTACGACTTTAGGCACCCAAAGCTGTTTAGTAAAGAGATCATGCGAACTTTACGGACACTACATGACGTGCTCGCAAGGAGCTTGAGTCGTGTATTTAGCAGCGCTCTTCGAAAAAAAGTGGACGTACATCTCCAGGGAATTGATCAGATATCCACTACAGAATTTGTGCACCAGATCAGTAGTCCTAGTGTGATATATGTGCTGAGTGTTGAAGAACTCGGTGGAGATATGATTATCGTGTTTCCGGCAGGCTTCTGTATTCATTTGATAGAACGACAGAGTGGTGGTAGCAGTGATGACCTTTCTGAAGCTCGTACCCTTACAACAATTGAAGAGAAGATTGTTTCAAGAGTCATGAAGAGTATAAATCGGGAAATTATTATCGCCTGGGAGCCTTATATGGATTTCAATATTGATTCTACCATATATGAAAGTAAGCCGGAAAACATTCATTTGGTATCAGTGGATCCTACCATTATTGCCAGTTTCAGTATTGATCTCGGTTCAGTAGAGGTAGATTTTGAGATATCATATCCATACAGCTTGCTAAAAAAAGCGATGAACAGTTCTATCCTGAAAAATAACAATCATTCGAAAGCTGAAAGATTGAGTGATGAGAAGCTGGAAGCTTATAAACAAACCCTGCTTAAGGCGAATGTAAAGATTCAACCACTATTGGGATCAACGAAAATGTCAATAAGGGATATAATTGATTTGAAAGAGGGGGATGCCATTCCACTACAGCAGCGAACTGATCAGCCCTTGAATGTAAATGTAAATGGAGTAAGAAAGATGACGGCTTATCCCGGGACTGTGCAGGGTAGACGTGCTATAAAAATTTACGATTTGATAGAGGAAATTAACGAACTCGAACTTTTATAACTATGGAAACAATTAAACAGAAAATTGAACAATATCTTCCTGAAGTAGAGCGATTTCTGACATCTGTATTGTTAGAAGAGACAAAAGTAGGGATCGTAGGTACCTCCGAACAGTCAAATGAAGAGACTATAGATGGTCTTGAAAAGACTGATATCGTGCTGTACACAAAAGATCAGCATCACAATACAGATTTCATTGTTATCCTGGATCAGGAATGGTATGGCCTTTTGTCGTCTATTATGCTCGGGGTTGAGGAAAAGAGCAATAACGAGGTTACTCGAGACTTGTTAAAAAAATTCTCTTCCGAAATGTCTGCAACGATGCAGCGTCAGCTGGATGATAATCAGATTGAGGTAAATCCGGAAGATTTTCAGGTTTTGACAAAAGTTCAATTGAAGAAGGAATTGAATCACTCTTCATACTTCATGTATAAGATGGAGGTTGAGGGATTGGCTGACGATATGGTTAGAGCTGAAGTTTTGGTTGGAAATCCTGATGCTATTGAAGAGGAAATAGTTGAAGAAAAGCCACAAGCAGACGCAGATTCAGGTCAGAAGCAGTCACAACCAAGAAGTAACGGCCAGAAGAATAAGAAAGAAAAGAATGAGTTTACTATTGAAGATGAAGAGTCTGACTTTGAAGATGGTATAGATGATAGGTCTGGAAAAGAAGAACGCGTAATTACCGGACGCCAGGTTGAATTTGATGAATTCGATGGTGAATCCCTCTTTAACGGAGAGAATGGAAACGGGCACAGCATGGATTTGCTGAAAGACGTTGAAATGGATGTGTCGGTTGAACTGGGCAAGATTGAATTGCCGTTGGGCAAAGTACTTCAATTATCAAAAGGATCCGTAATTGAGCTCGAAAAGTTAGCGGGTGAACCTGTTGACATATTGGTTAATGGCCATCGAATTGCACACGGGGAAGTTGTGGTGATTGATGAACATTTTGGAGTAAGAATATCCAATCTTATCACCACACGGCAGAGAATTGCCAGCCTGAAGTAATGGATATAAGAAACTATTTATCTAAATCAGATAATCCTCATAAGGTTCTTAAATCGGTCATCGGTATTTCCGTGATATTGTTGCTGATATGGTTGATAATGATATCCAGAATGGATTTTAATAAATCCAGTGAGCATTCAGACCCGGCAAAGCAGGAACAGGCAGAAAGTATCAGAGCATTGGTAAATCAAGGTGAGGAAGAACCTGCGGATCAGCGAAAAAGCAGCTCGGGTATCTTCATGAATGCGTTAACCACCTTTCTGATCATGACCACAATTCTGGTACTCGTTTGGCTATGGGTAAGAAGGCAAACCGATGATCCGCAAAAGAAAACGTTTAAGGAAATTGCAGATCACACTCTAGATGCCGATAAAAAGCTGAAGATTCTTGAGATTAACAATGAAGTATGGATACTTGCTGTTTCAGCTGATGCCGTTACCTTGCTGCATAGATATCCTGAAGGAAAGTGGAAAGAACTACCCGGCGTGACTGAGTCTTCACATTCTACATTTTATAAGATGTTCAGGGGGCAACAGGATGTCTAAATTTAGGAGACTTTTTTTAAAAGCGTTATTGATATTACCCTTTATAGCAACAATACCATTCACTGCTGATGCAGCAAATATTCTATTAACAGGGAATAATATTCCAGTTATTGCGCAGGCATTGCCACAGATAGATCTCTCGATTGGAGGTGAATCAGACGATTTTTCTCTTGCGATTCAGGCTCTCATACTGATTACGGTTCTCTCATTTGGTCCGGCGTTTATTACCATGATGACAAGTTTCACCCGGATTATTGTCGTATTCTTTTTCCTGCGAATGGGGCTTGGAACACAGCAGTCACCGCCGAATCAAGTTCTAATCGGATTAGCACTGTTTTTGACCATTTTTATCATGATGCCCACATTCAATACCATAAATGAAGAGGCAATACAGCCCTACATCAATGAAGAGATGACGCAGGTTGAAGCATTAACAAGTGCAGCTGTACCACTCAAAGAGTTTATGGTTCGGCAAACTCGTGACAAAGACCTTCTTTTTTTTATGGATATGGTTGAGATCGAATCTGTGGATGATATAGAAGCACTTCCGCTCTTTGTTGTAGTTCCTTCATACGTAATGAGTGAACTTCGTATCGCTTTTCAGATAGGCTTTATGATTTACTTACCATTTATGGTTATTGATCTTGTAGTTGCTTCCATGTTGCTTGCCATGGGTATTATTTTCCTTCCGCCGGTTCTGGTATCACTTCCATTCAAAATACTTGTGTTTGTGTTAACGGATGGATGGTACTTGTTGGTTCAGTCTATGATCAGAAGCTTTAACTAAAATGATTTTATTATGAATATCGAAACCGGTTTATATTGGCTTCAGGAGATGCTGACGGCTGTAGTTGTACTTTCAACACCTGTGTTGGCGGGGGCTCTAATTGTGGGTTTGAGTATTGCTATTTTTCAGGCAGCGACATCTATACAGGAGATGACACTCAGTTATGTTCCAAAGATGATTGTGGTGGTCATTATTCTCTTTTTCACATTCGGTTTTATGCTACAATATTCAATCGATTTTATGCAGCGCATTTTTGAATTCATTCCTGAAATCAGTCAATAGGTAGATAAGACTACGGAGGCTCGTGATGGAGATCTTATCAATTGACTATATTCTTGCCTCTTTTCTGATATTTGTACGTGTGAGCAGTCTTATAATGACAGCTCCATTTTTCAGTTCAGCCGCATTTCCTGCTCAGGTAAAGATATTTTTTGCGCTTGTAACCAGCGTGATGCTCTATCCTGTAATTCCGGCGCAAAGTGTGATGATATCAACAGATATAGGCTTTGTTTCCATAGGTATAATGATCATTCTGGAGGTGCTGACAGGTGCTGCCCTGGGATTGGTCGGGCAGCTGATTTTTGCCGGCTTAGAATTGGCAGGAAGACTCATCAGTATTAAAATTGCATTGGGGTTTGCAAACATCGTGGATACGATGACTCAACAGCAGAGTGCAGTGATCAGTAATCTTTTTACGATGATCGCGGTACTGGTTTTTTTATCCGTTGACGGGGATAAAATTTATCTGAACGGTTTGGTGGAAAGCTATAATGTAATACCACTTGCCGAAGGACAAGTTCAGCTTGCCGGGCCGTTGATGCTCGAAATCGCAACATACCTTTTCATTATTGGTGTTCAGATTACATCACCATTTATTATCGTTCTGTTTCTGCTCGACCTCTCTCTAGCAATATTTGCGCGAATTATGCCTCAGGCGAATATTATGTTTATTGCTCTACCGATTAAGCTTGGAGTAGGAATTATCCTGTTGATTTTAGTAGTACCCTATCTGCCGGTTGCCTTTGAAATGATGTTTCAACATCTGTTTGACTACTTACAACAAATTATTGAGATCCTGATGCCGGCTTCCTAGACCCTCATAAAACCATATCCGATTTTTCTCTCTTTCCGGTAATTGTGAGTAGCAGATAGAGCCCAAAATTCAACAATTTTCCAAGTACATCATGAACCAGGAAAATTCCGGTAACGGGTGCGACCGGTACCTGAAGTACTTTGGCGATTTCAATATTGGTTCCGGTGGCTACCAGATCCTGGCTTGGAATGATCGGGATTCGGCTGATAATGATATTCACACTCAAGAACGTAAACCAGATCTCCAGGCTGATATCGGGAAGAACGAGGTGCCACTGAAGAATCTGAGCCGCATAAAGTACGATCATGCGAATTGAGTGAATCGAGAAAACTTTAATCGATATAAGTGCCGGCATGCTGAACAGATACTTTCTGAACTTGGCAACGACGGCAATCAGTATCAATAGGATTACACCGGCTATTACGTATTCGAAAAATGTAGTATCAGAAAGGAAATCGCGTTGGATCAACTGATCAAGGGCTTTAATTTGGCCCGTTAAAAAAAGGATACCCAGCAAGCCAAATGCAATAATTGTTGAGGCGGCAGATGAGATGATGTTCATATCTCGCACGTCCTTGAAGATTTGCTTCTTCTTTTTTTGCGTATGAAGGGATGCCCATTGCATCAAAACAATTTCACCGGAGTAGCCCATAACATCTTTATTGAAAATCCTTTTCTTGATGAAAATGGAAAGACTTTTCCAATAGGGGATTCCCCAAGTAATTTTATATGCCAGTGCTTCAGATAGAGGGAGCAAAAAATAGATGAAAAGAAAAAGTACGTAAAACCATGGCGTTGTTGGCAGGGCATTGAGAATTCTTCCCCATCCAATATCGGTTAGCTGAATTCCAATGATTAAAACGATCAGGGCCTGGGCGGCATACGTCAGGTATTTGATGATTTTTTTACCACGGGGAGATTTTCTGAATCTCTTGAATTTAATCTGAATTCCCCGAAGACTGTTTTTTAAATTCTCAAACATGTGAGTGGATATTTTCAAAGGATACCAAGTTCTCGGGAATCGTGCATAAACTGCTCAAAGGACTCGTTCTCTTTTTTTGACAAATTGAATTTTGGATGACCAAAAAGATCACCTTTAACATTGGCGTGCCACATGTATTGGATCCAGTTTAACGGAGAGTTTTTTAACCTTCTGAGAAAATGTTTTTTTCCTGAAACATTAGTACCGTGAAATACCCTCACAAAGAGATAGGCATATGAAAGATCGAGCATTTTATACTTCCCGTTATTCATCCATTGGTTGAGATAAACGGTGTCTTCTCCACGTCTCATGGATGGATATCGGATGTGATCGTTTCTTCTGTGCATAATAGAGCTGGGCGATCCGTCAGGCAGCCGGCCGATATAGGGATGGTCGATTAGGTCCGGCGAATCGATGTGAAAAATATTGCCTTCCAGGCAACATGCATCAAAACCATTTTTGAGGGTCTCCAGCTGAATTTCTATTCGCTTGGGGTGAAACCAGTCATCATCATCCCAGCAAATCATATAATCTCCGGTGGCTCTATCAAGCGATATATTTCGCAAATCACCCAAAATATTATCCGGAGAGGGGTGGATGTAAGTATAGTTCACCTGATCATCCTGAAACATCTCCATCAGTTCCTCAACCTTTTCCTCGCCGTTGTCAACCACTACGACTTCTAAATTCTTGTGTGTTTGATTTTTCAGAGAGTAAAGGGATCGGCACAGCAGCTCCTTTCTATTTGCAGTAACAATCAGGCAGCTGACTTTGTCCCCCGAATCAGAATGTGTCATATCAAGATGTGGAGATTCAATTTGAAATCGTTGAGTGAATATAACTATTAATTGCGGAGAATCGGATGCTCATTTTTTACTCTAAAGCAAATGTAACGGTGTTCGTATCGTCCTTGCTGCCGTTTATATAGGTTTTTTCAATAAAAGTTGTTTCCTGATCGGGATCGGCAAATAGAAGCGTTGAACACCGTGTGCCATAATCTTCAGACTGAATGAATATGGATGAGACCATTCTTTCCTTTTCAATGGGTAAGCCGGTTGATGGAAGAAGGTGGTCAGGAAATTGCCGGCTGTTTTGAAGGAATTTAAAATAGTGTTTAGGATCGTCAGGGTGATTATTTAAAGTCTCTTTAAAATCAGTGAGAGCTTTATTGGATTTGGGCCAGTTACTGTCAAGATAGGCATTGCTGAGAGTGTGATATCCCGGTTTAACTTTTTGCAGCTGAACATGTTGATTGTTGAAATAATAAAGGTCGTCAACGTAACCATAGAGGAGATTAAAACCATTGTAGGCAGGGGCATTCTGTTCAATTTTTTTAAAATAGTCTTGAGGTGAGAGGTCATTCGTCAGGTAATCGGTTACAATATGCCCTCTGCTTGGTGCATTCTCATTGATTTGGGTAAGATCGCGGTAGTTTGTAATTGCAGCGAATTTATGGTCCTTTGTAATCCCTAACCATGTGCCGCCGGCTTTCAGATCTTTTCCTGCTAACAGATTTGGATGATTCTCCCAAAACTGAGCTGCTCTTGTGGGGCGTTCATAAAATTCATCCCGGTTTGTTGCCAGAATAAATGGGTAGTCGTCATCTGTTTTGTATGCAAAGACAGTCAGACACATGTATTCTTAATTTAGTTTTTTATTAACACAAAATATTTTGAAACTTTGTTTCATAAATTTCGAAGTAAATTAAAGGATCTGTAACGTTAATCAACCATCAAGGGCAGCAATTTGAGCTTTTCCTCTGATTCAGCAAAAACCGACATCATACTGATTATAGCGGGTATTTTAGCCGCTATATTCTTCTATTGGCTGTACGGGCAAAGCCATCCGCTGAGTCAAGCAGATGCTTCATTGGGCAAAGAGTTAGCTTCTCAGCGTACCCAAAACACACTTCAAACATTAGGGTATCAGGCATTGGAACGTTCTGAAACCGCATTTCATGTAAGGCCTGAACTGCTAGACTCTCTTCAGAGCAGTACGGATTACAATGAATTCTATAGTGAAGATCGCAATAGAAGGAATTTCCCTGCTTTTTATTGGCAATCGGAATTTCTGATGGAGAGAGGGGATACGGATGGAATTATGACCGGGCCCAGTCAAAATCAAACCATAATGGTTCGGTTGAATGAGAAAGGGGATATTCTTGAACTGGTAAACGATGATAACCGCCTGCCGGACAACTTTTTCAACGCGGATGTTCTCTCCCATGCACTTGAAATTGATCATCCCCAAATATCACCTGATACGGTTGACAGCCTGATTTTTGAACGTATTCAATTTCAGTTTTCGAATTCGAATGAAGTGATAGATTCATCGATGGAGCACGGGTCGTTAACCCGGATTGATCGAAACGCAGCTGAACGGATGGCAAACTATTACATCAGTCGATCTGCATGGGCCGACTCTGATTATTCTGTCGATGAAATTGAGAAAGTAGCTTTAGATGTCACAGATGCTGCCAAAGTCACATATACATTTACTCACCCCGATTTGACGCAGCCGGGTGAGCTGAACGTAACGGTATTGCCAACCGGCGTTCTTCTCTCCATGAATCACTCAATGCAATCTGTCGATTCAGATAGCTGGAACGTTTCGTCTATTTTAGACGGTGTACGCGGTGCCATTTTACTATTGGTTTTCTTTTGGGTACTCATCTTATTTATCATTCGCTTCAGGATGAGGCTGATTGATACGAAAGCCGCTATTCTGGTTGCAGTTTTAGCCGGATTTATCTTCCCTGTTGTTGTCTTATCAGAAGTCATTTACGAGTATGTGAAAATTGTCGGCAAGTTTGATCTAAACTTACTTTTCTCGGTATTGACTGTCGGGGGATTGACGGCGGCTTTCACATCGCTTGTCTATTTTTTAATTACGTCTATTGCAGACTCCATTACCCGTCAAAACTGGCCGGATAAACTTCAGTCGATTGATCTTATACGCATTGGTCATTTTTTCAACAAGCCTGTAGGCACGTCATTTATTCGAGGGATTATGTACTCGTTTATACTGGCCGGAGTTTGGGGATTACTGTTCAGTATCTTTCCCGGCACCTCTATTACAATGGATGCATCATTTTATTCAGATGTCAGGTATTTGAGTAATATTGTCCTGATGCTCTCCAACCTGGCTTTGTTCCTGCTTGTTGCTCAGATAATATTTTTGATATTTCTTGGCAAGGTCAAGACAGTAACAGCTTCACCGATAGTTCTGGCTTTATCAATAGCTGTTGTATTTGCTGTCATGAACCCTGTTTCAGTCGATTTAGGGACTGTTTCAGCAGAATTTATACTTTTAGGCACTGTAGGGCTTTTGTTTGGCTGGATGTATATCCGGGACGATTTTCTTACTATTTTTATAGCTCTGTTTTTCTTTGTAAATCACCTCTCGACGGCTTCCGGCTGGGTGATGGAGCAATCTCCTGATGCTGTACTTTTCTACACTAACATTTTAGTTTCGGTGATTGGGTTTGCCTTTGGTGCATACTCAATGAGTACGGGTAAAACAGCGCGGGAGTTACCCAACTTTGTACCGGAATATGTGGATGAACTCGCCCAAAGTGAACGTATTAAACAGGAGCTTCAAATTGCACGCAAAGTCCAGTCTTCATTTCTGCCGATCAGCACACCGGATGTTCCGGAACTGCAAATTTCAGCCGTCTGTAAACCGGCATATGAAACAGGGGGGGACTATTACGATTTTATTACACTGCCTGACCAAAGGCTGGCCGTAACCATCGGTGACGTGAGTGGTAAAGGGATTCAGGCGGCCTTCTACATGACGTTTATCAAGGGTGTAATTCATGCCGTCTGTGAAAACTTTCAGTCAACGGTAGAAGTGCTGACCCGGGCAAATAAACTGTTCAAACAGAATGCCCGAAAGGGAACGTTTATTTCTCTTATCTTTGGGGTGTTTGATCCTTTGAAAGAGCGTTTTACGTTTTCCAGAGCCGGGCACAATCCGCTGCTATATTTTGAGAGTAGAACGAAGAAGCTTCATACATATACACCGCAGGGAATTGGTCTGGGAATTACGGATGAGACTCTTTTTAGAAAAAATATCAAAGAACAGTCTATTGATATTCATAAAAATGACATTCTGATTCTTTATACTGATGGTGTGGTTGAGGCGACAAATGACCTCAACAAATACTATGGTGAAAACCGTCTTAAAAAGTTGATTAAAACGTATCACGAGGCTGAAGCTGAAACAATTTTAAATAAAATAGTTGATGACCTGCAGACGTTTGGGAACGGAGCCAATCAGCACGATGATATGACGATTGTTGTCATCAAAAAGACATGAAACTGATTTTAAAAAATGAAATTCCCCAAATTTTATACATCTATTCTACTTTGCCTGATACTGTTCTTTTCCATTTACAGTAATGGGAATGCCCAATCTGAGGATGAAATGCCTGAACCGGTTGAACTGGAAGAGGCGCTGAAACTTGCTTCGGAAACAGGCAAAAAAATTCTGGTGGATGTTTTTGCAGAGTGGTGCCCCTACTGCCAGAAAATGCACTCTGATGTGTATACTGACGAAAATGTTCTCGAGGCCATAACCGACTATTATATCTGGGTGAGAATTAATGTGGAGTCTGATGAAAAGGTGGATTATCATGGAAATGAAATGACCGAAGCTGAATTTGCCTCTGCGCTCGAAAACCGCAGTGTTCCGACCACCTATTTTCTGGACTCTGAAGGAAGCATATTGGGCTCCCAGCCGGGATTTATTGACGCTTCCATGTTCAGTTCGCTTCTTAACTTTGTAGGAAGTGATGAGTATTTAAATCAAACCTTTCAGGAATATCAGGGCAAATAGAATTGCCCAGTCAGCATTAAAGCACTATGTCCAGAAGCCAATCTGTTGAAGATTATTTAAAAGCGATCTATAAACTTGAAAAAGAGGATGACGGTGGTGTGTCGAATTCCCGTCTGGCTGATGAAATGAATGTTGCCGGGGCGTCTGTGACCAACATGGTTAAGAGGTTAGCCAAAATGGGTTTGGTGGAATATGAATCATATTACGGTTCAAGACTTACAGAATCGGGAGAAAAAATTGCCCTCGAAATTATTCGTCACCACCGCCTTCTGGAACTTTACCTGAAGGAGATGATGGGATACTCCTGGGATGAAGTTCATGATGAGGCGGAAAAACTCGAGCATCATATTTCTGAACAGTTTGAAGACCGCATTGCAGAGTTGTTGAATAATCCCAAGTACGATCCGCACGGAGATCCAATCCCCGGAAAGGACGGATCGATGCCTGACGAGCATCTTCATTCTCTGTTGGAGGTTAATGAGAAAACTCCATACATCATCCGCCGGGTTAAAAATCAGGACCCCGATTTACTGCGCTACCTGGAAGAGAGAAATCTGATTCCGGGTGTGAAAATCAAAGTATCCCGCCGTGAGCCGTTTGACGGGCCGGTGCACATTCTTGTAGAAGATGAAATGAGCGTGGCAATCGGGGCGAATGTAGCCTCCGGAATCTACGTAGTGGATGATGAGGGGTGAGCCCCTAGGGTGTGTGATCCATTGGGTTTGGATACGAAAACGTGTAGTCCAGCTCTTTCTTCAATTTTGCGTTCGAAACCACACGATAGTCCTTGCGTCCATTTTTCAAAAAATGTGGCTTAGGCAGATTGAAATGGTTTGCAGCAGAGATGTAAAACTCCTGCCGCGGCGGATGACCATCAGAGACGGCATTGAACACTTCATTTCTTTTATCAAGTTCAATGATTCTCTGAATGATATTCAGGCAGTCGGTTTGGTGAATCAGATTAACTGGCTTTGACGGGTCTGAAAGCTCCTTTTTTCCTGCGAGATATTTAACCGGGTGACGACCATATCCGTAGAGTCCTCCAAACCGGATGACGGTAACGTCAGTCGATGAGTCTTGCAACATCATTTCTGCTTTCAATATGGCCTCACCGGATGGCCGCGCAGCATTTCCGGACTCTGCATCTTCCTCAGAAGTAAAACCACCGGTTGAGCTGTAAACGGAGGTTGAACTGGCAAAAATAATCCAGCTGATTTTATTTTCAGTGGCCTTTTGAACAACCTGTTTGATCAGTTCCGGGTAGTTTTTTTCAATGTTATCATCACTGCGTTCAGGAGGTATGTTTAGAAAAAGAATATCTGATTGCCAGAACGCCAGATTATCAGCGTCATGGATTTGGTCCGGTAATTTCATCAGATAAGCTTCGATACCTGACTGCTTTAACTTCTTTATTTTTTTCTCTGATGTTGTAGAACCTTTAACGGTATGGCCTCTACTCAGTAGATTTTGTGCAAGCGGAAAACCTAACCAACCGCAACCTAAAATTGAGATCGTCATCTTTTAATGAATTTTAAATGGGATGGGAATGTAAACACTCAAATGGAGAAATAAAAAAGGGATAAAACTGTAACTGTGAACGTCTTTTGGATCTGATTTATTTCTGGTTTTTAAGTGTGTTTAGAAGCTTTGTGTTTAATAAATGGCTGGCCGGAAGTCACCACAAGAAGTGCCTGTAGTTTCAACCGGCGCAATGAACGATGCATTGGTAAGATTTCTTAAGTTTGTAGATCGTTGTTACCATAAAAGGGTCTCGTAGGATTGGCAAAATCTTTCATATTATTTTTCCCAAATGCGATTGGGTATAGGATCACCAATCACATAAATAAATTACAGATTTAAGATTCTTCACGGACTCAGAATGACGAACACAACTGGTTTTGATTAACCTCCTTCTAATTATATTTGGAATATATTGTTCTCAGCGATGATTATTCATTGAATTATTTTTGATTCAGGAGGACTTGACTTCGATAGAAATCTGATCTGAAATTACATTGTCGATAGAATCTGTGGTATCTTTTTGGAGCAATCTTCTCACGGGAAGTTTACTTCTTAGCTGAATAGTAGAGAAAGAAACTAATTGAATTGCATTGAGTAATAGTTTTATGTCGAAGAAAAATAAAAAAATAGCGGTTGTCGGAGCCGGAATCACCGGTCTGGTAACAGCGTGGAAACTCCAGAGTCTGGGTGTTGAAGTAGAAATTTTTGAGCGAAAGGCGGAGCCCGGAGGTGCAATCAAGACGGTTCAAGCCGACGAGTGGCAAGTCGAATATGGACCGAATACTCTGCTTTTGAAAGATCGGAAGGTCGCAGAATTTTTAGCAGAAATCGGACTTTCAGGAGAAAAGGAAATTGCCAACCCTGAAGCTCAAAAACGTTTTATTGTTAAAGACGGACAGCTTGAACCGCTCCCTTCGTCACTGATGTCAGCAATTCAAACATCGCTATTTAGTTTTCCCGGAAAATTAAGAGTGCTGGCTGAACCATTCATTCCTAAGAATCGTGAACGAGATCAAACCGTTGCCGAATTTGTAGAGAGAAGGCTTGGAAGTGATATTCTGGATTATGCGCTGAATCCGTTTGTTGCAGGGATCTACGCTAACAGGCCTGAGGATTTATCGCTTAGGCACGCTTTTCCCATGATGGACAATCTTGAGATGGAGTATGGTTCCCTGATCTGGGGAGCCGTTGCAGGTGCCCGAAAAAGAAAAGAAGATAGCAGCAGGGTGGATCGTGAACTGATCTCTTTTGAAAAAGGCTTGCAACAGCTGCCGAAAACTGTAGCCGCAGAACTGAATCATATTCACCTGAATCACGAAATACAATCCGTTAGAAAGATTGATGGCGATTGGACGGTACAAAGCAACATGGGGCAGTTTGGCCCATATGACCGGGTGGTGATGAACACTCCGCTATACAAACTGAATCGAGAGCTGATTCCTGTGAGGGAAGATCAGCTGGATAAACTTAACCGGGTAAACTATCCGCCGTTATCCGTCATGTTGCTGGGTTTTAAAAAGGATCAGGTAAGACATGAACTGGATGGTTTCGGATTTTTAGTACCGGAGAAAGAAAACAGAAAAATTCTGGGTGCCCTGTTTTCATCAACGCTTTTCAACAACCGAGCTCCAAAAGATTCACATCTTGTAACGGTTTTTATTGGCGGTGGCAGGCAGCCTGAGCTCGCTCAAAAGGATAGTGAAGAGCTTTTAAGAATCGTACTTGATGAACTGAAGGATCTGATTGGCCTGACCGGAAATCCACAGTTTAAGGATCATGTCTTCTGGCCAAAATCCATTCCGGGTTATCATGTAGGTTATGATGAAATCCTGAATACACTGAGTGAAATAGAGGAGGAGAATCCCGGTTTGATACTTGCCGGTAATTTCAGACATGGAATCTCCGTACCGGACTGTATTAAAAATGGTTTAGATCTTGCAGTTAAACTGGCTGAGAGGGGATAGCGTCAGGAGTCCTGCTCTACTTTTGGACTGCTTGAAAAAGCTTCTACCAGCTCCTGAAGCAAACCTTTTCCAAACATCATCAGTTTCTCTTGTCGGCCTACGGCAAGGAACCGAAGCAGCAGCCTGAGGTTGTGCATCAATTTTGGAGGATCAGTAATCAAAGTTTCGTTTTCGATTATAAAATCCCAGTCAATCTCCCGGTCAAATTTCACGCCGTGCTTCTCCATACTCATTTTATAGATGTTGGCAATCAATCCGTATCCGATGGTTGAAGGATGCAATCCATCCAGGCTGAAGATTCCCCCTTTTTCAATTTTACCAGTCTCTTTGTTGATTCTGAGATAATCTGTTGTGATGTTGGGCTCTCCATTCTCATTCACCATGAATTCCGTTTTTGGATTCTTTTTGAGCGCTTTCACAAATCCATCAGGAAAGGGTGAGATGGTGTCCGGCATGTGTCTTCTGCGGGCTGCCGCCTGTACATATCGGGCTATCGGTACTACAACAAATCCAAATTCGTCAGCCAGCAATTTAATGGTGTGATTGTATTGATCAACGATTTCATCCAGCTTGATTGCATCATCCCGGGTCAGGTATGGATGTTTTTCAGGATTGAAGTCGTCATCCCAGATCCAGAAACGGGCATAGTAGTCGAAATAGCCGTCGCGGGGGGCACTCAAATCGTTGTTTACACCGCGAATGGCAGGAGGGATGGTTACATACGGTATGGTAGGAACAAATACCCTTTTAACATTCATTTTGCTAATCTTTTCGTACAGCGTACGAAGTTCCTGCTCAAAATGCTCCGGACGAAAAACCGTACACTTGCGTGCATTGAAGGGTGCATTTAAATCACTCTCTTCCGAAAATTCAATCTTCAGTTTTGTTACGGCACCTACAACATTATTGTGACCAATACACGCAATCAAATTCTCTATTCCTCCATCGTCACTCAGTTCAAACAGGTTCTCGATCTGGCTGTGGTTTTCGTACTTTTTCTCAAAAGCAGGATTAAGTACAAGCCGGGCAGTGGTATACATCGCCTGATCCGGTAGCACACTGAAGACGGAATATTGGGTTTTATTATTGCGAATATACTCTCGGCAGAATTTTTCATTTAAGAGCCAGGTATCACTAATGGAAAAGCCCCAGATGGCCTGATTGTGATAGGGTGACCGCTGGTCTTCATTTTTCAGTGAGATCCTTTGCCCTTCCCAGTATGATTTGATACGCTTAAGGGTTGAATAGACGTGGTGTCCGGCCTGAACGGAGTTTAAAAGATTGATTTCATCTCCCAATTTTTCTTCAAGCCCGCGAATCAGAATTTCCATATTGATTGGAATACCTGCCTGAGCTGAGAATGAGGGGAGCTCCATGTGAACATCTTCCCCCATGGCACGACTCAGAATTGACGGAAAACTGAGGTCTGTTCGGTAGATTCCTCCGTTTTTGAATCCCTGGGCCAGGCTGTCGCCCATAGCCACCAATTTATGTCTGTAAGATTTTGGTCTGAAAAACACGTGATGAAAATTTGTAACTTGCCGCTGTAAGATACTTCAATGTACCATTTGCTCTAATCAAAACGAATATGTCTAAAAAAACAAACCGTCTGGAAGAATTTCGTAAAAAACGATCCGTGATGAATGATAAGATTATGGATTTGAATCATCTGGGCGTAAAACGATTTTTCAATCTTGACAGCAACACCTATCGCGACGGAGCACTTTCCGGAGAGACGAAGGAGCTTCTTGGCCTGGTTGCTTCTGCCGTACTTCGATGCAACGACTGTATTGACTACCACCTGGAGCAGTGCGCTAAAAGTGGCTTTACCAAGGATGAAATTGTAGATGCACTGAACGTGGCACTGATTGTTGGCGGGAGCATTGTGATTCCTCACATGCGACATGCCGTAGAAACACTCGTATTTCTTGAGGGAGAGGGAATGCTTAAGGTAGAGAAAGATTAAAAAGATATTCCGGTTTTTAAAAAACCTCCAAGGTTTCGAAAACCTTGGAGGTTTATATAGAGAATAACGATCTAAAGAACCTCAAATCTGGATTGGAAGAATCGCAGATACTCAGGCTCGTATACAAACTTCAGCCCTTTGATCTCTTTCGCATTCTGGTAGACCATTTCCACCGACTCCGCTACCACATCCATATGTGCCTGCGTGTATACCCGGCGCGGAATGGTCAGGCGAACCAGTTCCAGTTTTGGGTAGTTGTGCTCACCGGTCTCCGGATTACGTCCGGCAGATACAACACCCCGCTCCATAGCCCGTACTCCGGAATCCAGGTAAAGTGCCGCTGCCAGAGACTGTGCCGGCAACTGATCCTGACTTAAATGTGGCAGAATTTTTTTCGCATCGAGGAAGACACCGTGGCTGCCGATTGGTTTTACGACCGGAACTCCTATTTCGATCAATTTTTCGCCGAGATAGAGAACCTGTCCGACCCGTGCCCTGATGTGATCATAATCGACCGACTCCGAAATTCCGATGGCCAGTGCCTCCATGTCTCGCCCGGCCATCCCGCCGTAGGTATGGAGTCCTTCATAAATTACAACCATATTGCGGGCCTTATCGAAAAGCTCCTCATCATTTACGGCCAGAAAACCGCCGATATTCACCAGAGCATCTTTTTTGGAACTCATTGTTGCTGCATCCGTCAGGGAGCAGATTTCCAGCACAATCTCCTGAATGGTTTTATTTTCATATCCGGGTTCACGCTGTTGAATGAAATAGGCGTTTTCTGCCACGCGTGTCATATCGTGAACAATCGGGATGTCATATTTTTGAGTCAGCTTCCGGACCTCTTTCAGGTTGCCGAGTGAGATTGGCTGACCACCGGCCATATTTACCGTGGTAGCGATGGAGACATACGGAATTTTGTCGGCACCCTTATCCTTAATCAAATCCTCCAGTTTATTCAGGTCGATGTCGGCCTTGAAAGGGTGCTCATTTTCCGGATCATGCGCTTCATCAATAATCACATCCACAAATGTACCACCGGCCAGCTCCTGGTGAAGCTTGGTAGTTGTGAAGTACATATTGCCGGGAATATAATCACCTTCTTTTATCATTAACTGAGAGATGATGTGCTCGGCGGCACGCCCCTGGTGAGTTGGAACGATGTGTTTATAACCGTAATATTTCCGTACGGCATCTTCAAGACGATAGAAGTTACGGCTCCCTGCGTAGGCTTCATCACCCAGCATCATTCCTGCCCATTGACGGTCGCTCATCGCCGAGGTACCGCTGTCGGTCAGAAGGTCGATGTAAACATCCTCTGATCTCAATAGAAATGTATTATATCCGGCATCCTTGATCGCTTTTTGACGCTCTTTCTGAGTCGTCATTTTTACCGGTTCAACCATCTTAATTTTATAGGGCTCTGCCCACGATCTTTTCTTGTTATTTCTCATGTTGGTATTCTGATTTTGATTGGTATTTATACGGAAAGTAAAATTCTGCCTAAATAGAGAGGCAGATTAAAAAAGGGGAGAATTATACAGACGGGTAGGCGTGGGGGCTGACAACAATATCCTCAGCAATTAAGCTGTAGCTGATGATCTGATATGTTTGTGAAGTTTTCTTCATCCCGTCTTAAGTATGGTGGTAATGTAGCAGATTTACAATTTACTCTCCAATTCAATTTTGTTGACAAAGCACGATTTGATTTTGCTTTCTGTTATGGTATCCTCTTGATTGACAAACCGTAAACCAATATGCCATTGATACGATATTTTATCAAAAAGTGGATCAGGTCCCGGCCTCTGACAGAGGAACAGAGGAGTGTGCTGAATAATAAAGTTCCGGTCTATCGTAAACTCCCCGGCAGGTACAAAGAGATTTTGCAGGAGCGAATGAAAGTGCTTCTACATGAAAAATATTACGAAGGCTGCGGTGGGCTTACACTGACCGAACAGAAAAAGATCATTGTAGCAGCCTACGCTTCGGTTCTGATTTTGGAGGAGAAAGCGGATTATTATGGAGATCTTCAATCAATTTTGATCTATCCGGATGATTACGTAGCCCCGGTAAATCAAGAAACGGAAGAGGGTTTTATGGAAGAGGGGTTTGAAAGTCGAAAAGGAGAGTACTGGCAGGCGGGAGTGATTGTACTTTCGTGGCGTGATATTGAGTCTCAACTCTATGGAAAAAATCGGGGCAGCGGTCAGAATCTGATCTATCATGAATTCTCCCATTTTCTGGATGACCGTTACGGTCTGACGGCCGGTATCGATCTGGATGGAAATACCCTGCGTGAAGACGATTGGACAAAGATTATAGCCAAAGCCTACCGCGATCTGAGGTTCACCGGAAAACACTCATTTCTGGATCGATATGGGGCAGAGAGTCCGGCAGAGTTCTTCTCAGTGGCAACTGAACTCTTTTTTGAGCGCCCGGAAAAGCTTCTGCAGGAGAATAAAAAACTATACACACTTCTGGAGAAATTTTACCGTTTGGATCCTATACGATGGAAATAGCTATAGTTTTTGATTCAACAGAGTGCAGAATCATCCTTATATTTGGCTCGTGATTTTATGAATTTCCTGGCAGCCCATTCGCCACAAATTGAAACTTCGTGAGAAGGAGTATAGATTGATCAGTCCCGGTGAGAACAAAATTTTAAAATATCTACTACTGATACCCTGTACACTGATTTTGTTTACGGGTAGTTTGAATGCACAAGTATTGAACGTACCCGATGAAGAAGATACAGAAGGCGGGGTACACTACTCCATTGTGCCTATGCTGGGTTACAGTTCAGATACGGGTTTATTAGGCGGCGGTGTTCTTCAGCGTTTTAATTATGGTGATGGAGTTTCACCATTTCTGAGTAACCTGAAGATGGATGCCATATTTTCTACGAATGGAGACATTCTGAGTGAGTTCAACTATCAGCGAACCCGTTCTTTCGGCAGAGATATCAGGAGTGAAATTTCACTGATTGGTGAGTTGTACCGGCAGGCACACTATTTCGGGATCGGAAATCGAACAGAGTTTTCAGATGAGTTGTATGATGACAAATATTTTATGTTTGAAAAGAAGATTCTTGATATCTCATACCGTGCTCGAAAAACGGTTGCCGATTACGGATTTGAAGGTAATTTTGATATTTACACGGAGCTGGGGTTCTCCCTGATGAATGCAGCCGAGCGAAATGGTAATACGCTGTTTGCTGAAGAAATGCCTCACGGGGAAAATAAGAATCGTGTGAATTCATTCGGTTTTGGTGTCATAGCTGAAGATCGTGACAGCGAATTCAACCCAACAGAAGGTTACCGTTATGAAGCGGGCCTTGAGACCAGCGGTGCTTTCTCCTGGAGTGAGTATGAATATAGCCGCCTTCATGCGGAACTGCGCCACTATGTTGAAATTCTGCCTGATGTAGTGATTGCGCAAAAGATAACCGGTGTGCACACGCTTGGGAGTCCGCCTTTTTGGAAACGAGCCTCACTTGGTGATAAATACGGATTGCGCGGTTACCACTTAGACCGGTTTTTGGGAGACAGTTCTATTCTACATGTACTGGAAGCTCGAACGTGGCTCTTTTCATTTTTTGAGGATGATCTGAAACTTGGAGGACAGCTATTCTGGGACAGCGGCCGGGTTTTTTCTCAGTTTGACAGCAACGGGTTTTTTGATGAATGGAATCATACATGGGGTTTTGGGGGAGCAATTTCTCTTTTCAATCCTGATTTTATTCTCAGAGGTGATCTCGGCATTTCTCCTGAAGCAACACTGATTTATGCCGGAGTAGGATACATTTTTTAATACGACTGAACACAATGATTTTACTGACTGCCGACAAAGATATTGCAGCCCCATTTTTGGAAATGGATACCGTTCCAAAGCAAGATCTGCTGCATCTTCCCCTGGAAAAATTTCAATTTAGCCCGATCGATGAAGAGTCGAATGAAGTGAAAAACAGGCTCTCCGATTTTTCATTCATCATACATGGTAATTTGAGAAACGCCCGCTTTTTTGCGGAATGGATGAAACAGAACGAGGCAAAAGAACAGGTAACAAAATGTGTGAACATTGTCCTGGATAAACCAACTTCGATTTTTTTGGAAGCTCATGGTATACCGGCCATTCAGCCGCGCGAACCTGCCAAACCGATCGATATTCTGGAGTTTATGCTTCGGATCTCTAAAGAGGGCAATACGCTCTACCCAACTTCTGAAAACAAAACGGATGAGATGCCGGGCTTGCTCAAAGAGTTGGAGATGCCGGTTGCAGAATTTACCGTCTGCAGTGAAGTCACATTGGATGATAAAGAGCTGAAATCATACAAAAAGGAAATAGAATCGAGGAGAGTTGATACGGTGATTCTTCACAACCGGTCAGCATATATCAGAGTGAAGACGGCTTTTCCTGAGCTGGATCTTCAAAAAACCACTATCGTATCAGGAAGCCTTGGGTTAACTGAAATGCTTGAAGAGGACGGTCTCAAGCCTGATTATCTTGCAAAAGGCTCTTGGGCGTCCATCGCAAAAGTGCTGAGTGAAATCCGTTAACTGTTTAGTCTGACGATCCAAGATTCAGATTTTGTGCACGGTCCGGGTAATCGGTGATTAATCCATCCACACCCAATTCAACTAGTTGTTCCATCTGCTCCGGGCTGTTTACGGTCCATGGGATGACTTTCATTCCTTTTGACTGAATCTCTGATACACGCTCAGCATTTAAGAGTTGATAATCCGGGCTCCAAATATCAGGTGTAAAACCAAGAATATTCAGATACATGTCGGTGGGTACCTGTTCCTGCACCAGCATGGCTAACTTAACATCAGAGTCCAGATTTCTGAATGCAATCAGGGTGGAGGGATCGAACGACTGGATAATTACCCGATCCAGAACTCCAAGGTCCTTCAGTTCATCATGCATCAGCGAGGCAAATTTTTCAGGGCCGGGAACGTATTCACCGTACCACTCAGGTCGACTTTTCGTTTCTATGTTGTACTGCAACGGGTCGATTCCATTCTCTTCTGCATACTCCTCAACCGCTCGGATGGCATCAGCTAAAAGAGGCTTTGTTATCTCCATTGTATCCTGCTCTGGGAAATTGGGATTTTGGCGCTGCCCCACGTCAAACTGTTGTGTCTCTTCGTAAGTCATTTCAAAAATATTGAAACTTCTTTCCTCCTCTTCCGTGACAGGAGATCCGTCCGGTTTTGTGCTGAACAGGTGATTGAACCAGGGCTCATGTGAAACCAGGAGCCGTTCATCTGCGGTGACCACCACATCAAATTCTACGGTTGTTACACCGAGCTCAACGCCTTTAAGCATGGCGGGAATGGTGTTTTCGGGCATGAGTCCGCGTGCTCCGCGATGCCCCTGGATATCGAAGGGTTCACTCTGTTCCATGGTGCAGGATATAAAAATGAGAGCAAGTGACAGGATAATCAGGTAGCGCATAGGATATTTTATTTATCTTAATCATCGCGAAGTAATGTTATTGGAGTGTCAATATATCGTGAAACTTTTATTAATCAACAAACCATGATTTTAAAGAATTTTCTTCCACTTATCATTTTGCTCATGGTGTTCAGCGGTTTTGCTGAAACGCGGGCACAGTCTGACCTTACAACCTTCGTCCTCGTCCGGCATGCTGAAAAAATGGAGAACTCTGACGATCCGGACCTTTCAGAAGAGGGATACGACCGTGCTGAACGTCTGACCGAGATGTTGAGCCGGATTTCATTTGATGCTGTCTACTCCTCGGAGAGAGTCAGAACCCGGGAAACCGTTCGCAGCATTGCCGATCAACATGGAGTGGAGATTCTTTCATATGAGCCTCACGAACCGGAAGAGGAGGTGAAGCGCCTGCTGAATTCAAACCTCGGCAAAACCGTATTGGTGAGCGGTCACTCCAATACCACACCCTTTTTTGCCAATGAGCTGCTGGGAAGGGAGCATTTTGAGGATAAGTTTGACGAGTCGGATTTTGGAAATCTGCTGATCATTACTATCGACGGTGAAGGTGAGAGCAAATTGCTGCATTTGAGGTATTGAGGGCTTTACTGAATTGACGTTGATACGAGAAAAGGAACTGACGTCAAAAAGTCCCCCTTCGAAGGGGGTAAGGGGGATGACCTTATGGACGTATGTTTAGCTTGAAAATTTATCAATTAACGTGTGCTCGAGATAAAATCTGAGCTAAAAGTCCTTAGACATCAATTGGTCATAGAAATTGGTTATTTATTAGCCACAGAAACACGGAAAAAAGCAGAGATTATTCAGTGCCTTCCGTGTTTCGCTTCGCGTCAAAAGATGAGCCGTGGCTATCTTCTACTTATAATCTGGTATAAGTCTTTATGGTTTACACACCCCTAAATCCCCTCTCGAGAGGGGACTTTTGTTGACCTTATGAAATGATTTGGACCGGAGAAGCATTTCTATGCGGAAAAGGATCACATGGACCTATCAAAAGACAAAATCAGCAGAATTATTGAAATGGCTTGGGAGGATCGTACCCCGTTTGATGCTATTGAATTTCAATTTGGTCTCAGTGAAAAAGAGGTGATTGAATTGATGAGAAAGGAGATGAAAGCGTCCAGTTTCAAGATGTGGAGAAAACGGGTGAGTGGACGATCAACAAAACACCGCAAGCTGCGCAGCGATGATGTAGACCGGTTCACCAGTCCTTATTAAATTCGATAAATATGGTTGTCCAATTTCCCCTCCTTTCCAAGGAGGGGATTAAGGGGTGGTTCAATCAATTCAGGTTCATTTTTATATTTTTAAATGAAATTATACCGGTCCAACCACCCCCAGCCCCTTATTCATAAGGAGGGGACTCTACAAATACCAACTATACATCTGTAATGTGAACTTATATGTGATCAAGGCAGACAGGAGTGGTTAGATATCTGGAGCTACCCCAATTCCACAATCGTACACCCGCTGCCGCCGCTCTCCCAGGGTGCGATATCGAATGATTTAACTCCGTCTCTTTTCTCGAGATACTCGTGAACCAGTTTGTGCAGAATACCTTCACCTTTGCCATGCACAATTTCAACCTGCTGAAGGTTTCGGGCGATGGCCTTATCGAGATAAATTGTAAGTTCTTTGATCGCTTCATCCCCGCGTTTTCCTCTCAGATCCAGCCGCGGTTTAACTGAGAGGTCAATATCCTGAGAACCGCCATAGGAACGTGAACTGCTTTTCTTCTTCTTTTTGGGAGGCGTTGTTTTCGTGAGTTTATTCAGCTTGGATTTAATTTTCATTCCATTCACTAAAACCGTTGCCTGTTTCCCGGAGAGCTCAACCAATTCGCCGGTTGTTTTCCCATCTCCAATCAGTACATGATCGCCAATTTCCGGTTTTTCATCAGATTTTACCGGCTCCTCATTCTCCTGTTCATATTCATCCTTAAACGTACGGATCTCTTTTTTGGCTTCTTCTATTTCCGAACGAGCTTCCCTGATTTTGTCTTTATCATCCCGGCCTTCACTCACCACTTTCTCAACCGCCTCTTCAATCCGGCGATTGGCATCTTTCATGATCTCTTCGGCATCCTTATACGCTTTTTCAATGATACCTTTGCGTTTCTTGTCGATCTGCTCAGACTTCTCCCGGTAAACCCGCTCAATTTTCTCAGCTTCGCGCTGTTTTTTCTGAAAGTCGAGCCGCAACTCTTCCGCTTCCTGCGTCTGTTTTTCCAGATTGATCAGCAGATCACCCATGGAGTCTTTCTGTTCACCCAGCAGCTGCCGTGCTTTGTCCATTAATTTAGGAGGTAAATTCATTCGGTCGGCAATCTCAAAAGCGTAACTGCTGCCGGGAATTCCTTTTTTGAACCGGTAGGTGGGAGAGAGGTTCTCCTGGTTGAACTCCATCGCTCCGTTCACCACATTTTCATGCTCGTGGGCAAACACTTTCAGCGAACCGTGGTGTGTAGTTACGATGACCCGTGAACCCCGGGATATCACCTCTTCCACAAATGCCTGAAAAAGCGCACCGCCCTCTTCGGGATCCGTTCCGGCACCGGCTTCATCAATCAGAACCAGGGAATTGTGTTCCATTCTGTCCAACGTGATTTTCATCCAGTTGAGCCGGGAAGAGAATGTACTCAGATCATTTTCGATGGATTGGTCGTCCCCGATGTCCACGAAAAGTCCGCTCAAAACCGGAAGCTTGGAATCGGGCTGTACCGGAATCGGATAACCTGATTGAAGCATCATGCAGAGCAAGCCGGTCGTTTTCATGGCCACGGATTTCCCACCCGCGTTGGGTCCGGTGATAACCAGCCCCAGTTCATTCTCATCGAGTGCGAGATCGAGTGGGACCACCGGTTCCGGATTTTCGAGAGAGAAATTTTTCAGCAAAAGATTGGGATTCTTTCCACGAATCAGGTCAATTCGGTTATTTTCCGAGAGCTCCGGAATGGCTCCATCCAGATCCATGCCAAGACTTACAATACAATGGATAGCATCAAGTTCACCAATGTAATTGCAGTTAAGTTCGAGTTCCTCACTGTATTTACGTACTTCATCTGTTAGAGTGCGGAGAATTCGTTCAATTTCACGTTTCTCCTCCGCTTCCAGCTGGCGGATCTCATTGTTGATTTGCAGGGCCTGAACCGGCTCAATGTAAACTGTTTGCCCGGTTGAGGAGACATCATGAATGAATCCATCCACTTTGCGTTTGTACTCTGCCTGAACCGGTATGACCATTCTCCCGCTTCGGATGGTGGCTCCCTCATCTGAAGTCATGCCGTCTTTTGCCAGGCGCTTCATTACTTGTTGAACCGTGCTGCGAAGTTTACTGCGCTCCCGGTTCAGTTTACCCCGAATACTCTGTAACTCCCGGCTGGCATCATCCCGAAGCTCGCCCCGCTCAGTAATAACTTTCCGGATCGATTCTTCCAGAGGTTTCAAATTTACCAGTCTGTTTACGACCACATCGAGAGCGGGTGTATTGAGTTCAAGGCGCTTGAAAAAACTGATAATCAGCCTGGAAAGTCGAGCATTTTGGTAGATCACCGGGAAATCATCAAGTGGAAGAATGGTTCCTTTCAGGCGACTGTCTTTGAGAATATCCCGAACATCATCCAATACCGAAAGAGGGTGGTTGGCTCCGCTCTGAAGTATTTTTATCCACTCCCGTGAACGGGCCAGCTGTTTTTCAACTCTGCTTCGCTCCGCTGAGGGAGATAGACGAAGTAGCTCTTCACTTCCATAGGGTGTATAGCTTTTCCGAAGTGTGGCTGACCGGATGCTCTCGAAACCGATTTTTTGAGAGCTGTTTTCTGGGAATAGTTGCATTTGATACGACATAAGTGGAAAGTTCGGAATCTTTCCGCCTAAAATCGAATGAGATTACTGTAATCGGAATTTGACGCGAACATTTTCACGAACCGGAATCGTGCGCTGCATCTCCAGTAGTGATTCATCATACGCTTCCATGGCCATCATACCGGAACCGCGAAGGTTAAAACCGGAAGAAGAGGTGTATTCAATTGAAAGAACTTCGCCAAGTTCGCGCCCTGAACTGTTCGCCAGAGATTCTGCTTTTTTCCGTGCTTCTTCCACAGCTTTTTCCAGGGCCTCCTGGTGCGCTTCGTCCGCTTTGGTAGTTGAAAAGTTGGCGGAGAAATTATCAAACCCGTTTTCTATTAAAATAAGCTGCATCTCTTCAAACTGTGATAGATCCTGCAGGCGAATGGTCACGCTTTGTGAGGTTTGAAAACCCTGTTCCTGCATGTTGCTGCGCCTCGGGGAGATACTAATGGGATGAGCATTGATATGATCCTCATCTATATTCTGCTCAAGAATCAATTCAGTCAAAAACCTCTCCAGTTCCTTGTGGCGGGAAAATGCTTCAGTTGCGACCGAATCAAAACGGTTGATATTAATGTTGAATACAATCTCATCAGCTGGGGCAAATGCTTCCCCTGTTGCATCCACAAGAATGGTGTCTGTGTTGTTTTGTGCCGCAGAGTGTTGAGTAAATCCGCAGCCGGCCAGCATTATTACAAGTGGCAGAAGAAATGTGAATCGTTGTTTATTAATCATATAGGACCCTGTTTATTCTAAATTGATCAGTCGTACAGTAATGCTTGATAAGTTTCGATGCCATTAAATTATACAGATTCTAAAGTGTAAAAAATATTTTGGAAGCGCTTGCAAATACCAAAAATTGCATATTATTTATAGTTGACAAACAATCGGGAAACGGATTACCTTCGTTGCGAGTATTTTCATACCCCTAATCATTAATTTAATCTGAAATTTATGAAAGATTGGATACGGAATTATGCATTTCGTTTGCTCACATTAATACTGGTTGCCGGATTGGCTGCAACTGAGTACTCACATGCATCAGACACTTCTAAAACTGAAATTCAATCAGAACAACAAATCACAATCTCCGGGCAGGTTGTTGATGCCTCTTCCGGTGAAGAGCTTGCTGGTGTAAATATTTCAGTGAGAGGACGGGTAGTGGGTGTAGCTACCGATCCTGATGGTGAATTTACTCTCCGTGTTAATGACACACCGCCCATCACACTGGTTGTGTCAATTGTTGGTTACCGGACTCAAGAAATTGAAATTACTGAAGAAAATGTGACGGATCTGCGAATTGAACTTGAGGAAGAAACTTTTCTCGGGTCCGATGTGGTTGTTTCTGCCTCTCGTGTTGAAGAGAGCATTATGGAAGCTCCCGTATCCATTGAGCGAATGGATGTAATTGCATTGAATCAGACAGCATCTGATGATTACTATAAAGGTATTGCCAATCTGAAAGGTGTGGATGTAACCACCAGCAGTATCAATTTTCAAATTGTCAATGCCCGTGGGTTTAATTCTACAGGTAACACCCGAATGGTTCAGCTAACTGATGGAATGGATACGCAGGCACCGGCCCTGAATTTTCCGATTGGTAATCTGAATGGTCCATCTGTACTGGATGTGGAGAGCCTGGAATTTATTCCCGGTGCATCTTCTGCACTGTACGGTCCCAATGCATTTAACGGTATACTTCTTGTGAATAGTAAAAGCCCATTTAACTATCCGGGTTTAAGTGTTAATGTTAGAAATGGAGTTAACCATATCGACAGTAATGGAGAAGTTGGCGAGCCCAATAATCCGCGTCCAATGTTTGAAACCTCTATACGGTGGGCTGATACGATCAGTGATCGTTTTGCCTATAAACTCAATTTCTCCTACAGCCAAGCCGACGATTGGAGAGGAATTAACTACAGCGATAAAAATTCCAACCTGGATTTTCAGGCCAATCCCGGGCAAAATCCTGCCTATGACGGAGTTCACCTCTACGGAGATGATGGAACGTTTAATGTGGGGCTTTTAAGCCTGAATCAAGATTTTGTAGAGGGTGTAGCGGCTCAGCTTGTTGCTTCTCCACTTCCAATTAGTGAACAAGACGCGATTCAGTTTGCACAAAGCCTGCCATCACAACCGGTAGCCCGGACAGGATATCGCGAAGAGTACCTTGTGGATCATGATGCTCAAAACCTGAAATTTAATACATCCCTTCACTACCGTATTACTGATGATGTAGAGGCCAGTTACGCCATGAATTATGGATACGGTACATCAATCTACAGTGGTGCCCAGCGTTACAGCCTGAAGAATTTCAATATTCAGCAACATAAATTGCAGCTCGATGGCGATAATTTCATGGTACGTGCCTACGGAACATTTGAAGATTCCGGTGACTCCTACATCGCCGACTTTGTGGGATTTGCGGTAAATGATGCATATCTCGGTACTCAAGACTGGTATGCAAATTATGGGGGCACATTCGTGGGGGGACTTGCACAGGCTTATTTTGCTACCCAGGGAAATACCGATTATGACCCGGCAGTTGTTCAGGCTCTTTTGTCAAACCCTTCAACGTTATCGAATCTTCATAATGCAGCGCGTATGTCATCCGATGCAAATAGATTTGAGCCCGGATCTACCGCTTTCAATTCAGCTAGAGAAGCAGCGCTTGAAGGCACCGTTCCAAATGGAGCCCGTTTTGATGATAAGTCACGTTTCCTTCACGCCGAAGGTCAGTACGATTTTAAAAACGAAATTGACTTTGTGGACCTACAGGTTGGCCTGAGCTACCGTCAATATCAGCTGCGCTCAAACGGAACCATTTTTGATGACGGTGACGGCGGGGTGGATATCGGCGAGTATGGTGGATATCTGCAGGCAGCCAAATCTCTCTTAGACGACAGAGTGAAGCTTACCGGATCCGTTCGATATGACAAGAATGAAAACTTCGACGGACAGTTTAATCCTCGAATCTCATCTGTATTTAGAGTAGCCGATGGACATAATGTTCGGGCTTCCTATCAGACGGGTTTCAGAAACCCAACTACACAGGGGCAATATATCGATCTGAACGTATTGACAGCCCGCTTACTGGGTGGACTTCCATACCTTGCTGAAAAATATAATGTGACTGAAAACGGATATACGCTTGAAGCAGTTGAGCAGTACACCAACGAATTTTTAGATGGGAATCAGCTCGCATATACAGAACTGGAATCCGGTCAGTTTACTGAATTCAATCCTGTGAAACCCGAACAGATTCAGGCCTATGAAATAGGTTACAAAGGGTTAATAGCGAACAGGCTGATGATAGACGCCGCTTATTATTACAATATTTACGATGATTTTATTGCACAGTTCAGAGTGAGAAAAGCAGCCGGTCCAATTGATTTCGATTCTCAGGACCCGGCTCAAATCGCTCAGAATGCTCAAGTGGCCGCTTCACTTCTATCCGGTGATGCAAGCAATACATTTCAACTCTACACAAATGTAGATGAGACTGTTAAATCTCAGGGTGCGGTTCTTGGTCTTGACTACAACCTCCCCGAAGGATTTCTGTTGAGCACCAATTACAACTGGAATAAATTGATCACGGATCGGGAAGATCAATTTATTTTCGACTACAACACACCGGAACACAAGGTGAATGTATCATTTGGTAATCGGCGCTTAACTGAACAGCTGGGTTTCAACCTGACCTACAGATGGCAGGAAGCGTTTGACTGGACTTCATCCTTTGCGAGCGGACGAGTGCCGGATGTGAGTACATTTGATGCACAAGTGACTTATCGCTTACCTGATTTGAACACCGTTGTTAAAGCCGGCGGATCGAATATTTTCAACAATCGCCACTTCCTGAACTATGGTGGTCCAAATCTGGGAGCGATCTACTATGTTTCATTTACGTTCGATCAGTTCCTGAACTAATCTTTTCGGAAATACAGAACTATCTCAAAAGAGGCCTTCGGGCCTCTTTTTTGTTTCTACGCTTTGGGATTATTTGTAAGCAGGACGTTGTTAATCCAATTTGATGGGGCGTATTTGACGGCACTGGGTGTTGATGGGATTTGTTCCATCTGCTACCCATGCTACGTCCCTGATGAGACGTTTGATCTTGCTTATGAACCAAAAGTAAGATTTGATTTCGACCCGATGCTAAACCTGTCCAACTATTTCAGAATGCTATACCAAGGCTTGTAATCAATTCAATATCTTTGTCCCGTCAGGGACAACATATGAGTAGAAATTATGGAGAGAAGATAAATCACAGCGTGCCGTAGGTACGCCATATACAATTACGATTCCTTTTGAGGTTTCAGGTTGGCAATCGTTGCACCCCAGCCCCCACCCGATTCATCTGCCAGCTGATAGTTTATGACATGTGGATTTCGTTCCAACAGAGAGTGGACGCTCCGCCGAATATTACCGATTCCTTTCCCATGGATAAATCGTACCTGGTAGATCTCCTCTTCAAGACAAGCGTGGATGTATTCATCAATCAGAGTGGATAAGTCCTCAGGAGCAAAATAGTGTAGGTCAAGCACACCGTTGATCGGTATTTTATGAGGTTCTTCAGAATCCATGTCATCGAGAATCAAATGGAAGAGTGTTTGTAAAATCGGTTACCCTCAATGATAAGCTGCTTCTTTAGCTTTATCTGAGATTTTTTTAGGTGATGCAACAAGCGATTTACAGATTCCGGTTCCAGCTTTAGAGTACCCACCCATTGAATGAAGTTATTCAAATCCTGACACTTTCCGAGTTTTTCACAAATATGTTCAACATCTGATGCGGAAAAATTTATCTCATTTTGATGAGATCGGAGAAGATCCAGTTGGTATTGTACGTCTTTCAGCCGTTTTCGCCATTCATGAAATGGTTCGGAAAGCCTGGATGATTCGGCAAGTTTGAATGCCCGGTGGCTTTTACGGAATGCAAGTTTAAAGCCCTCTAAAATATGAGCAGTTTCAAATTTGTGTGTACGGATGAATGTATCTGCGGATGAGTGGTTCTGAACCTGAACTTCAAGATTTTTAAATACATCACCCTGAACCACTAATCGATTTTCCAGTTGCTCTATTTGATGATTGGCTTCTTCCTGAATCTTTTGAATTACACCGGGGTCAATACTTTTCAGATCGCCAACTATAGTGCTTGTAATGAACATTCTGTGAACATGAGCATCCCTCAGTTCCGAAAAAGTTTCACCCCACCTTCTAAAAGTAGTGTTTAGTTGTTTTAAACTATCTTCGTCGCCGCACTTTTTAAATAATTTTATAAATGCCCGATATAATTTCAGGCGCTTTCGGGTTAGGTGTGTGGATTCAACAATATTTGTACTGTGCAGCTGAATAGAACGGATCAACTCCGCTTTTATCGAACCGGATACAGCCAGAAGTTCATCATTGAGATGCTTTTCAAACGTAATTTCTGGAATAATAAATGGCTGTGGCTCCACAATCTTTGAGAGATTACAAATCAACCTTGTAGTCTACAGTATAGCGTTTTTCAGCTACTTTTTTAATAAAATCGACAGCTTTCTTATGGTGTGGATTCCGGGTGTACATTTTGAAGTCGAGGTCTGTTTCAAAATCGCAGATCAGCACCACGTCCAATCCATCGGGATCCTCTTCTGTAATCTGAATTCCAACTTCTACATCCTTAATTTCTTCGATATTGGTTCGAAGTCCTTCAAGGATCAGCTTCATTTTTTCAGCATTCTTCTGCTTTGTTGCACCTGCTGCTTCATCTTTTAGTTTCCACATTACGATATGACGTATCATATTTCCTCTGATTTAGGATTGTTAATTGGGTGATTATCGCGATTTTGCAAACGCGAGATCTGCCTGATCGACGCTTGAAGCTGCTTGATCAAGCAGGTCCGGAGAAAAGACTCCAACCGCCCAGAGAAAATGTTTGGCATCATCCGGGTTGTTGGTTCGGGTCCATTGATAGACCGCAAGATATCCTTCTGCAACCTGAGAGCGTTCCTGTTCAGTCAGGTTGTCTGGATCTGAAAATACGGGAACCGTCAAATCTGATGACGACTGTATCAGGTTCGGATTTTCAATTTCATTCTGATTCAAATTGTAGATAGCCGGCCACAAATAGGGATTGCCAAGTTCAGCTTCAGCAATGCTCCAAAGCGACTCTCCCTGCTCAACGGTATGAATTTCTGTCTCATCATCAGAATCTGATGCAGTTTCTGATTCTGAATCGGGCGGAGGTGGGTCCGGTTCAGGTTCATCAGATGTTTCAGTTTCTGCGTCATCCTGATCTGTTTCTGGATCAACCTGTTCAGTCAATTGATCGGGCTGCGATGCAATCTGGTCAGTTGTTCCATCATCCGACTGCCGGCTCATAAAAAACATGAGGAAAATCACCAAAGCGACCAAAACAGCTGCCGCCGCATACGACCACTTCATGGTACTCTTCTTCTGAACTTCATCAACCATTTCAGACTCTTTCCCCGGGGTAAGCGCAGGCCTTTTTTCATTTACCGGGTGCTCTGCCTTAACCCTGGATTTCGGTTGTTTCTCAGCTTGTTCGGAAGCAAGCGGAGCAAGACCTTTTTTCGACTCTTCGGGTTTAGTATCAGGTGATTTCTGAGTTAATTCTTCAGGCTCCTTTCGGGCAGGATTGGGGTGTTCAACCAAAAAATCTTCTCCATCAGAATCATCTTTATCGGCTGTTGCACCTGTAGAAGTGGAGGCTACTTTATCGTTGATATTGTTTTTGTCTGAATCGTCTGATTTTTCATCAGAATCAGATGGTTTCTCATCCAGAACCCGGGCTTCCATTTTTGCATACGGACGATTGACTTCTTCCCGAAGTGCTTTGTAAGGTTTGAATACAACTTTGTTTTGCCCCGGTATAGTAATTTCCTCACCGGTTTGAGGGTTCACTCCTGGGCGTTCTTTCATCCATCGAAGTTCAAATTTACCAAAACCGGATATGCTGACGGAACCGCTGCTCCGCAGTCCGGATTCAATAATATTGACAAGCTCACCGATAAAACTATTCGTGGACGACTGGCTCTGCTCCGACTGCTTGGCAATCAGTTCAACCAGCTCACGAAAGGTAATTTTTTCACTCATCGTCCTTGCCCGTAAACTTTAGTTCATCTTTGAGCACAGACGAGGGGCTGAATTCAACCACTCGTTTAGGCGGTACCAGCATGTACTTTTCATAGTGAGGGTTATAAACTTTCTGTACCTCTTTCACCTTTGTGCTGAATGTACCCAGTTCCGGAATTGATACCCCTTTTCCACGAGAGAGCTGATTGGAAAGTATGGAGACAGAATCATCAAGAAGCTGTTTGGTCTCGGTCTTAGTCCGGCCTGTAGCTTCGGCAAGTTTATCTATGAGTTCGCGATAAGTCATACCTGTAGATGATCTGTTTATCCAATAAACGGAAAATTTGTCGAAAATTCCTAACAAACTCATAAAATGAGCGTTATCAGCTTCCTAAAGCATTAAGCCTGATTTTTCCATGTATGGGAAAACCCCGGGTTTGAACGAAAGTTTACTTCATAACCTTATAGTATGCAAACGGTTATTAAAAAGCATACTACTATGTCTAATCCACTCAATGTTACAGAGAAACTTATCAAATCGCATCTTGTTGAAGGTACTCTTGAGCCCGACTCTGAGATCGGAATCAGGATTGATCAGACATTAACACAGGATGCCACCGGAACATTGGTTATGCTCGAGCTGGAGGCTATGGAGCTCGACAAAGCTAAAACAGAGTTATCCTGTCAATATGTGGACCATAATCTCCTCCAAACGGATAATAAAAATCCTGATGACCATATTTTCCTTAAATCTGCTGCTGATCGTTTTGGTATCTGGTACTCAAGGCCTGGAAATGGTGTCAGCCACCCGGTTCATACCGAACATTTAGCCATACCCGGAAAAACACTGGCCGGTTCAGACAGTCATACACCGGCATCCGGCTGTGTTGGGATGTTTGCACTCGGTGCCGGTGGTCTTGATGTTGCATTTGCCATCGCAGGCGAACCGATGTATTTGAAAATGCCGAAAGTACTGGGAGTGGAACTGAAAGGTGAGATGCCTGATTGGGTGAGCGCTAAAGACCTGGTTCTGGAAATGCTTCGTCGCTATGATGTGAAAGGAGCCCGGGGTTATGTTATTGAATATTTCGGTGAAGGGTTGAAAGAACTCAGCACGATGGATCGCCACGTAATTGCCAACATGGGAACGGAGATGGGAGCAACAACGTCCGTTTTCCCCTCTGATGATGAGGTCCGCCGTTTCATGAAACAGAATAACCGGGAAGATGAATGGACGGAATTGAAAGCGGATGAAGGAGCATCCTACGACAAGTATGAGGAAATAGTTCTGGATGATCTTGTCCCGCTTATCGCCCTGCCAAGCAGCCCGGGAAATGTAGTGCCGGTTTCAGAAGTGGAAGGGAAGCCGATTTACCAATCGTATGTGGGATCTTCTGCGAATCCGGGTTTCAGGGATTTCTGGATTACTTCCGAAATTGTGAAAGGAAAACGAGTTCACGAAGATGTGAGCCTGGATGTAAATCCTACATCGCGCCAGATTATTGAGAATATGGTGAAGACCGGTGTGATGCTGCACCTGGTTCAGTCCGGAGCCAGAATTCATCAGGCTGGCTGCAACGGATGCATCGGTATGGGACAGGCACCTGCGAGCGGTCAGAACAGCCTGAGAACCGTACCCCGCAATTTCCCGGATCGATCCGGTACCAAAGAGGACTCTGTGTTTTTGGTAAGTCCGGAAACGGCAGCGGCATCCGCACTTACCGGGGAGATTACAGACCCGAGACGTTTGGAAGAACTGTTTGACATGAAATGGCCGGAGTACACCGACCCGGAAGACTTTATCATCAACAAGGAGATGCTGATGGCACCGTCGGAAAACGGCGAGAAGAAAAAACTCAAAAAGGGTCCGAATATCTCAACGATGCCTGAATTTGATGAGCTTTCAGATTTTGAAGTTCCTGTGCTGCTGAAAATGGGTGACGACGTTTCAACCGATGAAATATTGAAGGCGGGTGCGGAAGTGCTGCCATACCGAAGTAATATTCCGGAAATCAGCAAGTTTTCGTTCACAGTTATAGACGAGACATTCTATGACCGGGCGATGGAAGCAAAAGACGAGCACGACGGTCATGTAGTTATTGCGGGTGAGAATTACGCCCAGGGTTCGAGCCGCGAGCACGCAGCCATTGCACCGAGATATCTCGGTCAACGGGCCGTGATTGCGAAAAGCTATGCTCGAATTGGATGGCAAAACCTGTCAAATTTCGGAATTGCCCCGCTGGAGTTCATCAATGAGGAAGACTACGAATCCATAGATCAAGGCGATATTCTGAAAGTAGAGAATATTCGTGAACAGCTGAAGTCGGGAGAAGAAGTCAAAGTGAAAAACGTCACAAAAGGAGATGAATTCAATGTTCGGCATACCCTGAGCGGGCGACAGCTTACATCTTTGCTGGATGGTGGGGTTATTAATACGTTTAAGAAAGAAAAAGCTTCATAAAGCATACAGAGATTGCTTTTAGCTATGGGTTTCACACTTTTCATCTATTATGATATTGAGGACGGAACCCGTAACTTTAATGTTCTGAAAAAAACCATTTATACACAGATTTTTTAATCAATGAGTAAAGAAAAAAATGCAGTCGATTCGCTTGAATTGAATCACACGAATGCAGAAGAAATTGGAGATGACCATATCTCTACATCGGTAAAGACTCCTCTCAGAGATGACGCGTTTGAGATGTCGGACAGTGAAAAAATTGAAGAGATTGAGAAGCATTTTGGTAAAATCATGCATACGCTGGGCCTGGATCTTTCTGATGAAAGCCTGAGTGGAACACCGCATAGAGTGGCTAAAATGTTTGTGAAAGAAGTATTCCAGGGTCTCAATCCCAAAAACCGCCCCGATGCCAAGAAGTTCGGCAACAAGTACGATTACAGCGATATGGTGGTAGTGAAGAATATCAATGTGACATCATTTTGTGAGCATCACTTTCTGCCGTTTATCGGGAAAGCACACGTTGCTTACTACAGTACCGGAAAAGTGATCGGACTCTCTAAAATCAACCGTATTGTTGATTACTATGCCCGCCGCCCCCAGGTACAGGAGCGCTTGACGCTTCAGATAGCCGATGAACTGGAATCGTCTCTTGAATCACAGGATATTGCGGTATTTATCGAAAGCAAGCATTTTTGTGTGTCTACTCGTGGAATCAAGGATCGTGAAAGCAGTACCGTAACAACAGAATATCGCGGTAAGTTTAAGGAAGAATTGACTCAGCAGAGATTTATTGATTATGTGAAAGCTCAAACAGATATGGTCTGATTGGGATTTAGCATCTCATACATTTGAAAGATCAATAACCGAATTTACATAAATCAGGATGGCCGAAAAGCAGGAATCTTCTCTACACTTATACAATAGTTTAAGCAGAAAAAAGGAGCTGTTTGAACCGATCAATCCACCATTTGTTGGGTTGTATGTATGCGGACCAACGGTTTATGGTGATCCTCATCTGGGGCATGCCCGGGCAGCGATTACGTTTGATGTGGTTTACAGATATTTAAAGTATCTGGGTTATAAAGTGCGCTATGTGCGAAATATCACCGATGTTGGGCACCTGGAGAATGAGGAAGCTGAACAGGGTGAGGATAAAATTGCCAAAAAGGCACGTCTGGAAAAGATTGAACCGATGGAAGTGGTTCAGGCCTATACCATCAAATATCATGAGGGAATGGACGCGCTGAACTGCATTCGTCCGAGTATTGAGCCGACTGCATCGGGTCATATCATTGAACAAATCGAACTGGTTGAAAAAATACTGGAGAACGGATTTGCCTACGAAGTGAACGGCAGCGTCTATTTTGATCTGATGAAATACCGCGAGAGCAACGATTATGGTACTCTTTCAGGGAAGGTGCTGGAAGATCTTCAGTCCGGCAGTCGTGATACAGAGGGCATGGATGAGAAAAAGAGTCCGCACGATTTTGCTTTGTGGAAAAAAGCTACTCCGGAACACATCATGCGATGGAGATCACCCTGGAGTGTAGGCTTCCCGGGATGGCATTTGGAGTGCACCACCATGAGTACCAAATATCTGGGTGAAAAGTTTGACATTCACGGTGGAGGTTTGGATCTGCAGTTTCCACATCATGAGGCGGAGATTGCACAGTGCAGAGGGGCTCACGGCCACGATCCTGTGAACTATTGGATGCATAACAATATGGTAACCATAGACGGCGCCAAAATGAGTAAGAGTGCCGGTAATTTTATCAACCTGGAAGAACTTTTTGCAGGTGATCACGATAAGTTGGAGAAGGCTTATGACCCAATGGTTGTGCGGTTTCTGATGCTCCAAAGTCACTACAGAAGTAAAATCGATTTTTCGAATGAGGCACTTCAGGCGGCTGAAAAGGGATACCACCGGTTGATGAATGCCGTGGACCTTCTCAACAAAATGGAGCCACCCAAAAACGGTACGAATGGAGAAGCTGATTCTGAAATTGTGGAAGCGTGCGAACGTTGCCACAGTGCCATGAATGATGATTTTAATACCGCCCTGGTTCTGGCTGCGCTTTTTGAATTGAGCAATAGGATAAACGCTCTGCACAACGGTCAGATCGAGAAAAATGCAGTCTCACTTTCAGCCTTCACGACTCTAACAAAAACAGTGAATGATTTTGTTTTCGAAGTGATGGGGCTTGAAAGTCTGGCAGAAAAGGATAGCGGAAAAACGGAAGAGCTGGTTGAGTTGCTGATAGAAATCCGAGCGGAAGCCAGGGCGCGGAAGGATTTTGAAACTTCCGACAAGATCCGGGACGATCTGATGAAAATCGGAATCCGGCTGAAGGATGATAAGAGCGGGAAGACCACGTTTGAAATAGATGCTTAACCTTATTCGCAATGGATTTCAGAACATTCTGATTGGCATCGTTAAAGTCTATCAGGCTGTATTGTCACCGTTTCTCGGACCAAGTTGCCGACATGTACCAACCTGTTCAAATTACACCATTGAAGCAATAAGGGAATGGGGCCCATTGAGAGGGACTTGGATGGGATTTAGACGAATCCTTCGATGTCATCCGTGGGGTACCTCAGGTTATGATCCGGTACCGAAAAAAAGAAAAGATCAGGACGACTCCGAATCTTAAAAAGGCTGGCCGGCAGTCATCAGTTTTTTAAATTCCCGATATAAATCTAAAACCAGTCTACATCTCTGATATCAAACAGATCTTCTTCAGCAGGGTCTGTATTGATCAATATACCCCCGATGGCCAGCAGCGGTTTTCCCTCCAAACAGGAATTACAGGAGGTGATAATCTCTCTGATTTCATGTTTGATCTCTTTATAAGTTATTTCTGTGGCAGTAATAATCTGATTATCAGAACTGGCAATCTTTTCCCAATTTTTCCGGAAAAGATTTTTCACTTCTTCCTGTTGGTAATCGTATTGGGGCGGTTTGCTATTTTCATCATTTTTTATGGAACTCAGCGCCCCGATGATAGAGCCGCAACTGGAGGTATTGAGCTTTTGTCCGGCACGGTGGACTTTTCCAACTTCTCCTTCACGTGTCATTCCAATATGTGGACCGTAAATGATCAGCGCCCCGCCTTTGTCGGGAATATGGCTTGAAAAAGCTTTAAATCCTGTGTTTCCGGCAAAAGGTATTCCGGATATTCCTCCCAGGATAAAAGGGCCGAATGTTTCAAAATTTTCATCCAGCTGATGCAGGCTCTGATTCACTTCATCGCTGCAAACCGAGGTGGCCCAAAGTGTATTTTTACTGTTCAGATTTTTCTCGGAAAGCTTTTCAGATACAAATTTTTGGAGATTGGGAATGGTTACTGCATCGGGAAAATAGTCGTCTATCATTTTTATGAATTAATAAAAATTGAATCGAAATTTACGAAAATGTTAAGACAGTTTCATGGATCTGATATTGAAAATGACATCGAACAATAGTGGATGACAGACAAATTCTGGCAGGTTAATTTTACTCTCCCTGTCCGGATGAGAAAGCCGGTTTATTGTCGAATAAGTAGAGGTTTTCTGTTTTGATGATGTCTACTGCGTACTTGGTCATTCTTTTTTGAAGATCTACAACTTCGAATTGTGTTGCTTTGCTCTTCTTAGACTTAAACCTGCATCTCCAATGGTCTGTGCAAAATGTTTCCGGGTTAGCGTTGGGCCAAACTTTTGTGCCCCGGTTAGTAATCATTGTTAACTCGAACTCGTCACCACAAACCTGTTTGAGTCTTTCTGCAAGTAAATTCACATTGTCCGGTTCCCAGTAAACAAAGACATCAACACCTACGAGAGTTCTTTGTTGCGTAGCGGAAGGTTTATTCGTAGATCGGCTGATTTTTAATTCCGGAATCTGCACTTTTACGGCACCTGACGTTGACACTTTTGAAAGTGTTGCCGGTCCCTGACCCAGTCTGTCTATAATTGCCTGGGTAAAATCTTTAGTGGATGCTTTTGTTGTACTCACACTACTATAAATATCGGGAGTGTGGATGCCATCTTCCAGGGTTTTGAGCCACGCATTCTGGATGTTATCTGCCTGGGTAAAACGTCCAATGTGACGGAGCATCATGACTGCGGCCTGAATAAGTGCTGATGGGTTTGCAATATTCTGACCTGCAATATCCGGTGCAGATCCGTGAATAGCTTCAAACATGGCTGTATTTACGCCGATGTTGGCGGATCCAACCATCCCGACAGACCCGGAGATCTGAGCAGTGATGTCTGAAACAATATCACCGTAGAGATTAGGCATTACAACTACGTCAAACCTTTCCGGTGTGTCCGCAAGGCGGGCAGCCCCGATGTCAATAATCAAATTTTCAGATTCGATTTCAGGGTACTCTTTTGAAACTGTTTTGAACATGTCATGAAAAGAACCGTCTGTGAGTTTCATGATGTTATCTTTTGTAAGACAGGATATTTTTTTCCGGCCATTCGATTTTGCATACTCAAATGCGTAGCGTACAATTCTTTCAGTACCCGGAAGGGTAATTAACTTCAGGCATTGATATACTTCAAAAGTCTGCCTGTGTTCGATGCCGCCATACGTATCCTCTTCATTTTCTCGTATCACTACTACATCCATATCCGGGTGCTTTGTCTTTACAAATGGATGATATGCCCTGCAAGGCCTAACATTTGCAAAGAGGCCAAGTGTTTTTCGCAAAGTCACATTTAAGCTTTTTACGCCACCCCCCTGAGGTGTCGTAATCGGTGCTTTAAGCAGGGCACTGTTTTTCGAGATTATATCCCAGCTCTGTTCTTCTATGCCGGACTTGATCCCTTTGCTGTAAATTTTTTCACCGACTTCAATCGTCTCATAATTCAGATTTGTATTGGCAGCATCCAGAATTTTTAAGGTAGACTCCATTATTTCAGGGCCAATTCCGTCCCCGTGTGCAACCGTAATAGTTTTTGTTGTACTCATCAGATTTTTCCAGTTCAGAGGATTTAGTTTGCGGCGAAAAAATAGGATGCTTTTCACATATATAATAATTAACATAAATGATCATTTTCATAAACAAACATATATGTCATTTACACTACATCAACTGGATGTGTTTGCGTCTGTAGCAAAAAATAAAAGCATCACAAAAGCCGCAAACGAACTATTCATGAGCCAGCCGGCCGTTTCCATACAGGTAAAAAAATTGCAGGAACACTTCGATATTGATCTGATTGAAGTGATAGGCAAGCAGCTTTATCTGACGGATGCCGGAGTCGAACTTTATAATTCACAGAAAAAGATCAAAAATGAGCTGAAGGTCCTGGAGATGGCCCTTGATGAGTTAAAGGGTGTGATGAAGGGCAGGCTCAGTATTGTGGTCGTATCCACGGCAAAATATTTCATGCCTTATATCCTGGGCGAGTTCAGAAATGAATCACCTCAGGTACAGATCTCACTAAAAGTGACTGATCGAATTGAAGTTACTTCGCAACTGAAGGATAATGAGTGTGATCTGGCGGTTTTTTCTCAGCTTCCTGACGGGGTTCCAGTGGAATACATCGAATTCCTGTCAAACCCGCTGGTGGTGGCGGCTTCACCAAAACTTGATATTGCAAAAAAAAAGAAGATCAGCTGGAAAGAACTGGAGAAGTATGATTTTCTGATTCGCGAGACCGGTTCGGGAACCCGGCTTGTAATGGAAAGTCTGCTTCGAAAGGAGAAAATAAATCCAAAAATTGTCATGGAACTGAGTACAAACGAAGCTGTGAAACAGGCAATTATGGCGGGAATCGGGATCTCATTAGTATCGCGATATAGTTTGACGAACGAAGAAATAATGGGAAAGATTTCAGTTCTGAACGTTGAGGGACTGCCTTATGTCAATAGCTGGAAACTGGTGTATCCGAAAGGTAAAAAGTTGAGTCCGGTTGCCAGAAGTTTTATTGAATTCTCAAAAAGAAAAGATATTCGCGCCATCATAGGCTAGATTCCACTCGAATCTTGCTTTTAGAATAATGAAGATATATGGCTCTTAATTTTTGCTGTTATTTTATTTAGTTTCGACTGCTTTGAATTAAAACCACAAAACTCAGTTAATGGAATCACTGCTATCAAATTTTACATCGCCTATTGTAATGGCTTTTGTTTTGGGAATCATAGCAAAAGTTGTAAAGAGTGATTTAGAATTTCCCCAGCCCATTTATCAAGCCTTATCGATCTATTTGCTGCTGGCAATCGGTTTAAAGGGAGGGGTCGAACTTAGTACTACTGCATTTTCAGATTTTATATGGCCGGTTATTGCAACCCTTGCTCTGGGCATCATAACTCCGTTGATCGCTTTTGCGGTATTGAGATATATGGGAAAGTTCGATATTTCGAATGCTGCAGGCATTGCTGCACACTACGGTTCGGTTTCGGCTGTAACATTCATTGCTGCAATAAGTTATGCTGAGAGTTTAGGAGACTCACCGGAAGGATTTATGCCTGCATTGGTGGCACTGCTGGAGGTGCCGGGAATTATTGTAGCTTTGATGATCCCTCAAATTATCAATTCCTCGTCGGGATCCATAAAAAAAGCACTGCATGAAGTTGTGACGGGAAGCAGTATCATTTTGCTGCTGGGTGGATTGGTTATTGGATATTTAGCAGGACCTGTCAGTTTTGAGCCTGTTGAACCATTTTTCGTTAATGGCTTCCAGGGGGCTTTAGTCCTGTTTCTACTGGAGCTGGGAATGATAACCGCAAGAAGACTCGGGGATCTGAAAAAAGCAGGTTTCTTCTTACTGGGATTTGGTATAATTGTACCTATCTTGTTTGGTTTGATGGCAATTATAGTTGGATTATGGTCCGGTTTAAGTATTGCCGGCAGCTCGGTTTTTGCGGCTATGGTTTCAAGCGGGAGCTACATTGCCGCACCGGCTGCTGTCAGAATTGCATTACCAAAAGCAAGCCCCACGCTTTACCTTACGGCATCGCTAGGCATAACTTTTCCATTTAATATTACTCTGGGTATTCCGCTATACTACTTAATCGCAACCTGGTTTGGAGGTTAATTATGAAGTTAATTGAACTTTTTTTAGTTACCATTATAACAGAGAGAATCCTGAAAAGTGATTTAGTTGATCTGATCAAGGAGAATGGAGGTAAGGGTTATACGATTTCAGATGTTGAGGGAGAAGGATCGCGTGGGACCAGGGTGAGTGATTTTGAAGGTAAAAATGTCAAAATAGAAGCTGTTGTAAGTCGTGAAGTAGGGAATAAGATCATTGATCAAATTGCTGAAAACTACTTTGAAAATTATGCTGTTATAGTATATGCAAACCCTGTTAAGGTGGTGAGGGGCGATAAGTACATTTAACCAAAAGTAATTTCAGCTTCTTTTACTGGAACTATTGGAATTGCTTCTTAGGTGGCATAAGATTGCTATCTTTGTGTCAATCAAGGTCTATAAAAAATTAAATCAGACTAAACTTTTTAGTTTACAAAGAAATGAAGAAAAAGCGACCACAACGTCCTGAAAAAAATGAACGTTCAGGCAAAAGGGAACGTCCCGGCAGAAGAGGGAAATCGGAAGAACCGTTCAGCCAGAATAAGAGTAGCAGTAAACCCAGAAAGGCGAAGAGGGCCAGGAAGGGACCGGATTCATCCAACCGGGCAAATCAGGAGAAATATTTGCGTGATGAAATCCGCCTGAATAAATACATCGCCCATGCAGGTTTCTGTTCCAGAAGGGAAGCGGATACCTACATTGAATCAGGAAAGGTGAAGATCAATGGCAAAGTTGTGACCGAACTGGGCACCAAAGTCACAACAGATGATAACGTGGAAGTAGACGGCCAGAAAGTATCTCTGGAACCGTTTGTTTACATACTGCTGAATAAAGGTAAGGATACCATCAGTACAACGGATGACGAAAAAGATAGAAATACAGTTCTGGATGCGATTGAAGATGCTACCGGTTACCGGGTGTATCCTGTTGGCCGCCTCGACAGAAACACCATGGGCCTGCTGCTGCTTACCAACGACGGAGACCTGGCACATCGGCTGATGCATCCAAGTTACAAGGTCAAGAAAACGTATGAGGTAGAGACAGACCGGATTTTAACGGACGATGAGCTGACGGAAATGAAGAATGGAATTGAGCTGGAAGATGGCCCCATTCAGCCCACAAAAATACAGCGCAGCGGGTACAAGCCGAACATCATTATAATCACTGTATATGAAGGGCGGAATCACCTGATTCGCCGGATGATTGCCTATTTCGGTGCTGACGTCAAGAAACTTAAAAGAGTTCGATATGCAGGCCTGAACGACAAAGACATGCGGGTTGGCCGCTGGCGCTACCTGAAGCAAAAGGAGATCAACGACCTTAGAAAGTTAGTTAAACTCGACACGCTCGACTTTAATAAAGAGGGAGCATGAAATCAAACAGCGTGAATAAGGAGAGCGGAAATGTGTTGTCGAGTCAAGGACACCCCATTTATTACGATCTGTATTCACCATCCGTAGCGCCGTCAACGGTTGTTCCGGTTGTGCTGTTTGTTCATGGATTTAAAGGATTCAAGGATTGGGGGGCATTCCCTGATGCCTGTGAGGAGCTCGCCCGAACCGGTTTTGCCGTTATAACTTTCAATTTCTCATTGAACGGTATCGGTAAAAACATGCTCGAGTTTGATGAGCTGGATCTGTTTGAACGGGAGACACTCAGTCAGGATTTGGAGGATGTGGGTACGATTATTGATGCGATTAAGCAAAAGAGCATAAACTCAGACCGCGTATTACTCAATTCTGATCTTATCGGAATTATTGGGCATTCCCGCGGCGGACATACAGCCGTAGCTGCTGCGGCCGAATACAGTGAAATTATGTGCTTGGTTAGCTGGAGCGCAGTGGCTGATTATAACGCCCGCTGGAGCTCAGAGATGAAAAAGGACTGGGAAGAGAAAGGATTTTCCGAAATAGTTAATTCCAGGACCAACCAGATTATGCGCGTTGGTAAAGTTGTGTATGATGACGCTATAAACAATGCTGACAGACTGATGGCCATCAAGCGTGTACGCGAACTGCATATACCCTGTATGTTTATAGCGGGTAAAGAAGATGAGGCTGTTCCATACAGTGATTCAGAAAAACTTTTCAGGGCCTGTCCATCGGATGAAAAAGAGGTGCGAATCATCAACAATGCCGGCCATACGTTTAATGTATCTCACCCGTTTGAAGAGGAGAAATTTCCTCAGGCATTTGAAGAGGTCCTGAACCTCACCGAGGGTTGGTTAATTGAGTTTTTAAAATAGATGATATGATTCACCGTGCATCTGTAGTGCTCCTTGCTATGTTTTGCTTTCTCTTGGTAGGTGGGATAAATCAGGCAGAAGCACAGGTTCCGGTTCTAATACAGGATAAAACTTTTGAAGCGGATGCAAAGGAGGCTATCGACTCGCTCTACAACCGTAATCCTGATTCATCGAGGGAGATTCTATCTGACTGGATGAATGAATATCCTGACCACCCTCTTTGGATTCTATGGGATGGCATGGAACTTTGGTGGAGTATTCTGACAGATCTTCACAATACAGAGTATGATGAACACTTCTTTAATGTGATGAAGAGAGCAGACTATGAAGCAGGACAGCTCCTGAAACAGCATTCTGATCATCCGGACGCCCTGATCATTCGGGCTATTGCCAATGGGTATACAGCACGTCACCACTCTAACCGGGAGGAGTGGCTTACAGCTGCCAACATCGGGCGACGTGCCTATCAGGCCTACTCGCGATTGATGGAAGTAGAGCCCGGCTTGCCTGATAACGATTTTGCAGAAGGAATGAAGAGTTACTATGCAGCATATATTCCTGAAAACTACCCGGCGGTCAGGGCCGTTTCCTGGATGCTGCCGGATGGGGATAAAGAGAGGGGGCTTGACAAGCTTAAATCGGCATCAGAAAATGCTCTGTTTTCCCGGCCTGAATCGGTTTATTTTTTAGGGAATATTCTGTTGAATTATGAGAATGACTATGATGAGGCTCTGCAATATTTTCAACAGCTCATCGACCGATATCCAAATAACAGCTACTTTCAACGACTGTATATCAGAACCTTGTCGCAGCTCAACAGGCATCAGGATGTGATTGCCTTCTCAACAAACCTGGAAGAGAGTGAAAACCTGGATGCGGTTTCTGCATTATCGGAGGAGGTCTACTATCAAAAAGGAGTGTCCCTCTACAGGTCGGGTGAGTATGAAGCTGCTTTTAGCGCATTCCGAAATTCAAATCAAATTGGTAAAGAATTACCAAACACTTCCAAAAGGCCGATTTATGCTCTTTCTGCATATTATGCAGGCCGGGTAAGTGAAAGGTTGAATGATCACGATATGGCATCCGAATATTATCATTTAGTGGTAGACAGTGACACCAACCGGAATACCCGGAATATGGCCAGAGACAGACTCAAAGCAGTTCAGCGCTAGTGGCACGAATGTATTCATCAAGTGTAATCCTCATCTCGTTTTTGTAAATTCTGAAAAAAAGACTACAGATGGACATTTTTCAGGTTGACGCTTTTACCAAGAACATATTTTCGGGAAATCCTGCAGCAGTAGTGCCGATGGAATCCTGGCCGGCCATTGAAACGATGCAGTTGATCGCATCAGAAAATAACCTATCGGAAACGGCTTTCTTTGTTTCAGAAAAAGATGGGAGTTTTAAAATCCGCTGGTTTACACCCACCACAGAAGTGGATTTGTGCGGACATGCCACTCTGGCTACTGCACATGTACTCTTTTCACATTTGGGTTACTCAGAGAAATCGATACGTTTTAGGTCAAATAGTGGAGAACTGATCGTTGAAAAGCAAGACGAACTCTATTGGATGAATTTCCCGTCCCAGCCACCTGAACCAATTCCTGTTCCAAAACTCATCCCGGATGCAATAGGTACCATTCCAATTTATACGGGGATGAATGTTGATCTGCTGATTCTGGTAAACGACGAAGAAACCGTAGCTAGGATGAAACCGGATTTACGGATTCTGGAGAAGATGGAAGCGAGGGGAGTGATTGTAACTGCGCGGGGTGAAAAGGAGGATTTTGTGAGCCGGTTTTTTGCGCCGAATGTAGGTGTGCCGGAAGATCCTGTTACCGGTTCTGCACATACGGTTTTGACGCCTTTCTGGGCAAAAAAACTCGGTAAAGATCAATTAACCGGCCGGCAGCTGTCAAAAAGAGGAGGTGTGGTATACTGTAAAAATATGGGCAGCCGGGTTGAAATTGGCGGATCCGCCATAACATACATGAAAGGTACTCTTCAGATTTGATATTTATTCTTCTCATACTGCTCGGTCTTATTGCAGGGGTTATTGCCGGATTTTTTGGAGTCGGCGGCGGACTGCTCTTTACACCCATCCTGTTTTTTCTTTTCAGCTCGTTAGGAGTGGAGTCCGTAGTCTCCTGGACAATTGCATCCTCACTATTCTGCACATTTACGGCATCTGTGAGCAGTTCCATTCAGCAGAATAATCATAAAAATTCATTTTTACGTGAAGGGATTACTATTGGTTTAATGGGATCGGTCGGCGTTTATATAGGCAAATCAATCGTTACGAGCGATTATTATACCGAAGATGTATTCGTTTCATTTTTTGTGATTCTATTGCTATTTGTTGCAGTGCTGTTTTATCGGCGTAGTAAATCGACTGTAACGCTTCAGGTTAAAGCGGAGAATCCTGGTCTTCTTAAACAATTTTTTGCGGGGGGATTTGGAGGTATGGTCTCTTCCCTGGCCGGTGTGGGTGGCGGTGTGGTTCTTGTTCCAATACTCAACCTTGTCTACCGGTTATCCATTGCTAAAGCAGTCAGCATCTCCTCAATGGCCATTGTATTGATTTCGCTTTCCGGTTGGCTGCAATTTGCTTTGGTTCCGGACGTGCCAGCCGGCATTACAAAATTCACCCTCGGTTATGTAGATTTTGGGACTAGTTTACCGCTTGTCATTGGAGCTTTTATTGGTGGATTTTACGGAGTCAAACTGAATAAAAAGGCAACCGCAAGCCGTGTACAACTTGGTTTTTCATTCCTTGTCGTAGCCATTGCCCTTTCAATGATTTGGAAGCTTATCTAGCTTTGTTTTTTTGTTAAAAATTAGAATTACAGAGTATATCCTCTGGTATCTGTATTTAATTTCTATATTAGAATATTCTAATATCAGAAATGGTAAATCAAAGGGGATGAATGAGTGAAAAGAGGTTAGAAGAGTCGGGCCGAATATGGAATCCAATTGCGTTGGATCAGCTGCTAGGAAAGCTGCAAAATGATCCTGTAAAAGTAATTCTTACCATTTTGGGGTGGATTGTACTGATTGGAGCGTCCATCTATTCAGTGTTGGTAATGATTCCGGAAAGCTGGGTTGCCATTCAGGTTGATCAGATTAACGTAGCTACATTTTTCCTAATCTATCCGCCACTGATCATCGGGACGTTGTTACTGTTCTGGCTTGGTTTTGAATGGGGTTTCATTCCTGTATTTCTCTCATCATTCGTAATTGCATTTTCAGCTGAGATGCCCATCCAGTGGTCACTTCTGTTTGCCTTTTCTTTTGTCCTTGGGCTCGGAATTTATGCACTCGCATATTACTGTGTACCGATTTCAACTGACTTGCGAAGCATCAAAAGTGTAGCTTTTTTTACTGTAGTATCTCTTGTTGCCGCAATGGCAAGCTCTTTGGGTTCATTTGTTTGGAGTATGAGCCAGGGATTGAATGCCATCATGACTGTTAAGATCTGGAACGGGTGGTGGACAGGTGCCTTCTTTCAGTCAATTTTAATCGTGGGACCACTTCTAGTCATTTTTACACCCCGGATATTGAGGTTGCGTTCAAACCTGATTCAACCGGAACCCAGAGAACCGGTAACACTTGGCTGGGTTTACGGAGCGATATCGTCAGTTGTCGTTGTTGTAATGATGTTTGTAATAGGCGGCAGAATTTTGGGTAATCGGGGAATATCAGAAGCTGTAGCAAGTTCAGATGTAGTTAGTATTGGAACGGTTTTGCAGGCCACAGAATCTTATCAGTTAATATTCTGGATTTCGATCGGAATTATTCTCACGGTTGGTTTGACCGGTATTTATCTGGTTTCATCATGGAATAATGCGCTCAAGGAGGAGGTGGACAAGCAGACATTCCAGCTCACAAAAAAGGGTGCAGAACTTGAAAAAGCACTGCAGGAACGCGATCTGCTGCTGAACGAACTGCACGGGCGTGTGCAAAATAATCTGGGAATTATTCTGGCACTTTTTGAACTGCAGTTAAAGCGTACCGGTGATGAGACACTGGTTGAAACACTGCGCGATTCTAAATCGAGAATTCGAGCGATTTCTCTGCTTCATGAACTGCTTTCTCAATCAGGTGAGCACAGCTCAATGAATTTGAAATCGTACGTCATCAAGCTTTCTAACAGGCTGGAACAGGATTATCGCCACCATAATACTAATTCGGATATCTCACTCTATGCGGGTGATCTGTTGATGGGTCTTGAGAGAGCCGTGCCTGTCTGCATGATTATCAATGAAATATTGAGCCGGGTTTATGAAAACCTGCATACAGATGATGTTTCCGGAGTGGTAAGTATTGATCTATATGCTGATGATGAACAGTTCTATATTGTAGTCCGAGAAAACGGACAGCTTCCACATCATCTCTTTAAGTGGGAAAACAAGTCGGAGTTGAGTATACGATTGGTCCGATCCCTAACCAAGCAGATTAAGGGTGAGATAATTCTGGATGACAAGAAAAACTCCATTGCCATACTTTTTCCAATTCATCCATCCGAACAGGCTGTGGCTCGTAAGGTGAAGGAAAAAGCAAAAGTTTAACCATTGACGCCCAATTATCAGTATCCGGCTACATACCCATCACCGCGGGTATCTGAGGCTCCCTGCATTCCATTTTCAGAATCAAAAAGAATGAAATGCGTGAGAGCAATATTTCCTATTCTATTTACATCATGACCAAAACGGGTTAACTCCTTAATGGTGTCCTCTGAAAAATAGAGTCCTTCCACATAAAGCTGATCCGGCAACCACTGGTGATGAATTCTCGGAGCAGCCATCGCCTGATTTGCATTCATTCCAAACAGGGCCGTGTTCAAAAAATTTTGCAATGTAGCCGTGATAATTCTGGGTCCTCCAGCACCGCCTCCGGCAAAAACCGGTTTACCATCTTTCAGTGCAATGGTAGGGCTCATGCTGCTGAGCATCCTCTTGCCCGGTTCAATAGAATTCGCTTCAGCTCCAATTAGTCCGAACATGTTTGGTTCTCCAGGCTTTGCAGAAAAATCATCCATTTCGTTATTCATTAAAAAGCCTGCACCCGACACCGTTACAAAACTTCCGAATGATCCGTTGAGTGTCGTATTTACGGCAACCACATTTCCATGCCTGTCAGCTACATTGAAATGTGTTGTTTCATCACTCTCTATGGATACTGCAAATTCACCGTGAGAAATTTCATTGCTGGAAGTGGCACGTTCAGGTGAAAAATCTGCAATCCGGTGGCTTAAGTAGGAATCACTCAATAAGCTGTCCATCGGAATATCAGCGAAATCGGGGTCGCCCAGCCAATAATTTCTGTCGGCAAATGATCTCCGAATCGTTTCCGCCAATCGGTGAATATACTCTGCCGAGTTGAATTCATACTGCTCAATTTCAAGTTCTTCCAGCATGGCCAGAACCTGCTTCATTACCACACCTCCGCTGCTTGGTGGGGGCATCATATAGAGTTCATAGTCATTGAAATTTGTTTGAATGGGATCACGCCAGACACTCTTGTAATCACGAAGGTCTCGAAGTGACATGGAGCCGCCCGATTTCTGCATCTCATCCACGATCATTCTGGCCGTGGGGCCTGAGTAGAACCCGCGTCTGCCCATTGTGGCGATCCTTTGGAGCGTTTCGGCCAGGTCATTCTGAACAAAAAGATCGCCCGCTTTCCACTCACTCTCATCCGATTTTATAAATATTTTGCGGGATCCCTCAAACTGCCGAAGGCGCTCCGCTGCGTTGTTGAGTGACCGTGCCTGCGAGTGGGAGAGTTCATATCCCTCTTCTGCCAGGTGTATTGCGGGCTCCATTACGAGTTCCAATGCCATGGTTCCGTATCGCTCCAGTGCCGTAATCATGCCGTCCACTGTGCCTGGTACTCCCGATGCCAATCCTCCGACTTTACTCTTTTCACTGATGTACTCACCGTTCTCATCCAGATACATATCCCGGGAAGCTCTCGATGGTGCTTTCTCCCTGAAATCGAGTGTGTTGATTTTGCCATTATCGGTATGAAGAACCATAAATCCACCGCCACCAATGTTGCCGGCTCGAGGCAGTGTAACGGCAAGGGCAAATTGAACGGCAACTGCGGCATCAATGGCATTACCTCCTTTTTGAAGAATTTCCAGACCTGCTTCCGAAGCATGCTTTTCAGCAGAGGTAACCACACCGTTTTCATAAACTACAGGTGTGGAAACCTGTCCGTTAGCTTCAAAATGTGGAAAAAAAAGAAAGAGTATGAGGTATGAGAGAGCAGTAAATATATATTTGAACATTGTGAGCAGTTTTATACAGATTTTAACGATGAATTATGCACGGGGGTGAAACTCTTTATGAACCTGATGAAGAAGGGAACGGTCAACATGGGTGTATATTTCAGTGGTAACGATTGAAGTGTGCCCCAGCATCTCCTGAACGGCCCGCAGGTCCGCTCCACCTTCAAGCAGGTGTGTGGCAAAAGAGTGCCGGAAAATATGCGGATAGACATTTTTCTCAATGCCGGCCTTTTCAGCATATTTATTAACAATATTCCAGATACTCATTCGGGTTAGCGGGCCGCCGCGCTGATTGAGAAAGATTTTGTTTTCCGATTTCCCGGGTTTTTTTGGATTGATGAACTCCTTGCGTGCTGTTTCGATGTAGTGTTCCAAAGCCTGCTGCGCGATCTCACCGACCGGTACGAGGCGCTCCTTATTTCCTTTTCCGACAACACGAATAAACCCGATTTCAAAAAAAAGACGATCCATTTCCAGGTCGGTTAATTCACTGACGCGCATTCCGCTGGCATAAAGTGTTTCAAGGATTGCAGCATCCCGTATTCCGGCCATGGTTGTCCTGTCGGCTTCATCAATAATAGCTTCCACTTCCTGAGGATTCAGCACCTCCGGAAGTTTTTTGGCTTTTTTTGGGAGTTCAATCAATTCGGCCGGGTTGGCATCAGCAAGTTTTTCAACAATAGCAAATTCGTGAAAGCTTCGGATGCTTGAAATATTACGGGCAATGGAACTAATAGCGAGTTCCATTTCTGTGAGCTCTTCGAGATACTGTTCAATATGCTGAAGGGTGATACCGTCCAGACCGGAAATCTTCAGCGTATGAGTAACAAAGTGAAGATAGCGTCTGAGATCGTTTTCGTAGGAGAGGGCTGAATTTTCTGAGAGCCCTTTCTCCAGTTTTATAAACTGTAGGTACTGTTTAAGTTCGAGCTCGAACCCGGACATGCCTACTCCTCAGTTTTAGTGTTTTCCTGCTCTACACTCTCTTTATCTTTGTCATCATTCTCTTCAGCAGGCTTGGCGGAATCTTTCCCTTTCTGTCTGGACTGTTTGCTCTTCTCCTTGTCTTCAGGATACTCCACCCGGCTGTGGTAAACACCAACAAGGATATTCAGAAATGATTTTTTGATGATCTGAATCTGTTTGAACGTCAGCGGGCAGTTACTTAGCTGTCCGTCATTGATATGATCGTCCACCAGCCGGTTGATCAGGTTTTCAAGTTTGCTGTAGTTAGGGTCTTTCATGGAACGTGAGGCTGCTTCCACTCCATCAGCGAGCATCAAAATTCCCTGTTCGCGGGTAAACGGTGTTGGCCCGTCATATCTGAAATCCTCTTCAGGAATCGCCTCTTTTTCGTTTTGGGCTTTTCCGTAAAAATATTTGATGAGCGACGTTCCGTGATGCGTTTTAATGAAGTCGATGAGGAGGTTGGGCAGACCGTACTCCCTGGCAATTTTCACACCTTCACTGACGTGGTTTTTGATAACCAGGGCACTCATTTTCGGCTTCAGTTTATCGTGGTCGTTTGTTTTGCTCTGGTTTTCAATAAAGTAAGCCGGTTTGTCCATTTTGCCGATATCATGATACATGGCACCCACTCGGCACAGAAGGGCATTTGCACCGATATCAGAAGCAGCAGATTCTGCGAGGTTGGCTACCTGCAAACTGTGATGGAATGTGCCCGGTGCTTCATTCATAAGCTTCTTCATCAGAGGGAGATTAGTGTCCCCAAGTTCAAGAAGAGTGAAATCGGTTGTAATTTTGAACAGTTTCTCAATCAGGAGTATAAGAGGGTAGGTAAAGAGGATGAATACTGAATTGATGACTACGAAGACGAGATTTGAGGTGAAGGTCTCCCATCCGACAAACCTAGCGAGCCCGAATCCTGCCAATACAACAATATAGCTAAGCATTACTACACCGGGAGTGGTGAAGAAAAATTGTGACCGGTTCTTAATATCGCGAACCGAGAAAACCCCAAGACTGCAGGCAACGATCGTTGCAATCACAAATTCAAAATTGTTATCATTGATCACCCCTGTTATCATAGCTACAGAGATAGTAGCCATGAGACCTACCCGCGAATCAAATATAATAGTGAGTATGATAGGAGCCACCGCAATGGGCACAATGTATCCGTTCACCCCGTCGATCTGGTAAACAGCGGCACTGGCAAGAATCATAATTCCCATCACAATGAAAACGAGAAGGAACATTGGCGGCTTATTGTAGATATTGAGCCGATATAGATAAAGATAAAACAGAAAAACCAGGGCTGCGGCAATAATAATAATGGATTCGCCGGAGTAACGGAGGAAGCGTTCATAGTCGGTTGCGGATGCGGCGCGGGCTTCCGCCAGACTCTCCAGTTTATTTGCTCGCTCTTCTGTAACAATATCCCCCTTCCGGATGATAATTTCTCCCTGATCGACGGTGCCTTTAGTAGTCGATATATTTTCGAGCCGCTCGCTTAGAATAGCTTCTGTATCTTCCTCATTATGTAGCAGATTGGGCTCAATCACTTCAGCAAAGAGTTCGAGGGCTATCTCTGCTGAGGGATTATTCAAAGCTCTGTTAAACTGAACCGAGGCAAATTCTTCAGCCTCTTTCCGGTCGAAAACCCGCAGAAGGGTGACGGTTCGTTCGGTTCGTTCAACCAGGTTTCGGATGATAATTTCATCCTGTAAAATGTCATCCTTGGAGCGGTCAATTAGTCCACGATCATAGATTTCATTTATGACATCTGTAACATTAGATCGAACAGATTCAAGGACAATTTCACGTTCTGAATTTGTATCCTGAATATCTTCGTAATCTTCCAGAATTGTTTCCCAGGAAGATTCTGAAATCTCGAGATTTAAGTAACTTCTTTCCTGCAGGTAGCGGATACTGTCGTTCTGGGCAGAGCTTTCATCGTTCTGTTTGGCTCGCTGCCACTGCAAATAGGAATCGAGAACGGGCTGAATATTTCTGTAGATTGAGTCGACGCGTGCTTCTACAGAGATGGATACATTCTGTCCGGCATGGAAAACAGGCGGTGTTGATTCACGTATCTCTTCCCGTTCCTCCTCTAATTCGGATGCGCTCTTTTTAATAGAAAAAGTGTAGGGAGCGGTTAGATCATCAGCTCTCCACGGTTCATTGACTGAATAACTTGCCACCGGTTGAAAGGTTGTTTGGGGCAGGGTAATCAGCACGGAGATGATAAAAACGGAGAAAATCAGAATTCGAAGATACTTAACCTTTTTCAGTTCCGCCTCCTTCTGCTTCTGTTTCTTCTTTTTTCCAATATTGGGAGAGCCTTCGCGACTCTTCTGACTCAAACCTAACTTTTCAAGAATGCTCATAATGATCATTTAGTCAAAAGGTGGCCTCAACAATTTTTCGAGTACCTAAAACAAAGTATAGGGAAGGTGAGGTTATATCAAAAATAGATTTTACTATATAAAAAGTGTCTTTTGTGAAAAGATGAGGCTGATTACTCATCAATCATTTCAATAAATGCGGCTTCATCCAGAATGGGAACGCCCAGTTTCTCCGCTTTGGAGAACTTGCTGCCGGCTGACTCGCCTGCAAGCAGATAATCGGTGTTTTTACTGACAGATGAAGAGGTTGAACCGCCATGTTTTTCAATCAAGTCAGTAGCTTCTTTTCGTGTTAACGAGGGAAGTGTTCCGGTAAGTACAAACTTTTTCCCTTCCAGTTTACTGGATACCGTTTCCGATTCACCCATTTCAAAGTTGAGCCCGGCACTCCGCAACCCATTGATCAGATCTATATTTTTTTCATGACTGAAAAAAAGAGCCACCGATTCTGCGATTTTTGGACCGATTGAGTCGATGGCGATCATCGTATCTTCATCTGCTTTCATCAGTGCATCCATGGTTCTGAAATGGGAAGCGAGGTCTTTTGCAACGGTCTTGCCCACAAACCGAATGCCCAAAGCGTAAATCAGGCGCTCAAGAGGCTGATTCTTGCTTGCCTCAATTGCATTGATCAGATTTTCAGCACTTTTCTCTGCCATTCGCTCCAGGGGTATAAGATCCTCCTTTTTCAGCTTGTAGAGATCGGAATATGTTTGGATAAGATTTTCCCGGATCAGCTGTTCTACAATCGCTTCACCCAGTCCGTCTATATCCATGGCATCGCGTGATGCAAAATGTTTGATGCGTTCCCTGACCTGCGGCGGACACTGCGGGTTAATACACCGCCATGCCACTTCATCGTCCAGTTTTACCAGTTTTTCGTTACAAGCCGGACAGCATTCAGGCATGTAAAATGCCGGCGCGCGGTCATCACGATCCGGATTAACTACACTTAATACTTGGGGAATTATTTCACCTGCCTTTTCAATGACTACCGTGTCGCCCGGGCGGATGTCTTTCCTTAAAATTTCATCTTCGTTGTGAAGCGAGGCTCGCTTCACGGTTGTTCCTGCCAGCTGAACCGGTTTCAGTTCGGCAACAGGTGTAATCTTTCCGAGCCTGCCCACCTGAAGCGTGATCGATTCAAGTAGTGTGGACGCCTGTTCGGCTTTAAATTTATAGGCAATGGCCCATCGAGGGGATTTGGACGTTGTGCCGAGTTCTTCGCGATATCGGTCTTCGTTCACCTTTACCACAACACCGTCAATTTCGTAGGGAAGTTCATGACGAATTTCATCCCACTCATCGATGATATCAAAAATATCGTCGATGGATTTGCAAACTTTAAAGTACTCGCTAACCGGAAATCCAAGTTTTTTCAGGAGTTTCATTTTAGATTCTTGTGTCGGGTATTGGGTCTGATCTTCAAGCAGTAGGTCAAAAGCGAAGAATTTGATCGGACGGCGGGCAACTTCCCGAGGATCCTGTATTTTAAGCGAGCCGGCGGTAGAATTCCTGGGATTGGCAAAAGGCTGAAGCCCGTTTTCATCGCGGTACTCATTCAGCCGAACAAAAGCCTCTTTTTCCATATATGCTTCTCCCCGAATTTCCAGCACTTCTGGCCCGCCGGAAACGCTTAAAGGGATATCACTGATGGTTTTCAGATTCCGGGTTATTTCGTCACCGGTTTGACCATCGCCTCGTGTTGCTCCAAGTGTCAGTTTTCCATTCTCATACCGAATCCGTATGGATGCTCCGTCAAATTTCATTTCAACGGCGTACGTAAATTCTATCTCCCCGAGAATGGTTCGCACTCTTCGGTCAAAGTCCCGCAGCTCTTCCTCGTTGTAGGTGTTGTCGAGACTGAGCATGGGCTGAGGGTGGCGAACATTTGGGAAATCGCTGCTGGGCTCACCGCCAACACGCAGGGTAGGGGAGTCGTCGGTTTTAAGATCAAATTCAGCTTCTATACGCTGAAGCTCCTCGAGCGCTTCATCAAATTCACGGTCGCTGATAAAGGGCTGAGCTTCCTGATAGTATGCCCGATTAGCGTCTTCAATGAGCTGACGCAACTCTTCAGCCCTGGCTTTAGCCTCGTTTTTGTTCATTCCTGATGGTAATGCTTTTTATTTAAAATGACGGTCTGTTTGAAACAGAGTCAGGTTCTTCCACGTTCGTCGGGAGCTCAAGAGGAATCGGTGATGCCCATTTCGAATCGTCTTCAAAAATGTCGCGTGTCAATTCAACGGAATTCTCCTCCGCATTAAAATATTGATCCCGGAAATTGTCAATTCGGTGCCCGTTCATAAATACGAGCATACGGCTATACTGCCCTCGAAAACGGAGTGTATCCCGGAATTCAAAGTTGAGTGCAACACCCTGATCAATCCAATATGGATCGATTCGGGGTTTGAGATCGCTCCAAACCCGAACGGGGTCAAGACGGTCAACAGCTGCATACAAGGTTACGAAAAGAGTATCACTCAGTTCAGCCGGTGCAGATGGGTCCGTTTCCAAATTATTCTCAGAATCAGGTGAATCGGACAGGTCCAGCGGAATACCCGATTCATCGTCATTCAATGTCTCTTCGGGTACCGGTGTATCATCCGGCACGGTGCTCTGTCCGGAATCGGATTCATTCCTCGTAAAAACGAAGTAGGCAATAGCAATAATGAAAATGACAATCACACCGATGCCAATGAGCTGTACAGGAGCACCATTTTTCTTTTTGGAAAACTTTTTACCCATATCTGCCCAGTCAACATTTCTGACAGTAGGTTTTTGCTGAACAGGTTTGGAGGCAGCTTTGGGTTCCGGTTTCGAAATCGGCGGGACTTTTTCTGATGAAGAATCCTTGATTTTCCCCGTGTCCTGAGTTGTTTCTGATGCAGATTTATCAGGTTCTTCTGTTATACTCTTCTCTTCAGCAGCAATCTGCTCCTCTTTATCCTCTGTTTCCTTTTTTGATGGTGGAGGAGCAAGCTCAGGATATCCCTGCAATAGTTGATGATCATATCCTCCCACCTCTTGCCGGTCTAGCGCTTCAACCACTAATTCATCATCCAGTTTCAGTTTTCGGCCATAGGTGCGGACAAAACTTCGAATGTATGTTTGAATCTCATCAGAGTCTTCAAAAATCGAGTTGTCCTCTATGGATTTCAGTGTTTGAAGAGGGATTTTGGTCGCATTCTGGATATCATCAATAGATAACCCAAGGTGCTTTCTGATAGTCGCTAAATCTTTCCCGATTGAAGGCATAGAGTGTGATTTGTGATTTTTTACAGTGTTCAAATCTAATTAATTATCGTGCTTTCCAAAAGACTTCGGTTAAAAAGAACCAATTTTGTAAGGATTGTCAGATTCATGGTTCATACACTCAGAGTACACTTGTTAAGTTGCCTGACCATGAAAATTCTCCGGCCCTATATCGATATCTTTTTTCCGGCAGTGTGTGCCTGCTGTGGATCAGCTTTGAGAAGCAGTAATCATCATCTTTGCTTGTGGTGCAAGAAAAAAAGGTTTGAACGGGCGGAGAGTGAAGGGTTCCAAATACTGCCCGACTCTGTACAGTTCCAGTTTGCGATGTGGTCTTTTGATAAAGGAGGGTACCTCCAGGATCTGCTCCACGATTTGAAATATAACTGCCTTCGCAGTGTTGGTGAGGAGCTTGGCAGGACACTGGCTGGTTCATTTTTGAGAGTTTCAAAGAGTGAAATGGGTAACCTTTTTGAACAGTCACCACCTGTGATTGTTCCTGTTCCGCTTCACAAGAGCAAATTGAGGAAACGGGGATATAATCAGGCTGAAGCACTGGCCCGGGGGTTTTCAGAGATTTCGGGCTGGACGGTTGCAGCAACAAATGCGGTTGTGAGAGTTAAAAAAACCACAACTCAAACCGGTTTAACTGCTGAAAAAAGAGCCGAAAACCTGAAAAATGCTTTCAGGCTGAACAAACCGAAAGCCGTGGCCGGAAAAATACCCATAATTATCGATGATGTATTTACAACGGGAGCCACAACATTTGAGCTGGCTAAAGTTTTGAAAGAGTGCACAGAGCCTGCCGTGATAGCAACGGTTGCCAAAGCTTAATCAGACATGTTTATTGGCCCTTTTAATTCTTTTTCTCCATAATAGAGGCTATCTTTACCCATTATGTTTTCAAAGAAGTCTCACTCTATAAACGTACTTGAAACCCCAATTTCAACAGTCACTTCCGGCGGGCACTGGTTCCATGCCACGCGCGATTCAGTAGAGTCGTATGTGCCCGGTTTATTGAAAAAGTATTCCTTCGAAAGTCTGATCTCCAAAGCCGTTGTATGGATTGACAGTGCTGACTCACTGGCAATGCTGCTCTATTTTATCCTGGCGTTTACAACCGGTACGTGGGTGGCTGCTGTTGCTGCGCTCTTGTTTCACTTCTGGTGGTATCATAAAAAGAGTGCATTCGTAAATATTGTATTTGAATCTACTGTCAGGGTTTTAAACTCGGAAATATTGCAGGTGCTGGTTGCGGCTGTTGCTCTAAGCTATATGGGGATCAGCGGAATGTACCTGGGAGTAACCATCGGGATCATCTACTTTTTTCTATTTAAGATAAGTCTGCTCAGGCGGCTTTGGGATAAACTTGATACCAAAAGAGACAGCGGAAAACTTCCGCTAAATGATCGTGTGCTGAAAATGGTTTTGGTTCGTTACTCTGTTTATGAAGATATGCCGCCCGTAGATGTGAAAAAAATGGACGAACGGATTCGCGAAGCAGTTATTGAATTCAATACCAAGAAAAAGAAATGAGTGTAAAAAAGCTTTTCATAGCTCGACACGGAGAAACCGATTATAACAAAAAGGGATTGCTGCAGGGCAGGGGTATTGATGCTCCGCTGAACGATACAGGCTGGGAGCAGGCCCGAAAACTATCTGCCTATCTGCAACAGTATCGTACGGATTATTTGATCAGCAGCTCTTTAAAGCGTTCCTGGCAGACTGCTCAGCCTTATGGAGAGAGCAGTAAACTAGAGGTTCAGAAAGAAGGCGGACTGGACGAAATGGACTTCGGGATGTATGAAGGCGTTCCATACACAGAGGCTGTTGGCGACCTCATGGCACTGAAAGAGATTTGGGAAGGCGGAAATGTAGCTGAGCCTGTACCCGGCGGTGAATCACCGCTGGAAGTGTTTGAACGCGCAAACAGTGCCGTTCACGAGCTTATGGATCGGAGCCGGGAAGAGACCCTTGTGCTTGTGTTGCATGGACGTTTAATTCGAATCTTGCTCTCGAAATGGCTGGGTTACGGTCTTGAAAACATGCAGATGATTCAGCATCAGAACGGGGCCATAAATCATCTTGTTTATAACGGTGAATTTGAACCCGTTTATCTAAATAAAATTGATCACCTTGCTGTATAGACAGCATTAATCACTATCAACTGCTATGAGTGAAAAAGTAAGAAGTATGTTTGCCGACATCGCCGATGATTACGACCGGATCAATGGTATTCTATCGTTTGGCATACACAACATTTGGCGTAAGCGAACCGTGCTGGAAAGCGGCGCAAAACCGGGCCACAGAGTACTGGATTGTGCGACCGGTACGGGAGATTTAGCCCTGGAATTCAAGAAAGCTGTCGGTCACGAAGGGTATGTGATGGGAACGGATTTTTGCAAGGAGATGATTGAGCATGCCCCCGAAAAGGCGAGAGATGAAAGCCTGGTAGTGGATTTTGAGGTGGCGGATGCAATGGATTTACCCTACGATGACGACTTTTTTGACGTGACCAGCATCGCTTTTGGCATCCGGAATGTAGACGACCCCGTTGTTGCTCTGAAAGAGATGGCGCGCGTGGTTAGACCGGGTGGGCGCGTTGTGGTTCTTGAATTTGGTCAGCCTGAAGGACTGATTCAGTATCCGTACAAATTTTACAGTAAACACGTGATGCCAACTGTTGGCGGCTGGATCAGTGGAAACCGGGATGCATATACCTATCTGCCCGAAACGAGTGCAAAATTTCCTGCCGGTGATAAATTTCTGGGACTGATGGATGAAACCGGATCATTTGCGAGTCGTAAGGCTATAAAACTCACAGGCGGAATTGCTTACGTCTATGTGGGTACGGTGGCATAGATTTAGTATATTCACACTCTGCACAAAAAAAAAGGATCAAACGGTATCAAATTTATGATCACCAATAGGGTGCAGGAAATTGTGTGAAATCGTTCAATCCGCAGTAATTCATTGAAGTCATAGTCAATACATTTAGATTACTTAGTCATGAAAATTGAAGAGATTAAAAATTACATCCCGCATCGCTATCCATTTCTTTTGGTAGACAGAGTGCTTGAACTTGAAGAGGATCGAATTGTTACGTTGAAAAACGTTACGGTGAATGAAGATTTTTTTAACGGTCATTTCCCCGGTGCACCGATCATGCCGGGAGTGCTTCAGGTGGAAGCGATGGCCCAGTCAGGCGCATTGATGATCATGAAAAACCAGGTGGATGATCCCGACAACACACTGATGGTTTTTACCGGTATAAAAAATGCCAAATTCAGAAAAAGCGTGGTGCCGGGCGATCAGCTGATCATAGAAGTGAAGCTAGATAGCCAGAGAAGAAATTTTATCAACATGATAGGTAAGGCAACCGTTGATGACAAAGTGGTTTGTGAACTGGAAGCATCCGCTGCAATTGTATCAAAGGATAACGCATGAGTACCGAACTTCCATCCCAAAAACGCGATAAAGTAACAACACAAACCGTGGTGGATATGAAGCGCCACGGTGAGAAAATCAGCATGCTGACGGCCTACGATTTTACCATGGCCGGGATTATAGACGGTGCCGGTGTGGACGTTATTTTGGTAGGCGATTCTGCTAGTAACGTAATGGCCGGTCATGAGACGACCGTGCCGATGACGATGGATCAAATGATTTATCATACACAGTGTGTGGTTCGCGGTGTAGACCGCGCGCTGGTAATTGCCGATCTGCCGTTTATGAGCTACCAGGTGACCACCAAAGAGGCGTTGAAGAGTGCCGGCCGAATGATGAAAGAAGCCGGTGCACATGCCGTGAAACTTGAAGGTGGTGAGCCCATTTCAAATACGGTGAAACGAATTGTAGATGCCGGAATTCCCGTTATGGGGCACCTCGGTCTCACACCGCAGAGTATCTACAAGTTTGGGACGTATAAAGTGCGTGCCAAGGAAGAACAGGAAGCTGAGCAGCTCATGAAGGATGCTAAAATCCTTGAAGAGGCCGGTGTCTTTTCTATTGTGCTGGAAAAAATACCTTCCGGTCTGGCTAAAAAAGTAACCGAATCTGTTTCAGTGCCTACCATTGGAATTGGTGCCGGGCCACACTGCGACGGACAGGTTCTGGTTCTTCACGACATGCTTGGGCTGAATAAAGATTTCTCTCCCCGGTTTCTTCGACGTTACGCCGACCTTCACTCCGAAATGGATAAAGCCGTGAAGGGATATATCGATGATGTGAAAAGCGGCGATTTTCCGAATGAAAATGAACAGTATAAATAGCTGAACCCGGCTGTTCAGCAGATTTGAATCATAGATTTTTATAAGATGTCAAAACCTCGTAAGCCCCTGATATTAGTTTGTAATGATGACGGTATTTTTTCCCGGGGGATCAAAGCACTTGCCGAAGTTGCCGATGAGTTTGGTGATGTTGAAATCATCGCACCCGATCGCCAGCAGAGTGCTGTGGGTCACGCTATTACGGTTTCTACACCGCTTAGGGCACGTCCATTTCGGATTGATGGGCGGTTTGACGGACAGGCCGTTTCCGGTACTCCGGCCGATTCTGTAAAACTGGCGCACAACCAGCTTCTGAATCGAAAACCGGACTTGGTGGTGAGCGGAATCAACCATGGAAGCAATGCCGGGATCAATATTCTCTACTCGGGAACCGTAAGTGCGGCAACGGAAGGGACTATTTTGGGTTATCCTTCCATTGCTGTTTCATGCACCGATTTTGATGAGGAAGCAGATCTGACCGGCTGCCAGAACGCAGCCAGAAAAGTAATTGGATATGTTCTGAATCACGGTCTTCCCAAAGGTGTGACACTGAATCTTAATGCACCGTCCGGGCCGCTGAAAGGTATCAAGTGGGCGCGCCAGGCAAACAGCCGCTATGTAGAGGAATTTGAGGGGAGAGTAGATCCCCATAACCGAAACTACTACTGGATGACCGGAAAATTTCAGCTGCTGGACGAAGATGAAAAAAACGATATTTCAATCCTGGAAAAAGGATATGCCTCTCTTACTCCTATACAGTATGATTTAACGGCTTATTCATTGCTGAATGATCTCCGGGATATCGAGTTATAGCCCATTCTTTTTGAGGTTATTTGCGATGTCCTTCCACATGGAATCGACCACCAACTTTTTCTCTTTGCTAACCTGAATATCGATCTGTTCCAAATGACTGAGCGGGTAACGGCCAATGTGTTCACCCCAAACTGCGCTCTCGGCAGTGACAAACGAGTCGTTGGCTCCCTCTTTCTGGTAAATCAGCTGATTTTGCAGCCGAAGGATGGGATTGAGCGGATGTCTGGTTCCCTTACCGACAGCCGCACTGACTGAATAGTATTTCACATTATCATGGTTCGGCACGGCCGGGTTGAAAGTGTTTTGCACATAATCCCGGGTAAGTTGTTCCACAGCTTCCCGTGCATTGCTTTTTTCATTTGGAAAGACATTCTCACCAAACCAGTTCATCAGTTCGTTTAGTTTCTCCTTCAGCAATTCCGGTGTTGTAAGGACAATTTCGGCCAGGCTGGTTCCGTAATGGGGAGTGGCAATTGTGGTCAGGGATGCGACCGACTGATTCAGATCACTGTTGTGAATGGCATACCGTATGTCTAATCCACCCATACTGTGTGCGACTACATTAAATTTTTCGTACCCATACTTCTGCTTTAGCTTATGGATTCGATCTTGCCATTGGCCGGCTCGTGTTTCAATGGATGCGTAGGGCACAATATTGGGCGCAAAGGCATGGATACCGTAGCTACGCAACCGCAGGCAGGAGTCGTGCATTGGAGAGGGTTTCATCAGCATAGTCATGCTTCCGTAACCGTGACATAGCAAAACCGGATGGTTCAGCTGAATAATTTCAGGCTGGGGAAACTCATCCAGCTTTAGTCTGTTGAGATATTTTTGCGGTTCAATCCACTTCATGAGAATCCTGTCCAGGTAAAATTTCTGGTTGGTCTTGCCGGAGCGCTATATCAGGATCTTCTCTGACAATGAGGGTTCTGAAAACCCGATCGTTGTAAAGCAGGTGTACATTCAAATCTTTGTCCGGAAAATGGACACGGCCGGCAGTTTGTACTTTGTAAGGCCACAGCTCCTTTTGGAGAGAGTAGTGAAGCGTGGTTTTGGAAAAATTTGAAGCAACCCGAACGGTATAAATATTCCGGGTAAATGAAGAGTCGATCTCAACCGTTCTTTTTCTGACCTGATCCGTCGGGATGTTAAATTCCCTGAAAGTTTCAGTAATGAGCGAATCAACTTCCGCAGAGTGTGTGAGTTTTTTTGACTCAACAGGCTCGCTTTTTACCAAAAGGTAGATAGCCGCGAGGCAAGAAAACGCCAGTAGCGTCACAATAAGTTTTTGCTGTCTCTCGGTATGCATTGAATAGAACCTTGTCCTGTTTTCTAATCCGATTTTGATCCAAGTCCGATGGCTTTTACTTTCATCGGGAACCTGCGCAACCAATGTAAGAATTGATTTTGACTGATGGCATACCGATTTAAAAAGATTGAGACCAAAAAGGAGATCGATCTATTTCACGAATTTCCCTTCTCAATCTACAAAAGTTATCCGAACTGGATTCCACCGCTTCGTTTTGAAGTGGAGAACGTGTTTGATCCGGAGAAAAACTCCTTTTTTGACGGGGGCACTTGTGAACGATATCTGATGTATTCGGGTGAAACCGTTGTTGCCCGGTTTGCAGTGATGAATCATCCTGAAAAGGATGCTGCACTGACTCCCCAAATGGGCGGACTGGGTTTTCTTGAGATGATTGACGATCAGTCGGTTGTGGATGAGATTATTGATTTTGCCAAAAAATGGCACCGTAATCATGGATACAATGCATTTCGCGGGCCTGTCAATTTTGGGCAGAATATGAACTATTGGGGATTACTGGTCGAAAATTTCGATGAGCCGCCGATCTACGGAATGTTCTATCATGCTCCATTCTACAAAACGCTGATCGAAAACACAGGTGCCGTAAAGCTGGATGATCACTGGAGCTACAAACGCAGTTTTTCAGACCAGTTGCCTGAACGGTTGGTGCGGATTACGGATCGAATTGAGAGCCGCTCAGATGTTACCACCCGGCCGATTGATATGAAAAACCTCGAAAGGGATGCAGAATTTATTCGATCAATCTACAACCAGGCGTGGCGGCACCAGGACATCTCTGAGCGGGAGGATGAGTTTACCGAACTTACCCGGGAGGCGACACAGAAGATGGTTCAGGATTTAAAGAAGATCATGATTCCGGAAAGTATTCAGATTGCGTTTGTGAACGGTGAACCTGCGTCATTTACAGTTTCTATTCCGGATCTGAATGAGATATCAGCAGAAACGGGGGGGAGAATCAACTGGTGGCACCTGCCGAAACTCTTCAGGTTCAAGAGGAGGGTGAAACATCTGCGAACGATGGTTTTTGGCACCTTGCCAAAATACCGCAAGCTGGGCCTGGAGGCACTGGTGTTTGTGAGAGGTATTCAGATGGTAAGAGAGGCGGCTCCCACGCTTGAATACCTGGAAGGAGGCTGGGTCAGCGAAAAGAACTGGCTTATGCAGCGAAGCCTGGAGGCACTGGGATGCTATCATCACAAAACACATCGTACCTATCGTTGGGATATTGATTAGCAGACCTGTCAGCGTTCGGAGAACCTGACAGCGTCTGTAACTCGATTGGCGGTTCTCGCGGAGTTGGGAAAAAACCTTTGTTCAATTTTGCGTCTTCGAGTCTTTGTGGTGAAGTTATATGAATAAACCACGAAGGCACAAAGTCACAAAGAAACACTAAGGAACTGGATTTAAGAGCATTTCAATTTTTAAATATCTCTGCTTTTAATTCTGGCCTGAAACCCGGGACAGATAGTCTCGCGAAGATACTCGGAGATAGATTTTAAATTTATGAACTATCCAGAATCTCGAAAATCAGTTTACTTCACTTCACTCTCTATAATCTTCTCAAGCCTGGCAGCGATGATCATTGGGAGTTTTGCAGTAAGGTAAACAGGGTTTTTTCGGCCGGATAGAGTGATTTCGATGGTGTTGGCCTCAAGATCGGTGATGATATCCAGCACTTTGTTCAGCCGGTACTCCCGTGAGCCGGAACCGAAAATCATCAGCCTTCTGTCGGTTACAACAAGAGTACCTTCAATCTGAATTTCGTATCCCAGAACTCTGTACTGAATACGGTTCTTCTTGAATCTATCCCGGACGCGCTCCTCAAGCAGTCGCACATCTTCATAAACGGCCAGACATTTTTCACCGCGAACCAGCGGAACGGGAGATTCTATTTCCTTGAGCGGTGCGTCCATTTCTTTTCGAACAGAGGAGGCCAGATCGAGATACTGCAGCTCTTCAAAGATGAATTGGTCCGACAGGTCGAGTTTTTGAATTAAATCCCGTAAATCCTGCTCCTCCTCTTCGGTGAGCAGATGATCCTCCAACACAGTTTCCAGCTGCCTCGACAAGATGGCCTGTTTTGACTCCATGATAAATGAATCACTGACGGGAACCTGTTTCTCGAATTTATTATATGCGAAAATGTAAGCATCATCCCGCTTTTCCATGGCGATTTGCAGAACTACGGAGAACAGGTCGGGCATGAATCGCTCATTGTATTTTCGGGGAGCATTCAGCTCAAACTGTTGCATGATCGACAGGTCAGCCTCTGCAGGATTCTCCTCAAACTGTGTGGCAATGGTCTCAACCATCCGGCGTCCTTTTATTCTCCAACGATAGTCTCTGAAAAACAGGATCAGAATCAGCAGTATGGCGGCAACGGAAATAGCCTGTATGACGGGCTCTTCAATCAAATAGATCAGAACAGCGAGAACTGCTGCAGTCGTCCAGAGATACGGATTTTTGTAGAGTTCAGATTTATCGACCAGTTCCGGCCAGGGATGTGGCTCGATCAAGTCGTAAGGGGATGAGTAGGTTGCACCGGTATCTACGAACAGATCGGTCGGGCCATTTGGGTTGACTTGGGATGTTCTCCCGTTCGGCTTGACGGTGTCGGGGATATCCCGGCGTTTTTTCTGGCCAAGTTTTTTTCGGTAGTAGAGGCCGTGCCGCCCGCCATACAGGTAGGATCCGTGACGGTTGAGGCCGATACGTGCCCCGGTTACACCGCCGGAAACTCCCACTCCGCCTTTTGATAAATTTATTCTTAGAGGTCCCGCTTTGAATGCTTTTCTGATAAAAAATCCCATGGCGCCAAAACTCTGAAAGTTATTATCTGATAGCAAGGATTAATTGATGAAATTCCCGTCAAAAAACTGGTTATCGAAGCTGATCAAATTGATTGAAATAGATATCAATCATTTTGTATGCATGATTTTTCTTACTCGCAGATTAGCGCTAATTATACCGCAGATATTCTGCGTAACTCAGCGAGAAAAAAGTGGTTGGTTTATGATTTTTTAAAAAACTACCGAAGAAAGATACTTCTTGGTCATTAAAATGTCCCGGACAGTATTGTTGTTTCATATTTGTCTAAGAATATATCACCGCGTAAGTTTCAATAAATCAATGGAAAATATTATGAGTGATTATTACGCAGCCATTTTTGGAGCCGGTATTTCCGGTTTATCAATGGCAAACCAACTACATCAAAGAGGAAAAAACGTACTACTGATTGATCCGTTTCGGTCCGATCCTGAGGCTCCGGGTCCGCCGGCCGCGATGGTCAATCCATCAGCCGGGAAGAAAGGAAATCTGGTTTGGGAGAGTGATAAGTGTTTGAACGCATTCCGCTCAAATATTGACAGGCTCTCCGAGCAATCCGGAAGAGATGACCTGTTTAATGCAACAGGAGTACTGCGCCCGGCTATCACGCAGGAGTTGGCAGAGAATTTCAAGCTTTCACTGGAGAAACAGCCGTGGCCCGAAGGATGGGTTGAATGGCTTGAGCCGGATGAAATTGAGGAGATCAATCCGGGAATAGCGGAGAACTATGGCGGATATTTTATCAAGCAGGGGCTTACTGTTTTTGTGGACAACTACCTGAATACATTCCGGAGAGTTCTGACAGATGGCGGTGTAACCTTCAGCGGATTGATAACGACGTATGAATTTCAGAAGTCGTTTTTTTTGCTCACGGATGAAGAAGGAAAGACCGCATCAGCCGAACATGTGATTGTATGTGCCGGACATGATACACCCGGTTTTGATGACTGGGCCGAACTTGGAATACAGCGGGTGAAGGGGCAGGTGGCAATTTTTGAAACCGATCGGGAACTGCCATGGAAACACGGCCTTTCCGCACTGGGGTATATTTTGCGACGAAAACCCAATGAGTTGATCGTCGGATCAACCTACGAGCACCATTTCGATGATGTGGATATTACCGAGGAGGCGTACAACCGGCTATTCAATAAGCTGGAGATAATTCTGCCCGAGATTAGTAGAAAGGTTAAAAAAACAGGACAGCTGGCGGGGGTACGAGCTACAGCGCCCAACCACCTTCCGGTACTGGGAAGGCATCGAAACAACCCGCAGCTCTGCATCTATTCTGCCATGGGTTCAAAGGGACTGATTTACTCCGAGCATATGGCATCCATTTTGGCAGATCATCTTGTATCTGGTTCAGAAATACCGGATGAATTAGGCACCGATAGAATTTACCGGCGCATGCGGAAGAAAGGGAAGATTTAGTAGAAGTGGTTCAAATTGTTCACCGCCAAGGCGCAAAGAACGCTGAGTGGTTTTAGTTGGTGGAGGAGAATATAGAAACTGTCATTACTTCCCCTCTCGAGAGTCGATGAGAAAATTTACTGCTCCAAACTTTCTGACCCACCCCCGGTCCCTCCCTCCGTTGCAAAAGAACTCCGCATGGAGGGGAGTTACTTATCGAATACGGACTTTCACTCCTCCCATCAGCCAGCGGCCGGGCATGGGTGCTCCCAGAATTTCCTGGTATTGGGTATCTGTCAGATTTTGACCCTGCAGATAGGCTGTTAGCGGGAAACCGGAGAATGCATACTGGAGCTTCAGGTTGGTCAGGAAATATCCGTCGGGAACATCGCCTGCAATCAGGTCCGCGGATTCTGAAGAGCGGACCCTATAGGAAGATTCAGACGTTACCCGGAACCGGTTCAGGTCTGCATCCAGCGTGAGTGAAAACTGGTGCTTTGGGTGATTGGCTATATATTTCGAAATTTCATTTTCGTTGCCTGATGTCCGAATCCAGGTGTATCCGGCTTCAGTTCTAAGATTTCTCTGTGATCCAACCTCAAAACGATGTGATGTCAAAAACTCAACTCCCGCGGTATTGCTGGACGCGATATTCAGCGTATAGAAATAGTCTTCATCCGGCTGCAGATTGTCCGCATTGTTGATGTTTGACGAGTTTGTCAGTGCATAGTCGATCAAATCGGATGAAGTACGGTAGAAAAGAGTTGGTGAAATCAGTGTGGGTCTTGTAGGTCGCCAGTCCAGACCGAGGTCGAAAGTCCAGGATCGTTCCGGTCGCAGATCGGGATTCCCGATATTTCGCAGCGGTGCGAGATCCTCAATCTCAGAAGAGATAAACCGTTCGGTAAAATCCCCGATACGAATGGCTCGACCCATGGAACTTCGCAGTGTAAAGTCGCCGCTGTTGTAGGCCATGCTGAGTTGTGGTAGCAGTTCCGGATCGTTTTGTGTGTCGAACTGCAGTCGTGTGCTTGCGGTCATGCTGAATCCGTTTTCCCAAGTGGCAGAACCGATCATGTAGATGCCGCCCATCCGGTCATCATGATTACCGCGATCGGTGCTTTCAATCTGTTTGTCGAGCATCTGCGCTCCAATCATCACACGGCTGTTGGATATTGAGGATCTGCCGGCATTTCCGAGATCGATCTGGTGAGATACATTCAGAAATAGCTGGTCGGTATTGTGCTTATTTACCGGAGATCCGATTCGGGAGTTGAAATCAAAAGTATCATTCACATTTCGGTAGGATGCATTCATCTCGGTGCGGTGTTGGCCCGTGTCTCGTGTGATGGCACCCAGCGCCCACTTGCTGGAGATCTGCTCAACCGATTCGTCAAACTCACTTCGGGTGTAAAAATATCGGGCGCTAAAGTCGCGTTCATCCAGACCGCCACGTACATACCACGACCATTGATCATTAATCCGATAGGAGAGAGAGGAGCTGATATTGCCCATTTCAAAATAGTTATCGTAGTGGCGTTGATCGGAAACTCCAGCTTCAAATCCGGGGTTAGTCAGTCGCTCACCGTCAGAGTAAAGACCGCGAAGTGAAGTGCTTAATCTCCAGCGATTTTGCTGCAGTTCAAACGAAAGGTCTCCCATCCTTAGGTTGTTTTCTCCGTAGGAGATATCTGCATCGGCATAGGAGAGCACTCCGTTGCTCTTTTCAATCTCGCGCTGCATGTACATTTTGGTTTTGATGTGAACCACACCGCCGACGGCATCGGCGCCAAATGAGGCGCTGGAAGGACCGCGAATAATTTCAATCTGCCCGATTTCACCCAGTGATACCGGAATATTCGTGTTGAAATGAGCGGTCAGAGGATCGTTCAGCGGAACATTATCGAGCATGAACAGAACCTGGGAGAAGGTGCTTCCCCGCATTCCAACATCAGATTGAACCCCGAAACCCTGACGGGAGTTGACGTTGATTCCGGGGATCGATTTGATCAGGTCATCCACGGAGGTGACCGGCATTGCTTCGATCTCTTTTTGAGTAATTACGGACACACTTTTACCGCTCTCGGAAACGGATGTAGTGATGCGCGAAGAGGTTACGGAAATAGAATCGAGCTCTGCCGTGAGCTGGGCAGAAACGGGTTGAACAGACAGGAAAAGAAGCAGCGATGCCGTAGTAACGAAGTTTTTCATGCGAACACAAATAATTTCAAGCACTTTTTGCAGTGCAATCTGTTGAGCGGTTATTTTCTTTTCGCAAAGATAAGCGGGGATATCAACTCTGCAAAATGAAATTCAGACATCACTCCCTGAAAAGTTACCGTATGAGGATCCGTGTCAGTAATGAGTGTTTTGGGACTGTCTTCTTTTCAGTATCCAATGGATGATAGGAGGGGCGATAAAGATAGCGATCACAATCTGGCCGGTGTAGATGTAGATGAGCAAGGCGGCGAGAACGCATATCAGAACAATGATGAATGAAATAAGCCAGACTTTTTGGTTGGTAGTCATGTTGGCAATCAATTAAAATTAATTCTGAGATCAGATAATGAAATATGAGTGAAAATAAATAATAATTTCTCGCCGAGTTTCGCAGAAAATTCCGCTGATTCTCGCAAATATTCCGCGTAAATCTGCGGTTAATTCAGCGCAGATCTGCGAGATGAGAAGATTCCTTTAATTGAAATTAACATTTAAATTAATTCAACATCATGGAATCTGAGATTCTTCTTACGTAGCTCCGCCTTCCAGTCTCAGCACTTCAATCGGGGAGTGTTTGAAAATGTGGCGGCTGCCGCTCCATCCGATGACGATAGCTGAAATCACAATGGCAGTCATGATAAAGAACAGAACCGCCCAATCGGGATTGAAGGCGAGATCAAAATAGAACCACGCCAGTGCCCAGCTCGCAATCAGGGCGAGCAGAAGCCCGGTTAAACCTGCCAACAGACCGAGCAGTGCATACTCGATCGTCTGAATTCCGGAAATTTGTTTTTTGTCAGCACCCAGCGTGCGCAGGAGGACCGCTTCACGTGTTCGTTGTTTTCGGCTGATGGCAATGGATCCGCCCAGGACAATAAATCCGGTCAATATGCTGAATAGCGCCATGAACTGCACCGCCATGGCGATTTTGTCCAGAAACTCCTGTACGCTTTGAAGAGCAACGCCTACGTCGATGGCTGAAATGTTCGGGTGGCTCTGAACAACCTGCTGCTGAATGGTTGCTGTTTGATCCTCGTCGGTGGTCTGAATGACCGTTGCAAAAAACTGGGGTGCATTATCCAGAACACCGGATGGAAACAGTACAAAAAAGTTGGGTTCAGGGCGGGTAAATTCCACTTCCCGGATGCTTGCAATACGGGTTTCCACCTGAACACCCTGAACATTGAACGTCAGGGAATCACCGACCGAAACCTGCAGGTCGTCTTCGATGTTGGTGGCGATGGAGATGGGAACAACGGAGTCGATCCCGTCTGCTTCGCCAATCCATTCGCCTTCCGTTAGGGTTTCCGATTCGCGTAGTTCACTGCGATATGTGACCCGGTACTCTCGTCCGAGTGCCCAGCCGCGAACATTAATGGTAGAATCTTCCCGTACTTCAGATGGTGTCATCCCGTTCCACCTGGAAAGACGCATGGATACAATCGGGACATTCTGCAGAACTTTCCCGTCATTCTCCTCAATAATGTTCAGGATATCGTCATTTTGGTCGGTTTGAATATCGTAGAGAACCAGGTTGGGCATATCATCGGAAAACTGCAGGTCTATCCGCTGAAGGATGGCATCCTGCGATAAATAAAGCGTTCCGATCAGAAGCATTCCCATTCCGAGAGTGGTCATCAGCATGGAGGTCTGATTGTTCGGACGGAAGAGGTTCGCCGTTCCCTGTCGCCAGACATATGTAAACGATTTCAGGCGCAGCCCTTTTATGGCGGCCATTAAAAAGGACGCCGTAAATTTTAACAGCAGAACAAACGCAATCATGCTGAGCGTAAATATGGCGGCAACTTTAAAACTTTCGGTCAGCAATCCGATTATCAGAATAAGAATCAATAGGATAACGGCAATTGTCATGCCCTTCACTTTTGTAGAGAGTGCCCGGATGGGTGAAAAGTCGGTACTGCGCAGAGTCAGCATCGGCGAGACTGTGCTCACACCCGCCAGCGGCAGGAGAGAGAAGACCACGCTTATTAAAATTCCCGTGAAAAGTCCCAGGCCGATCGCCTGAAGCGATACAGCCTGAACGATCTCAAACGGCAACAGATCAGTGAATAGTGAGGGAAGGTAGAACTGCAGTACCAGTCCGATACCGGTTCCGATGGTGGCACCGGCCAGGCCCATCATGGAGATCTGAATAGCTACTGAAGCCAGAATCTGTTCAGCACGCATTCCGATGCATCGAAGTGTGGCCACCATGGATGTTTTTCGCTTCAGATATACATGAACGGCACTTGAAACACCGAGACCGCCAAGGAGCAGTGCAATAAACGCAATCAGCCCAAGAAAGCGGCTCAGGTTGGAGACAATCTCGTCGAAGTCCTCTTTTCGAGTTTCGACCGTATCGTACCGGATTCGATGATCACTCCGGAGCGGCCTCAGTCCATCAACAGCTGAGGCAACCTCCTCCGGGTTATCGATCTGAAAATAGGTTTTGTAGGTAACCCGGCTTCCCCGGTCGAGGAGTGCGGAACCCTCCAGCAGATCTCGTGAGAGATAGACTCTCGGCCCGATCAGTGAGAAAGCGGCGGCTTCACCCGGAACGGAAATCAGCTCTCCGGCAATCGGCACACGGATATTTCCTACCTGAATAGAATCACCCGTCTGCAGGTTGAACTGTTCCATTGCAGACTCTTCAACCAGTGCGGATCCTTCCTCCAGATATCGCCGTGCCGCATCTTCGGGGATGGTTTCAATTACACCGTACATCGGGTAGGGACCGGAAATAGCCCGGATTTGTGAGAGCCGGTTCTGTCCCTCATCGTTATAAATAACCATTGAGTTGAATTCAATGGCCGATGCCTGCGTGCCGCCAACGGAATCCACAAACTCCTGAACGGCTTCAGGATAGGGCTGATTCATCCGGATTTCCATATCAGCTCCAAGCAGTTCCCTGGACTGATCTTCAACTGTGAGCAGCACATCACTTCTGAAAGAGAGAATGGCTACCAGTGCGGCCACTCCGGCAATAACGGCGGATGTGTAGAGGAGCAGGCTTTTCCACTGTGGTCGCGCATCGCGCAGGGCCAGTTTCCAGCTGAATGGATTGAAGAGTTCTCGAATCAGTTTCATCCTGCTGTTTTTACCCCGGTATTGAGAATTTCTTCTTCCATCTGCTGGGTGTAGCTGTCCCGGAAAATTTCTCCGTTTTTTAACTCGATGATCCGGTCGCACTGCTCAGCCAGTTCTCTGTCGTGCGTTACAATAATGAGTGTGGTGCCCTGCTTTTGGTTCAGCTCAAAAAGGAGCTCTTCAATCTGCTCGCCGGTCTCGCTGTCAAGGTTTCCGGTCGGTTCATCCGCAAAGAGAATTTCCGGCTTGTGAATAAATGCCCGGGCCAGACCCACGCGCTGCTGCTCTCCACCCGAGAGCTGATTGGGATAGTGATGCAAGCGGTCGCCCAAGCCTACCTGTTCCAACAGATCTTTCGCCTGTTTTTCTACTTCACGGTAGGGTGTTCCGCGGAGTTCAACCGGAACCATCACATTCTCAAGTGCGGTCAGAGTAGAAATAAGCTGAAACGACTGAAATACAAATCCAATCTGTTCGTTTCGTACGCTATTGAGTTGATCTTCCTGCATGTCTGAGATGGGCTGACCATTTAGAATCACCTTGCCGGAAGTTGGGCGATCCAGTCCGGCGCAAAGTCCCAGAAGCGTGGTTTTTCCACTGCCCGACGGGCCGACGATGGCGCATGAGATCCCCTTTTCAACATCAAAAGAGGCGTGATCCAAAACGGTGAGTTTGTGATCTCCGCTCTGGAATGTTTTTGTTACATTTTGGACGGACAGAATGGAACTGTGATTCATTGAAATTCAGTTGGTTAAGAAAAAAGCTTTGTTAATTGATTTAAAGTCATCAAAGAGTCATCCTGATACCGACAGAGTTCGGGAGAAGGATCTCCGGTTTTGAAAGTTAACTTACTACAGATTCTTCGTTTCACTCAGAATGACGATTGGGTCATCCTGAACGGAGTGAAGGATCTCTGGTGTTGAAAGTTAACTTACTACAGATTCTTCGTTTTCACTCAGAATGACTATTTATACAATCAGAACGACGCTTAATCAGAATGAAATTAAACGGGTAAAACAGCCCCACTTAAGAAACAATCAAACAAACACGTTGTACTACGTAAAACATTCCGCGTAAAGTATCTTATTAAGTTATGAATTGTAAACGAAACGGATTTTTTAAGGTTGCACTATTTTGCATCTCATTCATATTTGCAGCAAATATCTCTGCCCAGGAAAAGCAGATTTTGATATTTGGTGACAGCATCGCTGCGGGGTATGGCCTGGAAGAGGAAGAAGCGTTCCCGGCATTGATTCAGTCGAAGATCGATTCGATCGGGCTTGAGTACCGGGTAGTGAATGCCGGTTCAAGCGGTGAAACGACGGCGGGAGGCCTGCGGCGCATCGACTGGGTGCTGCAACAGCCGGTGGATATTTTTGTGCTGGAACTGGGCGGAAATGATGGCCTGCGGGGAATCGATCCTGAGAATACGAAACAGAATCTGCAGGGAATTATCGATAAAGTCTCGGAAAAATATCCTTCGGCAGAAATTGTACTGACAGGAATGGAGTCGCCGCCCAATATGGGAGAGCAGTATACGAGCCGGTTTCGGTCTGTTTTTTCCGACCTGGCCGAGGAAAATGATGTCACCTTTATGCCGTTTATTCTGGATGGAGTTGCTGGTGACCAGGAGTTGAATCAGGCTGATGGCATCCACCCGACAAAAGAGGGACACAAGGTAATCGCTGAGAATTTGTGGGAGTATCTGGAGGGTGTATTGTGATGGTGGTTAAATACCAAACTCCAAATACCAAGATCGAAATCCGAATTTCCAAATTCGAAAGTGAAAATGCTGAATACTAAATATAAAATTCCAAGCACCAAACCTCCGGACTCCGGACACAAGACTCATGACTAGAAACCAGGCACGATTTCGATATTTATGATGTTTTCGAATCAGGTAAGCAATAACACTTTGAACTATGAAACTGATACTAATTTTAACATCGATATTCTTTGCAATGACTGATCAGGCAGATACTCAGAATGAGAACCATGAAACGGCAGTATTTGGAGCCGGCTGTTTTTGGTGTGTAGAAGCAATTTACCAGCGGGTTAACGGCGTAGTTGCAGTTGAATCGGGATATGCGGGCGGACATGTGGAAGACCCTACTTACAACCAGGTGGTTTCAGGTAAAACCGGTCACGCAGAAGTGGCCAAAGTTACATTTGATCCGGAAGTGATCAGTTTTGAGGAGCTGCTGGAGGTTTTCTGGCACACGCACGATCCGACTACGCTGAACCGTCAGGGCGCGGATGTGGGTACGCAATATCGCTCGGCTATTTTCTATAATTCATTAAAGCAGAAGCAGATTGCTGAAGAGTCGCTTAAGCGGACTGACGAATCGGATCTTTGGGATGACCCGATCGTGACAGAAATTTCACCGCTGAGTAACTACAGTGTTGCTGAGGATTACCATCAGGACTACTTCAACAATAACCCCAATGCTGGCTACTGCTCTGTGGTGATTGCTCCAAAACTGGCGAAGTTCAAAAAAGATTTCCCGCACTTGTTGCAGGATTCGATTTAAGAGTGTTTGTATGAAAAACCAGCCAGGTTTTAGAAATCTGACAGGGCTGATTTTTTACGGAGTTTTGCTGCAAACTCCGATGTATCAAAAAAAGGTGATGACGTAAAAATTATTGAATTATTACAGGTATAATATGGCACAACTTAAATAACCCAAATAAAAATACTATAACTATGAAACTTCAATCGATAATATTTGCTGCAATTCTGGGATTCAGTTTGATTTTTACATCAATTTCAACTGCACAGGATCGTGGGAATGACAGTCCGCGCGTGAGTCCGAATGCGTCGGTTTCCCAAACGATCGGGACTACGGAAGTCAGCGTTACCTATGGTCGGCCGGGAGTTCGGGACCGTGAAATATTTGGCGGACTGGTTCCTTTTGATGAAGTGTGGAGAACCGGCGCCAATGAATCTACGGCCATCACCTTTTCTGATGACGTAGTTGTTGAAGGTGAAGAGCTGGATGCCGGTACCTACTCTTTCTATACTCTCCCCGGAGTGGATGAATGGGTTGTAATATTTAACAACAATTTGTCTTGGGGTACGGAGTACGATGAGTCCATGGATCAACTCCGGGTGACTGTACAGCCGCAAGAGGCAGAATTTATGGAGCAAATGATGATCTACTTCGAAGAGGTTTCGGAAGAGTCCGGTCACATGGTGATCCACTGGGACCAGTTGAAAGTGCCGGTTCGCATCGAAGAAGCCAATTAATTAATGAAAGACCTGTCAGGTTTCCAAAACCTGACAGGTCTCGAGTTTCGAGATAAATTTCGAGCCCGTGTGTCAAATCTTTAAATGCTTATTTCCCTTTATTTCTGAGTAGTTGCGGGGTCAGACTAACTCCGGCGGAGTTCCCTGTTTATAGAATCATATATTAGGAACACAGAAAAGCTCCGTAGGTGCTTCCTTTCATTGACAATGCTTCTGCCAGTGATGAAAGTTCTGGGTTTCTCGCAGAGTGGCACTGATTAATGCGCAGAGTTTCGCAGAATCATCTTCGTGTATCTTTGAGGTTCATGCTATGAATTGGCCAGGAAGAATCACGAAGTAAAAGTAGAGATAAAACAAAAACCCCAATTCTGGGGCTTAATACACGAGCCGGTCATTCATGCCGGGTTAAAAAGAAGACCTGTCAGGTTTTGGAAACCTGACAGGTCTTTTTTTAGATGATTAAAATCCAACCTTCAGGTTAAACATCGCATGACGCTCAGCCTGTGGGAAGTAGTAGTTAAAATGACGCTGTTCACCGCCTGATATCCATCCAAACGTGTAGCCGTTTGCCTCGTATGTTTCATTCAGCACGTTATAAATGGTCAGATTTGCAGACAGTGACCGTACAAATGGAATGTCGGACCAGCCGTAGCTGAAGATCAGGTCATTCACCCAGTAGGGATCGATGGACCGGCTTTCGGTTTCGGTATTGTCGAGGTATTGTCGCGAGACATATTTCGACATCCATTCAGCCTGAAAACCTCTCGCCCGGTACGACAGACCGGAACTCGCAATAACACCCGGCGACATCGCAATGGTCACATCTTCCAGGAGGAACCGCTCTTGTTCGCCTGCATCAAAATCATCCAGAAAGTATTCATACTCATCGATTTTATTTTGACTCAGCGTCAGGCTACCGTCCCACTGAAGCTGATCGGATAACTGAACCCCGGCTTCAAACTCCACTCCGGCACGGTAGCTGTCCGACACATTTTCCCTGACAATATTCCCTACGTCATTCACCTCTCCGGTGTTGATGAGCTGATCTTCATAGAGCATATAGTAGAGATTCACTCCCCAGCTATAGCGGTCGGAATTTCCCTGGTATCCAAGTTCAAAATCGTACAGCCGCTCTTCACTTGGCCGGCTTTCCGGACTCGATTCCACATAGTCGCGGCGAGTGGGCTCTTTTCCGCCAACACTCACAGACGCAAATGCTCGGTGTCCCTCTGTCAGGCGATATACAAAACCTGCCTTCGGATTGAAGAAGTCAATTCGGTCTCGCTGGGTCAGATCGCTCACTTCCCCGGTATTTCCATCAATTCTCAATCCAACGAACCGGTAGGTAACGGCCCGGTACTGCAGGTCGAGATAGGCGTTGAAATCGGGTGTGAGACGGTAGTTCAGTTTCCCGTAAATGTTGAAGTCGGTTTTAAACCCGTTGTTGTCGTAATAGCGGTCGCCCGGACGGCTGTCACCCGCAAACTCGGCCCAGATCACCTCACCGAAGTGATCACCGTCATACTCGTTATAGGCTCCGCCGAGGGTGAAGTCCCACAGGTCATCTTTCTGATACTCAGATGATGCTACAATACCGTAGAAGTGATTATCGAGCCACCGGCGGCGAACGAGATCGCTCTCCTCAATGGTTTCACCACCAATTTCAACTGGATCGATATTATAGGTTTCCAGGTCATCACTCTGTCTGAACTGCTCAAAATAGCCCCGTCCATATGTGTAGTGGAGAGAGGCATTTGCCATCCAGTTGTTTGTCAAGCTGTAGGAGTAGTGCAGCTGGTAGTGATCCTGCTGGTAGTTATCAACCTGATCCTTGTACGTAAATTCATTAAACCGGCGGTTTCCGAGATTGTCTCTCAGCCGATCGGCGTCTTCGGGGCCGATCCAGAGATCGGTAATATAATCCTCAAGCTGAGAAGCATTATTCTCCAGGATCGGTTCCGGAACACCGTTCCACGCCTGGTAGGTGCGTTCCTGCCCGGAAAAGACATCCGCTTTCAGAAGGCTTCGGTCACCGTGGCGGGAGGCGGATAAATAGAAGGATCGCAGATCCGATTCAGCCCGGTCAATATAACCGTCCGAGTCAATCTTGGAGAGCCGTCCCTCCACCTGCCAGCCGTTGTCCATCAGTCCGGATCCCAGCTGTACCGTGGCTTTTCGTGTTCCGTAGGCGCCCACACCCAGGTCAACATCTCCATACGCCTCCGGTCTCATCAGGGCCGACTGAAGGTTCATCGTGGCGCCGAATGCGGAAGCTCCGTGAGTGGAGGTTCCAACACCGCGCTGAATCTGGATATTCTGAGTGGATGAGGCGAAATCGGGCATATTCACCCAGAAAACCTCATGTGATTCGGAATCATTGAGAGGGATTCCATTGACTGTAACGTTGATACGTCCCTGGTCCACCCCGCGGATTCTCAGGTTGGTGTAGCCGATTCCTGCACCTGCATCCGAAGCACTCACCACCGATGGTGAACCGGAAACGAGCATTGGAATGTCGCGTCCGCTGTTGATGGATTCGATATCCTGCCGGGTGATGTTACTGTAGGCTACCGGTGTGGATTCGTCCACGCGCAGTGCGTTTACAAATACCTCACCGGCGGTGAAGGGCTGAGACTGCAGCTCAATTGTGATTGCATCATCGAAATCGGCTACGTCAACCGTCTCGGTTTGATACCCGATAAAACTGACCTGGAGTTCAAAAGTGTCACCGGTAAAGGTAAGCTGAAAAGTACCGTTACTGTCAGTGGACGTTCCGTTGTCGGTTCCGGCTTCAAGTATTGTAGCACCGGCAAGCGGTTCCCCGGTTTCGCCGTCAATTACGCGGCCTTCGATGGTTTGTGAATAGGAGTGAAGGGAGGTTCCGAAGAGTATCGGAACGAGAAATGTGAATAGTTTTAAATAGTAAGACATGATGCCTCCATCAATATTAAATGCAATTGAAGGAGGGGGACAGAGCCGGCGTTCTTTTGAATGCCTGCACTGCAGATCGGTTTCCCTACGCCGGTATGACCCGGTTCAGGTTCTCAGGGTATGATCTCAGTCCCGCCCGAAAAATTGAAACAGGACACCCCCAACCTTGTTGGTTTGGTTTGTGTGTCAATGATACGGTTGTTTGAAACGAACCTCAAGACGGCGTGTGGTTTTGGTATGAGATTTAAGACCTGGCAGGTTTACAAAAACCTGCCAGGTCTATGTAAGCGGAATTAAAGATTAATGAAAGAAGACCTGTCAGCGTTCGGAGAACCTGACAGCGTCGAAAACATCAATTCTTGAGGGAGTACTCTCTAAAGCTTTAACGAAGGAGAGTGTTTCCGGTTGTAACAAACAATGCGATCCTGCTTAAATTCTCGCAGATTTTCGAGAGTAATCGACGTGGAACTTAGAGACTTTGTGCCTTCGTGGCCATCGTCGAAAATTTTACCACGAAGGCACCAGGTCACAAAGATTCACAAAGGATTTTTTTATACTCTGCGAATTCATTTGCCCTGAAATTTTGGGGCGAAAATTACCATTTGAGCAACAGACGCTGTCAGGTTCTCCGAACGCTGACAGGTCTTTTCATCAATGAACCCACCCATGTGTTCAACAAACGAGCGCGGAATTTATTCCCGCGAGAAAGAGGTTGTTTCTTATATTGTTGAATCAAACTTGGTTTTATTGACCCAAACCTGTCAGGTTTCTAAAAACTGACAGATTTTACCTTGCAATCCACAAACGCTTCCGATGAAAAAACTCTCACTTAATCTTCTACCTCTTTTAGTCATACTGCTTATTCAAACCTCCTGTGGTTCCTCCCAGCAGGAGCTGACCGCCGAGGAACAGATTCAACAAGACGTAGAGTGGCTCGCCTCGGATGAAAGGAGTGGACGCCTGGCGGGATCCTCCGCGGAAGCTGCATCTGCAAACTATATCTCCGATCGGTTTCTGCAACTCGGTCTTGAGCCCGCAGGCGACGGTGATACCTACTTTCAGCAGTTCACTCTCGATGGGCCGATGGCTCAGTCGATGGGTGTGGACCGCCATATTTCACGAAATGTCGTCGCCAGGATTGACGGAAGTGAAAACCCGGGTCAGTTTATCATTGTGGGAGCACATTACGACGGTCAGGGCCATGGCGGAACCATTTCTCTGAATCACGAGGAGCCGGATACCCTGCACAATTCAGCCGATGACAACGCGTCGGGTGTTGCGGGGCTTATGCATCTGGCAAGTGAACTTTCAGAAGAGCCGCTGAGTAAATCCGTTCTTTTTGTAACGTTTTCAGGAGAGGAGCTGGGACTTCTCGGATCACGCCATTTCGCGGATAACCTGCAAATTTCACCCGACTCCGTTCTGGCGATGATCAATTTCGATATGATCGGCCGGCTGAAAGATCAGGAGCTGACTGTTTTCGGGACCGGCACTTCCTCTCAATGGGATAAAATACTGGCGGAAGCAGATTCATCCGAACTGGATATTCGTGCCAGTTCCTCCGGCACCGGGGCCAGTGACCACGTTTCCTTTCACGATATCGGCATACCTGTGCTGCACTACTTTACGGGAACGCATGACGACTATCACCGGGAGTCCGACACACCCGATAAAGTTAATGCTGAGGGGATCAAAACCATTTCGAACCACGCCCTGGACCTGATCAGCCGGCTTTCACAGCTGGAAGCCGCAGACATGGACTTTGCACCCACCGCTTCTCAGCAGACCAATATCATGAGCGGAGACAGTGTAACCATGGGTGTGCTGCCTGATTACAGCTACTCTGGAGAGGGCTTTCGGATTGACGGAGTGCGGGAGGGCGGACCCGCCGACAACGCCGGCATGCAGGAGGATGATGTGATCCTTCAGATGGGAGAGATTGAAATTGCAGATATCTATGCATATATGGAGGCATTGAGCGAATTTTCAAAAGGTGAAGAAATAGTTGTTAAAGTTCGCAGATCGGGGGAAATTGTAGAACTGCCACTGACCTTTAGGTAATTGAATATGAAAAATTATATCCTGTTTCTTGCTGCTATTTTCATCACTGCGGGACTCGTTTCATGCGGTGAGAATCGAGTGGATCTTCCGCCTCTTCCGTCCGGAATTCAAACCATATCCCTGCTTGGTGATACCCTGAATACCCCGGATTTGAGTGAAGAGGTGTACGAAAGCCATAACGAGAAATTTCTAGAGGCACTGTCCAACTACCGGGTGGATCCGGAGGATGCCGAGAATATCATCTGGCTGGGACGGCGGGCGGCATACCTGGGCGAATACCGGGAGGCGGTCAAGATCTACACCGAGGGAACGTATAAGAAGCCGGAGGATCCCAGGATGTTTCGGCACCGCGGACACCGCTACATCACGCTTCGCCATTTTGATCGGGCAATCAGCGATTTTGAACGGGCGGAAGAGCTGATGCGGGGAATTTCTGATGTGATCGAACCGGACGGTCTGCCCAACGAAATCAATCAGCCTCAAAGCACACTCAAATCCAACGTCTGGTACCACAAGGGGCTGGCCCACTATCTGAAAGGGGAGTATCAGCGGGCGATTGAGTCGTATGAGCGAGCCCTTAATGAGCTGGATCTGACCGATGACATGCGGGTGGCAACGCTCTATTGGTACTATTCAGCCTTGAAACGGAGCGGGCAGGACGAACGGGCCGGGGATGCCATCGAAGATGTTACCGCCGACATGGACCTGATCGAAAATGATGTGTACCTGAATTTGATCATGGTGTTTAAGGGACTATTCAGTCCGGACAGAATGATGGAGGTGACCGAAGATGACCTGGAGAACGCAACGCTTTGGTACGGAATCGGGAACTGGCACTATATGAACGGCAGAGAGGAACGGGCATTGGATATGTGGAATCAAATCCTCGATACGGACGAGTGGGCTGCGTTTGGCTACATTGCGGCAGAGGCTGAGATTGCCAGGCTTTCGATTGAATGATAGAGACCTGTCAGGTTTTCAAAACCTGACAGGTCTTGGGAATCCGCTTAAATCCCCGCTCCAATATACAACCCATGAATGGGTATTTCTTTTTCAAAGAGATTGCGAGTCAATAAACTCCTGAGGAGTTCCCTGTTTTTAGAATCATAGATGAATAACACAGAAAAGCTCCGTAGGTGCTTCCTTTCATGGATGATAGATATTGTTAAAAAACGAACGCGTAAAGGACACTCCTCCGGAATGATGAAATTTGCCAATTATCCGTCTATAAACAGGGCATTCCTACGGAATGCGTTTTAAATGGTATCCTCAATGATTTGATAGTGATAGGAGTTCTGGTTTTCTCGCTCCGAAGCATCGCGGTAGATAATTGCACGGAGGTTCGCAGAGAATGCTATGTGTAACATTGATACTTTGTAGTGAACATTATGAGTTGTCCTCGATGTTCAAGATGAAGGGAATAGCGCCGAATTTGAGATTTAATACTAGACCGGTTATTCACAGCTGGTGGAAGTTAGTAAGGAGACCTGTCAGGTTTTCAAACCCTGACAGGTCTTTGGCATCCGCTTAAATCCCCGCTCCAATATACAACCCAAAAAATGGGTATTTCTTTTTCAAAGAGATTGTGTGTCAATAAACTCCGGAGGAGTTCCCTGCTTATAGAATCATAGATGAATAACGCGGAAAAGCTCCGTAGGTGCTTCCTTTCATGGATGATAGATATTGTTAAAAAACGAACGCGTAAAGGACATTCCTATGGAGTGATGAATTTTGCCAATAAATTATCTATAAACAGGGTATTCCTATGGAATGCATTTAAATTGGGATTCTTATTTATCTGATATTGACAGAGGTTTATGTGCGATCCGATTTTCTTGCAGAATCATCTTCGTGCACCTTTGTCCCGCGGGGATAAATCCCCCGCTCGTATGTGCAACCCATAAATGGTTTTTTTTAGATAGAGAAAAGACTTGCCCGTCCAATGAAACACCGAAAATACTGCTCAAATCAATGGTGCAGCCATGTGCGGGCATCATAGCCACAGGTTTCAACTTGTGGTATTTGAATAGGAAACCCATCGCAGAATGCCGTAGGCATGGATTATTGCGTACGTGGCCGTGGCACTTGGCAAAGATCGGACACAACTATTTTCCATCAATAATCCGTCATAAATAAAAAAAGGCCGATGGCACTGCCACCGGCCCCGTAAGGACACTGAAGTTTCGATTAAGAAGTACATTCAGAATCCTTAACCCCAGTTGAATATAACAGTATAGGGGTTGGAAGGAAAATCTTATTAATTAGAGTAAATTTATGCATATCAACTTATTGTAAGTATGCACCTTCCAATAAACGATTTAAGGATTAGTGAGGTAAATATAATTCCGGAGTGCATGTCACTGATTGCATCTTTACATTCGAATCTCGTCAGTGATTTTATTGTCCGAAGTGAATTATAAAACCGCCGCTGTCTGGAAAACCCTATTGTAAATGGTTCACAAAGCTTGTAATTTTACCGCCCTTTAAAATGATGCTTATTTTAATTGAAGGGCCCGTAGCTCAGTTGGTCTCCCGAAGAATCGGGATGCCTTCGGCAAGCGCAAACGATCGACTCATTATCGGTTGGTCGTCTCGAGAATTCGGGACTGGGTCCAAACGTTACTACATTTGAAAATTTGATAAAAGGACCCATAGCTCAGTTGGTCTCCCGAAGAATCGGGATGCCTTCGACAAGCGCAAACGATCGACTCATTATCGGTTGGTCGTCCCGAAGATTCGGGACTGGGTCCGCTCATTAGTACATTTAAAGATTTAATAAGAGGGCCCATAGCTCAGTTGGTCAGAGCAGTCGACTCATAATCGATTGGTCGCAGGTTCAAGTCCTGCTGGGCCCACTACTCCGCTGAAGCTTCGTAGTGCGCGCACTACTTCGCAAGTATATGGTAGTCAATGCACTTCGTTTAAGAAAGAGAGAGCAAAACAATGTATTACGTCTAAATCATAAAAAATTAGACAGATGATTGGCGCTATGTTGGATTTACTTCTGACCTTCGAAGTCGTTTTGAAGATCACAATAATGGCAAAGTCACATCCACGAAGAATCACCGGCCGTTTAAATTGGCAAGCTATATAGCTCTCCGGGAAAAGGAGACTGCCCTTGAACTTGAGAGGTACTTTAAAACCGGATCAGGTATAGCCTGGATGAATAAACGTTTACTGAGTAGTTCAAGTCCTGCGTGATCTCCGAAGCTTTAGCGAAGGAGATCCTGATTCTTCTAAAGCCTCGTGCGAAAGAGCTCCGGTCATTTTATCTTCTATTTTAAACACTACCCACCATCCCTCATCTCCCTCTGCCGCATCGGCATGCGGTCAATGACGCGAAACAGTTCATTGGGTTCCAGAACCTCGTCTTGTTTGAGTTTTACTCCGCCATCTTTCCCGATCAGGAAAATGGAGTAGCCGTTTTCCGGCGGATCGATCCTGTCGCGTATGCTTTGGCTTGAAGAGTCCGATATGACTTCACCATTAATCATTGAGCACTCTCGCTCAAATATGGATATCAGAACCAGGTCGCGATCCCTAAGTTCGTCCTCAAGAGAGGAGAAAGTCTTTATTTGGGTTTGGTAGGACTCATCATCAGTGTGGAGAGCAAAAGTCACGAGTATACGGTTTTCCCATTGGAACTCATCGAGTGAAACTTCTTGACCGGTGCAGGGCTCTTGGATATATAAATCATTGGAATCGGTTTGTGCCATAATGAATAGAAATAGTGAAATAAGAAGGAGCAGCAGTTTCATGCGGCCTGATTATTGAACGTTTGAAAATTATTGATTTGGCTACAAGAGAAAACAAGCAGGAGATATCAACCCGTTCCTTTTGAGTAAAGGTCAATTGAAAAGTAGTATCATAATTCACAACTGTCCAAAATGATTAATGAAAATAAAAGTAGATGGAAAACCTGAATAACAGCTGTTTCTTTTCTCGCAGATTATCTGCGGGAATCAGCGAATTCATCTGCGCAACTCTGCGAGAATAAAAGACACTATTTTAAACATTTCTACGTAGAAACACGTAGGCCTCAGAAATGGCAATCAAATATCTTCTTCCTTTCCAGTAAAAAATCTGAAGTCGTTTAACTCACGCTTCCATCATCTTGTGGGAATATCGCAGAATGATGAAGTCGGCCGGACGCACCGCCGCCATCCCTATCTCGATGGTCATCTTGCCTTCCTGAATGTCCCGGGCCGTCATTGTTTCGCCCAGACCCAGTTTTACAAAATAGGCCTCATCAGCCTTGGCGCCCGCCAGCGCACCGGCTCTCCAGAGGGTGATAAGGTAGTTCTCAAGCATGGCTTTTATTTTCGTCCATGTATTGGTATCGTTGCGTTCAGTCACAAATTGCTCTGTCGCTTTTTTGACCGATTCCTCCACCATGTTGAAAAAACGGCGCACCGGTATATACCGCCACTCATTGTCGTTTCCGGCCAGGGTGCGTGCTCCCCAAACCATCACGCCCTTGCCCGGGAAACTGCGAATGGCGTTGATCGATTTGCCAGACGCGGTGACGTTCAGATCGTTCTGATCTGCATTGCGAATAGTCACCTGAGGGGCTGTTACACCGTTCAGGGACACATTGGCCGGAGCTTTCCAGACTCCTCTCGAGTGATCCACCACCGTATATACACCGGCGATGGCACCGCTCGGCGGCAGAATCAGTTTTACAGAGTCGATCTGTTTTTTGATCAGGTTGTACTTCACTAAGTAAGCACCGTTTTTAGCGTGATAGAGCGACTCCTCCTTTTTCTCGTTGTCGCTGATCGTCTCATCGGCATGGCGCAAAACCTTTACTTGAGGATCTTCTTCAACCACCACTTCGATTTCGTCCTGATTATATTCATGAGTCAGGGTAGTTACTAGGTTCGGATAGTAAGCCGCACCAAACATCAGGTTGTTCGACCCGATGCCAAACCGGAACTCTTCGGCAGACTTCTGTATGGGATTGGTCGCCCCGGCCGCATGGTTCACATCACAGATCAAAAAGCGGTCCTTCCGGGCGGCGCACTGTGCGAGGGCCTGGACGTAAAGATCGTACGGATTTTCATAACCGTCGGGGAGAAGAATGAGCGTAGGCTCGTCTTCTTTGCTCAGTATGTTCAGCCCTTTTTTCAGATCGCTGTTTTGAATGGGGTTGTTGTAATTCCCTACGGAGATGATGTAGCAGTTGCCACCGCCATTTGCAAAAAACATGGAGAGGCTGTAGTAGAGGCGATATTTCGGTGTGGCGGGAATCTGCGGTGAATCAATGGATCCGTCACCGTTTATCCGGAACCGGCCGATTTCACCGGCGGCTCCGCCAAATAAATTTCGATATTCATCCATCGATTGAATTCGGGTTGGCACGTCCGGACCTTTCTCTGTGTAGCCGATAAATGCCGGTATCGTGGTTTCCACCTGTTCGACGGATGGCGGGAGGGAAGAGTTCTCTGTGATATAAACCCCCGGTGTTCGATATTTTGACATAGTGAATCTCCTTTATCTTGATTTTTCTTTAAGGTGCTTTTTCAATCGGTTCGAACTGCAACAGTATTACTCAGTAATGATGTGCCGGATCGTGTGCTCCGGAAGAGCTCTACATTCGGAATGAAGCTTCAATATATCAATATCTTCCAATTTCTGTGATGCCGGATGTTTTTTGAAGAGGTGAACATAGCCTGACATAGATCGCACAAATGACGGTAGGATGTCACACACAGTGGCTAAGTTTCTGGAAATCAAAAAAAGGAGGAACGATGGAAAAAATTAAGATACTTGAAATAGGAGCAGAAGGCGGACATCTGATATTCTATAAAATCAAAGAGAATACAGAAGTCTATTACATGACCGAAAGTAGCGAAACATTTAATACGGCTAAGGAATTATTTCAAAATTACAGCCAAACCGATGATCCTTTGTTATGGTTATATCCGATGGAATATTCTGAAGAGATTAAGAAAGATCTCTTACCGGTTTTACTACGAGAATACCGCAAATTTGGAGGGGATTACTTCCCAAACCTTTTTGCATGGGAAGAAAAATTGAATGTTAAATTCAGTGAATTAAAACCGGATGGCTATCAGACGTTTATAATAACGCCGGTACAGAAAAACGAAAAACGGAATTACGATTCCATCGGGAAAAACCCACCGTTTCTGGATTCTGTAACAACCATCTACACTACTATTCCCAAACATAGCAAAGAACTGACCGGAATAGGAGCTGTGGAAGGAAACACGTTTGTGATCCGTGATGAGAATGCGGTTATTAAAGGCGTGTTCCCATTTGAGAGGTATGAGGTTACTTGTGACTAAAACGAGTAATTTAAACTATATGAAAATGATAGAGAAAGATATTTTCGATGAATTAATGTCGACCGAAATAAAAATAAACGCTTGGGCTATTTGGGATAAAGAGACAATGAAATTCCCGTATACTGGCTGGGAAAAACTAAGAAAACGGCTAACGACAGACGTTATTTTTTTGGGATTGAATCCATCAAAGAAATTGAATAAAGTTAGAAACTTTCATTCCAAATCAGTTGGTGATACCAGATTAATGGAGGCGATTTTGGGTATCCCGGGTGAAAATTCGAATGGAAAAGAATTAAAAAACATAAGTGGCGGATTTATGACGGATCTGCTTGACGTAATAGAATCAGATTCTTTAAAAGTTGACACAAACAGTGCTTCATTTGATCATTTTGAGAATGTTCTAAATAAACTTGACGAGCCACAATATCATATAATCTGTTTTGGTAACAAGGTATTTGATGCAGTCCGGGGATGGTTAACAAATCAACAAATTCTTAGCGATGATATAGTGAAGTGCAACTCAATCTCTGTTGGTTATAATGTTACTTTATATAAAGTAATGCACTATTCATATCGTTTTGACAAAAATATTATTGGAGATCAACTGCAGTATCTTGATGAATTGATAGGGAAAAAAAGATCCCAGAGGTAGTAATGAATACTATCTAAAGATTAGAGTATTTACCTTCAATTCCATTATGTTATTCTCCGTTTAACTCTTTCAACTAATTCCATATTAACTAATACCCATGCTCACAGGCGAACTGAAAAACAAAGTCGATAAAATCTGGGAGACGCTCTGGACAGCCGGGATCTCCAATCCGCTAACCGTTATTGAACAGCTCACCTATCTGCTCTTTATCAAAGGGCTGGATGACCAGCAGACGCGAGAGGAGAAAAAGGCAGAGAGAACAGGCAAGCCGATTGAAGATCCCACCTTTTCGGATGACCAGGATCACCTGCGATGGAAAAACCTGAAGCAGCTCGATCCCGAGGCGATGTTTGACCGGATTCGTGATGAGGTGTTTCCGTTCATCAAGGATCTGGGCGGGAAGAATGGCAGTACCTACCGCAAGCATATGGAGGGGGCGATGTTCCTATTCCCGAAACCGTCTACACTTGCGCGGGTGGTGGACCTGATGGATCAGCTTGATCTGAGCGACCGCGATACCAAGGGCGATATGTATGAGTATATGCTATCGAAGCTGAGTGTGGCGGGTCAAAATGGCCAGTTCCGTACGCCGCGCCACATTATTAAGATGATGGTGGAGCTGACGCAGCCTAAACCGCTGGAGAATATCGCTGATCCGGCATGCGGCACGGCCGGGTTCCTGGTGGCCGCCGGGGAGTATATCCGCAACAACCACGCGGCGGCGATGGTGGACGATAAAACCCGCGAGCACTTCCAGAGCGAAATGTTTACCGGCTACGATTTTGACAGCTCCATGCTGCGGATCGGGAATATGAACATGGTGATGCACGGCTTTGACGGCGCCACGATTGATTACAAAGATTCCCTCTCAAGTGAAAGCGGGGAACTTCGCGAACAGTTCGACCTGATACTCGCCAATCCGCCTTTCAAGGGGTCGCTCGATTACGACAGCGTGGCGGCTGACCTGCTGCAGACCGTAAAAACCAAAAAGACCGAGCTGCTCTTTAACGCGCTCTTTCTGCGGGCGTTGAAGATTGGCGGACGCGCCGCGGTAGTGGTGCCCGACGGCGTGCTGTTCGGCAGCTCCAAAGCGCACAAGGAGATCCGGCGAATATTAGTGGAAGACCAGCAGCTCAACGCGGTGATCTCCATGCCGAGCGGGGTGTTTAAGCCGTACGCCGGGGTAAGCACGGCGGTGATCATCTTCACCAAAACAGAGAGCGGCGGCACGGAGAACGTCTGGTTTTACGACATGAAAGCGGACGGCTATTCGCTGGACGACAAGCGCGACAAAATTGAGGACGACGACATCCCCGACATCATTGAGCGATATAAGAATTTGGATAATGAAACCGATCGCAAGCGCACCGACCGCAGTTTCCTGGTGCCAAAGGACGAAATTGTAGAGCAGAACTACGACCTCTCCATTAACCGCTACAAGGAGATTGAATACGAGGAAGTAGAATACGACGATCCCAAAACCATCATCAACGGGAAAGACGGGGAGCCGGGTCTGCGACAGCTTGCCGAAGAGCGCCTGAAACTGCTGGATGAATTGGAGGGGATGGTTTGAGGAGAGTGAAGCTAAGTGAGATTTTCGAAATTGCCAGAGGAGGTTCACCAAGACCAATAAAGAAATTTGTCACGAAAGATCCAGATGGTATAAATTGGATTAAGATTGGTGATACAAACGAATCAAAATATCTTACAAAAACTAAAGAAAAGATTATTCCTGAAGGAAAGAGTAAATCAAGATATGTGGAGCCTGGGGATTTCTTATTAACAAACTCAATGAGCTTTGGAAGACCATATATTTCAAAAATTTATGGTTGTATACATGATGGTTGGTTAGTGTTAAAGCCAAAAACAGAAGAGATTTTCGAAGACTACATCTACTATGTTTTAGGTTCACCTTTAATGAAGAGAGAATTCGAAAAACAGGCAAAGGGAACAACAGTTAAAAACCTAAACATCACATTGGTAAGTGATGTCAAAATCCCCCTCCCCAGCCTCTCCGAGCAGAAAGCGATTGTGGCGAAGCTGGACCGTGCGCAGCGGCTGATCGACATCGACCGGCAGATGCTGGCCAAATACGACGAGCTGATCCAGAGCGTGTTTTTGGAGATGTTTGGGGATCCGGTTAGGAATCCGAAGGGGTTAAAAGAAAAAGAATTTGGTGAGCTTGTAGAAATTACTGGCGGCTACGCTTTCAAAAGTAAGGATTTCATTGACGATGAATCCGGAGTAAAGGTCGTGAAAATTGCTAACGTCCATTTTATTGATCTGGATTGGTCAGAAGTGCAATATCTTCCAATTGAAAGCCTTGAAGAACATGAAAAGTATTCATTAAAAGAGGGTGATATTCTATTGGCTTTAACTCGTCCAATTATTAATAGCCTTGGTGCTGTTAAAGCAGTTGTTGTAAAAGATTCAGATCTCCCAGCCTTATTAAATCAACGCGTAGCAAGAATCCGTGTTGATAGTGATGAAGTCACAGAGGATTACATTACATCTTTTATTTATACACAGCATTTTAAAAGACAGATTGAAAAATATGCCTCAACCTCTTTGCAGCCCAACGTTAGTAATAATGAAGTGAGCAAAATTAAAGTGTTGGTTCCTGAGATTGATCAGCAAAGAAAATTCAGTGAAATACGCCAACGTATATTGAATGAAAGAGACGCTTTGGAAGTAAACCAGAAAAAATCAGAAGAGTTGTTTTCATCGTTGGTGCAGGGGGTTTTTGGATAACTTGATAGAATATTATGAGTCACCGGTTTAAAAAAATAAAAAGAGAGCACATTTTTGATCTATTTTCAGAAAATATAGAATTGGTGAAACAAGAAGGGAAAATCCCTTTATTTGGCGAAAAGACCAGTGGCTATATTTGTCCTATCTGTAAAAAAATCTTTGATAAAAGAGCATTTGACTCAAAGTACATTGATCAACTTACTCTTGAGCATGTCCCACCCGGGAAGCTTGGTGGGTCTGTAGAGTTGCTTACATGTAAAATTTGCAATAATGAACAGGGAAGTAAGCTTGAAAAACATTTGCAAGAAAAACTACTGACTGAAGATTTTCTGACAGGAATTCCCGGAGCAAGTCGTCGGGCGAGTTTTTTGGTAAATCAAAAGTGGTATACAGGTGGAAGAATCATTAATACTGATTTTGGTGGATTCCATATGAAAACCATAAAAGCAAATTCACATGAAGAGCATTATGAACAACTTTTTGAAAAAGGGGGTATAGATGTAAGCAAGATTGATTTTACTATTATTGGAGATTATAAAAGTAACCGTGCTAACATTGCTTTGCTTAGAATTGCTTATCTGATTCTGTATAGCAAATTTGGTTTTGCTGCTCTTTTAAACCCAAATTTTGATGCAATCAGAAAACAGATTCTTTATCCGGATCTAAAATTAATGGATAACATCATTACTATAAGGGGAGATTATTCTGATCAATTTAAAGGAGTAAATCTTGTTACTTACCCAAAGGAGTTGCGATCCTTTGCTGTTGCGTTCAGAACTAAAACTGATCACAAAGAAAGAAAACACATTGTTCTTCTCCCTGGACCGTCACAACCCGGCTTGAAGATATACGAGAATCTGAAAGGTCAATCAGACAGAGGCGGTATTATCAATTTTAATATGACTAAAATCGGAACTGACAATGTGCTCACTGATCGTAAAAAAGTATTAGCCTTTTTTTGGTGCTGGAATAACATAGAAACGATTCGCAAACTGAGTGAAAGAAATTAAAATGACGACAGTAATAAGTTTAGAAGAGTTGTTTTCGTCGTTGGTGCAGGGGGTTTTTGGATAGAATTTCTGTTCGGCGGGCGGGAAACTCGTTTTTCTAGGGAAAGATGTGGTGCCCGCCGCCTTGCCAACCGCGGCTCCTGTCATCTCGACCGGATGCCGACAGCTGTCGGCAGGAGTGGAGAGATCTCCCTGTGCTGGGTTTGTGTTGGACCAAGGGACCTCGTTGTTTAAGTTTGCGGGTTGAATTAAGGAGATCTCTCGATGCGTTCGCTCCGCTCTCTTACTCGAGATGACAGGGGTGCTTATATCCATGGGCGGCCTATCAGGCTCAGTGGTTTGCTGGGTTTGGAGTGACGCCGCCAGGGCAGTGAATTATCAATACGGCGGGCGGGAAACTCGTGATTCTGGGGAAGGATGTGGTGCCCGCCGCCTTTCCAACCAACGGTCCCTGTCATCCCGACCGTAGCGCGAGCGGAGTGGAGGGATCTCCTTGTGCTGGGTTTGTGTTGGACCAAAGAGACCTCGTTGTTCAGGCTTTTAAGTTGAATTAAGGAGATCTCTCGACTCCGGCACCTTCGCATTCGCTTCGGTAGCCTGCGCTCGAGATGACAGGGGTAGCCTTTTATCCTTGGGCGGCGTATCGGTTGACGTTTTTTGCAAGGTTTTGAGTAACGCCGCGAGGGCAGTGAATTGTCAATTCGGCGGGCGGCGAGTAATAATGCGCTACTCCGGAATTTGATGTCCGCCGTCTTTCCATCTATCAATCCTGTCATCTCGACCGATCCGCCAGCTGGCGGAGAGTGGAGAGATCTCCTTGTGCTGGGTATGAGTAAGAACAAAGAGACTTCGTTGTTTAGGTTTGTGGGTTGCATCAGGGAGATCTTTCGACTTCGTCCCGTCAGAAAAGCACTGCCGGAACTCCGCTCAAGATGACAGGGTCTTCTATAATCAAAAGGCGGCGTATCAGGCTCAGTGGTTTGCGGGGTTTTGTGTGACGCCGCCAGGGCGGGCTTGATCAGATTTAATCAGATGAAAATACAAGTAAATAAAATTTCGTTATATTATTTAAATAACTGTATTTAAACAGATATTATGACAGCTCCATCAGCTACCATACAACCTGAACTGGGACAAGGTATTTACTCTATTCCCGATGCTGCAACTATATTGAACATGCCTGTAAGTAAGGTGCGCCGGTGGGTAAATAAGTATTGGGAATTGGAATTTCTAAGGGATGATGATCCGTATACCTGGGGGAAACAACGAGAGAAAGCATTTCATTTTTTGACGCTGATTGAAATCATTGCAGTCGATTCATTTCATGAGATTGGCGTTAGCTTTCCAAAAATTAAATTGGCACATGCCAAGCTTACCGAAATTTTAGATACTAAATATCCATTTGCTCATGCAGAGCTCATGACCGATGGAAAACGAATTTTCCACAAATATTTGGATGAATCGCTATTAGAAGTGGATGAAAAGCAGCAATTCTCTTTCACCCAATTGGTTGTTCCTTACTGCCAAAAAATAGATTTCCAGGATAAAAGCCAGCTTGCCGAACGTTTTTGGCCACTGGGAAAAGACCATGAAATAGTCGTAGATCCGCATCACAGCTTTGGTCAGCCGGTGATTAAAGGGACAAACACTACCGTTGAAACCATTTACAGTATGCTGAATGCCGGAGAATCTCCCGAGTTTGTCGCATCTATTTACGATTTAAACCTGAATGCAGTAGAGGATGTGATGTTGTTCATGAAGCGTAATGCTGCATGAAGTTCTATGTGGACGAGAATATCACGCCAAACATTGCCCAGGCTTTGGCTATTCTTCAGAATCCACGTCTTAATGAAAATATTGAGGTATTCACCATTAGGGAAGAATTCGGTCAGGGTACACCAGATGAAGAATGGATTCCTAAGGTTGCTGCGGAAGATGGAATTATTATTACCCAAGATCTAAACATCCACAGAGTTCGTCAGCAGAGGGAATTATACAAACAACATGGTCTTGGAGTCGTGTTCTTTAAGCCACCTAAAAAAGGCTACCAATATTGGGATTTGGTTGAATTCTATATTAGAAGATGGAATGTGGTGAAAGAGGAAGTAAAGAAATTGAAGAAGCCTTTCGCATTGGTTGTTACACCAAAGTCTGCAAAACCTGAGCGTCTGTAATTAAGTTTCAAACGTACTTTTTCGTGATTAATCTTTCCCACCACCAAACGGACAGGGATTCTTATTTGATGACGAATATTTATCTGTTATCTCGACTGGTCGATCCGCCTGCTGGCGGAGAGTGGAGAGATCTCTTTGTGCTGGGTATGAGTAAGAACAAAGAGACTTCGTTGTTTAGGTTTGTGGGTTGCATCAGGGAGATCTTTCGACTTCGTCCCGTCAGAAAAGCACTGCCGGAACTCCGCTCAAGATGACAGGGTCTTCTATAATCAAAAGGCGGCGTATCAGGCACTGTGGTGTGCATGACTTTGAGTGACGCCGCCAAAAAAATGAAATAGATCTGTAAGGGTCTTTGGCTTATGGGTTCATACAGGTATGAAGAGGAAAAAACATATCTATCATGTATACATCATGACGAACCGGTATCACACAGTTTTATACATCGGCATGACTGGGAGAGGACTATTTCGAATTAAAGAGCATATTGATAAAGTAATTCCCGGATTCACCAAGAAATACAACGTGAATAAACTGGTCTACCTGGAACGGTTCACAGAAGTAACTGAAGCAATTGCCAGAGAGAAGCAGCTCAAGAAGTGGAGCCGGAAAAAGAAAGAGTGGCTTATTGAAAAGTATAATCCCGAATGGGAGGATTTGTTTTTGAAATACACAAAAAGGAAGAGTCGATAACGAAATCTAAAACTATTTTTCGGCGGGCAGCGAGTAATAATGTGCTACTCCGTAATTTGATGCCCGCCGTCTTCCAACCAGCGGCCCGTGTCATCTCGACCGATCCGCCGGTTGGCGGAGAGTGGAGAGATCTCCATTTGGATGGCAATGAGTCGGAACCGGGAGCTCTCTCGATTCGTTCTCCCGACAGTTGTCGGGATCACTTACTCGAGATGACAGGGTCGTCTTTAATCATTGGGCGGCGTATCGGGTTTCGTGGTTTGACGGGGTCTGTGTGACGCCGCAAGGGCAGTGTGTTTCCATTACGGCGGGCGGGAAAGCCGTGACTCTGAGGAAATGTATAGTGCCCGCCGTCTCTTCCATCATGGTCCTTGTCATCTCGACCGATCCGCCGGCTGGCGGAGAGTGGAGAGATCTCCCTTTGAATGGCAATGAGTAAGAAAAAGGAGATCTATTTTTAATGTTTGATGACCTTAGCCGGGATAAGTTAAGTGATTTACTGCTCTCTCTTGAAAATAACAGCAAATTTATTAGCTTGAGGGATATGAACAAGTCCATTTCAATAGATAAACTTTCCACTGCCGAGAAAATTGAGCTTATGGAAAAACTGTGGTCAGACCTGTCTGCCTCAGCCGATTACTCACCTCCGGCCTGGCATGGAGAGGAATTAGCCCGGCGCAAAAACGCAGTGAAAGAGGGAAAAGCCACGTACACAAACTGGGAGCAAGCCAAAAAGGAGATTCGTGACGAGCTCAAATGACGATTGAAATTCTTGATACAGCCAGGAGAGATCTAAAGAGAGGGTATCGCTTTTATGAAAATCAGGCAGCCGGGCTGGGGGATTATTTTCTGGATTCAATCTTTTCTGATATCGATTCTTTGCTGATCTATCATGGAATCCATCCATTGAAATTCGGGGGCTACCACTGCATGTTCTCAAAACGGTTTCCATTCGCCATTTACTACACGATTGAAGAAGAGAGTATACTCGTAGATGCCGTACTTGATTGCAGGCAAGATCCGCAAAAAACAGAAAAAAGATTTTCTGATCTTTAATTATCTGCCATTTCAAAAACAACTGGCCGGAATTTATAAATGAATTCCCGATTTTTTTACATATTAAGCACTGATTCTAAATATCATCAAGACTAAATGTCCAACTTCCAATTCCTTACAGACGACTGGCCGGAGTTTATCGGGGATGCCCAAGCGATGGAGAAACTTGTTCGGTTCGATCCGCGCGGGGCGTGTGGCCGTGCCCGGCATCTGATTGAGCAGGTAGTGCTTTGGATGTATGAACATGATGAGGATCTGGAGCTTCCCTACGACACGAGCCTGTACAATATCACCAATGAGATCGGTTTTAAGAAGATTGTCGGCTATACCGTCTATGAGAAGATAAAAGTGATCCGCAAGGTCGGTAATCTGGCTCTCCATGAAAATAAGAAGGTGAGTGAAGAGGATGCCATGAGGACTTGCCGGGAGGTCTTTCATGTGATGTACTGGCTCTGGAGTACCTACACAACCGACGAGCAGCCCAAACCTGAGCTATCGTTTGATCCCGAAAAGGTTCCGCATGTGGAATCTGTATCGAAAGAGTCTCAGGAGAAACTCGAAGAGCTTGAAGCCCGGATGGAAGAGCGGGCGGAAGAGCTTCGACGTCTTCAGCAGTCATTGGAGGAGAGGGATAAGGCTTTGGAGCAGCGTAATCGGGAAATCAAGCAGATGCGCCTTCAGACCCGCAAGTACGCCGACGATCACAACTATAATGAAGCGGAAACGCGTGAGCTTCTGATCGATGTGATGCTGCGGGAGTCTGGCTGGGATCCGGCCTCACCGAATGTCAGGGAGTATGAAGTATCGGGGATGCCCAATAGGTCCGGTACAGGTTATGTGGACTATGTTCTCTGGGATGATAACGGCAAGCCCCTGGCGCTTGTAGAGGCCAAGCGAACCACGCGAAGCTACGATGAGGGGCAACACCAGGCCCGGCTGTATGCAGACTGCCTGGAGAAGAAATTTGGCGTTCGGCCGGTCATCTTCATGTCGAACGGGTACGAGATCTGGATCTGGGACGATGAGCAGTATCCGCCCCGGTCGATTCTTGGTTTTTACACCAAGGAGAGCCTGCAGAAGCTGTTCTTTCAGCGCAAGGAGAAGGAGTCTCTAAAGCTTGCGGAGATCGATGAAAAGATTACCGGGCGATACTATCAGATCGCCGCGATCCGCAGGGTAGGGGAACGGTTTGATGAAGGCCAGAGGCGCGCTTTGCTGGTGATGGCAACCGGTACCGGAAAGACACGAACGGCGATTTCGATCAGTGATATGATGCTTAAAAAAAAGTGGGCCAAGCGCATACTTTTTCTGGCCGACCGGAATGCGCTGGTCAAGCAGGCGTATAAAAACTTTGCGATACATCTGCCCGATGTGCCGATTGTCAACCTGGTTGAAGACAAAGATGATGAAGCAGCGCGGATTGTATTCAGCACCTATCCAACCATGCTGAACCAGATTGAGAGCCTGGAAGAAGGAAAGCGAAAATTTGATCCCGGCCATTTTGATCTGGTGATCATCGATGAAGCCCACCGAAGCGTCTACAATAAGTACCAGGCCATCTTCGATTATTTTGACTCTCTATTGCTCGGATTGACCGCAACACCGAAAGAGGATGTGGACCACGATACCTACAATCTGTTCAATACCGAACAGGGCAATCCAACCTATGCCTACGGACTGGAAGAAGCGGTGAAAGACGGCTATCTCGTTCCACCGAAGGTGATCTCTGTGTTTGGCAAGTTCTTAACGGAGGGAATTAAGTATTCCGATCTAAGCGAAGAAGAGCAGAAGCAGTATGATGATCTACTGGCCGATGATGAGTCCGGCGCGGTGCCTGACTTTATCGATCCCGGCAAGCTGAATGCCTGGCTCTTTAATGAGGATACGGTTGAGAAGGTTCTTCAGCAATTGATGGAGCACGGGATTAAAGTAGAGGGCGGTGACCGTCTGGGAGATACCATCATCTTTGCCCGTAATCACAAGCATGCGATTTTCATCCAGCAGGTATTTGATAAAAACTATCCGCATCTGAAAGGGAAGTTTGCCCAGGTGATTGATAACCAGGTGGAGTATGCACAGGATCTGGTAGAAAAGTTTTGTGAGCCGAAAAAGAAACCGGCCATTGCCATCTCCGTGGATATGATGGACACCGGAATTGATGCGCCGGACTGTGTGAACCTGGTCTTTTTCAAACCGGTTCGCTCCAAAGCCAAATTCAACCAGATGATCGGTCGCGGTACCCGACTCCGGGAAGATCTCTTTGCACCGGGGGATGATAAGAAGCACTTCCTGATCTTTGACTACTGCGGCAACTTCGAGTTTTTTGAGAAGAATCCGGAAGGTTTTGAAACGACAAGCAGTGCATCTGTCACGGCAAAAATATTTGAAAAACGGCTGCTGCTAACGGCCAAACTCAAAAATGAGCCCTACAAACGGGATGAAGATCTGCAGGAGTACAAAAATCGACTGCTGGATCTGTTACATCAGCAGGTATCCAACCTGGAAAGGCAAAGCGTACAGGTTCGGCCAAAACTGAAGCTGGTTGATAAACTTTCCGAACGTTCCGTATGGGATCATCTGCAGTCGGATGAACGCAAAGAGATTGTCAGAGAGCTGGCTGAACTGATTCCGGCCAATATTGATGAGGATGAGATGACCCGGCGCTTTGATCTGCTGATGCTTACCCTGCAGCATGAACAACTGGATGGAGTGCTTGAGGAGAAAAAGACGAAAGAGGTTGCGGTTGAACTTGCTGAACATCTCTACTCCAAGAGACATATTCCGGCCATTAAAAACGTGCTGCCGATTGTTGAGAAAGTGATGAATGAGGAATTCTGGACCTCTCCGGCCGTAACGGCTCTGGATGAGGTGAGACAGCAGCTTCGTGAACTGATGCATTTAATTGACAGGAAAAGCAGAGCGCCGGTTTACACTGATTTTGAAGATGAGTTTGGCGATGTTGAAGTGGATGATACGTTTACCTCAGATGCAGGAATCAATAAGGAGAGATATCTCCGCAAAATTAAGTCGTTTATCAACGAGCATGGGAATCATCTGATCATCGAAAAGATTCGAAAAGCAAAGCCGCTGACGGACAAAGATCTGGAGAGTCTGGAAAAGTTTCTGCTCGATTCCGATCCGGCTATCAACCCGGAAGAGTTTCATAAGTTGGTCGGTGAGGATATCGATCTGGTGAAGTTCGTCAGGGAAGTGTCCGGTCTCGACCGTCAGGCGGTACTGAAAGCGTTTGGTGAATTTTTGCAGGATAAACAGCTGAGTTCAAACCAGATTCAGTTTATCGAACAGATGATTGAGTTTTATACCCTGAACGGAAACCTGGAGATTGCCAACCTTTACGAACCACCGTTCAACTTTATTGATGAGGACGGGATTGACGGAGTATTTAAAGACAACATCCGTATGGTAGACAGCATTGTTAATAAAGTGAAGGAGCTGAATGAAGTGAAATTGGGGTGATGATTATTCAGCAAGAGAAGATTTAATTAAAGTCATACAGAGATACTAGTTGTTAAACAACAATCAAATTGCCATAGAAATGAACATTATCCCCGAAATATTTGAGGCATCCATAGGAGGGTATGATGGACCATCCTACGAAGTGAAGCTTCAGCCAGATGGAACAGTGCTATATCAACATAGTTCAGATGGTATAAGGCCATTGGCTAATAATCCAAAGGAAAACGGAATAGAAGTCTCAGAAGAACAATGGCGGGAGTTTCGGGAAGCGTTGGACAGGGCGAATGTCTGGACTTGGAAAAAGTATTACGATTCTTGTATTGTGGATGGAACCCAATGGGAAGTGACCATCGAGTATAAGGATGCTTCCGTGCATTCAGGAGGCAGTAACAATTACCCGCCGGAACAGGAATTTGAGCAATACAGAGCAGCCGTGAATGCTCTTCTTGGTGGTAAAGATTTTCAATAAGAATATGGACCTAAATCAAGACGTACTTTATGTTCTCGTGGTGCTGGGCATTTTGGTGGGGGCTCTACAGTGTTTTTATGGCTACCGTATCTTCAAGCTTATCCTCGGGCTTATCGGATTCTTACTGGGTAGTGTACTGGCTGCATCAATTGGTTATAATTTTACGCAAGAAGTAGTCTTGGTCTTTCTTTTTGGTTTGGTGGGAGGATTTATCGGTGCAGCTTTAATGACGGCGTTATACTTCGTTGGTGTCTTCGTCGTCGGGTCATTATTTGGCGGTATTTTAGGAGTGGTACTTTACGCAGTTGCCGAAAGCAATCCGGATCCCGCGGCCTTACTGATAGTTGCAGTAATTGCCGGAGTTATAGCTTTGGTCTTCCAAAAGTTCATGATTATTGTTTCTACGGGATTTGGGGGTTCATGGATGGTAGTTACCGGAATTGCCTATTTAGCCACCCAGGCAATAAGTTTTAGTAATCTGAATCAAATATTCAGACCGAATGGAAGCCACTTGTACGCTATTATATTGTGTTGGCTTGCGCTTGGAATTGTTGGTGTCATTGTTCAATACCGCTCACCGTCAACAAATGAGCCCCAATCGCTGGGTAAAACCGAAAATGAAATTCACGCTGCATATTCCCGGTCGAGTAAACGGTGATATTTCTAAAATAGATGGTAAATGATTGGATAGCAATGAGCTTTATATCGTATTAGTCTTTATTCTCTATCTAATTGGTGTTCTTTTTAAAAAAGTTTTTTTACCAAAACTCAAGGGGGTGATAGGAGAATATTCTGTTGCAAAAAAGTTGAGGAGACTCAACAAAAATGATTATATCGTTTATAACGACATTTACTTAAAGAATAAGGGAAGAAGTAAACAAATTGACCATTTAATCCTTTCTGTTTATGGAATATTTGTAATTGAAACAAAAAACTACAAGGGATGGATATTTGGAAATGAGAGCTCCAAATATTGGACTCAAACGCTTTACAAAAATAAGTACAAAATTTTCAATCCAGTTATACAAAGCTGGTCTCACATTAATTTTCTCAAACAGATATCGTCAGAGTTTACGGATCTGAAATATTTCCCAATTGTTGTTTTTGCTGGAGTTGGAAAACTAAAAAAAATAAAATCATCTGTCCCTGTCATTTACAAACGTAAATTGTTAAGAACAATCAAGAAAAATAAGGAAATTCATATAACGCATAATCAACTAGAAAAAATTGACAACCTTATTGAACAAGTAATTGTCGATAAAAAAGATTTTAAAAAAAAGCACAGGAAGTTTGTAAAGAGGGTTGCCAAACGGTACAAAAAAAGATCAGTTCCCAGATATTGTCCCAAATGTGGAGGGAAGCTTAAGATAAAAAGTGGAAAATATGGGAAATTTTATGGTTGTTCTAATTTCCCGGAATGCAGTTATACTAAGAATAAGTAGATTAGTTAAAATCCATTTTAAATCTAAATTGACCAAAGTGATATATGCATCATAGTCAAAGTTTGAAATTAATTTCAAATCGTACCTTATTTTCCTTGGGTTAAGTTTAGATTTCACACTTTAGACAATCCGTTGCTATACAATTGGTTAATGGAACATTATCATTCAAATAAGCTTTAAGATATAAACGTAAGTAATCCAATTAATTAAAATTTGGACACTTATTGTCGTGCATTTCAGAAAAAGCTAAGAGAAGCATAGACATTTCAACGAACGGTAGCATAAAAACCAATTTGAATTTAGAAATTGATAATACAGAGCAGATTAAACAACATTTTGAGCCAATTTTAAAATTGGCAACTGAGATTTGTAGTGTTCCATTTTCAGTCGTTAATCTCGTAGATAAGATTGAACAGAAAACACTTGCTACTTATGGAGACTGGGATAATCAAGAGATATCAAACATTCAAGATATATGCGGAAAGCTTGGATCGAAACACGGTGTCCGGGTCATAAATAACATCCGGGAAAATCCGGAGATTATAACATCTTTTTCAGATAGAGATTTAGATACTACCATCTTTTATGCCGGTGCTCCACTAATAAGTAAATCGGGTTCTAGGCTGGGCACGTTATGTGTATTCGACTACGAACAACGACATTTGACCGAATCACAAAAAGAATGTTTAGCGATCCTGGCTGATGAAATAGTTATGAAGTTGCACTATTTCGAGCAAAAAGAAACTGCAAGTGCGGTTCTTAAACTCAAGAAGAAATTTCAAAAGGTAGTAGATGTAGCTACGGATTTGATATACGAATTGGAGTGGGATTCGGGCAACATGTCTTGGGGAGATGAGCTGACGGATATTCTTGGATATCCCAATGAAGAGCGGTTTGTGGATTATGACTGGTGGCTTGATAAGATTCACCCGGATGATCTCGAAAGAGTTGTTATGGATGTGTCAACAACAGTGGAGGGGAAGAGTGATAATTTGAAGCTGGTGTACCGGATCAGGACAAACGACGGTACCTACAAACATGTAATGAACCATAATTATATAGACCGTAAAGAGGATGGGACGCCGGATAACATTATCGGGGCTATTGTAGATATCAGTGATTTAAAAGAGGCGGAAGCTTCGGCTGAACGGAAAGAAAAGCTGCTTGAAGAACTTGCAGACTATACATCCACTGCGATCTGGATTAGAGATCATGAAGGGAAACATCTGTATCTGAACCAGAACTACAAATCTCTTTTTGGCCTTGGGAAAACGAAGACGATCGGTAAAACAGTTTATGAACTTTTTGATAAAGATATAGCTCGTCAGTTTATTGAAAATGACCAGGAAGTAGTGGAATCCGGAGAACCTCAGGTCTTTGATGAAAGCCTTGAGACACAAGCCGGAATAAGGTATTACAAGACGAATATTTTCCCTATCAGTGGAGACAAGCTAGGAGGAGTTTCTGTCGATATTACAGATGAAATAGAGAGCCAGGGAAAGCTCCAAAAAACGGTGGAAGAAAAAGAAACGTTGTTGAAAGAAATTCACCACCGTGTGAAAAATAACCTGGCTGTTGTATCAGGGATGCTCTATCTGCAGTGGTACAAAGAGGAGGATGAGCGGGTTCAGAAAAAACTGCTCGGCAGTGTCAGCCGGATTAAAACGATGGCATCCATTCATGAACTTCTATACCAGTCCTCAAGTTTTACCCATTTGAAGCTGGATGAAAACGTCAGGAGACTTATTGATGGTACAACTTCAACCTATGGGATATCGCTTGATATAAAAGTTAATTATAAACTCAAACCGATAGTCCTCAATATCAACCAGGCGATCCCTTTTTCTTTAATCATAAATGAAGCTGTAACTAATGTGCTAAAACATGCATTTGACGAGGACGTATCCGGGGAAATGGACGTCACTCTATTCGAAAAGGATGGTGAAATTACCCTAAGTATAGAAGATGATGGAAAAGGATTGCCTGACGACTTTTATCCAAAAGGCAGAGAAAAGACTCTTGGCTTGGAGCTTATTGAAACTTTGGCCAGCCAGTTGAAAGCAGAGTATTCCTTCAAATCTCTTGAGCCGGGAACCTTGTTTAATCTCACATTTGAGAGAGAAGAAAAAAAAGGTGCTGGTAGTTCATTCTTAAAATGATCTGCTCTTTATTCATAACTTGAAACTGTCTGGATGCACCCTATGTAATTCTTGTACAGATTAGTCTAATACAATGGACACCAAACTCCATTGGAAGATTTGAGCACCTACTAGCAGAGGCCCGGTAAGTGATGGTAAGAAGCTGCTAATTCACTAGAAGTTTCTATAAATTTGGACGAAACAGACTTATAGGTTTATATAAATCAATAAACCTATAAACCAATAAAATTATAATTATATAAATCCGGTTTTGCAGTGTGGATGAGAGGCGTTTAAACCATTAGAGGGGGCTTTGCAAAACTAATTATTATAGTCATTCTGAGTCCACGAAGAATCTCAAAACTTCAATTAAACCGAGTAATAAGGGATCCTTCAATAAATTCAGGATGACAATAAGGTTTTGCAAAGCCCTCCATTAAAGATTTCAGCAATTCAACGGTTTAACAGTTCTACAATTCAACAAAAATCATCTAATTAGACCTGTTTGTTATCAAATCATTAAAGAAATACAGGGTTTCAACCTTTTTATGAGCCACACCAACATCGATTTCATCGGGGATATACATGGTCATGCGGACGAATTGGAGAAATTGTTAGAAAAAATGGGTATTCGAAGATGGGTAAGACCTGGAAACACTCCAATCGTTTAGCCTTTTTTGTGGGAGATAACCTCATTTGGATCTCTTTCTATTCTATGGGAATGGAAATAAGCAATAAGTAAACAAAAACGACTCTTCAGTGAGGGATTTAAGCCGGTTTCAATCCAGCTGACCTCAACTATAATTGATGAACTTGGGACACGATGTCCCAAGTCTGTCCCAAGTTAAACTCTGTTTAAAAAAGAGAATAACAGTATGAGAGAACAACAACGCAATTTCACCATATCCCTTTTCAACATCTCAAGAGAGTGTGCCTCTTGCCTTTTTTATGCCATGAAAAATGAATACTCCAGTGTAAAAGACGAAGATGAATTTCTTCAATCTCTTGCCGAGAGTGGGATGCAGCTTGGTTGACGACCTCTTTTGGTTCATCAGGGGTTGTTAATTTGATATTCATAATTCAACAGGGTTTTTATTAATCATTGAATTTTAGTTCTCAACTGCAAAAGGGTTCGAAATTCACACCTTTTGCAGTTGAAAGTTATAGTTGATGTTGTTTTTTAGATTATACATTTTGTCAAGTTATACTGACACTTATCAAGCAATATTGACAAATGTCAAGTTTAATTGATATATTATCAGTGCAGATTGATTAAAAAGCAATAGCCATGAAAAATTCTGGAAATCAACATAGCGCATTAAAGTATCCACTTAACGCCATTCTTGGCTCGAAAGGTCATGTGATTGTTCTCCGTGAATTAATCAGATCAAAGCACCCTTTAAGCCACTCTGAACTACTGGAACGAACAGATCTGTCCAGACAAGGCGTATATGACATTACGAAAAGATTGGTGGAAACAGGAATTGTAAATTACACCGGCTCCGGCAGGCAACAATTGGTCACTGTCCGGGATGATTACCCGCTTTACATGGAGTTGGTAAGTCTATTTAACATGGAAAACCAACGCTATGAAGACTTAGTGGAGACGTTGCGTGCAGAACTACGTACCCTTGAGAATCAACCTGAATCAGCCTGGATATTTGGCAAAGTCGCACGGGGTGAAGATGATTATGGAGATCCGGTGCAAATAGCCCTTTTGGGAAAACTGAAAACAATTGACTCTTTAACCGGTGAATTCTGGGAAAAACTGATTCAGAATAAAGTAGAATCAACCTTTGATGTAACGATTGATATCAGGGGCGTAACCATCGCTGATCTGGATACAAAACCCACTCTTACTGAGGAAGGAACGGTTCATTTGTGGGGGATCGATCCAAATAAATACATGAACCCACCAGAAAAAGAGTCTACAGCGGTGAAAAGTCACCGGGATCTGGATGAAAGATCGCTGGCTGAATCAAAAATCTGGACAGAACTGCTAAAATCAAATCCGGAAATTATACCAAGAACCATCTCCTTTCTTGATAAGCAAATCGATAAAACCTCCACCGGTGAGAAGTTGGAACTGTTGGAATGGAAGAATTTTCTTGAAAACAGTTCATTCCAGAGGTTGAAAAAGTTTTTGGAGTCCGATTCCGAGAGAGCCTTTCGTATGAGACAGTCTCTCCCCTTTTGGCAAATACTCACGGAGAATGAGAAGAATAAGTTTCACCAACTAAAAGAGAAGCCGAATCAATCATGAACAGAGAACAGCTGGAACATGCCATTCGAGCAGCCTGCTCAGTTTCTGAGGATCAGGAACTGATCATTTTTGGCTCGCAGGCCATTCTGGGACAATTTCCCGAAGCTCCATCAGAGCTAAGAAAATCGATTGAAGTGGATGTATCCCCGAAGAACAGGCCTGAAGCCGTTGATAAGATTGATGGTGCGTTGGGAGAGAATTCTTTGTTTCATAAAACCCATGGATTTTATGTTCACGGGGTACCCATCGAAACAGCAAAACTGCCGAAAGGATGGGAAAAAAGAACGAATAAGGTTCGGGATTATATGGATGAGAATATTATTGGTTACTGTATTGAGGTACATGATCTGGCAGGCAGTAAGCTGATCGCATTTCGTGAAAAGGATACAGAGTTTGTACGGCGTTTGATTCTCGATGAGATGATTGACGTTGACATCCTATTGGAAAGATTAAAAATCACAAACGCTGAAAAAGAGATTAAAGACCGTGCCATACGTTGGACGGAACGTATAGCAGAAAATCTATAAGAAAACAAATCAGTACCTTTAACAAACCGCTTAATTGTACTCTGAATAAAAAGTTATCGCTGGTCTTTCAAAATGTGTCTCGCTTATTGAATGAGTTCATTTTGATGCTTTGAAACTTTTTGACGCCCAATCCAATAGTTTTTTCGAATTCTGTAAAGGATACGAGGTAAATTTTAATAAGAACTGTATGAGCCAAGAGTGAAATGGGCTAAATAGCTTAAATAAAGTATCCTTTTAATCCCTCTCCGCCATCTGGCGGATAGAGAGGGATATAGCCTGACTTCCGAAGCTTCAGCGCAGGCAGGGGTGAGTAGTATTAAATGAAAACGGAACTTATTATTTTCGTCATTCTGATTTCGACAGCGGTCGGGAGAATAATCTCAAGTGTATAAACTTTTACGTTAGAGATCCTTCGCAGGCTCAGGATGACCCTAAAGATTTTGCAAAACCCTCAGTTTATATACTTATTTAACGTGAGTTCGATATAAGGATTTGGGAAAAGAGTCTCCCCTCCTTTTTAAGGAGGGGTTGGGGGTGGTTCTCAATCATTGCCAATGATTTTAAAGTTAGAAAATTGAAGCCTCACTTTGTTTGAACCTCCCCTAAATCACTTGCGTGGGAATCGCTTCGCTCGGAGCCCCTCCTTTTCCAAGGAGGGGATTTTGGCTTCCAAAATCAGATTTTTAACTCGAACACACGTTATTTATATAAACCAATATGCTCCAGGGACCTACATACTTACTCAAATGCATCCATTGCGAGAAGCATGTAAAGATGGAGACGTTAGAATCAGGGAACGGTTTTGGAGCCGTGGAGTGGACGGATGGTCGTATTGTAATGCCCATGATGCCGAGACGATTTATTCTTGACTACTGGTATTGCCCTTCATGCAAGACTTTTCAAAGTGTGTCAGATATGAAGAAAGTAGATGAGATGAAAAATATTCCGATGTTGAATGCGGAAAAGGATCCACGGTGGGAACAGGCATCGAATATAATGGAGCCCGGCTGGAGACAATACCTTGACGGTATTAAACAGTGGGAGAGGCGTTTGGAACCCTACCCGGATTGGGAAACCGAGATTCGCCTGCTGGCCTGGCGACGATATAATGACAGATTTCGATATAAACTGATCAAGCAGAACAAAAAATTACACGGTATCAAAACCGATGGAGTTCAGACAAAGGAGTGGGCGGAGAAACGCATTGAGGTACCGCAGCAAAAGAAGATGATCGAAAATTGCACAGAGATTGCGAGATGGCTTTATGAGGGTAATCCGGATAAAGCATTGGATAAAGCGGATATTTATCGGTGGTTGAACCGGTATAAAGATACTCTGCAGATCCTCAAAAACGTTGATGAACTCTTTGAGTTCGATGAAAGGATACATCTCAGGCGATATCGTTTGTTGACCAATCTATGTAAAGATGAAGACCCGTCATTGGGAGTTGTTCCCGATAGTATATAATGGTTGTTCAACTGGAATAGTTAGAGAACGTGGGCTTCCTCATCCAGTTCAATCGATTCTATCTCAGCCAGTTCTGAAAGTTTCAGTATATCCTTGCCTGAAACGGTTGCTGACGCAATGTTCTCCATTAGTCGCCGGGCATCGTGAAGAGGAAGGTTTTTGATGGAAGTACTATTTTTTGCAACTATTAAAACCCGGTATTTTTTTTCAGGTTCAGATTTGACCATCTGAAGAAGTTTAGATGAGATTTTATCCATAGTGAATCAATAAAATGACTTGTTGTTAAATAAAAGTACCCGAAATATTGATTTATTCGGGTACTTTCTGGTCGTTACTCAGTTGCTTTATCACAGTTAATTAAGCCGTACCCGTGATTGACATCAAACCCCGGGTCTCCCAAGTCGGTCGCAGAGGATGTTATCCTTCGTTCGACATTGACCGGGCTTATACCGGGATATTTTTCATAAATAAGAGCTGCCAGACCGGCTACATGTGGTGTGGCCATACTGGTTCCGCTTTTATTCTGATATGAGTTATTCAGCACGGTAGATTTTATGGCTACTCCCGGTGCTACAACCGTAACCTGATTCCACTCGGAATGTGCTCCTCCGCGCGACGATGACCCGGCAATAATACCATTTTGATCTACTGATCCTACCGCAATCGGACTTGCTTTGGATGTATCCCGTCTATACGAATTGGCCGGAGCTCCAACGTATGGGAAAGAGCTGTTGAACCCGGAGTTTCCGGTGGCTGCAACGATCGTAATTCCCCTATCCTGGCAACGCTTCACAGCACTTGCATAGGCAACACTTGGAGGTGATGAACTTCCAAGACTCATACTTGCAACCTGTATACCATTTGCAATACACCAATCCATTCCGGCAATGACACCTGATGTCGGACCGCTGCCTGTATCTGACAACACTTTAACGGCGTATAGTTTACAGAGTGGAGCTACACCTACTACTCCATAATAGTTATTTCTTGCACCAACTATACCGGCGCAGTGAGTTCCATGGCTGTGTCCGTCATTATAGCTGGTAACTCCACTGATAAATGAAACTCCGCCCTCAATGGTAAGATCAGGATGAGCGGCTATACCCGTGTCGAGTATAGCAACCTTTACACCATTCCCCTTCAGGCCACGATTCCAGGCCATGGGTGCTTTGATCATGCTGATATTCCAGGGTACAGGTTGTTTAGGTAATTCGATGATTGGAAATGGCAGTACAGGCCTGAGAGGTTTATATTTGATAGGGTACGTTGCTGATTGGTGCCCATTACCATTTGATAAACCCGATGATCTGCTACCCAAGTGTAACATGGAAGAAAACATGTCGAGAAGGGCACTATGGTAGCCCTCATCAAATGCAACTTCATCACTATCATTTTGAAGAATAAGAGTACTGTTTATGTTTTCTTCTTGTTCTTCTATCTGTGTTAATTCAAGGATATGAACATCAAAATCTTCCTCGACTGCTAATATCTCCTTCTTTTTAGCCAAGTCTGAATGCTGTTCATCCGTAAGTTCAAGAGAACTTATACCTACATTTTCAAAATGAAGTATGTCTTTCTCAGATAGAATAGCATCTGATTCCATAAATGCTACTCCGTCTTTAACATTGCTCTTGGTTATTCCAAGAATGCTGCTGGCTTTTGACGTGTTGGTATCCGGGTCAGCATATGTTACCAGGTACCGCTTTCCTTTTTTCTCTTTCATTTTTTAATCCTCTTTGTTCAATGGCTTTTCCTTAATAACAGCGATTATTTTTAATAACGATGTTATTTGGCTTACAACTCAATAATCGTAAGGCTTAACTTCCTTCGATTTGCAAGTAGTTACACATATCAAACAATGGGGCAGGCCTGTCATTAGCTGATAAGAAAACCGGATTAACTCACTCTTTATGATTTTATTTCAGCCCGGTCTTCAGGAGAGATTGTTCTCTGTTTTGAACATAATATATAATTTAAAATATATGCAATAGTAATTTTTTGATCTTATTAAAAATTTTACAGACAATCATTATTATATCAAGATGGGATTTGGGCAGAAAGCCGGAACATTGAAGCAAGCGATTTTGAGTGTAGTCATGATGCGCTATTCCGTAGATCCGCTACTTAGAGGTAGAAACAAAATGCAGTATGAACACTCTTCAACGGTGACGCAAATAGTTGGTACATAAAGTTTAAAGTAAGCCCTTAAAAGGTATAATATTAATGGTTCCCAATTTGTATTTACCCAGCTCGAAGTAGTCCCCGGAATTTAGGACTACCGCGATCATAAATAATTGGGTGATTTTGTGTTAAATATACGTGTTAACTAACCGCAAAGGTCACTAAGAGTGATAAAATCAAATTTAGGTGAATTCATCACTTCAGGTTGTGATTCATTGTGCAATCCCTTGTGTTCGTCGTGGTTCAAACAACCACAAAGTTCTATGAGTTTACGAAGTGTAAATAATGGATAGGGATCGTTTTAAAGGCAGGTACTAGAAATACGGCTCTGACTTACTATCCTAATCCGCAAAAGTAATCACAAACGTCGTTCCCTCATCCACTTTACTGTCTACGGCAATCCGTCCGCCCAGGTTGGTGATGTGATTGTAGACCAGGTAGAGCCCGATGCCCTTGCTGTCCCGGTTTTCGTGAAAGGTTTGATTCAGCCCAAACACATTCTCTTTCTCTTTTTCACTGTCGAAGCCGATACCGTTATCTGAAAAGGTAAGCCTCTTTTTTCCGTTTTTGATCTCAGTTTTGATGGTAATGACGGCATTCCGTTCAGGATGTGCGTATTTAATTGAGTTGGTAATCAGATTCAGAAAAACACTCTCTAAATATTTTGGGTTGAACTTAACGGTTTCAAAACCACTCTGGTCAATCCGGAATGTTGTCATGGATTCCTTAATCAGTGAATCCAGCGTGTGCCTGATGGAACCGATCACGCTCATGATCTGAACTTCAGTCAGTTCGATTAATCGTGAGTCTCGGTTCTTGAGGCCATCCACATATTCATCCAGCGTCATTTTAAGATCTTCTGCAGATTTCTTCAGCATTTCGATAAACAATCGGGTCTCTTCATCAGTGATTTGTGAAACGTCCATTAAACTGAATATGGAAATCAGATTGCCAACAGGTGCCCTCAGATCATGAGACGTCGAGTAGTTGAGTTGCTTTAACCGGCTGTTATTTTTGCTCAATTCCGAAAGAAGTTGATTTCGTTCAGCTTCTTGCTGTTTTCTATAGGTGATGTTTTTAGCAATAGCGTAGATCAATTCGTCATTCTCAACAGGTATGGAGGTCCAGGCAAACCAGACAACGTCTCCCTGTTTGGTGATATACCGGTTTTCAAAATTTGTAAGAGGCTTTCCATTCAGAATCGGTTCCCGGTATTTTTTGGTGATTTCTCTATCATCCGGGTGCTGAAAATGGCTTATGGGTTTTGAAAGGAGTTCTTCTTCGGTATATCCCAAAACCTTGCACACGGCGGGATTTACTCTTCTGAAATAACCATCAAAGCCGGCGATACAGAGCAGATCGTGTGACAGCTCAAAAAAAGGATCTAACGAGTAGTCCGATAGAACGTTCAGCTTATTGCAGTTATTCAAAGTCATATGTTTTAGCTATTGCGTCTTAAAGCCTGTTGATCATTGTTGGAAGAATCTAATACTTGGGTTCGTTATAACCTAATTATACGTGAACCGAGTAGCTTTTTTGAATTTGAGTCTGTAAAAAATCATGATTAATGAGTTAATCGATGATTTTTTGAAACGAAAGATCAAAGCTAAGCAAAAACATTCTCTGCGAAAATCTGCGACACCATCCGCGCTACTCTGCGAGAAAGAAATACTCAGATTTTACAATACACCTCAAAACCTATTCATGGATTCAACACACAAGTGCGGGATTTATCCCTGCGAGGAATCAGCTTCTTCGAAAAACCCGGATCTTCAATAAGCTCCTATCTCAATTTGACCATTGAGATTACTATTATTATAACGCATACCGTAGGAATACCCTGTTTGTAGATGGTTGCTTGGTAATCGTCATCACTCCATAGGAGTGTCCTTTCTGTTTTTGTTTTATTTCAACAAATAGCTTCATGTAGAAAAGGAAGCACCTACGGAGCTTCTGTGTGGTTCTTCTGAATTTTTCTATAAACAGGGAACTCCTCCGGAATTAAGTCATATCCGTAATCATTCATGGGTACACACACGAGTGCGGGATTTATCCCAGCGGAAAGCTAAATCACAGGTCAGATCATGTTAATATAGTTCAGTCAATTGTCTTGAAAGTATTTATCGATAGTTGATTCAGAAACCATAAGATGATCATTGAAATAATGAGAGCTACAGCAGCAAATGCCATTGCTAAGAGTGGCATCGGGGGACCCCAGATGAGTGATGAAAGAGCCGCTGTTGAAACAAGGGAGATGACCCAGGCTACCCGAACAATCTTTGCCCACTTGCGCCACCAGAAGGTTGTAAGAATGGTTAACAAACACAGCAATCCACACGCCAATTGTATGATGGTCTCTACTTGCTGGCCAAGCGTATTGGAGAGAGGAAATTGACGCAATCCTCCTGCGATGGCCCACCACGCAATCATGAGGAGAAAGAGCTGAATGCAGGCCAGTATGAAACGTCCGATGAAGAATTTAATACTCATAGAATAAGTTTGAGATCCATGCAATATCTAAGTCAGCTTTAAATGGCTTCGGCATAGTCTTTACATCGACATAATATAGCCGTTACAAATTTCTATCGGTAAGGATATAATTTAATTACGCTATATGCTAAGATTAGGTTGAATCAAAAAAAAATCAATGAGGCAAAAATAATGGATGAGAATCTTAAGAGTATCGATAGAGTTGAGGGCTTTCATAAACAGCAAAAAGACAAAAGCTATTTATTTAAAAGCGGGTCCTATCTTGTATCAATTGCACAAAACGAAAAGGAGGTTGAGATGGCACTCAGGCTACGATACGAAGTATTTTGTAAGGAACCACTAATGAGTTTAGTAAGAAGTAGTGACGTAGTAGATATTGAAACTGATCTCTACGACATTCAATGTCACCATTTGCTGGTAATTGACCAAATTAGTGGATTACTCGTCGGTACTTACAGACTTCAAACATTCGAAATGGCAAAAGGGGGTAATGGTTTTTACTCAGAAAATGAGTTTGATTTGAGTAATTTACCAATATCACTTCTCAAGAGGTCGGTAGAGACAGGCAGAGCTTGTATCCGAAAAGAATTTAGAAACAACAGAATTCTTTTTTTGCTTTGGAAAGGAGTGGCAGCATATTTACTTAAAATGGGTAAAAGTGTTGTTTTTGGTTGTTGTTCTATCTTCTTGGACGATTACAGAAAAGGATGGCATTATTACAGACTATTAAATGAGAAAGGATTCTTCAGTTCTGATTATCTAGTTCCTGTTCAGCCAGATTATCAGATTCCACAGCCGGTAGTGAATAAAAATTCCATATACAATGCAGGCAAGATGCCTGTTCTATTTAAAAAGTATCTGGAAATCGGGGCTAAAATCATAAGTTATCCTGCATTCGACCATGATTTCGGAACTGTTGATTTCCTGGTTATTTTAGATGTGACTGACATGAACAGAAGCTTCCTTAATTTTGTGATGCGCGACATCTCCTGAGTCTTTTCCGGACTGAATGATCAAGTTTGCATATGGTTCATTAACCCATTTTTAAATCTCTGAGATCTTTCTTGGATATTCAGATGCAGTTCTAAAAGGGGGTTACAGTACGTAGATGGCGCATACCATGGATTTAAAAAATAGACAAAGCCTATCTAAAACGTGCTTCCATGATATAATCATTTCGCAACATTTCCTTAACATTGCTTAAGTCACAATAAGAGATATTTTGTCGTTTTAAAATCCATAACAAACATTATTGGTTCTTATGAAACGACTATTATTAATTCTACTGCTATTCTCAATATTCATTACAGAGAAAATTATAGGGCAAAGTACTACAGGTCAGTTAGATGGTATTGTTTTAAACGTATCCGGTGAGAGGCTTCCGGGTGCAACCATACAGTTGGAAGGAGAAACAATTGGACGATCAACAAACGAACAGGGATTTTTCCGGTTCGAGTCTCTGGAGTCAGGAAATTATGTATTGATTATTCGATCTGTCGGGTACGAAACAACTCGTTCGGAAATAACCATACGTGCCAACCAAACGACAGAGGTCAGAATTAAACTTCAGATTTCTGAATTGATGCTAGACGATCTGGTAGTGACTGCTCAAAAGCGCTCACAGTCTATTCAGGAGGTGCCGATTACGATCAGTTCATTAACCGGCGATTTTTTGACTGAAACCAATATCCGGGAGTTTGATACTTTCTCTTCATATGTACCGGGTTTGGAGGTGCAGATCCAGAGTGTGAACAATCCAGGCTTTGTGATTCGGGGAATAACCAGCGATAGTGGTGATTCACGTATTGAACCCCGTGTTTCTGTCTTTCAGGATGGTGTATCTATAAGTAAATCGAGGGGGTCTATTGTGGAGCTGTTCGATAACGAGCGTGTAGAAGTACTGAAGGGACCTCAGGGTACACTTTTTGGACGGGGAGCTCAAATTGGTGCGGTTCATATTATTCAAAATAAACCTACTAACCGTCTTGGAGGGGAACTCACCGTTGGGGGAGGAAATCTGGATGAACGTCTTCTGAAAGGTCATTTTAACGTGCCTGTTATCGATCAAAAATTGTTTGCGCGCGTAGCCGGGGTATTTAATACGAGAGATGGGTTTGTAGATAACCGTTCCGGTGGCAATTTAAACGGTAAAGACACTTTTGCTATTCGTGGTTCAGTCCGTTATCTGCCATCCGATGGCACTATTATTGATCTGATTGCTAACTTTCAGAGGGATACACCTCCCGGAACATCATTCAAAAGCGGAACTTTTACACCGGCCGGGGGCTCTCTTGATCCTTTTTCCTTTGCTGATCTGGAGCGTGGAGAAGATTTGTTCATTGACCGTGATGTGTGGGGGCTTACTCTTTTGGGTGATCAAAATCTCGGTGGAGGATTATCAATCAATTCAATTACAGCATACCGGGAATTTGATTCTTATGAATCATTCGATGCAGACGGAACAGTTGCACCTGCACTGTGGCTTGCCGAAGATGCATACGGGCAGCAATTCAGCCAGGAAATACGCCTAAACTTTGATAATGGTAATAGATTTTCCGGATTTACAGGTATCAGTTATTTTTGGGAAGATGGATACCAAAGCGTTCCTTTTGAAACTGACGAACGCAGTTACTTCGCTCTCTTGTCACCATCTCTTGCTCCTATTGGTGTACCCAATATTCCACTTGTATTACCGGATGGCTCTCCAAACTTGGGAGTAGATGTAAATCCGTTGACCGGTGTGCCGCACAAAACATTTCATGAGGAAGAGTCAACAAATTTTGGAACTCTTTCAGCATTCGAAACTTTTATTGATGGAACTTTCAGGGTCACAGATAAACTTGGACTTACAGCCGGCCTCCGATTCTCTTATGAAGATGTAACCGGTGGACTGGATGTCCCGCCTGCAGAAGTCCCGGGAACTCTCGGATTTATATTAGGAACCGGCCCGAATAATCTGTTTGCCCCCACTGACGGTAAACAAACTCGAAGCGAAACCTTTACGTCTCTGATAGGACGATTCATAGCAAATTATGAATTCTCCACTCAAACGAATGTTTTTGCAAGTTTTTCTAGAGGAAGACGCCCTAATGTGGTAGATGTTTCAGCATCCGGTTCTACTGTTCTTGATAATGAAATTGTTCTAAGTTATGAAGCGGGTATAAAACAGTTAGCGCTGAATAATCGGCTGAGTTTTGATTTCAGTGGTTTTTACTACGATTATAGTAATTTCCAGACGAGCGTTGCTGAACTTACTGAAGATGGCCTGGAGGTTGAAAATCGGGATACGGGTGAAGCGACAGCTTTTGGCTTTGAAACTTCAACCCGGTATAACTTTTCTCAAAAAATGTCAGTTTTTGCCAATTACGGATATGTGAATGCAACTATTGATGATACTGACTCTGATGGAAATGAGCAGGAGCTGGCTGGTAACCGTTTTCGACTGACTCCGGAGCACTCATTTTCAGTTGGAGGAAATCTTGAACTTTCTGTCTCAGAAAGGGTGTCTGCTTTCATACGACCATCTTTCACATGGAAATCACAGGTTTACTTTGAAGCTGATAATGAACCGGGTATCGAACAGGATGCATATGGGTTATTGAATTTTAGAGGCGGGATTTCTTTTCTCGAGCAAAAATTTGAATTGGCATTCTATGGGCGCAACCTGCTTGATGAGCAGTTTATAATTGATGCAGGAAATACAGGTGGTGCCTTTGGAACCCCCACATTTATTGCAGGCCCTCCACGACAAATCGGTATTCAGCTAACCGGAAGATTTTAATTTTTGCAGAGTCGAGAGGATATGCAGTCACGAAAAGAGTTTATTGAGCTTTTTGTAAAAGGAGTAGGATGCTTTTCGGTAGCAGCTGTGCTGCCTTTTCAATCTTTAGGAAAAAGAGCAGAACAGATTAATCGGCGGGTCCGGTTTCCACAGGGTCTGGCCTCGGGTGATCCGACACCGGATAGTGTGGTTTTGTGGACCCGTGCGGTTGATGAACAGGGCGATGAGTCACCCATCACATTAACGGCGCAGATATCCACATCCCGTGATTTCTCAACCCTGGTGGCTGAAAAGAAATGTGAGGCAACAATGGAATCTGACTTTACGGTCAGGCTAATCGTTCATGATCTCGAGCCGGATACCCGTTATTTTTATCGGTTTCTCTCAAATGAGAGTACTACGGATATAGCTGGGCGGACCCGAACTGCGCCTCTTCCGGGCACCGGCCGTCAAGTAAACCTTGCATTTGCCAGTTGTCAATCTTACGAAGGCGGATTTTATCACGCATATCGTGAACTGATTTATCGGGATGACGAAGCAGAAGAAGCGGATAAGATCGATTTTGTACTACACCTGGGTGATTTTATATACGAAACTCTGGGATATGGTTCGTCTAGAAAATTGCCGGCTTTTCCGAGTGGTGGAGGTCAGCTTAGCGATAGTGTGGAATGGGCCCAGTCATTTGCATTAACGCTTGACGATTACCGGCATCTATACAAACACTATCTGATGGATCCTGATCTGAAAGAGGCGCGTGCACGTTGGCCATTTGTAGTAACCTGGGATGACCATGAATTTACAGACGATAGCTGGCAGGGAATGGCGACGTACACAACACCAAACAGGCCATCTCAGGCAAGAAAATTAGCTGCCAATAGAGCATGGTTCGAATATATACCTGCTTTTCTAACCGGGCTTGAAGAAAAAACAGAACGTGTGCAGCACGCCAGAGACTTTACTAACGCAAAAGTGCGAGATGCAGATTTTCATTCGTTTGATGAATTTGGCTTCAGTCAGGAAGAAAATAATGTAAATGCAGTTGAGTCTCTAACGATATATCGGTCGTTTAGATGGGGTAAGTATCTCGACCTGATTGTGCCTGACACTCGATCCTACAGAACCAGACACCCGGTGCCGGGTGAAATTGCATTGGAAATTTCAGGAAACGCCAGGTATATAGCACCACTTGAATTGGTAAAAATCTCAGATGCAGGCCATACCTATAATAATGGTAGTCCACCGGATTATATTGAAATTGGAGGTGAGAGGATCCCTAATTTGAGGAAAAATGATCCACCGGGCTCCATGCTGGGAGCAAGACAAAAAACTTGGTTTAAAGATACTGTACTGAATTCAGATGCTATCTGGAAAGTCTGCGGTTCGTCAGTTCCGATGATGCCGATGCGTATTGATCTCAACCAAACAGACCCTGAGGCTTCTGAGGTTGTTTTTACAACGGATACCTGGGAAGGTTATGTAAGTGAACGAAAAGAGTTGATGAATTTTCTGAAGGAGAATAGAATTAAAAATTTTGTTTCACTTTCAGGCGATAATCACAACAGTTTTGCCGGCATTTTATCTGACGATTTTGAACAAGAAGACCCTGAGGTGCTGGGGGCTGAATTTTCGATTTGCGGTATCAGTTCAACAAGTGTGTTTAGTGCATTAGTGAATATCATTAAGGATGATGAGCCGCTAAGGCCGCTGGTTACGTTTAACATGAAAGACTACAGAGGAGAAAATCAATGGGTAGAAAACCTGAATACTACCTTTTTGTGGGGTGTGAAATCTGCAATCGGAGCGGCAAAGGGAGACGATATTGAAAGTGTTGAGAAGGTTAAAAATCCAAAACAAAATCCACATCTTCGCTACGTTGACTCAAATGCATATGGAATCGGAATTGTCAAAATTGATGAGGACTCAATTAGAACTGAAATGATTACAATCAAACCACCGGTATCACCTGATTTTAATCGTGAGCAAGATGTTCTCCGTACCGCACATTTCAGGTTTCCTACACATAATTCTCAGGCAGAAAAGGATCTCACCTTGGAGAGTTTAAAAGGTATTGCACCATTCCCAATCGTTGAATTGCCAATAGGATAGAAAATAAACTTACCTGCAAATTGGGAAAAGATTAGAGAACCACACACTACCGGTAAGAATAGGGTTTCTGTTGAATGGTTTTTCAAATCATTAATCCATAAAAGCATTGCTGTCAGGTTCGTTGAATTTGTAAGAGGTAATCAAATTGGCGAATCGGTTATTTATACTCAAAGTTTTTTACAAGTCAATCTGCGCAATATATTATCCTTAATTGAACTGACTTAATAATAATTTAACGATTGCGTAAAAGATAGTACAGGGTTGAAACGGTACCTTTGAAACATAAAGTTCCAAAAATCGGAAATCAAAATGTATCGTGTGGAAAAGGAACTAATACAAAACCTGACCGAAGGCAGTAAGATAGCTTTTACGCAAATTTTTGACGAACATTGGGAACAGCTTCATAATATTGCCTACAACAGACTTAAGTCAGACGTTATAGCAGATGATCTCGTTCAAAATGTATTTACTGAATTGTGGATTAATCGTAGCCGGATTGAAATTAAAAAATCATTGAGAGCGTACTTAATTCAATGCATTAAACACAAAATATATAATCATATCCGATATCAGTCTGTTCGTCAACGTATAGAATTTACTGAAATAATTTATCGACAATTTTACGATCATCACGAGGATTACTATTCCGATAGTGAAATTGTATGCAGTGAGCTCAATAGTATTTTTAATCATGAAATTGAAAGTTTGCCTGAAAAAACTAAAACGATATTTCGTTTGAGTCGTTTAAAAAATTATTCATATCAAGAGATCGCGGAACACTGCAACTGTTCAACAAAAAATGTTGAATACCACATCAGCAAAGCACTCAGTACCTTGAATCTTCGTCTGCAGCGCTATAATTCCTGAATTTTTTAGAGGGGAGTCGAGAAAGAATATTTATTTCTCAAATATTCTCAATTTTCTTTTAGGGTAGATCTATTTTCATGTGACATTTACTCAGAAAAGGATTAATAATGAGAAACTGCCGGGCAGTAGATGAATTTTCAAAACCGATTTTTTAAACATATTTATAATTTCCTATCAGGAAAAAAAGACGTTTATGGAAAATTACTGACTGAAAGGTGGTTTAATTCATTCGATGATTCTCAGGGTTTCTTTAAAGGAAAGCGGAAATGTGAAAAAGAAGCCAGGCGTAGACAAATCTATTCTAATATTGAAAACATTCTGCATAAGAATAATGAATTTCAAGCTGGGTCTGATTCTAAAACAAAGAGAATATTTTCATTTTCATACTATCCGTTTGCAGCCGCTATTATAATAGTCGGGATTTTTATCAGCCTATTTGTTGTGAGTCAATATCCTATCGGCACAACTGATAGTAATAGAGTGGTAACGACTATTAAGAGTGATATTGGAGAAGTTATCAGAACTGAGTTACCAGATGGAACCATTGCTTGGTTAAGCGCAAAAACCACCATTCGCTTTCCGAAAAATTTTAAAGGAGATGAAAGGTTGGTTAACCTTGAAGGCGAAGCTTTTTTTGATGTAGTGCATGATCCGGATAGTCCATTTATTGTAAAAAGCGGAGAGGTTCAATCCAAAGTTCTGGGTACAAGTTTTACGGTAAAATCATACCCTGATGAAGCAACAAAAGTGACACTTGCTACAGGTAAAGTAATTGTTTCAGCCTCGGGCGATACACGGCAAGAAATACTTACAGAAAATCAGCAGATTTCTTACAGAAATAAAAATGGTTTTTCAGAGGTTTCAGATGTGGATGCCATCCTTGAACAGGCTTGGATGAATAGGGAATTGATATTCATGCGTGAATCATTTGAACAAATTGCCCGCACATTTGAACGTTGGTATGGTGTAGAATTTGTTTTTAAAGACGAGGCTTTGAAAAAGAAAGAATTTGTTTATCACTTTACTGAATACTCTCTTGAAGAATCTCTGGACATACTGAAAATAATGACAGATTTTGAATATGAACTAATAGACAAAAAGGTATTTATTGATTCGGTTCAATAAAAAAACCCGGCTTCAGGGATGCGTCGATTTTGCGGTCAGGCATCCAAGTAGAAACCGGGTTAATTCACTCAGAAGTATCCGTCAACTATAACCAATACGACTAAGTAACTATAATCTATGAAATTTTGTATCACTAGAAAAACAACAAAATATTGTGATTTTTTCACAAAAGTAGTGTTGCTCTTTTTTTTAATAAGTATAGTAACACATATCTCATCTACTACGGTACATGGTTTTAACACTATCACTCAGGAATACTCAATTACGGACGAGAAAATTTCCGTTGATTTCAGCAACCTGCGCCTAGACGAAGCAATTATCAAAATCAGCAAAAAAACCGGTAAAAGCATAAATTACAGTGCTGATTTGTTTGATTCCTCTAAGAGAATATCTTTCTCAGCAACAGAGATTCCGATATCCGACCTACTCGAAGCTATTCTTCCGGACGGTATAACGTATGATGAGTATAGCAGCGACATCATATTACTAAAAGAGGAAACCAAAATAGCTGAATCCCAAGAAAAAGCTGTACGAGAAAATGTTAGAGGAATGGTGGTAGATGCGAGTACGGGCGATCCACTACCGGGTGTAAATATCCTGATAAAAGGGACTGACAGGGGAACTTCTACTAATCCAGATGGAGAATTTGAACTTTCAGTTTCTGATTTAAATAGAACACTGATAGTGACTTACATAGGATATGTACGTACAGAAATACCTATTGAAGGCAAAACTGAACTGGAAATTGAATTGGAACCAACAATTATTTCTGGTGCTGAATTGGTAGTGGTTGGATATGGCGTTCAAAAAAGAGAAAATATTGTTGGTTCAGTTGGCAAAGCGAAGGTAGAGGGGATTTTAAGTCGACCATCTTCTGATATAGTAAGATCTTTGCAAGGAGCGGTACCCGGCTTGAATATACGGTCTTCTGCGGGGGGAGATCCTTCAGAAACACCTAACATAAATATTCGAGGCTTCAATTCCATAAATGGTGGCTCTCCATTGGTTTTAGTAGATGGAATAGAAGAAGATCTGGCAAATATAAATCCAAATGATGTGGAAAGTGTCACTGTTTTGAAGGATGCTCAGGCAGCGGCGATTTATGGTGGGCGAGGTTCTTTTGGGGTAGTTTTGGTAACCACAAAAAACGGAAATGAAGGAGAGTTTCAGGTAAATTATTCGAATAACATTGGGTTTACGACAAATACGTCCCGAACTGATTTTGTAACTAATCCGGCTACTTATGCCAGATGGGCAGATGAGGCTATTGGTTCATATCATAGTGGTTGTTACGTCTGCTATGATGATGTGGACTATGAGATTGCTGAACAGGTAGGGAACGGGGAGAGAGAACCATTCTATGAACAGCAGCCAGACGGAACCTATAAATTCTATGGAAATACAGATTTTTACGATGTTCTATTTAAAGATCGACGTCCACTGGTAATGCATAATCTTTCTGTATCTGGTGGTTCAGATAAATTAAGGGGAATGATTTCAGGTAGGATTTATCAAAAAGATAAAATCCAAAATATTCAGGACGCAGTTATGAAACGTTATAATTTTCAAATTAACCTGACTGCAAATCCTTATGAATGGCTAGAGCTATCTGCTATCAGCAGGTTTAGCAGTAGATATGATGAACAATATGCCGGGACAAAAAATGGCTGGGGTGGAACACTTGGAGTCAGCAAATGGCGAGATCTGTTTCCTAATCATCCGGCTTTTGTAGACGGTTACGGTGTGAGTGTTGGTAGAACCCGAAATGGTTATGTAGGCCGATTGGGTGCTTTGGAAGAAGGTGCAGCTCATCGTCAATGGCTGTATGAAAAACAGACGAATACTTTGAAAGCTCAGCTAAATCCGCTTGATAAGTTAGAGTTAAACATGGATTACAGTTTCAGTATTGACAGAACTGATCGAACATTTTCCTATAAGCCTTTCAGCTACTTGTCCGGTGAGAGTCTCGATCTGGTTGAAAATGCGGGTCTGAACCGTCATAATGAATATCGTTGGAAGGATTACTATACAGCAATGAATATTTACGGAACGTATAACGAGAACCTCGCCGATAAGCACAATTTCAAGTTAATGCTTGGTTATAATCAGGAGGTATTCGATCGTGATAGAGTAGGAGCGAGAATTGAAGAACTACTCTCCCGTGAAAAATCTAATATCGCTTTTGGTACCGAGGTATTAGATATGGAGGGTTCTACTTTAGAGTGGGCTTTACAGGGATATTTTGGACGTTTTAATTACGATTACGATAACAAATATTTGCTGGAAATTAATGCCCGCTACGACGGCTCCTCACGATTCCCAGAAGATAACCGGTGGGGTTTCTTTCCGTCAGTTGGTCTGGGCTGGCAAGTAGACAATGAGAATTTTTGGACAGCTTCTTTACGGGATGTAGTTTCGTCATTGAAACTTAGAGCTTCATATGGGAAACTGGGTAACCAGAATGTTGGTGTAAATACATTCAGAGAACTCATAGGATTGGGTAAAAAATCCTGGTTGATTGATGACCAGGAAGTCAATTATGCCAGAGTACCTCAGCCGCTTCCTACAAATATTGGCTGGGAACAAATTACATCGACCAACTTGGGTGTAGATATGGGTTTTCTGCAGGATAAGCTTACGGCTTCACTCGACCTTTACGAGCGAAATACAAGTGATATGTATCTGCCCGGACAGCCTCTACCTGCTGTTTTTGGCGCTTCAGAACCCCGAAGGAACTATGCTTCTATACGAAACAGGGGATTTGAATTTGTTGTTGGTTTTAATGACCAATTTGACGTCTTAGGATCTGCGTTATCTTTTAACATCCAGGCAAGTGTGTCAAATAATAAGGGGGTAATCACAAAGTTTGATAATCCAAATGGGTTATTGAGTACCTTTTATGAAGGCCAGGAAATTGGTGAAATCTGGGGATATCGTATAGATGGGCAGTTTCAATCAGATGAGGAGGCAGCAGCGTTTCAAAATCAATATGGTAGTGCGAATCTTATCAAGGTCTATCGCGGAATTCTTGACTATGGATCAAACAGTGACTGGAATTACCTGAAAGGCGGTGACCTCAAATATATAGATGTTAATGGTGACGGCAGAATTGACAACGGAGATAATACACTGGAAAACCCCGGAGACCTAGAGCGGATAGGAAACGCGATGCCACAATTTCCTTTTGGCTTCAATATTGACGCCAATTGGAAAAATATTGACTTATCTGTAGTAGCACAGGGCGTTGCAAAACAAGATTGGTATCCATCTGGACCTATATATTGGGCAACTTTTCACAGACCGTATGTATCATTTATCAGAAAAGATATTTTAGATAAAGTATGGGATCCGGAACATCCAAATGACCCAAACCGCGTTTATCCACAGCGTCAGAGAGCATACAATGCTCTGAGTTCAGGGCGCATGTCTGCGAATGTTAATGATTACCACTTGACTAACATTGGGTATCTGAGAATAAAAAATTTGACCGTTGGTTACACACTGCCTGCCGAACTGTCTCAAAAACTCAACCTCAAAAAATTAAGAGTTTTCTTCAGTGGAGAAAATATATTTACCTGGCGGTTTGGTGGGCTAACCAAATACCTGGATCCTGAAGAAGTAGGAGCACACGTAAGCTACTCAAATCCAAATAATGTCAGTGCAAAGCCTGCGAATGATACACAACTATACCCTATGGGTAAAACATATTCTGCAGGATTTCAAATCAGCCTCTAATAAAATTTATTGGGATAAAAACACATTAAAATTCAATTATATAGTTAGTAATCAAAAAATGATTAAAACAATGAATCGAATCACGAAAATTACGACAGTTCTACTGTTAGTCCTGGTAACTGCCAGCTGTCAGGATATCCTAAATCAGCCTCCTGATGACGCTATAACTGCTGATGAGTTTTTCAATACGGGAAATGATTTAAGAGTTTACACAAATGACCTGTACGATGTATTGCCGGAAGAATCGGTATATATTGACGATTCAAACTCAGATAATATTTTAGGCGTTAGTGCCGGCAGCAGATTAAAGGGAACACGTACTGTACCGACGAACAGGGGAAGCGGAGGCTGGTCCTGGGAGAACCTTCGAAGGATCAACTACTTTCTCGAAAATTACGAAAAAGTGGAAGATGAGGAAGCAAAGGCAAAGTACTCGGGTATAGCCAGATTTTTCAGAGCCTATTTTTACTTTGATAAAGTAAAGAGGTTTGGTGATGTACCCTGGTACGATGAAACATTGGATGCCGGTGATGAAGAGTTGCTTAACAAACCGCGTGATTCTCGTTCTACGGTAATGGATTTGGTTCTCGAGGATATTAATTATGCGGTCGAGAATATTCCTGCTGAAAAGAAATTGAATGAAGTCACTAAATACACCGCACTTATTCTGAAGGCTCGCATTGCCTTATTTGAAGGGACATTCAGGAAATATCATGGGATAGAGGGTCACGTTAAATTCCTTGATGAAGCAGAATCCGCTGCGAAAGAGTTAATTGATTCAGGCGCTTATGATCTCTACACGCAAGGTGGAAAAGACAAAGCGTACCTGGAATTATTTACAAGAAATAATCAGGATATGACTGAGACGATTTTGGCAGTGGATTTTGAATTTGGAAAAAAAACACATGACCTGGCTTATAGAATGACTGCGCCAACCCTGGGGAGATGGGGACTCGCAAAAGACCTGGTGAATAGTTATTTGATGGCTGACGGAACACCGTTTACCTATCAGTCTAATTACGACACCATGGAATTTTATGAAGAGATGCAGGACAGGGATCCAAGGTTGACACAAACCACAGCGGGACCTGAATTTAAAACTTATGGGTCAGACGAACGAGAGCCGGTTGATTTGGACATCACCAGAACAGGTTACAGAATCATAAAAGGCCTGCCGTCTAAAGGCCCGGAATGGGGAGCCGGTGGTTCTTATAATGATGTAATTCTTTTCCGCTTTGCAGAAGCATTACTAATCTTTGCTGAAGCTAAAGCAGAATTGGGAACACTCACACAGGCTGATCTGGATATTTCAATCAACAAATTGCGAGACCGAGTGGGCATGCCTCACTTAATTATGGCTGACGCTAACTCAAACCCTGACCCATATCAGGAAGTTATGTATCGAAATATTGATCAGGGGCCATACAAAGGAGTTATACTTGAAATTCGTCGTGAACGAAGAGTTGAGTTGGTAAACGAGGGGCATCGATGGGATGATCTCATGAGATGGAAAGAAGGAAAAAAAGTGGAAGACCCGATAACAGGTTTATACTTCTCAAGATTAGGGGCTCATGATTTCAATAATGATGGTATATATGATGTATATGTTCACGATGGCGATGTCTCGGATGCACCAGAGGAGATCACTTCCACAATTAATATTAATGAACGACCCCTTACGAATGGCACCTCGGGAAATCTGCAACTCTTCTCCGGCGGATCTTTTGAAGAGCCTAAAGATTACTTTTATCCGATTCCTCTTGAGGATTTAGAATTGAATGAAAACTTAGAACAGAATCCGGGGTGGTAATAAATATTTTAAATGTGTGCTGATTCTTTGAACCGTGGCCTTGCAATGTTCAATATTTTTAAAATTTAAAACTCAGTTTATTATGAAAAATTTTAATCAATACCTGTTAATTATATTTGTTGGAATTTCAATTCTGACAATTAAAGGGTGCGAAGATGCCCCAAGTGGACTGGATGATGAACCTGAAACAAACGCGTCAATTTATATGTCAAATGCGAGTGAAAGTCCTCATCTCCTAGAGTTAAATGATAAATCTGATAATATTTTTACATTTAAAGGCTCTTTTGAAGGCAGTGATTTTTCTAAAAATGATGTCACTGTAAACTTTAGTATAGATTCCGAGATGGTTCAATCTTTCAACGAAGAAAATTCGACTTCATATTCGATTCTACCTGAAGAAAACTATCGTTTAAGTGAAAATGAAGCAACTATTCCCGCTGGTAAAATAAGTACTCCAACTTTGGAGTTAAAAGTTAATTTAGAGCCAGATCTTGAAGATACGGAATATATTTTACCAATCAGTATATCGACAGAAAGTGAGGGTGTTTCTGTAAATCCAGACTTAAAAACCTCTTACTTGATCGTTGAAAATATTGATGATAAAGAAAATGGTAGTTTGGATATTGTAATTACAGGATTGATGGTTAATCCCAGTGGAGCTGATTCCCCTGAAGAGGGTGATACTAAAGAGTATAAAAACGGGACAAAAATCGTCTTTGAGGGTGGTCATGAATATATTCAATTAATGGCATTAAAGGATATAGATTTTTCTGAAACTCCTTATAGCGTAGTTGTTGGTAGAAATTATAGACCGCATACAAATGGCTGGGCTTCCGGAACAACTAAAAGCTTTAAGTTCAACTTAACTGAGGGACAGGCTGAGAAGGGGACTTTCTTTTATGTAGGAGGAGCTTCAAAAAGAATTTATGGTTATAGCAGTGAAGGTTACTCAACCGATATTAGCGATGCTAACTGGATTCGAGCCTTGCAGACAAATATTGGCAGTGGTGTGGCTGGAGATGGTTTCGGTGAATCAACTGCAGGGTTGTTAACCAACTCAAAAGAGCATGCTACGGGAGTTGCTGTTTTTGGTGGTACGGAAATTGAAAGTTCAACAATTCCGATGGATGCCGTTTTTTATGGAGAAAATGTAGGTGATGCACTGAATAACGAGGGTGGCACTACGAATGGTTATCGTGTACCAGAAGAAACTGATTTATATAGCATGTACAATCCAGATACAAATGAGGAACAATTCCTTTTTGGGCAAGGCGGTAATACATATATGGTAGGTGAAGTTATGAGTGGCGGCTTCGCGCAAATGGGAGGAGTATTCAATTCCAATGGAATTGTCGAAGATAGAGAGTGGTCTATCATAGATCTTCAGATAGATTCAGAACTGTCAGATATTGAGGGTGGACCAGGAGCAACAATGTTCGAGGATAATTAAAAAAATCATCTTTTGGTTGAAATGATGTTTTTAATAAATGGAAAGATGGTTTGTAACACATGTGTAGTAATTATAGCCTAAAAAGTTTAATAAACTTCCCCACACCTTCTTTAATAAACAAGAGGGTGTGAGGGAATTATAATCTTGATTTTCAATGCTTTTGAATTATACCGATTTAAATAATTTTTAAATGCAATTATAAAATGGTTCTCAAAAACGTTAAGAAATACCTGATTTATTTCTTGCTTCTGATCCTGATCTCATGCGGGAGCAATGAAAATCCCACTCTTCCAGATCTGACAGGTTCTGATCAGGTGGCAGTTGATCCAATAGATCTAACAATACCGGAAGCTCTATTTACCGAGATCGAAATGATTGAAGATGGAAAAAAGTCTACCATTATTATGGATCGACTGATTGAATTGATAGATGCCGTACCAGAAGATGGCGTGATCTATATTTCTATTTATTTGTTTGAATATGAGCCTCTATTTGAAGCTCTGGGAAGGTCTAATACAAGGAATATCTCGATGAAAATCATGATGGATATGAGTGACAGAAGTAATAATGAATCCACAGCCAAAAGATTGGAGAAACTTGGAGAAAACGTAGAAATAGTCCGGATCTATAACAATGCAAGTCGCTCGGCTATAAACCACAATAAGTTCGTGCTATTTCAGGAGGTTACTACCAATGAAGGAAATTTAGAAGATGTGATATTTCAAACTTCACAAAATTTTACTGAGTCAGGTAATAATAAAATTCAGGACGCTGTAATACTATCAGGTGAAGATCTTTATGATGAATATCTGAAATATTGGCAGGATATGAAAGCACTGGCAAACGTTAAGATGGCGAATTTTAGATATCGGGAATATGAAGATAGTAGAACAGGTCTGTTAGCATACTTCTATCCTAAAAGAAAAAATAATCAGCCATACGACGAAGATACCATTATCCAGATTTTGGATAATATTGATGACCCATCCTCGGCAACTGTTAAGATAGGAATGTCTGCATGGACTGATTCTCGTATGATTATCATCGAAAAATTATCTGAACTTTTAGATCAAGGTGTAAACCTAGAGGTGGTTACAAAATCCAGTATTGGGACAGAAACCATTCAAAGGCTGAGTGAATTAAGCGAAATGGGTGCAACGATAAGAATTTACAATATGAGCGATTCAGGAAAACCGAAAATTAACATGCATTCCAAGTTTATGTTGATTGAAGAATCATTGGATGGTACTCAAAATCAATTATTATTAACCGGTACTCAAAATTTTACGATGAATGCACTTAGAAATAACAATGAAGTAACACTACTTTTTAAAAATCATGAGTTCTTTGATCAGTATAACTCCTATTTCGAAGAGCTGAAACATTTGCCCGCTGTGTGCTGCAACCAATAAGCCGAAATTTAACTTTTTTCTAAATCCATTATGATGAAATCTTTAATCCTGATCCTTCCATTTCTTTTTGTTTTCACACAAATCTCTGATGCCCAAAACACAGCACGTGGTGTTGTATTTTCAGATGAAAACGGCAACGGTCAATTTGATTCGAATGAAAACACACTGCCTGATGTAGCCGTTTCGAACGGGGAAGAGGTGGTTTTGACCAACGATGAGGGCAGGTATGAACTGCCGGTTACAGATGATACCATTCTGTTTGTGATTAAGCCTTCAAATTACGATCTGCCGGTCAATGACCTTAATCAGCCACAATTTTATTATATCCATAAACCGGGAGGATCGCCGGAGCTTGAGTATGCCGGGGTCTCTCCAACCGGTCCTTTGCCTGAATCTGTAGATTTCGGGTTGATTGAACGTGATGAAACCAAAGAGTTCAGAATGCTTCTTTTTGGAGATCCGCAGCCTTATACCGAACAGGAAGTCGATTATTTTGACCGTGATATTGTTGATGAACTGGTTGATGCTTCGGGGTATGAATTCGGAATTACCCTCGGAGATATTGTCGGAGATGACCTTGATCTGTTCGCTCCGTACAATGAGTCGATAGCAAGAATCGGGCTCCCCTGGTTTCATGTGTATGGAAATCACGATATGAATTTTGACGCCGAAAGTGACGAGTATGCAGACGAAACGTTCGAAGCGAATTTTGGCCCGGCTACCTATTCATTTAATCATGGAAAGGCACATTTTATCGTATTGGATAATGTTGTATATCCCCGTCCGGATGGAGAGGCGGGGTATATCGGGGGAGTGACAGATAAACAGCTTGCATTCATTGAAAATGATTTAAAACATGTTCCAAAAGATCATCAAATTGTGCTGGCCGCTCATATTCCACTATACGTCCCCGAATGGAGAGAGACGAGTGATTATTTTTTAGTGGAAGACAGGCGAAAACTCTTTGATATCCTTTCTGAATACCCTCGTTTGATATCCCTTTCTGCTCACACCCATATCCAGCGATTGCATTATCTTGAGGAAGAGAGCGGATGGGATTATGCGAATGACCATCTGCATTATAACGTGGGCACAACCGGTGGCGACTGGTGGTCTGGCGTTCCCGATGAACGGGGAATCCCACCAACATTGATGAGAGATGGTACTCCGAATGGGTATGCCATGATGAATTTTACAGGAAATTCCTACACCCTTGATTATAAAGTTGCCGGCGAAGATGAATCCAAAACCATGAGCATCTGGGCTCCCAATGTGGTTCCACAAAATGAATGGTTTAACTCGGACTTTTACGTGAATTTTTTCCTGGGGAACGATTCTACAAAAGTGGAATTTCAGGTTGAGGGAGAAAACGATTGGAGAAGAATGCAAAAAATTGAGCTTGGTGATCCTTTTGTTACATCGCTAAGAGATAAATGGGACAGGGCTGATCATATACTGGAGGGGAAACGGCCAAATAATGCAGTGGCATCTTCACATCTCTGGAGAGCAAGGGTGCCTAAAAATCTATCCGAAGGAGAGCATAAGGTGATTATAAGGGTTACAGATATGTTCGATAGAGAACATATTGATGAATTTACTTATTCAATAAAAAATCGAAAATAAACTCAATTCAATTAAAAAAACTGTGGAACCTCGTTTTTAAAAATTGCGAAAAATATTCTCATATTAGAAGTAAACGTTTTTTTTGAACTCGATGTACGTCCACTATTGTATTATATTCCCTGTTGGCTTCAAAGTCCTAAAAGCCGGTTCATCAATATCGAACGTCATTTAGTAAATAAGACAAGAAGTAGTTATACAAAAGATGTCATTAACCGATGCTGATCGTGTAATGGAGCAGGTTTAGCAGGCTGTTGTTGGCCGGATCCCTGAAATAGAATGACCGGCTTTTGTTCGGCCAGTCTACTTCAGACTCTATGGGTACATTCTTCTTTAGGAGCTCTTCTTTTAAGGGTTCAAACTCATCGACTGATACGCCGAATGCCAGCTGCCCGGGTCCTTCGGCCCCGTGCAATGGTATCGGGTTTCCATCCATCTCGGTTTGAACATTTCGGGTGTGCTGCGGATTAAAAACAAGGAGCATGTAATCTCCACACCGGAAAAAGATGTGCCGGTTTTCCTCTTTCATCACAATTTCCAGCCCCAGAATGTCTGAGTAAAAAGATTCAATTTCCTCCAGGTTCTTCGCATACAGGCATGTTTCGACAATCTTCATGGTTGATCGGATTGATTGAATAAAATTCTGTGTTCCTGAAATGTAATAAATATAGAATGAGACCCTGCCTGTTCTTCGTTATATACGGTTGGAATGAGAACATTTGATAGAAGCATCGAATGATTAAGGAGGCGGGTCAGCTATCACCCGCCGATGAAAAGAGCACTCCTAAACTCCGAAAGAAAATCTATTGTAAAAAGGAAAAATCATCTGTTGGATGGTTTATTCAATAAGTTATTGAATCAAAACTGAAGATCTATTGAGAAAAGAATTAGTTGTTACCTCAGAAATGTCTTTAATGGAAGCCTGGGATCGTGTAATGGGTCAGGTGAGAGGGGCGGTGAAAGAGAGTGGTCATCCGTTTCGGTATGTGACATTGGCCACCGTTGATAAAACGAATTCGCCCCGGCAGAGAACGGTTGTGCTGCGTGACTTTTCGGAGGGAAGGGAGTTTATCATCTACACGGATAGCAGGTCTGATAAGGTCAGCCAAATTATGGAAAATGATTCTGTAAGTCTTCTTTTCTACCATGAGAAGCTAAAGTTGCAGCTCAGGGTCACCGGCACTGCTTCACTTATGAATGAGGGAGAGGAGTATAAACGGAGCTGGGAATCCCGTGGAAGTAAAAGCCCTCACTCATACACGGCCGTTATTCCGCCGGGGTCGGAGATTGAGAAGCCGGTAGAGGCTTATCACTGGCACCTGGAGGGTACTCCAAATTTTTGCCTTATTAAAATAGTGGCAAACCGGATGGAATTTCTGCAATTGGATGGGGTTGAGCATATCAGGTCAGAGAAAATTTTTAAGAATGATGAGGATAGCGTCCGTTGGATAGCGCCTTAGCAGGTTTCCTAGTTAATATGTCTAATAGCAGCCGCTTTTTCCTCCTTGAAATGATTGGGACTTTAAACCCGCTTAACCACGTATTGTTATCTTACTCAGATCCTAAGTAAATCATTGGGCCAATGAACGGTTCGGAAGTTCAATAAGTTGAATTTTAAGAGGAAAGCCGATAAAAAGTTCTAATCGAGCCAGCCTTTCTTTAGACAGTTAACCGTTACATTTAAAATAAAAGGGATTCCTATATGGAAATTTTCATGATTGTATTAAAACTCATTGTTGGCTTGAGTATTCTCAACGTTTGGCTTGTTCGTTCAAAAAAATCCACGGCCTGGAGAGGCGGTGACGCAAACAATATCGTTGAGGAATTCAAAAACTACGGACTTCCGGTTAGGGTCATGTATGCGGTAGGCTCGGCTAAAGTTACGCTGGCTCTTCTTCTCATTGCATCCATACACTATACCCAGTATGAAGCCGTTGCCGCATACGGAATCGCAATTTTGATGCTGGGAGCCGTATCCATGCACATAAAAATCAAAGATCCGTTAAGAAAGTCGCTTCCGGCATTCGCGTTCCTGGTTCTCTCTCTGGTGATAGCAATTCTTTAAGATTGATAATAGAACCAGTTAATACTTTGAAAATGCTACTGAATTCCCTTTTTATGAAGAAGGAGAGATAAGGGTCTTATACTGAAATAGGTTGACACAATTTAAGGAGTCAGCCGATGAAATATAAAAATCATTCAACATCAGATCATTGATATCACCATTTAAAGATCATTACGTAGGAATATACTGTTTATAGATTGAAGTTCGGTCAACTTCACCACTCCATGGGAGTGTCCTTTCTGTATCCGTATTTTACAATACTCCATCACAGCAAGGAAGCACCTGCGGAGCTTTTCTGTGCTACTTTTATGTGTTTCTACAAACAGGTAACTCCTTCGGAGTAAGTCTGAATTGCAATCATTCAGATATCGAGGAAAATCCCTATATATGGGTTCTACATCCGAGCGTGTGTTTTATCACTGCAGGAAAAGATATACCACAAACCAATTCAATTATTAAAAGCCTATCGGGGAATAATAAATCAAATCCACTTTGTGCACCTTCGAGTCATCGTGACTTTGTGGCAAATTCACAATATTCCTCCATGAAGACGCATAGCCAGCAAGTTACTCTAAGTATTCTCTGCGGAATTCCGCGCAACCATCAGCCCCGAATTCTCGGGGCGAGAAACAAATACTCAGATTTTACGATGCACCTCAAAACCCAGACCTTTTATAAGCTCCTATCTCAATTTGACTATTAAGAGCTCTTTTTAATAACATTCCGTAGGAATACCCTGTTTATAGATGGTCGCTTGGTAATCGTCATCACTCCATAGGAGTGTCCTTTCTGCCTCTGTTTTATTTCAATAAATAGCTTCTTGTAGAAAAGGAAGCACCTACGGAGCTTCGTGTGGTTCTTCTGATTTTTTCTATAAACAGGAAACTCCTCCGGAGTTAAGTCATATCAATAATCATTCATGGGTACACACACGGGTGCGGGATTTATCCCTGCGAAAGAACCTAAGGAGGGGTAACTCAATTTACAGACTACCATAGATTGTAGAACCCCACCGTCAGCCAGCCATTGATGATCAGGAAAACAACGGAAGGGAGTGATTGTACAAGACTGTCTTTGATTCTAATACGAACAATAAATGCCACCAACATCATAACGGTAAATCCGGCCGCGGACAGGAACCCGATACCGGGTGAAATGAATCCTGCCAGCAGTCCGGCCGATCCCGCTATTTGCAATATCCCCGTAAACTTTCGCTGCGAATCGGTCATGCCAAATCGTTTAAACTCCTCGATCATCGTCATTGAATTCAGGGACTGAAAACCATAAAAAAGGAAAAAGAGGGCATTCAGAATTAAACCGAATTGGAATATAGCGGACAAACGATTGTCGGTTAAGAGGTTTGGATTAGCTGAATGCTGTATGCTCCCTACATTTTTGTGTGGAGGAACCGATTGATGAAAGATGAAGCTACTTATACTCGGTTTCGTTCGGATTCCGGGTTTTATTTACCCGTTTAAAATTGGTGGCCCTTGAAGCAGTATACGATTGAAAGTGACTTCCAATTCTTCCCATGATTTTCTCTTTCAAATCATCAGAATACATAGGCAAGAAAGAGTTTTTGATGTTGTTACTCCAAATATTCAAACGTATCGACCATTTCATATTTGGGATCACGGCTCATAAAATCCCGGAAAAAGGCTGTATGACTTGCACCCAACAGGATAAAAACCCTGTCGTCTTCAGACAGATCGAGCCGGTTTAAGTTGGAATACATCCTCAGGTTCCGTTGATAGTATTTGGCGGCTTCATCGGCTCCTTCAAATCCGTCTTCAGTTCCGGCATGGGTCAGCATATCAGCATTGACTGCGATGAGAAAATCCAGATACCTGTCATGATTGGTTCTCTTTAGTTTTTCAAACAGGCTCAGGGTATCTTCGTCTGCGTTTACGGCCGGGTAGAACTGCAGCGGATCCTCATAATATGCATCATGCCAGGTCGGATCGATTTTGTTATTTATGAGTTGCCCGATCTTGTAGTTGTAACTCATTTTATGATCGATGCCGTAAATCCGTTCTGTGCCGCTCAATCTCCCGAGTTCAAATGCGAGAAGCTCAATTTCTGAAGGGTTTTCAAAATCCATATCGGGATTGTCAACATAGGAAAAGTAATTCTCCCGGAGCTCATCATTCTCCTCAGGCACAGTCTCAACCAAAATGACGGTGGGTTCAAAATCGGATAGTTTTTCTGCGATTTCATGGACCTTTTTTTGATTCTCCCTGTCGTGTTCATCAAATTCGGTACTTGTCTCATCGTTGGTAAATCCCATATGAAATGTGCCAAAGTTTAGCACCTGTATTTTGTCATGGGGTGGTTTTTCCAAGTAACGGTTGTTGGATGATTGATCTGCTGGATCATTCCACAGATATAAAAGGGCGAGTCCGATAAGTGCGAAAAATAGCTTTAAACTACTCATATTTCTTGTTTTTTAAATTCAAGGATTTGTTATTCGATTTTTTCATGGTTCTTCTCTTTTGATTTGATGAATAATTTCGATGAAACCCTGAAGCACAGTGAGTGATTTCCGGGTTTGTTTCGGTTATGATGTACGAAAGCTCCCCTATGATGTTACAACCTCTATTCTGTATTATAAATGCTCTTTTTAAATGCAAAGAATTCAGTTATCAGTCAGCTTTATTCTCTTTTGGTTCTGAATTTTATTCAGCCTATTCCTCTCCCTAAATCCGTCAATATCCGGAACGAATATGGACTGTTTCTATTTGTTAATCGTATTTAATGACCAATTTTAACTCTATCACCCTATTTACCTACAGATGAAAAAGATGACGCAGGACTACAGCAAGTACACCGAAGAAGATAGAAAGGTGTGGAAGACACTTTTTGAACGGCAGCAGAAAAATCTACCCGGAAAAGCTCACCCCGAATACCTGAACTGCCTGGAACAACTCAGTGATGTCTTGAACCCGGATGAAATTGTCAATTTTGATAAACTGAATGAGTATCTGATGGCAGAAAATGGCTGGTCGGTTGTTGTAGTGCCGGGCCTGATTCCCGTGGATGACTTCTTTAAACTGCTCTCTGAAAAGAAATTCTGCTCTTCCACCTGGCTGCGTTCGATGGACCAGCTCAACTACCTTGAGGAACCGGATATGTTCCACGACATTTTCGGTCACATACCGCTGCTGATGAATTCCGAATATGCTCACTTTGTGGAGGAATTCGGTAAACTTGGCGTGGAGTTCGGCCACAACAAGACGGTTGAGAAGCAGCTTCAGCGCCTCTACTGGTTTACAGTAGAATTCGGTTTGATAAAGATGGAGGAGAACACCCGGATTTACGGTGCAGGGATTATCTCATCGGCAGGGGAGACCGATCATATTTTTGAGGATGATATTGAAGTACTGCCGTACGATGTTGAAAAGGTGCTGTATAACGATTTCATTACGTCAGAAATACAGACCCGGTATTATGAAATTGAATCCTATGAAGAGCTTTTCAAGTCGGTGAAGGATCTGGAAAAAACCTTGAAGGAAGAGGTAACTGCCTGAATTTCGATATCCGGGTAATTTGGAAAAGCAGTTCGATCTTGAATTCCGGCAGAATAAAATCAAACGGTTTAGTCAGAAAATGTTACGGATTTTGTGATTGACTGCTTTCCATTTCAACAGGCTGAAATGTTCTTAAAATCTGTCCCCAGATAAACGGAATAAAGCTCATTCCCAGCAGAATAAGCCAGCCGGTCTTTCCGGGATTTTGTGTTCCAAGTACGTCTGACAGACCCGGCAGATAAACCGTGGCAAGCAGAAGGACGATGCATAAAGCGATGGAGGCTGCAACGTATGGATTGCGGACGATATCATTCTTTAATAAAGTTGTACCGGGACTTCTCAAATTAAACGCAAACCACAATTTACTGAAGCCCAGTGTGAGAAAAGAAATAGTTACGGCCTGTTCGGTCTCAAATCCGGCATGGTAGATTGCCAATGTAAGAGCGCCTAAAACAGACGCTGAAATAATCATCGACCACCCGCCGATGGCCTTCCAGTGGGCGAATGTCAAAACAGGTTCTTTTTTCGGACGCGGATTCCTTTCCATGATGTTATCCTCACCCGGGCCCATACCCAATGCCAGTGCTGGAAATACATCGGTTATAACGTTGAGGTATAGAATTTGAAGCGGGAGGAGAGGAATGGGGAAAAAAAAGAAGCCGCCGATAACGGTGGCAATGGTAATGGCAAGCACTTCGGCTACATTTGTACAGAGCATGAACATGACCGCTTTTCGGATATTATCAAAGATGATTCTTCCATATTTCACTGCAGTCACTATTGAGGGGAATGCATCATCCAGCAGAACCATATCGGCAATCTGGCGGGCGGCATCAGTCCCGCGTTTTCCCATGGCGATACCGATATCAGCTTTTTTCAAAGCCGGTGCATCGTTAACACCGTCGCCGGTCATCGCGACTGTAAATCCGTCTTTTTGCATCATTTTTATGAGCTGAAGCTTCTGCTCCGGACTAACACGTGCAAAGATATCGGTATCAAGCGCCTTGTTTTTTTCGATGTTATCCATCTTTCCGGGATCTTTTAAATCCGAGCTGTGGATATAGTCAGGGTTCTCTTCTTCAGATATTCCGGTTTCGTAGGCAATGGCAGCAGCGGTTGGCCCCTGATCGCCGGTAACCATAATCACACGGATTCCGGCTGAACGACACTGGCTGATTGCGTCCTTCACATCACTCCGGGCGGGGTCCAGCAACCCTGCCAGTCCCAGGAATCGCAGGTTCGAATAGGGTTCTTCATCACTGTCCGAGACTGTTTTATCGGCCACCGCCAGCAGGCGAAGACCTTTATTAGCCAGCTCCTCCGATCGCTGAAGCCACTGTTCAATCTCTTCCCGGTTTAGTTCTTCCTGTGAATTACCATCCTTTTTTATTTGTGTGGAACAGGCATCAAGAACTTTTTCTGGGGCACCTTTTACAGCAACATAATACTGATCACCATGCTCGTGAACGGTTGCCATCATCATCGTATCAGAGTCGAAAGAGACTTCTCGAACTTCCGGATATTCTGCGAGTAAATCCTCACGTTTGAGATCTAACTTCAATCCGGCCCGGAGAAGTGCGGTCTCTGTGGGATCTCCCTGCTCATCTTCTGCTATTTGATCATTATCCTCATCGGTGATGGAAGCGTTGTTGCACAATACGGACGCTTTGAGTAGCTGTATTAAGGCCGGTGAGGAGTCATGATCGGCAGTGTGCTTCTCTTGCAATTGAACATCTCCGGCTGGGGTACTTACCGACCTCAGACTCATATGGTTTTCTGTGAGGGTTCCGGTTTTATCCGTGAAGATGACGCCGGTAGCTCCCAGTGTTTCTACCGCCTGGAGTTTGTTAATCAGCACATTCTTTTTCGACATCACGTACATCCCGCGCGCCAGGGCTATTGTAGCAACAATGGGCAGCCCCTCCGGAATAGCTGCTACGCCCAACGCAATGGCCGTTTCAATCATGACCCGGGTTTCCTGACCCACCAGCAAGCCGGCTACGGCAATCATCACGGCAATTACTATGGTTATCCAGGCGAGTTTACGGCCAAGATTATCCAGCTTCCGTTGGAGTGGTGTAGCATCTTTTTCCGCCTGTTCGGCAAGGTCTGAGATATTCCCGAGCTCAGTTTCCATTCCGATTGCAGTGACGATACCCTCGCCCGATCCTTCTGTGACGACGGTGCCCTTATAGAGCATGGATGTTCGTTCAGAAAGTACCGCGTTTGCATCTGTAGCGTCCGTAGTTTTTAAAACGGGTACCGATTCACCCGTTAGAGTTGATTCGTTGATCCTCAGATTGTTGGCTTCCGTTAGCCGGATGTCTGCCGGGACAAGATCTCCGCCTTCGAGAATTACGATGTCGCCGGGAACCAGAGTTGTGGATTCCACCTCCTGTTCACTTCCATCGCGCCTTACCCTAATTATATCGCGGTCAACTTCCTGCAATGCTTCCATCGAACGGGCGGCTTTCCACTCAGTAAAAAACCCAATCAAGGTGTTTACAAAAAGTACAGCAGTAATCGCGATTCCTTCAACCCACTCCTGAAATAGAAAAGCAATGAGTGCAGCGGATAAAAGTAAAAGGATGACCACACTTTTGAACTGATCAATAAAAATCTGAATGGGGCTCACAGATTTGGATTCCTGCAGGCGATTTTCCCCATATTGATGAACTCTCTTTTGATATTGGCGGGATGACAATCCTTCTTCAACGGATGTTTCAAAGAAACCGGCAACATCTGAAGGCGATTCAGCATGGAATTGATGATCAGTCTTTTGGTTTTTTTCCATATAGTTTCCGGGGTTCATTTGGGAGAGTAAGATTGAGATGCCCGTTTTTGTACATACCTTTCATCTTAAACATAATACTTGAAGATGAAAACAGTATATAGATTCAAGATAGGATATTTGCCAATACTGTTTTAGCGGTCTTGCGTGTCGGCTTGTTGGTTGGGGATTTATGAACTCAGCAGATTAAACAGGACTCTGCTTTAAGAGTCCTCGTCCTTTTTATCACGATCATGCCCCGGTCGTGTTTGTGAAGGAGGGTCACTGGCCGGAAATGTCTGTCTCAGGTCTCTGTTCAGGTCACTGTTTCTGCTCTGTTTCTTTTTGTTGCTCTTCTTTTCGGATTCTTTCTTCTCATTACTCATAACAGTCAGGATTGGATTAATTATCAGTTTTTTGCAATGCTTTCCGGATTGTATCTGTTGACTATATCTATACTTACAACACAGTATCAATATTTACCATTCATTGGTCGGATCAGGCTAAAATCTTACCGGCTTGAGTTCAATCGGGCTTATTCAGAATAAACAGAGGGGCAAATAGAAACTGAACCTGTTTGAATAATATTCCACAAACTTTTACGAACGCATCGATTACGTATTCAGTTTTTCTGAAAGGCAAGAAGAAACATTTTTTATAGACTTAAAGATTGAGTAATGGAAATAAATGATGATATGATGAATGATCCACAGGGACAGAGTCCAATCTGGAAATCTCGAAAGGTTGCCATTGTTGGAGCAGGTGCAGTAGGAGCCACATTTGCTTATGCCATGGCCCAGAACGGAGCGGCGGATGAAATCTGTCTGATTGACCTCAACGATGAACTTTGCAAAGGGCAGGTGTTGGATTTGGCACACGGTCTGCCTTTTTATCCCACCATCAACATATATGCAGGCACAGAAAAGGATTATGCCAATGCTGATGTGATTGTAATTACTGCCGGCGCTGCTCAGAAGAAAGGAGAGACCCGCCTCGATCTGCTGAAAAAGAACGGTGCAATAATTGAGGGAATCGTGGATCAGATTACTGCTCAGAATTCCAAAGCTGCCATCGTGGTGGTGACGAACCCAGTGGATATTCTTACTAAAATTGCATTAAAGCGATCCGGCTGGGATCGCAGCCGGGTGATAGGTTCCGGCACAGTACTGGACAGCTCACGTTTTAAATATCTGCTAAGTGATTTTTTTGATGTCTATGTTGGCAGTATTCACGCCTACATTTTGGGAGAACACGGAGACAGTGAGTTTGCAGCCTGGTCGATGGCCAATATTTCCGGTGTTCAGCTCGATGAGTATAGCAAGCAGCTTGGTATTCAGAACTGGCCGGAAAAAAAGAAGGAGATTGAACGGGAAGTTCGGGATTCCGCGTACCATATTATTGATTACAAAGGTGCCACAAATTTTGGAGTCGGACTTGCGCTGGTACAGATTGTGGGTGCCATTCTAAAAAATCAAAGGCGGGTACTCACAGTGTCGTACCACCTGGAGGGTGAATATGGAATAGAGGATATATGTCTGGCCACACCGTGCCTGATTTCCCAGGATGGGGTGTCCTCAATTATTGGCACGGAATTGACAGATGAGGAGCAGGAAAAACTGGTTCGCTCGGCAAATGTGCTGAAACGTGAGTATGCTGATTTAAAGGGGTAAATCTGATAACGGGCCGCCTGATTAGACCTATACCGGTAAAATCGATCTGTTATCTACACCTTCAGAACGAACTTTCTTCCGTTCAGATGATAGAGTATAACCCTGTTCCGGTAAGATACCCATCGTATTTACCCAGAATTGTTGCGCTATCGATTCCACGCTCTTCGAACTCTTCATGTATTACTGTTAAATAGGCAACCCTTACTGTTCCCCAGGCATTAATTCCCACTTCCCGATCTGATTTTATACTACTGACTCATCTCTTTCTTTTTGCTGATATCCGGGTTTGATTATCAGAATGTGATCGAGACCGGTCAGACGGCAGTCGATATGAGTCCAGGTGGGTGCAAACTCTTTGGCTTCAATCGCGGTTAGTCCCTTTTTTAGAAATTTCTTTTCATTGTTGAGGATAATATTCCGGATATCATCTGCAGGGATCCACTCTTTTGTTGATTTATATCTACACTTGAGATCAGCTGCACTGCACAGTCCGCCTTTGTGGAAACTGAGTCGACTGCCTGTATCAGTATCGGGGTACCGGAAGCCACTCTCTGTAAATTCACCACCCCATTTCCAGTCGTTGATGATCACTGAAATTTCCTGTTTATAGTGTTTACCCAGAAAGTCACGGGTAAATTGGACAACCTTCAGCAGAACAGGATTCAGATGCCAGATGGCCGACCGGCCACGCTCTTCGTAAAGTTTGGGTGGAACAAGTTCTCTCAGGTTAAAGTTGGGAGCCCCGAACTGTTTTAAATTCATAATAACTACCCCGGCAAGTTTTTTTTGAGATTTAAATAAAAAAGGGATTGAGGTTTTCAGCCTCAATCCCTGAATAGTTGTTGAGAAGTGTGCTCAATCACTTCTCAGATAGTAACTCTTGTTTTATTATTTGTGTATCGTGGTTCTCTGCTTATAAGACACGGATTTGCAGGAACCCTTACAGATATATAGAAAATAGTTTAAAATTTCTGATGGACGATAAAATATTGAATTGCAGTTATTTAAGGTGTTTTAGAAATTTTTGGTGTCAATTAATTTTAGAGGAAATTGAGCATGTAGCAAAAATCTGAGAGCAGAAATCAGTGTATGTGTTTATAAGTACGGGTAAGATCATTCATTGAATTAAAGGGGCTTGATCTTCAGATAGGGTTACAATCCCATTAGCAGATGAACCTCCTGTCGGGTTCATCTTAAGTCCATAATTGATTTTTAAGGGTCCGGAAGGCTGAAAGCCTTTCACAACCCAGTCTAGGGTACCGCACTGGTCACTTTAATCAGCAAGACAGAAAGCAGGCTGAAAGCCTGAAAAAGGCGAGATGTCACTTCAGTAACCTAGCTCAAAATAATTTGTAAACTATTCTGTTAAAATTTCTTCCGACGTTCAGAATAGACCATGTAATTAGTCACGTTTTGAGAAATCCTGATTGAACGGGTTTGATTCTCCCTTTTCTGTAATTCTTACTTCAGAAAAACCGGTTGAGGTGTGGCAACTGTTGCAGGACTCAATCATTACCTGATTTTTTTCCTGAACGCGATCCCAGTTTCCGGATTCTACTGCATCTTCGAGCTCTTCAATATTGGGTTCGAGCATCGATTGAGTCAACTGGCCAACCGGCTGATCATGATAGACCAAATCAGCTTCGATCAGCTCTTCCGTTGCCTCTTCCAGCTCATGAATATAGAAATCGATCAGCTCTACATTTTCATTATCAATGGCATAGGAAATTTTATGGACGACAGACTGCATCAAAGTCATGGTTTCATAGAGTGAAGGATCCTGAAGCTCACTGACTTGATTTTCAAGGGTTGTCACTTTTACCCAGAGAAATCCGCTGAGTATGATAAGGAAGACGCAAAGAGCTGCTAATGCTTTGTTCATGACGATTGTAGTGAATAGTTATATTTACAATTGGTTGCCTTCAAATAAATTAAACAAACCTTTAGATAATCAGAACTTTATTTATCCCAGAGCCTGCTCAATATCTTCGATGATATCGTCCGGATGCTCCAGTCCCACGCTGATGCGAATCAGATTAACAGGAGTGACGGAACCTTCGCCTTCGCTGCTTTGACGGTGCTCCCAGGTGCTTTCCACACCGCCCAGGCTGGTTGCCCGTTTAATCAGTTTGGAGCGACCAACAACCGAAATACTCTCTTTCTGATCTGCATCCACCAGAAAGGAGACCATGCCGCCAAACCCTTTCATTTGCTTTTTGGCAATTTCATGGCCGGGATGGGAGGGGAGTCCGGGGTAAAGAACCTTTGAAACTTTTGGATGGTCGTTCAGGAAATGGGCAACTTTTTCGGCGTGCTCATTATGTCCTCTCATCCTGTAGGCAAGAGACCGGGTGCTTCGGCTCAGCATCCAGCAATCTTGGGCCGAAGGGACTGCGCCTCCCATTTTCTGAATCAGCTTGATACGCTCGAACCAATCATCATCTTTTTTTGCCACCAGTGCTCCGCCAAGGATGTCGCTGTGTCCTCCAAAATATTTGGATGTGGAGTGTAGAACAAGGTCAACTCCAAGTTCAAGAGGCAGCTGATTGACCGGTGTGGGCCAGGTATTGTCGGCCACGGTACGTAGCCCATGCTCTTTTGCCAAAGCAGTAACCGCGGCGATATCTGTGATACGCATCAGCGGGTTGGAGGGGGTTTCAATCCAGATCAGTTTTGTATTGGAACGGATATGATTTTTGATATTCTCAAGATCGGTCATATCGATGAAATCGGACTCAATGCCCCAGCCGGTCATGATTTTGTTGACCATTTTACGGTTTCCCGCATACACATCTTCCGGGATGATGATGTGATCGCCGGGATGGAGCGACTGAAGTACGGCCATACCGGCTGCGATTCCGGATGAAAAAGCTGCCGCGGCTTCCCCGCCCTCAAGTGTTGCAATCAGGTGTTCAAACTGAAGCCGATTCGGGTTACCCAGCCGTGTATAGTGCAGATCCGATTCATCCCGACCCTCTTCATTAATTTCATAAATAGTACTGGGAGAGATGGGAGGAACAATCGATTTGGAAGGATTGTGAATGTCGAGTCCCGCGTGGATGGCTTTCGTTTCAAATCGCATAGTCTTCAGTTTTTTAAATGAAATTGAATTCCTCTTTTGAATGGGGCAGGGGGATGAAAAATGGTTTAGTAATGAATTAAAACAATATCAGAATTAATAATGGTTTTTAAATACCACGGAAGCACGGAAATTTTAATTCTACTACGTGTTTCCATAGCAATTCAAATCAACTTCTTAAAATAGTAAATCAGTGATAAAAAAAATTGCAGGCCCTGTCCGGAACCTGCAATCCAATAACCACAACCCTCTTGATGAATAGCTATGGAGTCGTAATTCTAAGCAGGCACTTCTATTATGACAATGGGTTCCAAAGTTACTTTGGCTTTAATTGATCTTGTGATCAGGCAGATCTCTTCAGCTTTTTCAAGCAGGCGGACGGCTTTTTTCTCTTTCGTCTCATCCGTAATGATCAGTTCCGCTTTAAGGTGTACTTCACTCATCACAAATTTTCCGTTCTCATCACGGCTCATTTTACCTGAACTGCTGATCTTCAGATCTTCAAACTCAAATTTGGAGTACTCGGCCACGGCGGTAAATGAGGTCAGAAAACAGCTACTCACGGATGCCGTAAAAAGATGTTCGGGCGACCAGATCCCCTCAACTCCGCCGGGAAATTCGGGCGGTGTGGCAACCTCAATCGATTTATCCAGACCGGGTGAACTCATAGTGCCGATTCGCCCTTCCTTCCAAGTAACGTCTACCCGGTAGTTATGCTCTTCAGAATTGCTCATACTCAGCCGTTTTTTGGTTGATGATCTGTTCGAGCTGAGCCGCTTGAACAACTCCGGCTTGTTGCCAGAGAATCTGTCCGTTTTTGAAAAGGATCAAAGATGGAACCCCGCGTACCTGGTATTTGATGGCCGCCTGTGGATTTTTCTCAGCATCAATCTTGATGATGTTGATATTATCTCCAAGACGCTTTTTCAAGTCCTGCAGAATCGGTCCCATCATTTTGCACGGGCCACACCAGTCGGCGTAAAAATCTACAAGAACGGGTGTGTCGCCGTTAATGATATCGTTGAATGTCATCTGTTTAGTTTCTGTACTCATGTCTGTGTTCTGTTTTAGTGGTTATAAAGGAGTAAAGTGTTGGTATTTATTTCCCCTCCTTCTTAAGGAGAGGCCAAGGGTGGTTATTTGATTTTATCAAAGTTAAAGTTTTGAAAAATAGCCGAAATAATATCAACCTCCCCTAAATCCCCTCCTTGAAAATGAGGGGACTTTTCTTCTTTCAAATTTATATATCACAATTTAACCCCTTTACTTAATCTCTTCATACTCCACATCGTCAATTGGCTCATCTGAAGTTGCTGTCCTGGGTGCGCACTGCCCGGCCTACAACCGGTATTGGTTACTGCCTGGAATAGAAAAAAGATAGATAGTGCGCCGGATAACGATGCATTGTGAACCAGCCAGTTATAGCCGAGTGCCAGCCCAAATAGGAGGGCAACCCATCGCATAGGATGCCAGTTGGAAAACAGCTGTTCCGTCAGATTGGATAACATGTAAAGATTGTTTTGTGGTTATTTGAAAACTCGATACTGTTCAGAACGGAGCGGCGAATTAAATCTTACCAAAACCGTTCAGTCGTATTGAAAACTAAGTTACTGAGCAGAAATGCTAAACTCAGTTACAAATGTTACAAAAGTGTGATTTTGTTTCGGCTGAGCCTGACCAAACCGTTGCTCTCCATCTGTTTCAACAGCCGGCTGATAACCACTCGCGCCGTGCCCAGCTCGTTGGCGAGCTCTTCGTGTGTGAGTTTGATTGTCCGTTTCCCACTCACTGCTGAACGCTGTTTGAGAAACCGAAGCAAACGCTCGTCCATCTTTTTAAATGCAACGGCATTCACTACATCCAGCAGTTCCTGGAATCGCTGGTGATAGATGCGAAAGATGTAATCGATCCACTCAGGGTGTTTTTTAGTGAGGATGCCCAGTTTCTGAACCGGTAGCAGCAGGACTTCACTCTTTTCGTTGGCTACGGCTTTCAGCTGATTGTTTTCATTATATAAACCGTTCAGAACAGACATGATACAGGTATCACCCTCTTTCAGATAGTAGAGTAGCAGTTCCTTAAAATCCTCGTCTGATTGATAAACTTTCAAGCTTCCTTTCAGAATAATCGGAATAGCACGGATGGAAGTATTTTCTTCAAAAAGAATATCACCCTCATTGAGCTTTTTGATCTGTCCGTAGCGTCTCAAGTCCGAGAGAAATTCATCGGAAGCTTCAAATTCAGCAATTTTCTTAAGCTGATCGATCGATTCGGTTTGATTTATCATAGCTATTAAGATAACAGAGAATCTGCTATTCAACCACCCGAATTAAATGACAGGGGCTTTAAATTTCTCTTCGCACAATTCCTTCAGGGCAATGTTCATCTGCTGAAAGCCCAACTCTGTCTTTTCCAGCATTCCGCCCAGAAATGGTACCATCAAACCGGAGAATCTCTCCCCATGCTCCAGTGAGGTGCTTCCATTTGGAAGCTGAGAAAGTTTAAAGTAGTGTTCGCCGTCAAACAGGCCGTTGATGAGCAGTTTGCCTTTCCATCGAAATTCCTTTTGTAAATCATGCCTGAGCACATTGGGAGAGAACTTCATCGGTTTACTTGATTCGGGCGGGAGAACGGTAACCGAGAGTTGTTGGCCCGTGTTAACAGATCCTTCAATTTCGCGTATGAATGGATTCCACTCCGGGTATTCTTGAAAATTCATTAGCGTATCCCAGACAATTTGGGATGGGGCGTGGATGTGAATGATCGTTTTGATCTCTTTCATAAAATGACAATTGTAAAAAATGATATCAAATAAATATTGCTTAATTACGTAGGAAATCGATAGTTGTTGCACTTCGTTCATTTTTTCATTGCACGTTTTTACAAACCTGCTTCAGAATTGATTCCTGAAAAGGGTATTTTTACGGTTTACGGTTTACGGTTTACGGTTTACGGTTTACGGTTTACGGTCTAAGTCAATCTACTCAGCGAAATTTCATAATACTCAAAAGTTATACAACACAATGCAGGTATATTTGAATGGGGAATTTATAGATCAGGAACAGGCGGCAGTATCAGTTGCCGACAGGGGCTTTGTTTTTGGAGACGGCGTATATGAAGTCACTCGCGTGGTGGATGGCGTATTTTTCCAGGAGCAGGAGCACCTTGCCAGGCTTGATGAGGGTTTGAAAGGGCTAAAAATCAACCTTGATCATAAGGTCAAAGATTTAATCCCGGATATCAGCAGGGAGCTGATCAAACGAAACGGACATACCAAAGGGGAAGCGACGGTCTATCTGCAAATTACCCGTGGTGCCGCTTTTCCTCGTACGCACACCTTCCCCGAGCCTGAAGTTCCCGCAACGGTTTACCTTTCATCCGGTTCGTTTAAACCGCACAAAGGACTTCATGAAAATGGAGTGGAAGTGATTACCGTGCCGGATGTTCGCTGGAGCCGGTGTAATCTGAAGACGGTGAATCTTCTGCCCAATACACTGGCACGTCAACAGGCCAAAGAGGCCGGTGTAAACAGTGCTGTTATGATTCGTGACGGAGTTGTGACGGAAAGTCCCAATGCAAATATTTTTGCTGTAAAGAATGGGATTCTGTATACATTCCCGGCATCAAATTATATACTGAACGGAATTACACGCCGAGAGGTCATTGACATCGCCAAATCACTTGAGATTCCCCTGGTGACAGAACCGGTTCGTCAGGATGATCTGTATGAAGTTGATGAACTCTTCTTTTCAGGTACAACAACAGATATACAGCCAATCATTGCAATAGATAGAAGACCGGTTGGAAACGGAAAGCCCGGTGAGTTTGTCCGTTCGATTCAAAAAGAGTATAACCTGCGACTATATCATAAGTAAACCATTGATATTGAATACCGGTCATCCCAATGTATAAAGACCGGTTTTGAGGATGGAGTAGGTCAGATCCCCATTACCTTGATTTATCATACTCTAACACCTCAACATTGTATAGGGAGATCCCCTATTTATGTGGATAAGTTTTCTCGTTATTCTGTTTGTAGAACAAAACAACAACAGGAATTGATAAACCCCAAGACGATGAAAACTGTACATAGATATCCCGAAACCGCTGAAGAGCTTAAAACCAACCTGTCTCCTGAAGAGCTTGCACACTTTGAAGCAATCATTTTGAGAAAAAGAGAAGAAACACAGGATGAACTGGACTACCTGCAGAAGCAAGTAGAAGAGATCCGTTCATCAGATGATGATGACGCATCATCATTGACGCACCACATGGGAGACCTGGGTAGCCGCGAAGAGAGCCTGGATTTAACATACCGGCTTATTCAGAGAAATCGAAAGTTCATCAATGAGTTGAACCGTGCATTGGTACGAATTGAAAATGGTACGTACGGAATATGCCGTGCTACAGGAGTGCCGATTGAGAAGGAGAGACTTGAGTTTGCACCACACACAAGATATAGTATTGCCGCGAAAAAAAGCGGATTAGACAAGAAGAGAGTTGCTTATGCATAATTTAGAATAGAGAGGTTATCATATCCGGTTAGGGGTTCCGGGTATGAAAAGAAAAAAGCCCGTCCTGATGAAAATCGGGACGGGCTTTTCTGTTTCCGATTCAACGGAAAAACGTTTGCTTATTCGTATGTAAGACTTGTTACATCAACTGCGCTAAGACCCTTAGGAGTCTCTTCAACATCAAATTCGACTTCTTCGCCGTCTTCAAGACCCTGGTTAGGGGCTAAGTTGTTTACGTTGTTTCTGTGAACGAAAATATCTTTGCTTCCGTCATTTGGCTTGATGAATCCAAATCCTTTTTCTGCATCAAACCACTTAACTGTTCCTTGTTGTGTCATTGTATTGTATTGGTGTTGTTAGTGCACCCAATAAAGGGTATTTCAGAAGAGTAGAGTTGAATTAACGCGTCAGTCTCAAGAAAGGCTTACCGGGTGTTATTGTATTGTGAATGGGTAGTATAAGGGTTTTATTGAACAATACCTAAGATTCTGCACGTGCAAATCACAAAATATTTTCCGTTCTGACGGTTTTGAAGGGGGATGATTTAAAAAAGCGTCAAAATGAGTATGAAAAAGCTTTTTTTTGAGTGTATTCTAATTTTTTATCAAATAGAAAACTTTGCAAAAAACAGCTATTAAAGTGATGCCGACACACTATATTCCTCGGGAGAAGAATCCAAAATATTTAATTAAACACTGAAATAGGGGAGTCTTCAAAAAATTCCACAAAATTATCAGAACACAGCAGGATGACATAAAAGATTTTGCAAAGCTCAAAATGATGAATTAAGGTTCTGAAAACACCAAAAATTTAGTATTGTCAGGGTGCAATACGATTTTTTGGTGAGTTGCATAGGGGTGAGGCTCTTAAGTATTGTCATAACCTCTGACCTGCTGCTCGACAGGCAATTTGCCTGAGTAAACGAACCATAACAAAATAAATACGGATGAATCAAAATAATATCACTACGGAATTGAAAGTTGACAATATGGGTAGGGTACTCTTTCTCTCTACAATTGCTGCTATTGGTGGATTTCTTTTCGGTTTTGACAGTGGAGTTATAAATGGTACGGTGAGTGCACTGCAAACTGCATTTGATTCCGATGCCGTGGGAACTGGGTTTAATGTAGCATCGATGCTGCTTGGTTGTGCAGCCGGGGCATTTTTTGCAGGAACACTGGCCGATAAATTCGGGCGTAAACCTGTTTTATTGGTAACTGCCATTGCATTTATTCTGAGTGCATTGGGATCAGGAGCGGCCGGTTCTTCAACGGTTTTTGTGATGGCGAGAATTCTGGGAGGTCTTGCCGTTGGAGCTGCAAGTATTCTGGTGCCGGCCTACATCAGTGAGATTGCCCCGCCAAAAGTTCGGGGAGCTCTGACAACTCTCATGCAGCTGATGATTGTGATCGGTCTGTTCATGGCATTTTTGAGTAACTACTATATCGCCGGTGGAGCAGGCGGAGCTTCAAATGAATTCTGGGGTGGATTTGAAGCGTGGCAGTGGATGTTTTGGGTTGAAACCCTGCCGGCTGCCATCTTCTTTGCAGGACTGATATTTATTCCTGAATCGCCACGATACCTGGTTGCGGCCGGTAAGCTAGACGAGGCCCGGGAAGTTTTAACAAGTCTTTCGAATGATCAAGATGCGAATAATAAGATAGAAGATATTCAATCTACTCTCGAAGAGAATCGCAAACCGCGGTTATCTGATATCATCTCTGAGAAAACCGGAAAAATTCACCCGATTCTCTGGGTTGGCCTGGGGTTGACTACGCTGCAGCAGTTTACCGGAATTAATGTGGTATTTTATTACGGAGCGACTCTCTGGCAGGCCGCCGGATTTACTGAAGAGAATGCTCTGCTTCAGAATGTAATTAGTGGCTCGGTAAATGTGATGTTCACCTTTGTAGCTATTGCACTAGTCGATAAGGTTGGCCGTAAACCTCTCCTTTTGATTGGAGCTTTGGGTCAGGCACTGATGCTTGGAATTCTGGCGCTTATTTTTGGTACGGCTGCCGTTGCTGATGGCGGGTCACTACAGCTTGAAGGAAATATGGGACTTTATGCGCTGATTTCAGCGAATGGCTACATTGCATTTTTTGCCTTTACCTGGGGACCGATCATGTGGGTGATGCTTGGTGAAATGTTCCCGAATCAGTTCAGGGGTGCGGCCCTTGCCGTTGCCGGTCTGGTTCACTGGGGTTCGAATTTTACCATCACAATGACCTTCCCGATTTTACTGGCTTCTATCGGTTTGGGTTTCTCTTATGGTATCTATGCCGGTTTCGGTGTCCTGGCCTATTTCTTTGTGAAGAAATTCATCAAAGAGACGAAAGGGCGAACATTGGAGGATATGTCCAGAGATGCTCAGTAAACATTTTTTGATTGGAACTTAGTGGTTCGTAAACCCCGGTTCATTGAAAGATGGCCGGGGTTTTTAATGGAGTGTGATATTTATATATCACAGTTTGAAATGATAGAGTTATGGTGCGATCCGCCTCAACACTGACCGTAGTTTCAAACAACGCTCTTTGTTCGGCGGCAGAGTCGGTTAGCTGATTTGTTCCCCAAGCTAACGCTTGGGGCTAAAATCGGTCGCCCTGCGGGCTCAGATAAATTTGCAAATCGCAAATCACAAATTGAAATTCGCGGTTCGCCAAATGTAACCCGTACATCGTAAACCGTATGACGTCAACCACAAATCTCATCAAGACAATTAAGCTAAGCCCCGATCAGCAACCCAACGTGTTGTTACTGCGCACTTAACCCGTACTCTGCATCGCGGCAGCGACTCCATTGATACTCAGAAATAGAAGCTGTTTCAGTTCTTTCAGTTCTTCCTCATTCTCAGCAGCATCACGCCGGTTTAGCAGCTCAACCTGGATCAGATTAAGCGGATACGTAAAGGTATTCCGGAACTGGATGGAATTTTGAATCACCTTTCGGTGATCCAGTAAATGTTCTTGTCCGGTGATGGCCAGCAGAATATCTTTTGACTGATTAAAGTCGTCGGTGATTTTTCGGTGAATAGTTTGGTCTGCACGTTGGCTGTACATCTCGGCAGTCAATATGTGAGTTCGAGCCATTTCACGCTGCGAATTGTCGACGATGGTGCCAAAAAAGCTCCACTCTTTGTACCATTTTTTCAACAAGTCCATTATTTCGGGCTTTTCATCCAGCAACGGTTTGAGGGCAGCCCCCAGCCCATACCATCCGGGTACGTTGTATCGAACCTGTGTCCAGCCAAATACCCAGGGAATTGCTCTCAGATTTTCGAACTGGAGTCCCTGCTTGCCGCCTCTCGAAACAGGCCGGGATGCAATCGGCAGATTCCCGATGTGCTCCACCGGTGTTATTGTTTTAAACCATGGCCAGAAATTTTCATCATCGATGAGTTCACGATACGCCTTCATGGATTCAGAAGCGATACGGTTCATGATTGATTCGGTCTCATCACCCTCAACAATCGGCTTCTGACCTTCACCGGCAGTTACCCTTGCAACGGCATTTACGATTTGCTCCAGATGCCGGCGGGTAATTTCAGGCTGGGAGTAGCGGAAAGAGATTATTTCCCCCTGCTCAGTAAACCGAATCCGTCCGTTATTACTGATGGAAGGCAGACCCAGAATCGCTCGGTTTGACCGTCCTCCGCCACGACCGACAGAACCGCCGCGCCCGTGAAACAGCCGGAAATCAACTTTCAGATCGCGAAGGGTTTCTCCCAGTTTAAGCTGTGCTTTTTGAAGAGCCCAGTTGGCCATCCAGTAACCGCCATCCTTATTGCTGTCGGAGTAGCCAAGCATAATTTCCTGAAAGTTATTGCGGGCTTTCACTTGTTTTTTGTAGATAGGGTTGGTGAGAATATCTTTCATCTGATCCGCACTCATATCCAGATCTTCAATCGTCTCAAAGAGCGGAACTACATCAATTTCGCTATCAACCTTGCCGTTATGAAGTCTCCACAATCCGGTCTCCTTGGCAAGCAGAACCACTTCAAGCATATCGCTGACGCCGTGCGTCATACTGATGATATAAGATCCAAAGGCGTTTTCGTCCAGCTCCTTCATCGTATGGATTAGCCTGAATACGTTTAGAATCTCTTCGGTCGGTTCACTCAGCGATGTGTGGATAGGGGCCAGCGGCCGGGGATTTCGAAGCTCCTGCATCAACAGTTTAACTTTTTCAGCTTCCTCCAGGGAGGAGTAATCATTGTGAACTTTTGCCTCTGACAGTAATTCTGTTACAGCGCTTTCGTGCCGTTTGCTGTGTTGTCGAATATCCAGTGAAGCCAGGTGAAGCCCAAATGTATTTACCCGAATTCTCAGATCGTTGAAATCTCCAAACCTGGCGATATCCTCCATGCCGGACTCTTTCAGCGATTCTGCAATTAGCTCCATGTCACCTTTAAAATCAGATGCTGTGTATGTGGCAGATTCCAGCACTTCCTGTTCGGTTCCATTCAGAGCATCCAGCATCTTTTGAAGCCGGTGCATGATGTGGGTAATTTTACGCCGGAAAGGCTCATTTTTGTAATGCCGTTTATACTGATCACTCAACGGAACTTCTTTTTCATCTTTTTTGAGTGACTTAACCAACCGATCCGGAACGTCCACGAAGTTTTGCGATACGGATAGATATCGCCGAACCATCCGGAGTTCACCTAAATACTGCTTGAGAGCAACTCTCCGGTGATCCCGCAGGGTTTTCCATGTCACATCTCTTGTTACATTCGGGTTACCATCGCGATCACTCCCAATCCACGAGCGGTATTTGAGAACAATGGGCAAATCCGGAGTTTTGCCAAACTGCTGAGAAAAGGCAGACCGGATATCGTCATAAAGTCTTGGTACGGTTTTCCATATGGAGTTGGAGAAGAAATACAGTCCGTTTTCCACTTCATCTTCTACCGTTAATCGCTCCGGACGAACTTCATCAGTGGATATCAAAAGCGCGATCTCATTCACAATCTGGTGGAGATATGCGTCTTTCTCATTCGGAGTGAGGTTCTTATCATCCAATAAATCGATTTTGGATGTAATGCCTTCCTGCTTGTACAAAATACTGCGCCGACGGGCTTCGGTTGGATGCGCTGTTACTGTGGGCTGAATATCAAGCTTTTGAAACAGATCCAGAGCTTCATCATAACTCATCCCTTTCTTTTTGAAATATTTGAGGGCATCGGCAATGCTCTCAGGCCGGGGATGTTCAATGTCGACATTCTTGGATCTATCCCGATTAATTCGAATAATTTCATGTTGCTCTAGAGAATTGACCAGATGGAAAAAGATAGTGGTCAGCCGAAGAAGTCCACGAATTTCATCGTTTGAAAGTGACTGAATTTTTTTGACAAGATCATCATTGTCATTCTCGCCGTTTTCGGATAATACCGTGGCAGCATGATCCGGAAGTTTTGCTGCAAGTTCTCGAAGTGACTCTTTTCCTTTTTGAACCAGATAATCTTCCAGCAGTCCCGTCAGGGAGGTTAAATTCTTAGTGAGAGGCGCACTGATATTTGAGTATTCAGCGTATTGTTTTATGGTTTCTTTCCACTTCATGTTATTTGACCCTAATTGATTAAAAATTTTAGATTAATCTTGTAGCCTGACCTATTTTTGGAGAATAGATACAGCAATTCCCAACCCATCAGATGGTTACAACAAAAATAAGTATATCTTCAATCCGGCAATCGCATTTTGAAAAGACTGCCGGAATCTCATATCAGGTAGAGGAGAGAAAACACCAATACGGTGAGTAGAATAAAACTCATAACAACTTCCATTGCCGGGCTGTAACCGGAAGCTTCATTTTTGCGATCCGTAAACGGGTTAAGCCACAGCATGGGGTTCTTGAATTTACTTGTGAGGAAGCGGGCAATATCCCAGATCTTATCTTCCACACGATTATAAAAATTGTCAACTCCGTGCACAAATACTTTGCGTGTCAATGGTGCAGCTTTTCTGTAGAACCAGTCCACATCCAATGCGATGATCAGTTCGCCGGCAAGTTTCTTGCGGAGGAGCCAGAATCCGGCAAAGGTCATTAAACTGATCTGTGTGATTTCAACAAAGTGGTAAACAGTAAATGGATTGTAGTCGGTTTCAAACGGCAGATAGGTGTAAAGAGCCTGTGGATACAATCCGTAAAAAATACAGGCAAAAGCGGCAATTCCCATCCCGACATACATGTTTTTCGGAATCGGTTTCACTTCAATATCATTGTCTTCTTTGCCAAACCAAGTGTAGTAGGGGAGTTTCAGTCCCACACTTAAGAATGTACCAACAGATGCAAAGAGAAGCATCAACATGGCGGTTTCATTGTGCGCATAACCGGCAGCACTGATGGTCATTGATTTACTAATGAAACCGTTGAAGAGCGGCAGGCCGGAAATGGAAAATCCACCCACCAGGTAAAGGCCTAAAACGTACGGCATCTTTTTGGCCAGTCCGCCCAGATGAACCAGTTTGGACGTTCCGGTGGCATAAAGCACGGCACCCGTACTCATAAATAAGAGAGATTTATAAAGAATATGACTATAGGCGTGAGCCGTGGCTCCGTTCAGTGCCATATCGGTTCCGATACCGATTCCGCAAACCATAAAACCGACCTGACTGATAATGTGATACGCCAGAATCTCCCGGATATCTTTACAGATTACCGCGTAAATAACTCCGTAAATGGCCATTGCTGCTCCAAACCAAGTAAGCAGTTCCCATCCGGGGAAAACACGGATTAGAACGTATACGGCAGACTTGGTCGTGAAGGCACTCATAAAAACGGCACCGGTAATGGTTGCCTTCGGATAGGCATCGGCCAGCCAGGTGTGGAGCGGAATTACGGCCGCGTTGATGGAGACTCCGACCAGCATCAACACGTTGGCTATTGTATAGTTTTGCTCAAGCGATTCAACCGCAAGAGAACCGGTTGTCATAAAGTGCCAGACAATTCCGGCTAATAAAAGTCCACCGCCAAGTACATGATAGAGCAGATATCGGGTACCGGCTTTATCAGATGCTTCTGTTCTGTTCGCCCAGACCAGCCAGGTGGAGCTGACGGCCATCAACTCCCAGAAGATGATCAAAGTCAAAAGGTCGCCGGCATAGGTTACGCCAAGCGCACTTCCGGCATAGACAAGCGCATTGATCTGCTGGCCAAGATCCTTGATATGCCATGCATAAGTACCTGCAACAAATGCCGTAATGGCGAAAATGATTCCAAAGACCCGGCTGAGAGCATCCACTTCCATCACAACGAGCTCGAAATTGCCGAGGGATGCGGTTATCGAATATCCGTCAGGACGGGTAATCACAAAAAAGAGTGCGGCAATGGGAAAGATCAGAAACGCCGAACTTCTGAACTTTTCCGGCAGCAGCGACAGCAGAACTGCACCGACAATTAAAATGACACCCGGTATGGTTAAAAACTCAATCATAGTAGTTGATGTCGCGTTTTACAATTTTTTTGGACAGAAACTTGGCAAAATAGATGATCACAATGCAGCAGATAAAACCGAACAGGGCGTAAAATGCAGGGACGGAGTTCCACCAGTGGCTGTCGTAATCAGCCAGGTAGGTAAATTCCAGTACAAGTGTGACCAGAAACAGAAGTCCTAATATGATCCAATGCCAGTTCTTCATGGTGATACTGAGTTAAAAAGTGATGAGCTGATTTGTGCAGCCAGATCAAAAAAGTTGAAAAAGAGATTCGGAAACAGGCCAAACAGAACCGAAAGGGTTGCGGTTACCATAATCGGTATAACCATAAATGGTGAAGCTTCTCCATAGTTTTCAAGTCCCTCACCCTTCTTGAAATACGCCCGATGAATGATCGGGAAGAAGTAGCCCGCATTTAGCAATCCACTCACGATCAAAATGATAACAGGAATCATCATATCACCTTCAAGTGATCCGGAGACAAGAAAAAACTTGCTGAAAAATCCATTGATGGGTGGAATACCGGCCAAACCCATTGAACCGACAACAAACGCACCCATGGTCCACGGCATTACCTTTGCAATTCCATTCAGGTTGCTGATTTCCGTTCTATGCAGGTTCACAATGATGGCACCGGCACAAAAGAAGAGAGTAATCTTCATGGTAGCGTGTGCGGCAATGTGCATAATTCCGCCTTGTATTCCCAATGGAGTCAGTAAAGCAATTCCCAACACGATGTAGGAGAGATGTCCCACGGTGGAGTATGCCAGCCGACGCTTCAGGTTATCCTGCGCGAATGCAATCAGCGAAGCCAGGATGATCGTAGCTCCGGCCAGTACTATAATAATATCATTTAGGCCATAATCAGCCATTACATCTACGCCAAACACATAACCGACCACCCGCAGTACCGCAAACACACCGGATTTCACAACAGCTACAGCGTGAAGCAAGGCACTTACCGGGGTTGGAGCAGCCATCGCTGCAGGTAACCAGCCGTGAATAGGCATGATGCCCGCTTTCACACCCACGCCACCTAAAAAGAGGATGAACATCACCAGAATCATGTGGTGTGGAATGTCAGCATTACCCAAAACTCCGCCCGGAGTAAAATCGAGCGTTCCGGTGTAGTAGTAAACCATTCCGGCTGCTGCAATCAGCAGAAGACCTGCCGTAAGCGTAAAAGCAAGATATTTCCGTCCGGCCTTGATGGCGTCATCCGATTCAGTGTGAATCACCAATGGGTAGGTGGCCAGCGTCAGCATTTCATAGAAAACAATAAAAGTGAGCAGGTTGCCGGAGAATGCAATACCGATGGTAGCAGAGAGACAGATGGCAAAACTTGCATAGTACCGTGTCTGTTTATGTTCTTTGTGTCCTCGAACATATCCGATGGAGTAGAAAGAGGTAAAGATCCACAACCCGGATGCGATCACCGCAAAGAAGACTCCCAGTGGATCAGCATTTAGGGCAAGCGGAAGGCCGGGTGCCAGGTCGACCAGATGCAGCGTGACGCTTTCTCCACGCAGTGCCGATGGAAGAAGACTCATAACCAGTCCAAACTTTACCAATGCTGCAATAATTGTCCAGGTTTCCCTCAGGTTTGGCTTGGATGAACTCCACAGAATCAGCGGAACCGCTGCAAGCGATGACAAAATAGCTAATAAAGGTACAAGCGTAAGATCCATCTGTTTTTTGTGTAATTAATGTCTTCTAAACTGAATCAGTAAAATTTCGTTGTATTGATGGCTTGAATCGGAACATGGCTACATTGGGAAAATGTTGAACAGGAATCCAACGATTGCTGCATTTGCAAATCCTATGACAAAGAGTGCAATGGCAAGAACCGAAGTCGGGAACATCATGCTGAATCCAACCTCGTTTCTTTCAGCATCTGCCGCTGCTTTCTGATCTTTCTTCGGATTCATCATATACACTTTTTCCAGAATTCTGAAGAAGTACACCGCATTTAAGAGTGAACTGATTAAAATGACCGCCAGGAAAAGCCAGTTTTCGTTATCGATGGTTCCGAGCGCCAGGTACCACTTGCTGAAGAACCCGGCCAGCGGGGGAAGTCCCACCATGGATATAGCCGCTACACTGAACCATGCCATTGTCCAGGGATATTTTTTCCTGTAGGTGTCATCAAACAGGCTGATATCGGAATGTCCCTCTTTCATTCTCAGATTTCCGGCAACCAGGAAGAGGCACGCCTTCATTACGGCGTGATTTAAGACGTGAAGCAGCGCACCTGCAAATCCGAGGGGATTAGCTAAACTTAAACCCATGATGATATATCCAATCTGTGAAACACTGCTGTAGGCCAGCATTCGCTTCATCTCATTCTGGGCAATGGCCATAATGGAACCGTACAAAATTCCGATAGCGGCCAGGGTTCCAATAATTGTGGTGATTGGCACGACGGAATCGGTCAGTTCAACACCAAACAGGTAGAATACGATACGAAACAAAATGTAGGCCGCCACTTTTGTCCCGATTGGGGCAATCAAAGCGGTGGAACTGGAAGAAGCGAAGGTGTAAGAATCGGGCAGCCACCCATGAAGTGGAAATAAAGCTGCCTTCACCCCCACGCCGACAATCATTAAAATGAGTGCGGCCACAACAGATGTGTCTGTTGCGAAAGTGGGCAGCATGGCTGCCATGTCTATCATATTAAGCGTACCGGTAACGGTATAGAGAAACCCGACGCCCAGCAGGTAGAGTGTTCCGCCAACAGTACCTATGATCAGGTATCTGAATGCGGCAAAGGGAGCATTGCGTGAACCGATAGCGATAATTCCGTAACTGGCCAGAGAAGAAATTTCAAGAAATACATAGAGATTAAAAAGGTCCCCGGTCAGAATCATCCCGTTGAAACCGAGCAGCGCCAGCATAGCCAGCGAGAAGTAGGGCATCTCTTTACCCGGATATTCTGTTTTGGCAACATGCCGTGCATGAATAAATACAAAGAACGCAACGGTGTTGATAACCAGAATGAAGAAACCTGAGAGCCCGTCATATACAAACTCAATACCGATCGGTGGTTCCCATCCTCCAAAAAAGTAGCGAATGCTCCCGGTTTGCAGGTATGTGGCAAACCCGTAAAGAGATAATACGGAAGCGATACCGGATCCGAGTACAGCTAACGGTTGTGAGGTGGATGGTTTCCACAGCCCGAATGCCGGTATCAGGATGGCAAATAGTACAAATGTAAGCGCGATTATTGCAGGTAAATGCGACTCGATCATTGAATTTCTTCTAACAGTTCCTGTTCGTCAAGAGTACCGTACCGGTTGTAGATGGCCATCAATAGTGTAAATGCAACACCCAGTGTGGCTACACCAACTACAATGGCAGTGAGCATGAGGGTGTGTGGTAATGGATTCAGATAGTTGGCAACCTGGTCTACAGGTATGTTTGAATCTTTTACCGGAACCGTTGCATCCCATTTTGAAGCAATGGATACAAAATAGAGAACCACAGAAGCCTGAAAGATGGCCAGGCCGATCGTTTTCTTTACCAGATTTTTTTTAAAAAGGATTCCGTAGAGTCCAACGCAAAGTAAAATCACAACAAACCAGTAAGCGTAGTGCCCCAGAAAAAAATCAAGCATAGTCTTCTCCTTTTACCATGTTATCATAAATCATTACAAGAATGGCCATTACCGCCAGTCCAATTCCCACTTCAATGATGAGGATTCCCCAATATCGAACCATGGCAGGCTCCATACCGGTGAATGGTAATAGTTCGTAGTCGAGAAAATAACCGCCTGCAATCATAGCTGTCAGGCCGGTTCCGAAATAGATAATAATACCGATAATTGCCAATGGTGTGGTTGCAAACTCCTGAATTTGAAGTCTGGAAATCCTTCGTCCTCCGGCAAGTCTGATCAATAGGATAGAAGCGGCTAACAGAGTTCCTCCCTGAAATCCTCCACCCGGACTGTAGTGGCCAAAAGAGATCACATACAATCCAAATAGCATGATGTAAGGGCTTAGGAGCCTGGAACCGAGAAGTACAATCGGGCTATCGTCCTGCTGTCTCATGGCAGCCTCCGTCGTGTTCTGAGAATCAAAATAGTAATTAAGCCAGCTGTAAAAACTACAACTTGTTCTCCGAAGGTATCAACGCCTCTATAATCTCCCAGAATAACGGTTACGATATTGGGAGTTTTGGCATCATTGTAGGCTTCCTGTATCACGTAGCTCCCTACAACTTTAGTGCCGGTTATACTCTCCTCGGCATGCATAAGGTTGTCCGGATCACCGCGGTATGGCAAATCACTGGCCGCATAGATTAAAACAGATGCGAACAAAATCAATATGATGATTTTAAATGCTTTCAATCGTTTGAATGTCTTGTGGTTTGATAGATTACGACAACATAGAGAATACCTGATACTCCGGCACCGATTACGGCCTCCGTAAATCCAACATCAATTGCCCCCATACTGACAAATAGCAGAGCGATGAGGAAACTGAAGACGGTTGTCATGACTACGGCAACCAGCAGATCCTTTACTTCAAGTGCTACAATTGCTGAAAGGAGAAGGAAAATGTATATCACCAGTTCTAATTCCCAGATCATGAGGAACGCCCTCCTTTTTTGTCGTCATGAAGAAGAGGTTTTAACCCTTTTTTGAGGGCTGCTCGCGCCAGGGCATGTGTTCCAATAGGGTTGGAGAGTGCTATAAACAACACAATCAGAAATAGCTTGGCACTGCTGAGTGTTGCACCTTCGTAAACAATCAAGCCGATTATAACAAAGAATACCCCGATGGTGTCACTCTTGCTGACGGCATGGGATCTGGAGAAAAAGTCGGGCAACCTCAGAATACCGATACTGCCTACCAGTATGAACAAAATGCCAAGAGATATAAACAAAATGCTGAAGAAGGATTGCACGTCAGGCATTACGTCTGATTTTAGGTGATGAAATATATTTTGCAATAGCCAATACCCCGATAAAACCCAGAATTGCGTAAGCCAGTGTAATGTCTACAAACATGTCGATTCGCCCAAATAAAAAACCGATCAGACAGATGAGTACGATGGTTTTGGTGGCAATGGCGCTTGTTGCCAGAATCCTGTCAAACAGAGTAGGTCCCTTTACAACCCTGATTAGGGGAATGGCAATGATAATTGTCAGTGCCACGGCACTGTATAGAAAAAAGTCTTGCATCGTGTGTTAATTTTTCGTGATGATTTCTACATCACTGATTACAGATCGCTCGTCCTTTTCAAACAATTTGAGCACTTCTCTGGGCATTTCATCAGAGATAATTCCTGCATATGATGATTCATCCAATGCGTGCACTATAAAATAATCCCCCTGGATGTCGACCGTAAGGGTACCGGGCGTTAGTGTGATGGAATTTCCGAGAATCATTTTTGCATGAGAACTGGGTAAATTCACCTTAAACCGGACAATACTCAGTTTTGTGGGCAGGCCGGGTTGAAGAATCACTTTTACAACATGAAAACCGGCTGTGAAAATCTGGTAGATCATCCAAAAGAAATAATAGACTGCCCTTAATAAGCGAAGCTCCTTCATGTCGGCCATGTCATCATGAAAAAAGCGATACGCTTTTAATTTGTAGTTCACAGCAATGACTCCGGCAACCGAAAGCACCCCCATTGTCAGATGGACGGCATCAAAAAAACCGCTCATAACTACCCAGAACAGCATCAGAGAAATAAAAGAGAGCGTAAGGCTGTAAAGTGAGAGCTTATTCATTCGTTAGCATTGGTATTTTGATGGCGTTCTTTTAAAGCTTATAAACTATTAAAAAGGGGATATCAACCGCAATAAAAATCGACCGGTTTAGGATTTGTTTACAAATTTCAAAAAAACCAAGATTCGTTATATCCTTCAGTAAAATGTTTCTTAAATTCAGGGTTGAAATTGAAAAAGCACTTTAATGGGGATGAGCATCTTTCCTCCACCGGAGGTTTAACTTGGGGAAGTTTTTTGTATCTTTTCAACCTGAAAAAGAGGCTGTTCTGATACAGCAATTCAACTATTAAATGCGCAACATTATAATTAACCTGTTTGAATGGAATCATCTACAGCGCTAGTTAGTCTTATCGTTGGTTTACCGCTTCTCGGTTTTTTAATAAACGGGATTCTGGGCCTTTCATCAGATTCATACCGGACTAAAAACAGTGTCATAGGGGCTCTTGCAAACTTTGCCGTTTTTATTCCCTTTTTAATTACACTATACCTGTTTTTTAACTTCAATCCGGAAACGGGTGCAATTAACGCCAAACTGTTTACCTGGATTGAAGCCGGTAGTTTTAGTGTGGATATTGCTTACCAGATCGATCAGCTTTCATTAATTATGATGATGGTTGTGACCGGCGTAGGATCTCTGATTCATCTCTATTCCATTGGGTATATGTCTCACGATGAAGGATTCTGGAAGTTTTTTGCTTTTCTGAATCTCTTCATCTTTGCGATGCTGAACCTTGTGATGGCAGATAACCTTCTGCTGCTTTTTCTCGGATGGGAAGGGGTAGGTCTCTGTTCCTATCTGTTGATCGGATTCTGGTACACCGACATGAGTAAATCGGATGCTGCCAAAAAAGCTTTCTTATATAATAGAGTCGGTGATTTTGCATTTTTGATTGCAATCTTCGCCATTTTTGAGGCAGTTGGAAGTCTTAAGTTTGATGTAATTCTTGCAAACCTGGATGCCTTTTCCGCAAGTTGGTCATTCTGGGTTCCATTCCTGATGTTTATTGGTGCCACGGGTAAAAGTGCACAGATACCACTCTTTGTCTGGCTGCCTGACGCGATGGCGGGTCCGACCTCTGTTTCTGCCCTGATCCACGCGGCTACCATGGTTACATCCGGCATCTACCTGATTACCCGTCTCTCCCCGATGTATGTATTGAGCCCTGAAGTGATGATGATTGTAGCCGTAATTGGTGCTCTAACTGCAATTGTTGCGGCCACCATTGCCATCACACAAAATGACATTAAGGGAGTGCTGGCCTACTCAACGGTGTCGCAGCTTGGGTTTATGTTTCTCGCACTCGGTTCCGGCGCATTTACCGCAGCCTTGTTTCATGTAGTTACCCACGCATTTTTCAAAGCGTGCCTCTTCCTGGGTTCCGGATCAGTAATTCATACCATGGAGCACGTGGAGCACAAACTGCATGACGACGGAAAGCATGTTGAGTTTGATCCGCAGGATATTCGCAACATGGGTGGCCTCAGAAAATATATGCCGTCCACCTACAAAACCTTTTTGATTGCAACCGTTGCCATTGCGGGTATTCCTCCGCTGGCCGGATTTTTCTCCAAAGATGAAATTGTAATGCACGCCTTTAACATGGGCTTCGGTGAATTTGCCGGCGCGATGTACTTCACACTGTGGGGAGTTGCAACGATTACGGCATTCCTGACGGCGTTCTACATGTTCCGCCTCACGCTGACAACATTCCACGGATCATTCAAGCTTCCTAAAATAATACAGGGTGCTGAAGGTGCTGAAAAGTATTTGCACGAAAGTCCGGCAACTATGACTATTCCGCTTTGGTCGCTTGCGGGCCTATCAATCGTAGGTGGTTTTATCGGAATTCCGAACTTTATCTCTAAGACATTTGGCGGTGACGGTCACATCAACTGGCTGCACGACTGGATGTCTCCGATTGCAGCAGATATTCCATTGACTCTATCCATTGCGGCGGAGTGGATACTCATGATCTTTGCAATTGCGGTTGCGGTCGGTTCGGTAATGCTCGCATTCAAAATGTATGGCAACGATCAGCAAGCTGAATCCGATGCTAAGATAGCCGCACGATTCGGTTCACTCTATCAAATATGGAAACAGAAGTACAACCTTGATGAGGCATATGAAGGTGTTATTGTACATCCAGCCGTTCGTTTCTCTGAAAAAGTGCTGGCTGTTTTCGATATGAAAGTGGTGGACGGAACAGTGAATGCGGTAGCGGGTATTGTTCGCCTGACAGGCAGTTTGATTCGATATATCCAAACAGGAATTACCACCAATTACGCACTTTTCTTACTGTTGGGTGTGATATTGGTTCTCTCAATGATACTCTTTTAAACGACTTTGTAGATTAGTTACATATGGAGATTCTCTTAAATATTACAATCTATCTTCCGCTGTTAGGTATTGCGGCAATTCTGTTCCTGAAGAACGATTCGGCAATAAAATGGGCCAGTTTACTGGCAACCGTTGCAACGTTCGTTCTGTCGTTGCCACTGTTTTTCAGCTTTGATATTGCATCTTCGTCCGTGCCACAGTTTGTGACTGAAGGTGGGGCAATTTTTTCCGGAATGGACGTGAAGTACCTGGTGGGATTGGATGGATTGAGCATGCTTTTATTTATGCTTACAACCTTGATGGGACCGATTGTGATCCTCTCATCCTGGAATTCGATTACAAAAAGTCTGAAGGGATACTATGCAATGCTGCTTTTGCTTCAGACTGCATCACTTGGGGTTTTTGCAGCGCTTGATCTGGTTGTGTTCTATGTTTTCTTTGAACTTTCACTGATTCCGATGTATTTCCTGATTGGAATCTGGGGCGGAAGTGACAAGATTCGTGCTACCATCAAATTCTTTATTTATACACTTGTCGGGTCACTGATCATGCTGGTTGCACTTCTCTACCTGGGTTATCATGCCGGTGCCGCAATGGGTGGTGTTGATTTTACAGCTGACTGGAGATTTATTTCAAGTCCGGAATACACAATTGGGCTGGTTGAACAGACCTGGTTATTCCTTGCATTTTCACTGGCCTTCTGTATTAAAGTGCCGCTTTTTCCATTTCATACATGGCTTCCATACGCGCACACCGAGGCACCGACTGCTGGTTCAGTAGTGTTGGCCGCAATCATGCTTAAAATGGGTACATACGGATTGATCCGAGTTGTACTTCCGGTATTCCCGAACGCATTTATGGAGTTTGCTCCCTATATGGCCGTTTTGGCAGTAATCGGAATTATTTACGGTGCGCTGGTTGCGATGGTCCAGAAAGATGTGAAGAAGCTGGTTGCCTACTCATCCGTGAGCCATATGGGTTTTGTAGTGCTGGGAATTTTTGCCCTGAATGATATTGCAATGCAGGGTGCTATTATCCAGATGATTAACCACGGACTTGCAACCGGGGCTCTCTTCCTGATTGTTGGAATGATTTATGACAGACGCCACACACGTATGATCTCCGACTATGGTGGAATTGCCAAGCAGGTGCCGGTGTTTGCCGTGATGTTTATGATTGCAACGCTTGCATCTATCGGTTTGCCAGGGCTGAACGGCTTTATTGGAGAATTTCTGATCCTGAACGGATCATTCAGCTCAGCACTCTATGCAAATAAAATTTATGCCATTCTTGCGGCAACCGGTGTTATTCTGGCCGCTGTCTATATGTTATGGATGTTTCAGCGTGTACTTTTCGGTCCCATCACAAATGATGAGAACAAGAAGCTCGTTGATCTGAACATGCGAGAAGTAGGATTACTAATCCCGCTGGTTATTTTCATGGTCTGGATTGGAGTTCGCCCGATCGATTTCACTCAATATTCGGAAGAGTGGGTGAATACATTTATTTCGGGATCTGAAGAGAAGAGCATGGCTGTACTGGATCAGGCTGACATGAACACCCTGCCCGACTGGACTGCAAAAGTTTATAACGTCGAAGAGCATCAGTCAAAGTCACAATTTCTGGTAAATAAAAAGGACTAATATTATGAAGCCACTCACATCAAAAGAAGTTGAGTCGCAATTAGAAGCGTTGGATAACTGGTCGTTTGAGAATGATCAGATCAAAAAAGAGTTCAGTTTTGAAAACTTTAAAGAAGCCATGGCATTTATGGTGCAAGTTGGCTTTGAGGCTGAGGACCTGGGGCATCACCCTAACTGGAGTAATGTCTATAACTCCGTTTCAATTCAGCTGAATACTCACGATGCGGATAACAAAGTAACGAATAAAGATATTCAACTCGCTAAAGCGATAGATAAGATTTACAAAAAGAACTGAAATGGACTATTTGCACGATATTCAATCTTTCTTGCCGGGTATAGTTGTTGCCGTTACCGGATTGGCGGCAATTATGGTTACCGCTTTTAAAAAGAGCACAGGAGCTGTTTATTATGTTTCGCTAACCGGCTTGATTATAGCAACTGTACTTGCCATTCAATCTCTGTTTGGTGATTCGGGTACTGCGTTTTCCGGTATGATTGTTTACGGCGGTCCGGCTGCATTTGGCAGTGTGATTGTGATGATTGGCACACTGTTGTCGCTCATACTTTCACGAGACTATTTGCAGTCTCAAGGTTTGGAATCCGGGGAAGTGTACGGAATGATGTTGTTTGCAACAACCGGTATGCTTGGTTTGGCAGCATCTAATGATCTTATAAGTCTTTTTGTAAGTCTTGAGACGATGTCTATATGTCTTTATGTACTTGCAGGATTGTGGTACTCCAAGAGTACCGGAGCGGAATCTGCACTTAAATACTTTTTGTTGGGGGCATTCTCAACCGGATTTCTACTCTACGGAATTGCCTTGATTTATGGTGCTACAGGCCACACCAATCTGATTGAAATTGCTGCGGCTGCAGATACATCACTTCTTTTTATGGCAGGTGTTGGTCTGTTGCTGGTCGGACTTTTCTTTAAAATCTCTGCAGTACCTTTTCATATGTGGACTCCTGATGTATATCAAGGTACGCCAACTACACTCACCGGTTATATGGCTACTGCCGGTAAAGCAGCAGCATTTGTTGCATTTATTCTTGTGTTGACCAGAATGCTTACCGGCTCTGAGACAGGGGAGTGGCATCACATTATATCTATAGTTGCCATTCTGACGATGATTGTCGGTAATCTGATAGCCCTTGCACAAGATAATGTCAAACGCATGCTTGCCTACTCAAGTATTGCTCATGCCGGATACCTGATGGTTGGCCTGGCAGCCGGAACAGCAGCAGGCTACAGCGGAGTTCTCTACTACCTATTTGCTTATACGCTGATGAATATCGGTGCTTTTGGTGTGATCGCATTTTACGAAAAAAGCAAAGAGCTCGACTTTACAGAAATCGACAGTTATGCCGGTCTTGGTTATAAAGTTCCTGCAATGGGAGTGATGCTCTCAATCTTTCTCTTTTCACTTGCAGGAATTCCGCCATTTGTTGGGTTTGTTGGAAAATATTATGTCTTTGCGGCAGCAGTTCAGGCTGAGATGGTAACATTGGCTATTATCGGTGTGCTGGCAAGTGCGGCCAGTGTCTACTACTATTTAAGAGTGATGGTTTACATGTACTTTAAAGAAGCTCACAAAGAGTATAGCATAGAATCTCCTGGAATGCTGTTTAAACTGGTACTGATTCTCCTTGCAGTGTTGACTGTCTATTATGGAGTGGAACCGGTATTGCCAACAACCGGACTTTTTGAACTTCTCTCGTCGTTCAGCTATATATAAGCTCTCAACGTTTTTGTAAATCAGAGGCGCTTCAAACGGAGCGCCTTTTTTGTTTAAAATCCATCCGGAATATCTGATTTGCTTTGATTGTGGATCTCCGTTTCAATCCGTATCTTTACAGGCTCTGTTGTCGGCGTAACGTACGACGACTGTTTTCAAACAGAAAACAACCAAAGATAACCTACATATTAAAGAATGAAGAAAGATTTCTATGAACTGACTTATATTCTGAATCCCGTTCTCGATGATGAGAAGTTTTCAGAACTCGTAAGTTTCGTAAACAAGCTGATTGAAGATAACGGCGGAGACGTCGTTGAAGTTGATGAATGGGGTGTTAGAAAGCTCGCCTATGATATCGACAAGAAAAGTACAGGATACTACGTAAACATGTACTTTAATGCTCCTGCCGATGCGATTGAGGTCGTTGAGCGCAACATGAGAATTCATGATGACATCATGAGATACCTCACGCTCAAGTATGATCCGAAAATGACTCGTTACTACGAACTCAGAAAGAAAGGCGAAGTGCCGACTATTTTTGATGAAGTGGAAGAAGAGAATGACGATAACGACGACGAATAAATCAAATTAGGTAAAAGATTATGATTAACAATCCATCGCATCCAAAAAAAGGGCACCTTAAAAGTAAAGAGTGCAAGTTTACAAAAGCCGGTATCGAGTATATCGACTATAAGCAGACCGATATTATTGAGCGGTTTATGAACGACCAGGGCAAAATACTGCCTCGCCGGGTAACCGGAACCAGCGCACGGCATCAAAGAATGCTGTCCAGAGCTGTGAAGAGAGCCCGATTTATGGCTCTGATTCCATATGTAACCGAAAACATGCGATAAGACACAGATATTAGATTATGAAGCTTATTTTAAAAGAAGACGTAGAAAAATTAGGTTCTGCCGGTGATCTTGTTGATGTGAAGCCCGGTTACGGACGAAATTTCCTGATCCCGAAAGGGAAGGCAGTTCTTGCCACTGATGGTGCTATTCGTCAATTCGAACACCTGAAGCGTGAAGCTGCATTGAGAGCGGAACTTTCTGTTGAAGCAGCCAAAGAGCTGGCGCAACAACTGGAAAGCACCTCCGTTACCATTCCTGTAACTGTTGGTGAAGATGATAAGATTCATGGAACGGTAACCAACATTCAGATTGCGGAAGCACTTGAAGAGCGAGATATTCTGGTTGACCGACGTAAAATCTCACTGGATCAGGATATCAAATCATTGGGTGAATACACCGCTACCGTTGAAGTGCTTGGCGAACTGAAACCACAGGTAAAAGTGTGGGTCGTCAAAGAAGATTAAACGAAGTGATGTTGAGAGGTTAAACTCTTAATTCGAGATTTATTACATGAATAAATTTGGATTTTTAATGGGGATCGTCTTTATGGCGTTATCCCCATTTTTTGTATATGCGCAGCTCCTCGATCCGGTGGATTACCGAATCACAAACTCACCGGAAACTGTTCAGGCCGGTGAGGTTTTTACGGTTGAAGTGGAAGCCACCATAGAAGGTGAGTGGCATCTCTACTCAGTTTTAAATGATCCGGATGCCGGACCTTATCCTACAACTTTTTCATCAGGGTCTGGTGATATGGCCGTTGCCGGGGATGTGGAAGAGAGTGAAGCCGTGATCGCATTTGATCCAAATTTTGAAACAGAACTTGGCTGGCACTCTAAACAGGCAGAGTTTTCGATACCTGTTGCATTTCGACCGGAGCTGGAGGGGAATCAGAATATCGTTCTGGAAGTACTCTACCAGGTTTGTGACGATAAATCGTGTCTCCCGCCAAAAACTAAAACCATCGAAGCTTCCATAGCTTTAGATGGGGTATCTGACAGTCCATACACAGATTTTGAAGAAGTTGAAGAGGAAAATGACTCGGACACTTCTTTTGAACTGACCAGTTCGGGTGGGATGCCTTTGGATGATTTGTGGGGTTATATATGGATTGCAATCACAGCGGGCCTGGCAGCACTTCTTACGCCATGTGTCTTTCCACTTATACCGCTGACCGTCTCCTACTTCTCGAATCAGGGGTCCGGGAAAAAGAGTAGTGGCAGGTCCAATATTGGTCAGGCTATTATTTTTGGCTTATCTATCATTTTGATTTTTACCGGATTGGGTGCCATTCTCTCGGTCATACTGGGGGTAAGCGGTGTGAGTCAGTTCGCCTCCAATCCATGGGTGAATTTATTTATCGGTGTGCTATTTATCTTTTTTGGGGTGAGTCTGCTGGGACTTTTTGAACTTCGATTGCCATATCAGTTGACAAACTGGCTCAACCGGAAGAGTAATGAGAGTGGAGGTATAACAGGAACCCTCTTTATGGGGTTTACAATCAGTGCGGTTTCGTTCTCCTGCACGGCTCCGTTTGTAGGTGCCATACTGGCTGCCACTGCAGGAGGAGAGTGGTTCTACCCCATTGTGGGAATGCTGGCTTTTTCAACTGCATTTGCCCTTCCTTTTGTATTACTCGCACTGTTCCCAAGATTTCTGGAAACCTTGCCAAAGAGTGGTTCGTGGATGAATGTGGTAAAAGTAATTCTCGGTTTTATCATTCTGGCTGCTTCCATTAAGTTCCTGGCCAATGCCGACATTATATTTGAGTGGGGGATTATAACCCGGCCGTTGGGTATTGCAGCATGGATTACCTTCTTCTTACTTGCCGGTTTTTACGTACTGGGATTATTTGCCATGCATGGTGAAGAGCGTCCAAAATCTATCACAACCGGAAGGTTATTAATCGCGATACCTTTCTTTCTATTTAGCTTTTATCTGGTACCCGGTCTGATGGGAGCATCACTTGGAATTTGGGATGCCTGGTTACCTGCCTCCAAAACAACAGATGTAAGCGTTGTCCGGTCTATCAATGCCGGCGGTGGAGGCAGTGCTCAAGAATCGATCTGGTCTGATGACTACGATACATCAGTAGAGAAAGCAATTTCAGAAAACAGACCCGTATTCATCGATTTTACCGGTTATACGTGCACAAACTGCCGCGCCATGGAGTCTACCGTTTTTCCGCTGGATAACATCCAGGAGAAATTTGCTGAGATGGAGACAGTGAAGCTATACACGGACGGTGGAAACAGTGCGGAACAGAATCAGCAGTTTCAATTTGATTTAACCGGCACACTCGCCCTTCCTACATACGTAATTATAGATCCGAACAGCGGGAAGGTACTCGATCAGCTTATCGGATTTACACGGGCATCTGAATTTGAAGAGTTTTTAAATCGTGGTATTGAGCGATATCAACAGGTGCGCTCCTGAAAACGGATGTTATTTCCTTTTACAGACACAGAAAAAATTGGCATTTAAGGACTCTAAACGTTTTTTTACATAAAAACAGACTCTCAGATAAAATTTCCCAAAATAAATGGTGAATCTGTTTGGCAGTTAGGGATATGATCTAATATATTCCATGACATGAACATGTAAACATAGTTGAACACAGATTTTTAAGATTTACTCAGTATTAAATTAAGGATCTGTTTTTGACATTGAAGTACAAATGATCTATCATTTTGCTTCAATTTTAGCTCTTAACCAAAACTTAACGCGGAGTAATAGTATGACTTCATCTTTAGCTCTCATTTTTCTTCAGTCCGGAGCTGATGCTGGCTTTTTTAACGTAATCGTCGAAAAATTTAATGAAGGTGGTGAATTCATGTGGCCGGTGCTTATAGCCCTGATTCTTGGATTGGCTATCTTTCTTGAGCGCATCATCACATTAAACCTGGCTGACATTAACACCAGAAAATTTATCATTGAAGTACAGGAAGCATTACAAGAAGGTGGTATTCCTGCTGCGCAGGAATTATGTGCTTCTACAAGGGGACCTGTAGCTTCCGTATTCCAGGCCGGTCTAATGCGTGCGGATGAAGGTGTCGAAGCTGCAGAAAAGGCAATTACCACTTACGGCTCAATTGAAATGAGCTTTCTGGAAAGGGGTCTTGTTTGGCTTTCTCTGTTTATTGCCATTGGTCCGCTTCTTGGATTCCTCGGAACCGTTGTGGGTATGATTGAGGCGTTTGATGCAATTGAAGCTGCGGCAGATATTTCTCCATCATTGGTAGCGCGCGGTATTAAGATTGCGCTTCTTACAACTGCCGGTGGTCTCTTGGTAGGTATTATTCTTCAAATCGGTTACAACTATTGTGTATCAAAAATTGACCGTATCATTTCAGATATGGAAGAAGGTTCCATTACTCTGATCGATTCTATTATTCTTCTGAAAGAAGGAAAGCAAATTGTTCCTGAAAGCGACTCAGACGAAGCCTAAACAAACCATAACCCAAACCAATCTAAGGAGTTTATTATGATTGATAATTTAGCTATAGGGTTAGTTTTAGGCCTGATTGGTATAGGAGTAATCGGTATTCTGGTGTCCGGTATAAAAAATGTTGTTAGCGGAAAATCAGATCTGAAGCGTGTGGCAATTATGGGTGTTCCCGTTGCTATTTTCGCAATCTCTTATGCCATGCTGGGTACGGCTGACCAGGCAGGTGTTGCAACCATGTTATTTATGGTAGGTGTGATGCTTGTCGGAATTGCGATAACTGGAACTCGCGGAACATTTAAATTTTAAATGTATGCTTAATAAAAAGCGAAACAGAGAAAGCGGTGAGATTGACGGATCATCCCTTGCGGATATCGCCTTTCTTTTGCTCATCTTCTTTCTTGTTGTAACCACAATTGATGTTGATACAGGGATTGGACTGGTACTTCCTCCTATCCCTGACGACGTTGAGCCTCCACCGGTGCGGGAACGTAACCTGATGAATATTCTGGTTAATGCTCAGGGAATGGTTCTTATTGACGAAGAACCTGCTTCGATCGATGAAGTGCGCGAAAGAATCAAACGCTTTGTTGATAATAATGGATCTGATCCTGATCTATCTGAATCTCCGGATGATGCGATTGTTTCAATTAAAACTGACAGAAGAACGCCATATAATGTCTATATAGACATGCTAGATGAAGTTATGGGTGCATACGCCGAACTCCGCCATCAGGCATCTATGGACCGCTTTGGCGTACCTTTCTCGTCTCTTGAACAAAACAGCGAAAGACATGCTGAGATACGGGACTTGTACCCGAAGAAAATCTCAATCGCAGAACCAGATGAGGGGTAACGGATATGGGACATTTTAAAAAGAAACAAGCATCAACCAATCAGGGTGTACCTACTGCTGCCATGCCTGATGTTGTATTCATGCTTCTCATCTTCTTTATGGTTACCACTGTATTGAGAGAAGTAGAGCTTCAGGTGCAGGTGAATTATGCCGAAGCAGAAAACATTGAAAAAATCGAACAGAAGCGTTTGGTGAGCTACATCTACATCGGTCCTGAAAGACTTTCAGGAGATCGTTTGGGTGAGACTAAAGTTCAGATTGACGACTCTCTGGTTGATGACATGGGATCTATTAGAAATATCATGTACGATAAACTGATGGAAGAACCCCGATTGATTGTATCACTTCGAGTGGACGAAGACTCTGAGTTCGGTGTTATTACCGATGTTCAGCAGGAACTTCGACATGCCGGCACACTTAGAATTAATTACTCTACCCGGCGAGAGATATAAATCAGCGCAATTAACTAAACAATTGAAAAGGCATTTATCCTCATTGCAGGATAACTGCCTTTTTTTATTTACAAATGATGGCAAACGAAGAGTTTCAGCAAATTCAGGATATCGGTTTTAAATCTTTAATTGCGAGATTTAAAGATCACACAGGAGTAGCAAGAAATGAGGTAAGGAAAGGAATCGGTGATGACGCATCGGTTTTAAAATTAAAGGAAGGGCGAGTAGCCTGTACATCGTCAGAAATCTTTCTGGAAGGGATTCATTTTGATCTGACATATACACCTTTCACTCACTTGGGGTATAAAGTAGTAACGGCTGCAGTGAGTGATATACTGGCGATGAATGCTGAACCTGTACAACTTTTGGTGGATATTGCCATTCCCAATAAATACTCTGTTCAAATGATTGAACAGCTCTACCAGGGAATTGATGCTGCCGCAAAAGACTATAATATACAGGTTACAGGCGGAGATACTACGGCCTCACATCAACTATTGGCCATTTCTGTGACGGCGACCGGATCTGCCGAAGAGAATAAAATTATCTATCGAAACGGATCTAAAATAGGTGATATCATTTGCGTTACAGGTGAGCTTGGCAGCGCCATTGCAGGACTCAGAATTCTGTTGAGAGAAAAGAGATCCTGGCAGGATAATCCGGAGCAGCAGTTTCAGCCCGATTTACAGGCATACGAACATGTCTTGCAGCGCCAGCTTTTGCCTAAGGCACGCTTTGATCTGTATAAAGCATTGCAGGAGTCTGAGGTGAAGCCGAACTCAATGATTGATCTTACACAGGGATTGGTTGCAGATCTTTCTGACGTGCTGAAACAATCAGGATTGGGAGCAGAAATATATTCTCCGGCTGTACCGATCAGTTTCGAGACTCGTAATGTAGCCGATGAAATGAATGAAGATGTAGATAAATACGCATTTTACGGGGGGGAAGACTTTGAAATGCTTTTTACACTGCCTGAACCTTTGGTTGAAAAATTTAAAGCTGAGTTCGATGATTTTATTGTGATAGGCAGGATTACAGAAAGAGAAAAGCAGTTGACTGTGAACACAGGAGAAGAGCACAACTATCAAATTGATTTATCCGAATAGGGCATGAAAATCACTTTGAAACCGTTAAACAACGGAGCAGAACTTATCTTCAACAAGATCGTAATACTGCATAATGTTACAGAAAAGAGTTATATTTAATACTCTTTTAGTTTTACCAAAACAGATTTAATGGCTAAGAAAAAAAATTTAAAGAAAGGCTCTGATGAGAAGAATTCAAAGGAGTCTAAAAAAGCACCGAAATTTCCCAACTGGATTTATCTGGTTCTCTTTCTAATACTCATCGCTTTCAATTTTTATTTCATCCCTGGAGAAAGTTCAGAGCGAATTAAGTACAGTGAATTCCTGGAGTACGTGCAGGATGGATATATAGATGAGATTCTGATCAGTAACGGCACAAACATTCAGGGCGAATATTCAGAAAAAGCTTTTGAGGACGGCATTGCCGAACGGCCTGAAGAATCTGAAAATCGTTGGGATCGGTCGGAGTCGAACGGAAGTAAGTTTAACACAACCATGCTCGAGGGGGATGATGTTCGTGCAATACTGGATGAACACTCTGTAGTTTATGATGTTCGAATTGAAGAGAATTGGTTTAGTGGAATCCTCATTTGGTTGATACCCATTGCACTGATTATTGCATTCTGGATCTTCATATTCAAACGTATGAATCCGGGTCAGCAGGTTTTGAATATTGGTAAAAACAAAGCAAGCCTATACGATAAACAGACAGAGAGTAAGGTTTCGTTTAAAGATGTGGCCGGACTTCAGGAAGCCAAGGCTGAGGTTGAAGAGGTTGTTGAATTTCTTAAGAGTCCGAAAAAGTTTACGAACCTTGGTGGAACACTGCCGAAAGGTGTTCTGTTGGTGGGCCCTCCCGGTACCGGTAAAACATTGCTGGCTAAAGCAACTGCCGGCGAGGCTGATGTACCGTTCTTCTCTCTCAGCGGTTCCGATTTTGTAGAGATGTTCGTAGGGGTAGGTGCTGCTCGTGTGAGGGATCTGTTCAAACAGGCTAAAGAGAAAGCACCCTGTATTGTATTTATTGATGAGATTGATTCCATTGGCCGTACACGTGGACGTGGAATGCAAATGAGCTCCAATGATGAACGAGAAAATACGCTTAATCAGCTTCTTAGCGAGATGGACGGATTTAACAGTGATAAGGGTGTGATTATTATGGCGGCCACAAACCGGCCGGATATTCTCGACTCGGCACTTTTAAGACCCGGGCGATTTGACCGTCAGATTATGATCGACAAGCCGGATTTGAACGGTAGAATACAGATTCTGGATGTTCATTCTAAAAAACTAAAACTGTCTGACAATATTGACATGAAAGTTCTGGCGTCGCAAACACCCGGATTTGCGGGTGCTGATCTGGCAAACCTCTGTAACGAAGCTGCCCTGATGGCAGCCCGCAGGGGTAAAAAAGCTGTCGAAATGATCGACTTTCAGGATGCGATTGAGCGGGTTGTTGCAGGACTGGAGAAGAAGAACAAATTAATCAGCAAGAACGAACGGAAAATTGTAGCATACCACGAGGCAGGTCACGCAATTGTGGGTTGGTTCCTGGAGCATACAGATCCTGTACTTAAAGTGAGCATTGTGCCGCGTGGATTTGCAGCACTTGGATATACATTGCAGACTCCTCTCGAGGATCGATTTTTGATGACAACCGAAGAGCTGGAAGACAAGATCTGTGCGCTACTTGGCGGACGTGTAGCAGAGGAGATTACGTTTGGTAAAATCTCTACAGGAGCACAAAATGATCTGGAGAGAATTACAAACATGGCATTTGCCATGGTGGCTGAATATGGAATGAGCGAAGAGCTCGGTTACATTTCACTTAAAGATTCAAACAGCCCGAATGACAGTTTCGGATTTAATAAGAAATATTCTGAAAGTACAGCTCAGAAAATTGATGATGCCGTGCGCGCAATAATCCTGCGAAATTATAAACGGACCGTCGATTTATTGACCAAACATAAGGATAAACTGGAAGAGATGGCCGAGACGCTGCTGGATAAAGAAGTTCTCAATCATGTTGATCTTCGAGACATGCTTGGCGATCGACCCAGCGGTAACTATCCGGAAGGAATTTTTGAAAGTGAAGATCGAAAAAGAGCCATCACAAATGGCTCATCTGTAGCTGAAGGTTCCAAAGGTGAATCCACTTCTTCAGGTGAAAAGAATGAGGAGGTTGAGGTTGATAATGTTGATAGTGCAGAAACCGAAACGGACTCTCAGGATGATACTCAAGATCAAAAATCCTGATTTTAACGGGTAATATTTTATAAAAGAGCCTGCTTGAATGTGCGGCTCTTTCGATTTTAAAGAGGGATTCAAGAGGGATCTTACTTCTTATTATTTTGATAACATACCATTAACGGGTTCATAATGTAGCGTGGATAAGTTGTAACTGTTGAAACTCAACAGTAATCAAAAATAACTTCTCCAAACATTATGGACATTAAATACTTTACAAAACCACTTCTCTTTGCCGCCCTGGCAATGGGAGTTTTTATTTCATGTAGCGATGACGATAACCCCGTAAGTCCGGATCCGGATCCCGATCCAGAAGAACCTACAGAACAGCATCCATACGCTGACGAGATCGTCGATAATGGTGTGATCATCGCTGAGCCAATTGATGGTGATCGAACATTTAGTGCCGATTCCGTTTACTACCTCGACGGTTACATATTCGTAGAAAGCGGAACACTGACCATTGAGCCAGGAACGGTAATTATGGGTTTCGAAGAGCCTTCAGAAGTTGCAGAGGGTAACGAAACATCTCTTATTATAACAAGAAATGCGCAAATTGATGCTGAAGGTACGGCTGAAGATCCAATTATCTTCACTTCTGAATTGGATGGTGAGGCACTCGGAGAAAACATTACTCTGAACCAAACCAATTCTAAACTTTGGGCCGGTCTGATTATACTTGGCGAGGCACCGATTGACTCCGAAGGGGCCGACGAGGTTCAGATTGAAGGAATCCCGGATGGTGAATCACGTGCCCTGTATGGTGGCGACGACCCAGAACACAATTCAGGTATCTTGAAGTATGTGTCTATTAGATTTTCAGGTGCAGAAATTGGACCCGGTGATGAAATTCAGGGACTGACTCTTGGCGGAGTTGGAAGTGGAACCACTCTTGAATACATCGATATCTTTGTCTCTGCAGATGACGGTATTGAGATCTTCGGTGGTACAGTTGATATTCGAAACATTTCAGTTGCCTTTTCCGAGGATGACTCATTTGACTTTGACCTCGGTTGGTCAGGTACCGGACAGTATCTTTTCGGTATTCAAGGTGGCAACGGAGCTGATCACGGTGGCGAATGGGATGGTGCCAAACCGGATAACAACAGTTCATACTCAACAGCTCGACTGTATAATTCTACATTTATTGGCCTTGGGCTTGACAGCAACCAACGCAGTGATGATGCACCTGCAATAATGATGCGTGATGGTTCTGCTTACTCGCTATACAACTCAATCGTCACGAATTTTAACGGTGTTGGAATTCAGATCGAGGATAATAATGAATCGGAAGATACCTACGATAAAATCATTAATAATGTGAACGGGGATGATGCATCCATTGCTGGAAATATGTGGTATACAGCTAACGCCACAAGTATTGAAACAATGATTGATGTTACCAGTGAAAATTCTCGAGATACTGATGGCTCTACAATTGCATCATGGCTTATTAACCGTGATAATGTTTTTGAAGATCCTGAATTGGGTGGTGTATGCAGAAGTCAGGGATGCGGTGAATTGAACCCGGTTCCAGCTTCTTCTGAAGTTCAAAGCCTGGCAGTTACAGTTGCTGACGATAATGTTGAGCAGACATCATATGTGGGTGCTTTTGAGCCCGGCCAGGAAACATGGATTTCCGGTTGGACAACACTTGCACGATACGGATATCTTGCTGACTAATCATCCTGAGATCATTGATAAAAAGGGAAGTCATTTGGCTTCCCTTTTTTTGTTTACACAAGCTTAACAAAGTGATAACGATGAGGAAGCATTTGTCAGCTAATTTTATGCAGTTACAAAATAAATCTTATTTGATAAATCGATGAAATATATTGTCACTATTTTATTTAGCTTGCTGTTTGCCGTTACAGCAACCGCGCAAAAAGGTACTCTAACCGGAACAATTGTAGATGATGAATCCGGAGAGGAAATGATTGGTGTGAATGTATTTGTTCCCAGTATTTCCGACGGGGGAGTTACAGACGTTACAGGAAAATACAACATCCGGCTTGATCCGGGTACCTACACTGTAGAGTTCTCGTATGTAACCCATCAAAAGAAAATTGTTGAGGACGTTGAGATTAGAGAGGGTGAAGTAACTCAACTAGATATTACAATGTCTCAATCCAACCAGGAACTGGATGAGGTTGTGGTTTCCGCTCGCAGAATTGACAACAATGAAGTGGCATTTCTGCGACTTCAAAAACGCTCGCTGCCTGTTCAGGATGGAATTTCCTCACAAGAGATCAACCGGATAGGATTCAGTAATTCAGCCGAATCTATGCGTCAGGTAACTGGAGCCTCTGTCGAGGGAGGGAAATTTATTGTGATGAGAGGCCTTGGCGACCGTTACAGCATTTCCAGTATGGACGGAATCGTGCTGCCTACAACCAACCCTTATCGAAATAGTGCCAGCCTTGACCTGATTCCCTCCAGCATGGTAGATAATATAGTTGTGAAAAAAACTTTTTCTCCGGATCTGCCCGGTAATTTTACCGGTGGAGCCGTTGATATTACCACCAAGTCGCTGCCCGATAGGTATTATTTGAGATTGAATACTTCTATCAGTTTTAATGATCAAACGACGTTTAATGAGAATTTTTTATCCGACCCTGTAAATAATAGCCTGAATCGTCTGGGTTATGATGATGGGTCCAGAAAGAGAAGATCTGACTGGGAGAACAATGATTATCTTAATCGTCTGAATTTATATCTAATCCAGATACAGAACAATAATCTCTCAGATCAAGACATTCAGGGATTTAATTCAACAATGCAATCTTTTGCTGACCGTCCATTTTATGTAAACAATAAAACCCCGGGTCTGGATCACAGTCTGAATGTATCTTTTGGAAATCGCCACTTTTTTGGTGATAAACAGCTGGGTTACAATATTGGAATTAACTATAGCAAGTCCTTCACACAATACGATGAACGGGAAATCAACAACTACACAGCCCGAATTCCGGACGGTACAAGCAGCCGGATGCAGGAGTTCCAGATCAATAACGGAAGTGAAAGTGTAGATGAAGTGAATAATGGCTTGATTGGATCAACCACGCTTCAGTTTAATCCCAGTAATGAAATTACACTCACATCTATCTATAATAACAATGCGACCGGGTCAGTCATCGACATGCGTGATGGTGCCTACCCCGGGGCATTGTCTTCAGGAACTTACAACAACCGGGTGATTTCGTTTGTACAGCGCGAACTGTTTAATAACCAGCTGAAAGGTCGTCATACAATGCGAAATTTCGAAGTTCGTTGGTCGGGTAACTACGTTAATTCAAGTCAGTACGAGCCGGATACGCGTTTTATAGGATCACCGGTAGACGATCAGGGTCAATATTTCTTTGTACGTGAAGTTCAACTGCCATTCCACTTTTTCAGAGATTTAAACGATACTCAATACAATGCAAAACTGGATCTTGAGTATAAATTCTCGAACCGCTTCAGTATAAAGTCCGGGGGATTTTATACTCAGAAAGATCGTGAATTCAACGAGTATCGGTATCAGCTCGAAAATAATGGTACCAATTCCGACAGCCCTGATTTTATGAGTTTTGGAGAAGCATCGGGAGATTTTGCGACCTACTTCTCTCCAAATAATACAGGAGTACTTGGCCGAGACGAAAATGGTGATTTAATTCTTGGGTTGACATATCGAGATCAAACCCGTCCTGAAAACAGTTACAACGGAACAGAGAAAATTTCTGCGGGTTATTTAATGGGCGTGTGGGATTTATCAGAGAAGCTGAAAGTATTTGGTGGTGCCAGAATTGAACATACTGATTATTCAATCACCCCGGGTTCGAGGGGAGAAACGGCAGAAGAAGGAGGAATAGATGTAGTAGACATCTTGCCATCCATGAATTTGATCTATGCACTCAATGATGATTCTAACCTCAGATTGAGTGGTAGTCAGACACTGGCCAGGCCAAACATGAGAGAGCTTGCTCCCTTTGCATCTTTTGACCTTTTGGGCGGTTTCCCCATTGTTGGAAACCCGGATATAGACAGAACCAATGTGAAGAATTTTGACCTGCGATATGAAATTTTTCCAAATGCCGGCGAAATGTTCGCAGTAAGTGCTTTTTACAAAGATTTCACCAATCCGATTGTAATGGAATTGGATGTTGCAACAGATCAGCCACAGTATAAATACATTAATACCAACAATGGCCGACTCTTTGGATTTGAGTTGGAGTTCAGAAAAGAACTGGATTTTATTGCCGATGCTCTAAATAATTTTAAATTTTCAACAAATTTCACATATACCAACTCAAAAGTTGACCTGGGAGAAAGCGAACTTGAAACAAGACGCAATTTGGATCCTTCCATTAAAGCATACAGGCCATTTCCATTCCAGTCTCCTTACCTGATAAATATGATGCTGTTGTATGAAAACAGTCAAACAGGTTGGGATGCCGCACTATATGCAAATGCATTTGGGCCAAGACTGGCAGCAAACGGATCGGGTGCGGCTCCGGATGTGTATGAAATTCATGGAAAATTAAATGATGAAGGGAGCTTAAGTAGTGACCGACCGCTCCCAGACATGAGTTTTAGAGTTCAAAAGAGTTTTCTGAATAGAATGTCCGCATCACTGAGTATCAGTAACCTTCTTGATTACAGCGTTGTTCAGTATCAGGAAGATATGGGAAGTTATTTTACGACCAGTGCACTTAATCCGGGCCGAACATTTAAGCTAAGTTTTACTTACCGAATTAATTAACTGGGGTACTCAACCACCATTTCCAACCCACAGAGCCCGGGTAAATCCAATTGATTGTCCGGGCTTTTTGTTATTAAGCTTTCCTCCATCAGTTTCCATAAATTTGTACTTTTCTGTATCGGGAACCGTAAACATCGTTGCGGTGTTTCATTGACTACAACGTACAAAAGTAAATATTACAGACATTGATATTCGTAACGAGAAAGGCGCACTTTAACGCAGCACACCGGTTGCATAATCCTGATAAATCTGAACAATGGAATCGGGATACCTTCGGAAAATGTAATAATCCAAACTGGCATGGACACAACTACCAGATTGAGGTGACTGTTGCCGGCGAGCTGAACCCTGAAACAGGCTATGTTATCGATTTGGGAAAGCTCAAATCCATTATTCATAACCGGATCCTGGATCCTTGTGACCATAAAAACCTGAATTTGGAAGTTCCATTTCTTGAAGGAGTCATCCCTACTTCAGAGAACCTTGTGAAGGTTTTTTTTGAGGAGCTCGCGGAGGATGTTGGCGAAGCCGCGTATGGAAAATCACGGCTTTACTCTGTAAAACTTTACGAAACCGAACGAAATATTGCTGAATATTGTCCTAATCGGGCAGTATAAAAAATTTTGAAACAGACTTAGATATGATTTCAACAAATCTGAAACGATTTTACGACCCAACTTTTGTTGTTACTAACCAGTATAAGGAGAGTTTGCCTGATTTGCAGAATGGTCCTGCTTCACTGATTGAAGGAGCGAACGTGCCCATTCAGCAGGTTGGGATTTCCAATTTTAAACTTCCATTGAAATATCCAACCCCTTCCGGTGAGCTTCTTACACTTGAAACATCGGTTGACGGTTATGTCGGCCTGGATGCAGGTAAAAAGGGGATCAACATGAGCCGGATTATGCGAACTTTCTATAAGTTCCAGCATGAGGTGTTTCATCCCGACAAATTAAAAGAAGTTCTCGAGCAGTATCAGGAAGATCTTGAAAGCCGGTCTGCATTTCTGAAGCTTTCTTTCAGCTACCCAATGCTTCAAGAAAGTCTACGATCCGGAATGAGTGGGTATCAGTACTACAATGTAGCAATTGAAGGGAAACTAGATGAAAACGGAGTGTTTACCCGGTTCGTGCATCTCGATTTTGAGTACAGCAGTGCATGTCCCTGCTCATTTGAATTGGCTGAACACGCTCGAGAGACACGTGATGTGGCTGCCATTCCCCACAGCCAGAGAAGCGTGGCAAGTATAACTGTTCAGCTAAACAGTGAAATGATGATTGATGACATGGTTCAGATTTGCCGAGACGCTCTTAAAACCGAAACGCAAGTCATGGTAAAGCGTGAGGATGAACAGGCGTTTGCCGAGCTTAATGGAGCGTACCAAAAATTTGTAGAGGACGCGGCACGCCTTCTCTATGATGAGCTAAACATGGATGAGCGGATTCGAGATTTTGTTGTGCGATGTGCCCATCTTGAAAGCTTGCACAGCCATGATGCCGTGAGCCGGATCTGCAAAGGTGTTCCAAACGGATTAAGATAGAAAGTTAGCCTGATGGAAAGAGCCGTCAATGGGTTGCTAATTCGTTGAATTTAGATTTCATTATTCCCAAAATTCCTCAAACAAAAAAGGCGATTGAAATATCAATCGCCTTTCTCTTTCTTTGAATTCTGATTAAACATTCAGAGCCTTATCAATGAGGTTTTTCTGCTCCACTTCGTGGATTTTCTTCTGTCCGGCAGCCGGTGATGCAGAAGCCAGTCGTCCGGCATAGGTCAGATTTTGTCCTTTCTTCAGAAGCTCCATAAACCTTGGTGCGGCATACGTCCAGGCTCCCATATTTTTGGGTTCTTCCTGGCACCAGACAATTTCCTTCACGTGTTTCATCTCGTTCAGATAAGCTTCGATATCCTTGTCAGGGAATGGATAAAACTGCTCAAGCCGGGCAATAGCTACATTTCCGAGTCCGCGTTCCTCCCGCTCCTTGTAAAGATCGTAATAAACCTTTCCGGAGCAGATCACAATGCGATCAACCGTTTTCGGATCTTCTACTTGCTGATCTTTGATGAACGGCATGAATTTACCATTTGCCAGTTCTTCAACGTTGCAAACTGCCAAAGGATGGCGCAGCAGACTCTTGGGAGACATAATAACCAGCGGCTTCTTATTTTTCTGAAGTGTCTGTTTTCTGAGAATGTGGAAGTACTGGGTCGGTGTGGTCAGATTTGCAATCTGCATGTTGTCCTCTGCACAGAGCTGAAGGAATCGTTCGAGCCGGGCAGAAGAGTGTTCCGGGCCTTGCCCCTCATAACCGTGCGGAAGAGTCATAACCAAAGCTGATTTCTGACCCCACTTTGCTTCAGATGCAGAAATAAATTGATCAATAATGATTTGTGCACCGTTTACAAAATCCCCGAACTGAGCTTCCCAAATGACCAGGGAGTCCAGCTTGGCAGCTGAGTATCCAAATTCAAAACCCAAAGCTGAAAATTCACTCAGCAGACTGTTATAGGGGTAAAAAGGCCCCTGTTCTTCCGATAGGTTGTTGAGTGGTATAAACCGCTGGGCTGTTTCCGTACCGTGCAAAACAACATGACGGTGTGAAAACGTACCTCGTTCCACATCCTGACCTGTTAAACGGATTGTATGGCCGCCCTTCAGGATTGAACCGAAGGCGAGTGCCTCTGCAAATCCCCAGTCAATTTTCTTCTCATTTTTCTGAGCGGCATCAGCTCTTTTTGCCAGCTGACGCAGAAGTTTGGGGTTTGCATCAAAATTCTTGGGAACCGTATTCAGTTTTACGGCAATCTCTTTAAGATCGTCTACAGAATAGGTTGTGTCCGGAAACTCATCTCGCTCTTTCTGCAACTCTTCTGTACGATCCAGCATTTTATCTGTTACTTCAAGTGCCGGTGAGCTTTTTGCATCATCAAAAGCTTCATTCAGAAGTTCATCAAACTCATCAAATATTGCCTGAATTTCCTCTTCGTTAAATTCACCTTTTCTCAAAAGCTCTTTTACATAGATATCGCGAACAGGGTCATGACTTTCGATCTCCTTGTACATGCCGGGTTGCGTGAATGCAGGCTCATCACCTTCATTATGACCATGTTTTCTGTAGCAGATCAGGTCAATAACCACATCCTTGCCAAACTTCTGTCGATACTCAAGAGCCATGTTGATTGCATGAACGGCTGCTTCGGGATCATCTCCATTCACATGAAAGATGGGAGCCAGGATCATTTTAGCAAGGTCAGAGGCATATTCGGTTGATCGGGCATCTTCGGGCAGCGTGGTAAAACCAATCTGATTGTTGATGATAATATGTATGGTTCCACCTGTTTCGTAACCACGCAGTTGCGACATATTCAATGTTTCAGCAACAACACCCTGACCGGCAAATGCAGCGTCTCCGTGCATCAGAACCGGAACAATCTTCTCTTTCGCATTCACTCCTTCATAGTGATCCTGGTTAGCACGCGTGGCTCCTTCCACGACAGGATTAACCGCTTCAAGGTGGCTTGGATTTGGAAGAAGCTCTAATTGAATCGTTTTTCCAGTCTTGGTTTTGTACTCACCTTTTGAACCGAGGTGATATTTCACATCGCCGGAGCCCTGGATGGTATCCGGATCGATATTTCCTTCAAAATCGGCGAATACTTTCCGGTAAGGCTTGTTCATAATATTCACGAGAATATTTAATCTGCCTCTGTGGGCCATACCGAGGAAAAACTTTTCAATATCCTTCTCACCGGCTTTTTCCATGAGAAAGTGCATCATGGGAATCAGAGTGTCAGCACCCTCAAGAGAGAAGCGCTTATGGCCGATGTACTTTTTGTGCAGAAACTGCTCAAAAGCCATTGCCTGATTTAGCTTGTGCAGAATTCCTTCTTTCTCCTCTTTAGACAGGTTCGGACTATTTGTAGTCGATTCCATCGTTTCACGCAGGAATCTGCGTTCATTCAGATCAAGCAGGTGCTTGTATTCCACACCGATTTTACCACAATAGGTACTGCGAAGCAGTTGAATGATATCCCGCAGTTTTGCAGTTTTTTTACCGCCTAACCCGTTACAGAAAAATTCCCGGTCCAGATCCCATAGGGTGAGTCCGTAATATTCCAGGTCCAGTTCAGGGCTTTTGCCGGGTCCGGAACCAAGCGGATCCAAATCGGCAAGAACGTGTCCTCGCATTCGATACATGTTCATCAGGCGCCAGACGGCAATAGCACGCCGGTCCTGCTCTAATGTGTTTGCTTTTCCGCTGAGCTGACCTTCATATTTATCTTCGCCGTAAGGCAGCGGCTCATATGGAATTTCAAGATCACGGAAAATGGTGTCGTAAAAATCCTCTTCACCATTCAGCAAGCTGTGAACTTTCTGAAGGAACATCCCTGACTCGGCACCCTGAATGATTCTGTGGTCGTAGGTACAGGTAACGGTCATCACCTTGCTCACACCCAACTGGTTTAACACATCCTGGGCCATAGACTGAAATTCAGCCGGATAGTTAATTGCACCGGTGGCAATAATGGCACCTTGACCCTTCATCAGGCGTGGTACAGAAGAAACTGTTCCGATAGTACCCGGGTTGGTAACGCTAATAGTGGTATTTTGGAAGTCAGAAATTTCCAGTTTGCCATTTCGTGCCTTGTCAATCAACTCGGCATAGGCATACAGAAACTCTTTAAAGTTCATCTTATCAACGCCCTTGATGTTAGGCACAACAAGGTTTCTGGAACCATCACGGCTTTCCAGGTCAACTGCAATGCCGAGATTGATCTGTCCCGGTTTAACTTTAAAGTGAGAACCTTCCTGATTTACATAGTAGGAATTGATGTTTGGGAAATCCTTAAGTGCCCGAATAACAGCCCATGCGATAAAGTGAGTAAAGGACGCTTTCGGCTCGCCGCGTTTGAGCAGGTGAGTGTTTACGATGGAGCGGTCTTCCGTGAGCATTTTTACCGGTAGGACTCGCAGAGAGGTAGCCGTTGGCACCTCCACGCTTTCATCCATGTTGTCCACAATTTTGGAAGCAACACCTTTTATTTTTTGAAGTTCAGCACCTTCCGGTATATCCGGTTCATCGACTTGTTTCTTCTCTTTATCTTTTTTAGCAGGAGCCGGTTTACTCTCTTTCTGCTTTCTTTCTGAGGGAGCCGGCTGCTTGGAAAGTTGCTCCGGAGCTGGAATTTCATTGCCGTCAATCTGGTCGAAATACTTTCTCCAGTGATTGGGTACAGAGTCCGGGTTTGTTTGATACTGTTCGTAAAGCTCTTCTACCAGAGCGGAGTTTGGGCCGAATACAGATTCGAGTGATTTCAAAACGACGTTTGGGTCTTTAATTGAATTGGGTTAATAATGTATGGCAGATTGTATACTCACAATCCTCTATCGATAAAATTTTTATGTACTTAAGCTTCCTGAAAACTAAAGTGAAGCCTGCTTGCCTAACCTTTATTCACGTAAAATCGCTGTTGTTGAACATTAAAGAATTAACAAGTCTACAAATTAATCATTTAACTATTAAAATACGATGAATATCGGCTACTTTTAAAAGCGTTTTCTGATAAGAAATCTAAATTCATGAATGGTAATTCATTCATTATATTCAAGCCTGAAGAGTTAAATATATTATTGGATTAAAAAAGAAAAATATGAGCAGTACAAACGGCGAAAAAACAGGGGCAGAGAATATTTTATGGGATCTTTCTGATCTCTACAAATCACCGGATGATCCTCGTCTGAAAGATGACAAAAAGAGCATTATCACTGAGGCGGAAAGGTTTGCTGAAAAGTATCACGGCAGAGTTTCATCTCTTTCGGCAGCTGAATTTGCCGATGCATTGAGAGCGTACGAACAACTGATTCAAAAAGCAGGTAAAATTGGATCGTATGCGCATTTGATCTGGTCAACAAATACCGAGGATCCCGCTCTCGGAAAGCTGCTGCAGGAGGCCAATGAACTTGGATCGGAGCTGAGCCAGAAACTTGTCTTTTTTGATGTGGAGTGGATGAAGGTTGATGACGGCCGTGCAAACGAGCTTATTTTGTCTGAAGAGCTTGCCGGTTGGAAACACTACCTGAGAGTTTCACGACTCTATAAAGATCACACACTGTCGGAAGATGCCGAGCAGGTGATGAGTGCGAAATCGGTAACCGGTCGTTCCGCCTGGAACCGTTACTTTGATGAAACCCTGGGCGCCGCTCGTTTTGAGCTGGATGGTGAGGAGATGACCGAGCAACAGGTTCTGAGTAAACTGCACAGCCCCGACCGGGAACTTCGAAAGAGGGCACATGCTTCACTGACCAAGACTTTCAAAGAGCTGTCTAGAACGCTGACCTTTATTTTCAATACGCTGCTGGCAGACAAACATACAAACGATAAATTACGCGGTTATGAGAGCTGGATCACATCGCGGAACCTGTCAAACCAAACCGACAATGAAACCGTGGAGGCGCTGATATCTGCAGTGACCGGGCGGTATGAACTGGTTCAGAGATATTATAAACTGAAGCGGAAGCTGCTTGGAGTGGAAGAAATGTTTGACTACGATCGCTACGCACCCATAGCGAAGAACCGGGAGACAGTTCAGTGGGATGAGGCAAAGTCGATGGTACTGGAAGCCTATGGCGATTTTCATCCCCAGATGAAGTCAATTGCATCGGAGTTTTTTGAGAAGAAATGGATCGATGCAGCTATAAGACCGGGCAAACGGGGTGGAGCCTATTCTGCCAGCACGGTAACGAATGTTCACCCTTATGTGTTTATGAATTTTGACGGGCAGCTTCGGGATGTGCAGACGCTGGCGCACGAGCTGGGACACGGTGTTCATCAATATTTGTCGCGGAAACAGGGCGAGCTGCAATCGTCAACACCGCTCACGACTGCAGAAACCGCTTCCGTATTTGGCGAGATGCTGGTTTTTAACCGGCTCAAGGAGAGTATTGAAGATCCGAAAGAGAAACTGGCACTGCTGGTCAGTAAAATTGATGACACCATTGCAACTGTTTTCCGGCAGATTTCCATGAACCGCTTTGAGGACCGCATTCATACGGTTCGACGTGAACAGGGGGAACTGACAACCGAGCAATTTTCAGAACATTGGGTTGAGACACAGAACGCATTGTATGGAGATTCAGTAACCATTACCGATGAATACAAGCTGTGGTGGTGTTATATACCGCACTTTTTACATACACCGGGGTACGTCTATGCCTACGCATTTGGTGAGCTTCTGGTACTGGCCCTTTATGACTCATATAGAAATCAGAAGGATGGTTTTGCAGATAAATATTTAGAACTGCTTGAAGCGGGAGGATCGGACTGGCCGCATGAGATCGTAGCGAAAATGAATATCGATATTCGTGATGCGGAGTTTTGGAACCGTGGACTCGATCTATTTGAATCGATGATTGAAGAGGCTGAAAATCTTGCAGAAACTCTCTAACCACACATCTACAGCTGATGGATAAAAAACGAGAAGACAAAGCACTTTTTGAGTTTAAACACGCCCTGGATGACATCGTGCAACTGCTCCGGAAATCGACCGAAGCAGACACTGTGTACATGTACTGGGTGAACCGGACACGTGAGCAGTTTGTGCTGGAGACCAATTCCACCATTTTGCCCAACGTAATGTTTAAAGACCGGATCAATTTCAAAGAGTATTTTCTGAACGGTTTTAAAGAGATCGAACAGGTGATGCAGTTGAAAGTGGAGGACGATGTTGAGCTGGAAGAGCTGACACACTACCACGATTTTGTGCCGGTTCGGTTTTTAACGCTCGTGCCTTTCATCAACAATGGAGAGACTGTTGCGCTGACAGTGATTGAGACGGAGTTTCAGATCAATCTGTCAGATTACGAAGATGTTCTCTCCAGCTACAGGAATGCACTGGTCAACTTGCTGAATACCTACCTGGAGCTCACGGATCTGTACGATAAGCAGAAAGAGTGGCTCAAGTATGATATCGCCCTCGATAAGATCACCCCAAAAATGCACAAGGCCGAGATTCTGGAGCGGATGGCCATCGAGATGCAAAAGCTGGTACCGAATGGCGGGGTTACAATTGTGGCTCGCGGCATGGACTGTTGGAGCAGTGTTTACCGGACTGTTTACTCACCGGATCATCCGGCTTTGGGTTTAATGGTAGAGGAGAAAAGTATAGCGTACGACGCCCTGCAAAAAGGGACGGATCAGTTTACCATACATTTCAACCAAAATCCGAAAAGGATCTGCAGCGGAGAGTACAAAACAGAGGGTGCAACCTACGCCATCCCGATTTTAATGAACGACCGACGGCATGCAGTAATACTGGTAAGTCACCACAACCCGCTTGTATTCAAGGATTCGGTGAAGCACAAACTGAAAAATTTTGTCAGGATTGCCGCTCTTAATATTCAGATCAATCAGGGCAGGGTAGAGATGGATGAGGACCTGCTAACCAGTGAGTATGGCAGTTACATTCCGGAACTCTGGGAGCGAAGCCTGAATGTTCAGATTCGAAGATCGGGTATGACAGATGAGCGTGCCTGGTTCGGGTTTGCCGCAATAAACAATTTGCAGGAGATTCGTTCACGCCTGAGATTGGAAGACCTGAAACGACTTCAGAAGTCGGTAGTAAATATCATCAACCCGGGGCAGTACGGGCACAAGGGGATAATCGGATTTAACACCGATTACGTCTATTCCGTACTTCTGACAGGCAGCGATCCCGAAAGCGATCGAAAATGGAAAGATGCTGTACGGAATCAGCTGAAAAATCCCATTGAACTGCTGAACGGCCAAAAAGTTGAACTCAGCATGACATTCGGCCTGATCGATGTGGATGTATCTCTTGGAGATGTGTATGAACATATCAAAAAGGCGAAAAAAGTGTTGTCAGACTCCATGAAGGATCATCAGTCTCGCTCGGCAAGCAATTTTTAAAATAATAAGAGATTTCGAATGCCACGTTTTTTTACGATTGTTATTGATGGCCTCGGTATTGGGGCACAAGAGGATGCTGCCGAATATGGTGACGAAAACACCAATACGCTTGGGCATGTTTCAGAAGTATCCGATTGCAGAATGCCAAACTTTGAGAGGCTTGGGCTGGGGAATATTGAACCACTGGCTTCGGTTGACAAGTGTGATCAGCCAATCGGGAATTTTGGCAAAATGCGGGAAGTTTCGGCCGGAAAAGATTCTACTACCGGTCATTGGGAGATTGCCGGAATACACCTCCAAAAACCGTTTCCTACCTACCCTGAAGGATTTCCGGAAGAAGTGATAAAAGCCTTTTGCAAAAAAACAGGCACTGAAGGAGTTCTTGCAAATCTGCCATATTCCGGAACCGATGTCATCAGGGATTACGGTGATGAGCATCTGAAAACCGGAAAACCGATTGTCTATACTTCGGCCGACAGCGTTTTCCAGGTAGCCTGCCATGTGGATGTGATTCCCCTCGAAATGCTTTACGAATGGTGTGAATTTGCCCGGGAAATGGTGATGACGGGCGAGCATGGAGTGGGGCGCGTCATTGCGCGTCCATTTCACGGAGAATCCGGAAAATTTGAACGCCTTTCAGACGACCGTCATGATTTTTCACTTGAGCCACCAAAACCAAACCTGCTATCACTGCTTCAGGAACATGGTGTTAAAACCTATTCAATTGGTAAAATCATCGATCTGTTTGCAGAGGAGGGATTTGACCAGTTCCGCCGGACGAAGAGCAATGCAGAAGGGCTTTCTCAGACTCTCAGCCTGATGAGTGCCGGAATTGACAACAGTTTTGTGTTTGTGAACCTGATCGACACGGATCAAAAATATGGTCACCGGCAGGATCCGGATGGATTTGCTCGGTCGCTGGAAGAGATTGATCGGGCTGTACCGGCAATGCTCAATAAATTAAATGAAGAGGATGTGCTGATTTTCCTGGGCGATCACGGGAATGACCCGACGGATGACAGTACTGATCATACCCGGGAATTTGTACCCTTGATTGTTGTGGGAGGGACCGGAATGGCAGGAGAGGATTTGGGAATTCGAGACACATTTTCGGATGTATCCGCTTCCGTCCTCGATTTTTTTAATATCGATAACTCACTACCCGGCCGATCTTTTTTGAAATAGAATTAACCTGCCGGATTGAATTTGATATGAATTGAAGCTTGATCGTTTCATATTGGGTCATTTCCTGACTTCAGAGTTCATGCGGTCACATTATGCCGATACAGTAGAAAATCATTCAGCAGGGAACAAACAGGGTTTTTTCAGCTATCTGAATTGTAACCATAAATAGATGTCTGCACCTTGCAAATAGATTTCAAAAAAAGAGATTTTGTTTGTAACTTATGTAGTTCGAGTTTTGGTCGAAATAAAACATTCTTCAACCCCGCTCGTTGTCGAGTCAGATCACACAGGCGCAAGCACAATTTTTTAATCAAATCTTCTTAAAACGTGGCAAAAAGTTCAGGAATTTCTACCCGCGAATCTGAATCTTTAGATCGATACCTTCACGAAATTGGAAAAGAGAAACTCATTACCCCGGACGATGAAGTCCGTTTGGCGAAAGAGATTCAAAAAGGATCACAGAGAGCGCTCGAAGAGCTAACCAAAGCGAACCTTCGTTTTGTTGTATCTGTGGCAAAGCAGTATCAGAATCAGGGTTTATCTCTCGGAGACCTGATAAATGAGGGAAATCTCGGTCTGATTAAAGCCGCTAAGCGCTTTGATGAAACTCGTGGATTTAAGTTTATCTCCTACGCTGTATGGTGGATTCGTCAGTCTATACTTCAGGCACTTGCCGAGCAGAGCAGAATTGTTCGTCTGCCGCTGAACCGTGTAGGCGCACTCAACAAGATCGGTAAGGAGCTTTCCAAGCTGGAGCAGGAGTACGAACGTGTACCTTCTGCGGCGGAACTTGCCGAAAGCCTGGATATGACCGTATCGGAAGTTGCCGATACACTGAAAATTTCCGGTCGTCACCTCTCTATGGATGCACCGTTTGCGCAGGGAGAAGACAACCGCCTGCTGGACGTTCTAGAAAACGAGGAGATTCCCAATCCTGATAACGACTTGATGGGCGAATCGCTCAAGGTTGAAATCGAGCGGGCACTCTCCAAGCTGACCAAACGGGAAGCGGAAGTGATTCGACTCTATTTCGGAATCGGCCGTGAGCACTCTCTTACTCTTGAAGAGATCGGTGAGCGTTTTGACCTGACCCGTGAGCGTGTACGTCAGATTAAAGAAAAAGCACTTCGAAAACTCCGACATCACAATCGCAGCGCCGCGTTGAGAGCCTATTTGGGATAATCCGGCTGGATTTGATTGTTGAACTGCAGAATTATGAATTTTGAATGTTGAATTCTGAAATATGGTCTCTGAAGTGAATAGAGATCTGCTGTTTTTGCTTGAATTCTGTAATAAAGAAACCATTCTCAATTCAAGGACCCACCAACCTGCATAAGCACCATGCTGATGTAGATTCCATAATTTGCCATTCACATGAACATGTGATTTGCAGGAATGCGCGAAGTTGTTAGCTTTCCTGAATGATTTCGCGAATAATCACAATTATTACCCTGTTTCTGTTACTTTCAGCAGCCGGAACGGAACTGCTCAGGGGCCAGCTATTGCCATTTCGGAACTACTCTATTGAGAGCGGGCTGAGTGAGTCTGGCGGTCATGATCTGCTGCAGGACTCCAAAGGATATATCTGGGTAGCAACCGGTTATGGACTAAACCGGTTTGACGGTCAGCGGTTCCAGCAGTTTTATGAAGATAACGGCCTCGCCAACAACCGTGTTCATTCTTTGATGGAACATTCAAGCAATAAGGTATGGGCAGGTACAGAGGCCGGGATCTCGGTTGTGGAAGGGGATACACTGGTAACTCCCGAATATCTTGACGAATTGACCGGAAATTCGGTTCAGGCATTATTTGAAGATCGGTCGGGTAATATATGGGTTGGAACGGCAACCCGGGGCTTGTGGAAACTGGATCAAGAGAGGAATCTGGAAAACGTCAGTGAAAATCTGTTTCCATCCATAAAAGATGTGCAGGCAATTGATCAAACAGAAGATGGAGCAATTTGGGTAGCCGCAATGGAGGGTTTGGTACGAATAGAGGGGGATGACGCAACTATTTTTTCCGAAGATGACGGGCTTTCGGCTACCGAATTTCAGGCACTTTCGGTTGACCGCTACAATAGGGTGTGGGCCGGTTCAAATGAAGGATTGGTTCGATACGATCACGAATCATTCCGGCTGTTCGGGAGTGAAGAAAATCTTGACAACACACAGGTAACAACTATTTCTGTGCAAAATTACAGCACGATATGGGTTGGTACCGAGGGAGGACTCAATCGTTTTGATGGCAACAGCTTCCACGCCTACACTCGCGATCAGGGGCTGCCGGTAACGATCATCCGGTCAACCATGATAGACCGTGAAGGAAACCTCTGGATTGGAACACTCGGCTCCGGGATTTCTCACTACTCAGGCCCGGTTTTTCAAAGTTTCAATATCGATACCGGACTTCCCAACAATGTAGTCACCGGTTTTTTAGAAGACGAGCAGGGAAAGATCTGGATCGCTACCTACGGCGGTGGAATTGCGCTGTATGACGATGGCAGACTTTCAATACTGGATGAGTCGGATGGCTTAATAAATAACAAGGTGTACACATTTTTCAAAGACAGTGAGGATCGCATTTGGGTAGGTACGCGTGAGGGAATCAGTATTTATGACGACGGTGAGTTTGAAACCTATGAGGCGTTTGATATCGATTTCCGTTCTGTTCGAAAAATCTACCAGGATGATGAAACCGGGGAACTCTGGATAGCCACCTACAACGATGGGTTGTATCGTATTCGTGACGACGGTTATGAGCAATACAACACTTCAAATATTTTCCCTAATGATACGGTAATGGATATCAAGAAAGATGATGACGGTATTTACTGGTTTGCCACTTATGGCGGTGTGGCCCGGTATGAGGGTGAGGATTTCCAATTCATCACCATTGCTGATGACCTGCCGAGTAACGGTGTCATTCAAGTCTACATCGATCATGAAGGTGAAAAGTGGTTCTCAACCTTTAACGGTCCGGCACGTTACAGAGATGGAGAGGTGGAGCGGCTGATTCGTACGCGTCAAATTGATACCATCTTCTATTTTACCATTCAGGACGATGAACACCGATACTGGTTCGGCACAAACAAAGGATTGATTCAATTCCGGAAGGATGATTTTTACGCCTCGGAAACGGAGCTTGAGCGTATGTTCTCCTACCGATATTTCACAGCAAATCAAGGCTTGATCGCAAATGAACTAAATGCAGGTGGTTCATTCCGGGCATCTGACGGCAGTTTATGGCTTGGGACCGTTGAAGGTCTCAGTCGATTCGACACCGAACTGTTAAGTGTGAACAGTATTGCTCCGGGTTTGGAGTTTGAGGAGGTTCTGATTAGCGGTAATCTTGTAGATCCAAACCGGGAACACACCTTTACACATGATAATAACTTTTTGCAGGTATCATTTTCAGGACTCACATTCGAGGCTCCCGAACAGATTATCTACGAATACAGGCTCCGCGGTTTTGACGAGGAGTGGCAGTTAGGTCGGGAAAACACAGTTCGTTATCCGTCACTGCCGGCCGGTGAATATCGGTTTCAGGTACGTGCGTTTAACGCCGACGGTGCTGGTGGAGAGAAAACGGAACAGTTCTATTTTACCATTTTGCCGCCATTCTATTTTCAGTGGTGGTTTATACTCTCTATGCTTACACTGATGGTGGGCTTTGTGATGTTTATCATCCGGTATTACCGGGTGCGTAAACAGGTTGATATTGAAAAGATGAGAGTTCAAATTGCAAGTGATCTTCATGACGATGTCGGTTCTTCCCTGACGGAGCTTGCACTGCAGTCTGATTTTCTGCAGGCGTTTGAGATCGGTGATGATATGAGAAGTACACTTAAGCAGATGGGAGAACAGAGCCGTAAAATTGTAAGCAGCCTGGACGATATTGTCTGGTCGATCGATTCGCGAAATGATACGGCCGGAGACCTTACCGACCGCATGCAGGATTATGTGAACCAGATGTTCAGTAACGGTAAATGCAAGGTTATCTATCATTTTGATGAACTGGATATGGATGAAAAACTTCCGGTTCAGATTAAAGAGAACATCTATCTGATTTTTAAAGAAGCTGTTAACAATATTGTGAAACACTCCAATGCCACACGGGCGGATGTGCGTTTTTCGTTTAATGGCAGGGAGTTTGAGCTACTGGTTTCAGACAACGGAACCGGGATTGATAAAAACCGTAAAACCGGTCAGGGCCTGAATAATATTCAAATGCGGGCTGCTCGTGTGGGGGCTGATGTGGAAATCAACCCGGAGAAAGGTTTTTCAATCAGTGTGACTGGGAAATTATTGTGAACCAAGAAGAAGGAGATGGCATGATACAAGTAGGAATTGTAGAGGATAACACGAAAATCAGAAACCTGATTCAACGCTACCTGGATATGCAGGATGGGATTTCTTGCAAGGTGGCAGTAGATTCGGTTGAGGATATGCTCGAGCATCTCAAAAAGCATGATCACCCCGATATTATTCTGATGGATATCCAGCTTCCGGGCATGTCGGGTATTGATGGAATTGGTATCATCAAAAAAGATTATCCTGAGATTGATATCATTATGTTGACGGTATATCACGACTCACATAAAATTTTTGATTCACTGGTTGCCGGCGCATCAGGATATCTGTTGAAACACACATCACTCCCTGAAATCAAAGAGGCAGTTGAGGACCTTGCCAAGGGCGGTGCACCCATGTCGCCCCAGATTGCCCGAAAGGTGATTCAGTATTTTAACAAACCGGCTGTGAAGAAGAAGCCGGAGAGTGACTTGACAGCCCGTGAGCAGGATATTGTAAATGGCCTGGTGGACGGACTCAGCTATAAAATGATTGCCGACCGGTTCGACATCTCCATTGATACGGTCCGGGCTCATATCCGGAATATTTACAAAAAGCTGCATGTAAACTCCAAAGCCGAAGTGATTGCGAAATCGCTCAGAGGAGAGATTTGAATGTTGAATGTTGAATGATGAATTTTGAATATTGAAGTGAACGACACATAAACCATAGACCGTATAACGTGCGTCGCAAACCATACACCGCATATTCACAATGTTACGCTATTTTACATCTACTCACATGGATATGTGATACTATTTGTGAAACCAGGGTTGTATTTTAACTGTTGAAGGTACAGAACTGTTACTTTAGCCGGAGGCTGCTATGAAAAAACATATACAAAATATCGCTATTATTATTGCATCAGGACTCTTTTTGTCCGGTTGCTATACTCAAGTCAAAACCGTTGAATCCGATCGTGGATACTATCCTGCTTCGCAGCAAGAGCCGGATCGGCGTGCTCCAGTAGAGCAACGGCAGGGACAGATCGAAAATGAAGAAGATTATGAACTGGGTTATGAAGATGGATGGGTAGACGCGGAGGATTACTATTTTCAGGATTACGAAGCTAAAGAATGGTATTTGAACCATGGAATTAACCTGGCTCACGATCGTCATTACCGCCGGAGTTATCACACTTCTGTAAATTACCACTATTACGATCCGTTCTACTACAGCAGCTGGCGCCACGTACCTTATCACTACAGTTATTACGGATATCCTTACTACCACAGCTCATTTGCTGTGAGCTTTGGCTTCCATCGCCCTTACTATGGATTCTCCTTTGGCTGGGCATATTATGATCCTTACAGATTCTATTACGGACCAAGCTATGCTTATTATGGTGGTTATTATGGATATGGCGGATACTATAACCGACCTATCGTTGTCTACAATAACCGAGTTGTTCAACGGGATTACGGTCCAAGAAGCAACGGTCTGGCCTCTAGAGGTAATGTAAACCGCAGCCGAAGTTCTGCAGTATCCAGCAACAGGAGTGCGATTCGCAGCAACGCACGATCGTCTCAAGTAAACCGCAGCCGAAGTACGATCAACCGCAATCGATCGGCTAGTACAATTCGATCAAATGCATCGAGCCGAACAAACAGCCGCTCGACTGTTAATCGAAGCCGTACGAATACAAATCGTTCAAGCGGAACGGTAAACAGATCGAGAACAAATAATAACAGCAGCGGATCTGTTAACCGCAACCGGTCATCTTCGAACAACAGAAGTAATGGAACAGTAAATCGGAGTTCTTCTAACAATCGAAGCAGTGGAGCCGTGAAAAGAAGTTCATCAAACCGGTCGTCAGGTTCGAGCGCTAAAAGAAATCGGTCAAACAATGAGAGCAGCAGGGCAGTTGTTGCTCCGAGATCCAGCAGTGAACGAATTAATGTGAATGGAAGCACGGTTATTGACCGCAGGGCAATCAGAGTTAACCGGTCGGTGAACCGATCAGCTGTTGAGAGAAGAACGGAGACAGCAACGGTTCGAAATCGAATTGGATCAACCAAGCAAAATTCTCGTGGATCCTCAAAATTCTTCAAGTCGGTTGGGCGTATAGTAGGAAATACAGCTTTGGAAGGAATTAGCCGTAAGGTCACGAATCGTTCTTCCTCAATCAACGTGAACCGGTTCAGAAACAGTTCATCGTCAAGATCGGCTGTAAACCGTTCATCAAGTAACCGATCTAGAAGCGGGTCAGTGAGTCGATCTTCAAGCAACAACAGGTCAAGCAGCGGCAGTTCATCAAGAAACCGTTCATCCTCATCATCAAACAACCGAAATAATTAAGTGAATGTCTGATGTAGCCATTCTTACGGAGTGTTTGACAATCTAAACCGGATCATGCCGATTCTGACTCACGTAAGAATTGGCGAGATTTTTTGTTCGAATCTTTTTTAATAATCTACAGGAGACGTATGCGAAAAATTACCAAAATTCTTTACCTGCTTAGCATCTTCATACTTGTACTCGGGATGAAACAGAGTATAGGGCAGGATACTAATCCTAACAATTCCCTGCTATACAGCAACCAGGCTAATATGTTCAGTGACCAAAATGTAGCAATGGACCCTATAACCATTATCATGCCGGGAACTGCCTATGCTGCCGGTTTTGGCTCTTTTCTGGATAATCCTGCGTCTGCAGCTCTTTTCAGCGAAAGTTTTGGGGAGTTTGGTTTAGCATACAACAACGTTGATGAAACCGGTCAATTTGCTAATAGCAACCGGTCACTCAGCGACAACCAGTTTAACCTTGCAAACGCCGGCTTTATTTACTCCTTCCCAACGCAGCAGGGTAGCCTGGTTGTTGGAGCCGGGTATAACCAGCATACCGTGTTTAACCGATCACTTGGTTTTCGTGGCCGCAACGAGCAAACATCGATCACAGATCAGTTCAAGGCTCCCGGATCAACGTATGCAGATATCGCTTTTAACACGTTTGCTATCGATTACGGTGATGATGTTGAGGATTGGGACGAGTCGATTTTCCGGATCGGATTTGATGATTTCGGTGATTTTCTCGGAATTCAGCAGCAGGGTGAGATTTTTGAGAGTGGCTATGGTGGGGAGTACAGCTTTTTTGCAGCTACCGAATTTCAGGAGGATTTGATGGTTGGAGTTAGTCTGGGAATTCTGAACGGACGATACAAATATGATCGCCTGTTCCAGGAAGTGGATAATTTCAACGATTATGATAGTCAGTTCATCGATACCGATGATGATGGAAACGGGGATACCGACATTGATAACATACTCCTGCAAGATCAAATCCGTAGCGATTATTCAGGATTTAAACTGCGTACCGGGGTCATTTATCTGCTAAGCGACATGGTTCAACTGGGAGCGAGCTATACGCTTGGAACCCGGATGCAGATTGAAGAGCGGTTTGATGCCAATATCCAGACCACATTCGACAATGGAATTACCTACGAAGATGAGCTGAACAGCGAATTTACCTATTACGTGGAGATGCCTTCGCGTACTTCAGTCGGTTTTTCACTGCTTGATGTCGATGGAATCACGTTATCCGGTGCAGCAGAGTATGTAAATTACGCCGGTACCCGCATCGATTTTAACGATGGCAACCTGTTTGAGGATGAAATCGTGGAGAATGAGTTTATTGATACCAACTTCAAATCAGTTTGGAATTTGAGAGGAGGCTTGCAGTACGAAGTGAATGAAGGTCTATTTCTGAGAGGAGGATACAGCTATTTTCCAAGCAAGTTTGAAAACGGAACCGACGACCGGACTACCTTTTCTTTCGGTACAGGGTTGACCATATCACCCGGTGTTCAGCTCGATCTGGCAGCACAGTATACTGCTTGGGATGAAGTTTCTTCGGTATACGACTATGCCGACTACGACTACTCTTTACTGCCTGATGAAGCTCCAACAGCTACATTTCGTTCTGAAAATGCCAACAGGGAAGTTGATCGTTGGAAAATGCTGGCAACCATTCGGTTTAGCATGAATTGATATTTCTTTCTCAGAAATTTGCAATAATAGATTCGATCTCAAGCCTGAACGGGCCTTCCTGTTTGTCGCTGATCAAAAACCCAAACTGGTCGATTGCCGACCAATCGGGAGCAGGAACAAGGTCCGGCTTACGCCCGCGATATGTAGGAGAGAATCTGCCGGCCGGTAACATCACCTCCAGCCAGATATCCTTGACGGTGTCGAAGCGGGCTTCGTACCAGTAATCGGGTTTCCCTTTCGAGGCTTGCGGTCTCAATCTGAAGCTATACCGTTTTCCATCACCTTTTACACTCAGCTGAATGGTTTTAAATCCCTGAAGATTTAGTGACTCCTCATTTTTGACTGATGCAAAACCACCGTTGTTTTCAAGTGATAATGTTCCAAGAAAAATGGCATTGCCTTCTGCATTAATCTGAAACCGGCTTTCCGATACGCCCCCCATCACGCCATCATTGACGATTTGCCACTTTTGTGCGGCCAGGTTCGAGAAGTCTGTAATCAGTACTGTTGATTGGTTCATATAAAAAAACAGGTTTACAGATTGTAACACTCAACTTAACAGTTATAAGCTGAATATCAGGTAGACTATTTATTGACAATGGTCTCTTGAATAACGAACTGTTTAATTAGTTGATTGTCTATTTAACGTGAGTTTGACATAAGAATCATGAATATAATTGTCCCCTTCTTGAAAAAGGAGGGGACTTTTTCAATGGCTTTACATTTATTTTATATCTAACTCACGTTATTTAAAATATTCATTCATTAAAATTCATTACCTATGGACTCAAAATTCTTGAATCATCGATTATAAAAACCTCTTGCACTGTAGCTGACATAACCCAATTTAAGATTAAGGGTCATAACTTTTTTAAGTGGTCAGGCAGCACAATGCCGAGTCGCCCGGCTCGCTCTCTCCATTTTTGACGCGCCAGCTTCTGCATGTCTTCGATAGTGTCAATCTCATCTACAATTTCCATACCCAACAGGGTTTCCACCGCATCCTCCATGGTAACCACACCGGAAAAACCACCGTACTCGTCAACTACTACTGCAATATGTTCCTGATTTTCAAGAAACTTTTCGAATAACTCTTTTAAAGAAGCAGTCTCCGGAACAATCATAACATTACGGCGGATCTCCTTTAATGTTTTATCGCCATTGCCTTCAGAGAGATTGTAATAGAGATCATTCTTTAAAATATATCCTGTAATATCTTCTTCATTTTCTCCATAAATTGGGATACGTGATACATGCAATTCTTCCTTTCTCTCGAGAATTTCATGAATCGTCATATCTTGACGGAACTTAATGACGACAATTCTCGGAGTCATCACGTCGCGAACTTTAAGGGAACGGAATTTTATTAGGTTTTTAAAAATCTTGGATTCTCCTTCCTCAAAAACTCCCTCTTCAAAACCCAGTTCAGCCATTGCACTGAACTCCTCTCTGCTTACAGTCGGTCCTTTATCTTCTTTTGCCAGCCACTTGGTAATTCCCAAAGAGAGCAGTACCAGCGGATAAGTCAAATAGATTAGTACTTTGGTAGCATAGGCAGAAAATCCGGCCATTTCCTTCCAATAGGTCGCCCCCAGGGTTTTGGGGATAATTTCCGAAAAAATTAAAATGGCAAGGGTTAGTACAGCGGATGTAATACTCACATAGGCGTTGCCAAAGACTATCTGTGCCTGAGCACCGACACCGGCTGCCCCGACGGTATGCGCAATTGTATTCAGACTTAATATAGCTGAGAGAGGACGGTCGATGTCTTTCTTTAACTTCTTTAGTATTCCTCCCGCGCGTGGATTTTTCTTCTCCAGGACGGTTACAAATGACGAATTCATGGAGAGCAGCACTGCTTCCAGAATGGAACAGAGAAATGAGACCGCGAGAGCCAGGGCAAGGTAGATAAATAGTAAAGCCATATAAGGATAATTCAGTCACTTTTAGTTAAAAACAGGTTCTAAGATACAGGAAAAACTCGTTTATTGTCAGAAAGATGGAGATTAGTTCAAACCCGATTAATAGCTTAAATGTTAATGCTCCTGAATTCCCGATGCCGAAAAGTACACCGGCATACTTAATCTGCCACGAACAGCCGTCAGGTCTGATCTCTTTAACTGAATTATTCCCATCCATTGTGTAGATTACCCAAAACTGCAACGGTGCTGTATTCATCTGTACAGATAAACCATTACCTGATATTCTATTTTGGCCGATCAAATTATTCTTGGTGTAATACTATTTATCATGCTGGTCTTTTTTGTGATCGGCAAACCCCGGTACGATATTGTGGCGATATTTGGCTTGATAGCCGCTGCTCTTCTTGGCCTGGTTCCGGGAGATGAGGCATTTCGTGGGTTCGCACATCCCGCCGTCGTCACAATTGCTGCTGTACTCATTTTAAGCAGAGGTTTGATCAATGTTGGTGTTGTAGATATTGTGTCGAATCGGCTGGAGACTCTCGGTAGTAATCTCACCATGCAGGTAGCGGCTATTACTACACTTGTTGCGGTTTGTTCAGCATTTATGAACAATGTAGGAGCTCTTGCCCTGTTGATGCCGGTTTCCATAGAGCTTGCCCGTAAGTACGATCGCCCGCCGTCCCTGCTTTTGATGCCCCTCGCATTTGGCTCTCTATTGGGAGGGCTCATCACACTCATCGGTACTCCGCCAAATATTATCGTGGCCGGCTTTCGGGAAAATGCTTCTCCTTCGCCCTTTGGTATGCTGGATTTTGCATGGGTGGGTATTCCTGTAGCTATTGGCGGTATTCTGTTTATAACATTCTTTAGCCGGTATCTGGTGCCTCGAAGAAAAGGGCAAACCACTCGCGAAGATGTTTTTAAAATTGAAGATTATACGACGGAAGTGCGGGTGACCAAGGGGAGCCAGTTGGCTAACAAAACACTGGAAGAATTCAGAGATCAGAAGCAGAGAGATGTGGTGATAGCCAGCATTATTCGCGAATCAAAGAAGATTATTTCTCCCAAACGTACTGAAATCATACAAGTCGATGATTTACTGATTGTCCAGGCAGATGCCCAGGACCTGGTCAAATTTCTTAATAAAAACAATCTTGTATTGGAGGGTGCGAATAAATCGGGAGAGGAGAATATCGATTCAGATGAAGTCCGAATGATAGAGGCTGTTATCATGCCGGATTCCCTGCTGGTATCAAAAAATGTAAGAGATCTGGATCTGCGCTGGAGATATGGTGTGAACCTGCTGGCTGTTGCAAGAAGGGGCAAAAGGATTGGGAAACGGTTGGCCAAGATTCAGTTCAAACCCGGAGATGTGCTGCTGATTCAGGTTCAGCAGGGTAATCTGCACGACACTCTTCAGCAGCTGAATCTGGTGATGCTTAATGACCGGGAAAACTTTTTAAGCAGGAAGCGGAATTTATGGGGAGCATTGGCAATTTTTGCGCTGGCTGTCACGCTATCTACACTGAACCTGATGCGGATTGAGATTGCCCTGGCAGGGGCCGCGGCAACATTTGCGCTTTTTCGTTTTGTACGATTGAGAGAACTCTACCAGGCTATCAACTGGCCGGTGGTTGTTTTCCTGGGTGCGATGATTCCGGTTGCTGAAGCACTGGAACCAACCGGAACAGCAGATTTAATCTCATCACTGCTCTTGGAATACAGCGACCAAATGGCACCGTATATGATTGTGGGTTCCGTGCTTTTGACCACTATGATGCTGGCGAACCTGGTTAATAAAGTCTCTGCCGTTCTGATGGCACCGATTGCAATCAATATGGCGAGAAATCTGGAGGTATCGGCCGATCCTCTTCTGATGGCGGTGGCAATCGGGGCGACGTGTGCTTTTTTGACGCCGCTTGGTCATCAGTGCAATATCCTGGTGATGGGACCCGGTGGATACGGCTTTACCGACTATTGGAAGCTCGGTCTTCCACTCACCATCATAGTTACACTCATTGCCGTTCCGGCTATTCTCTGGGCTTGGCCAATGTGATATTTTGATTGGGAGAGGATATAGCACAAGCCCCGGGCTTCAGCTCTTCAGCACACAGGCAGAGAATCCAGTAAGTTTATTTTAAAATGGCCATATAACCGGGATCAGCATCGTAGCGATGATCCAGAAAATAATATTGATGGGAAGCCCCACTTTTGTGAAATCGGTAAACTTATACTGCCCGGCACCAAAAACAAGTGTATTTGCATGATGGCCAAAAGGTGTCAGGAATGCCAGGGATGCCGCATAGGAAACACTGATCAAAAAAGGCTCGGGATTTACGCCAATGGAATCCGCTATTTGAATTGCGAGGGGAGCCACAAGAGCTGCGGACGCGTTGGTGGACATAATGGCCGACATCAGCATTGTAAGAAGATAAAAACCGGCAAGCATGGCGTGGGGACCAAAGTCCTCCAGGTTGTTGATAAGTGTTTCGGCCATCAGGGTAGCGGCTCCCGTTTTATCCATGGCAAGGCCGAGCGGAATCACACCGGCAAGCAGCACGATAATCTTCCAGTTTATAGCTTCATATGCCTCCTCTGTTGTAATGCATCCGGTGAGAATCATCAGGATAACGCCGGCCCCGGCGCTAATGGCAATGGACAGTAGTTCGAGAGCGGCAACAGTTACAACACTTAATAATATTCCCAGTGCAATAAAGGTTTTGTCGCTCCTTTTCTCCATCACATTAAGTTTGGACGCCACGATGAACGTAGATTCCTTATCCAGCTCCTGAATACGATCGGAGCTAAGACTAAGCAACAGGGTATCGCCACCGGAGATGGTTATCTTTTTTAAATCGTCCCGTTTAATTTCACCTTTCTGTCGAATGGCCAGTGGGATTGCACCAAAACGCTCATAGAAATTTATGCCATCCAGCGTACTGCCATCAAGGGTAGAATCCGGAGACACAACCGCCTCAATAAGCGCATCACGACCTTGTTCAAGGTCAATATCTTCCCATTCTTTTGCCACCGCCGGAGAGTAGCCCTTATTCTGAAGAAGCTTATTAATTTCTTTAGGATTTCCCTTTATTCGTAAAATGTCACCAGCTTCAATTTCAACATCTGAACGCTGAGCTGACCTGTTGCTGCCGGGTTTAATAATTCGAAGAACATCCAGGTCAAACTGTTTTGTAAGTTTATCTTTATCAAACGTCTTGCCTATAAGTGGTGATTCCGGTTCGATAATTACATCGGTGAGGTAGCCCTCCAACTCATAATCCTTGGTAAGTTCTTCCTTCCTATTAGATCGACGGGAGGGTAGCATTTTGAAGCCAAACAAAAACAGGAACAGGTAGCCGGCAATGAGCAGGGCAATTCCGACAGGTGCAAAATCAAACATTCCGAATGATGCAACTCCTCTTTCGTCAGCAATAGAAGCAACCAGCAGGTTGGTGGATGTTCCGATCAAGGTTGAGATTCCGCCCATGATGGCCGCAAATGAAACAGGCATTAACAATTTTGAAGGGCTGACTCCAATTTTTGAAGCCACTCCGATCAGAATAGGAATGAAGATGATCACAACGGCTGTGTTATTCATAATCGCAGACATAACGCTGATAAACAGCATCATTACCAGCATCCAGAAATGAAAATTTTCCTGAAGGCGCCCGGCAAAATAGTCACCGGCTTTATTGAGGATACCGGTGCGCCTCAATCCTTCACTAAGTACAAACATGGAGGCAATGGCCACCGTGGCCGGGTGACTGATTCCGGAGAACCCCTCTTCAAATGTGAGAATGCCTGAGATTAGAAGAGAAAAAAGCAAGATCATTGCGGCGACATCAAACGAGACATAATTCGTTACAAAAAGTATAAATGCAGCAATGAGCAGAATAAATACAAAAATGATCTCAAACGACATGGTCAGTAAATAGTCTGTTTCAGGAAATCTATCATTGCAAAGAATATCGTAACCGTCTTAGTAGTAAATATAGCAACGAATGGTATCGAAAACAGATTCCATTGACTCATTCGTCCCTTCAGGTGATAAATGAACCTTATGGAATACACTCCTCATTTCGGCAAGATTTTGGAACTCACCCCCTGTCCCCCTCTCTCCACTCCGCCAGCCGGCGGATCATAAAGGGGGGGCGTTTTAAACTAAATTTCGTTCTGCGTACTTCGTATACCGCACTTCGTATCTCGATTGACGAATCACCGATGGACCGAACTGCGATGGGCGATTTGAATTTTTGAATGATGAGTATGGAGTAACTGCAATCCGCACCCTGCAGGGGTGCAATATGAATAGCCCCAGGTGAAGTGAAATGAAACCTGGGGGGTAAAGACGAGTCTAAAATGAGTTCGCCGAAGAGAGAGATAGGTTTGGAGTGGTGGATTGAATTGAGGCGGTGTTGGCGAGATCTCATTTTACGATCTATTCTCCAATACTTTTAGGTTGATTTCAATGGCCCCAAAAATCAAGTCGGGTATAAAGATTTTCATACTTAGAAAATCGGAATACCGGTTGGTATGAAAAGACCTCTATATATAAAACTGATCACATCTTATTCTTTTACTTCACCGGTTCAGTCCGCCATAAACCATTGGCGCAGAAAGATTTTTTTAAAACTCCTAAAATCAAAAAACTCATTTATATACCCATCGGTTAGACCTTACCGGGGAATGTTAATTTGGTAATCATTGAAACTGCATCGGATTTGAGCCGTAGTGTGAATGGAACAAGGACCTAATGACAAAAATTGAAAACATGGAGTTATTTGCTACAAAATATTACAGAAATCTTTTCTCGCTCATCTTTCTATTCACCGGTGTTTTAGGTTCATCCGGTGCTTTTGCCAACGAATCCCTGAGCCTTCTGCAGGGCAGTGACGTTCAATCAGACAGTGTCAAAATCGATAAACCTGAAGACTACCGGCTGGATGCTTATCGGGTAGATCAAAATGCCATCACTATTGATGGAAGCCTGGATGAATCGGTCTGGGAATCAGCTCGTGTGGCTACGAATTTTACTCAACACACTCCTGATACAGGGGAGCCGGCATCAGAGAAAACAGAAGTCCGGTTTCTTTATGATGATAACTATCTCTATATCGGAGCCCGAATGTATGACAGCTCACCGGACAAAATTGCGTCAACGCTTTTTCGTCGCGATGGGAATGAGTACAGTGACTGGTTTTTGGTTGGGATTGACAGCTACAACGACAACCGCACGGCTTTTGTGTTTGGTTTGAATCCACGCGGGGTACGGAAAGACTATCTGATTTACAACGACAATCAGGACGATATGAGCTGGGATGCCGTTTGGGAAGCCTCCGCAACAGTTGATGACAAGGGGTGGACTGCCGAACTCAGAATCCCGCTTTCTCAACTTCGATATAATGGCGATGCCGGTGAAGTCAAAAGCTGGGGCATCAATTTTTCCAGGGAGATTGCCCGCGACGGTGAGTCCTCATTCTGGGCACCGACACTTCCCGACGATTCAGGGATTGTTTCCCATTTTGGTCGAATCAACAATCTGCGTGAATTGCCGGAGACAAACAGGCTGGAGGTTTTGCCATATCTTTCCGGACAACTCGATCGCAAGCCGGGTGATCAAGTAAATCCATTCTATGAACAACACGATGCGTCGATTAAGCTGGGAGGTGACATTAAGTACGGTATCAATTCCAATATGACACTGACAGCAACGGTGAATCCCGATTTTGCACAGGTGGAGGTGGATCCGGCCGTGGTGAATCTCTCTGCCTTTGAGACATTTTATCCGGAACGCCGGCCATTTTTCCTGGAGGGATCAGAAATTTTCAGCTTTGGATTTAACAGCAATATCGATCTGGGTGATACACCCCGTCTATTCTACTCCAGAAGAATTGGTCGGGCGCCTCAGGGGTCTCTGCCCGGCGATCCCGAGTATACAGACCGGCCATCACAGACTCCAATCGCCGGAGCTGTGAAACTTAGCGGTAAATCATCGAACGGCTGGTCGGTAGGCCTGATCAACGCACTTTCTTTGGAACAGGATGCTCGCTACAGCCCGGACGGCAGTGAGATACAAAATATCGCTGTTGAGCCGCTTAGCAACTATACGGTCGGAAGGGTAAAGCGTGATTTCCGGGAGGGACACACCGTTGTGGGATTGATGGCGAACAGCCTCTATCGTGATCTTTCTGCGCCCACACTTGAATCGACCCTGACTGACCAAGCTTTCAGCGGCGGGCTTGATTTTGAGCACTCCTGGCAGGATCGCAAGTACCGTTTCAACGGTCGTTTTGCGGGAAGTCATGTAAGCGGGGAACCTGAGGTGATCGCCCAACTTCAGCGCTCCAGCGCTCGTTACTACCAGCGGCCCGATGCTGATCACCTGAATCTTGACCCAGATCTGACCAGCATGCAGGGAACCTACGGGGATGTGATGTTTACGTCTCAGACTCGTCACTGGATTAGTCAGTTCCGGGCCTACCAGATCAGCCCCGGTTTTGAGGTGAATGATATGGGGTTTCAGTCGGCAGCCGATCGCCGTGCAGTAACTGGAATGCTGATCCATACTCAGCCCAATCCCATTGGTATACTGCGGAATTTCAATGTTTGGGCAGCTACGGCAAGCACATGGAATACGGACGGTAATTATGTGATGAATCTGCACGGCACCGGGGGATACGTTCGGTTTCAGAATTTCTGGAGCGTGAATTACGAACTGCTTGGAAGCATGCGATCCCTTGACGACCGTCTGACCCGAGGCGGGCCACTTGCACAAAGTCCATCATCGATGCGGTTGAACATGAATGTAAATACCGATTCCAGAAAGGATTTCAGAGTGAGTGTTCGTTCCAATCAAACCCGGACAGAACTGGGTGAGTGGAATCAATATTATAGTTTATCCCTGAAATATCGTCCGCATCCGGCGGCTTCTATCTCCCTGGAGCCTTCACTCTCCAAAAACTTCAATAAAACACAATTTATAACCAAAGTTTCGGATCCTGATGCAGTTTCCACATATGGAAACCGTTATGTGTTTTCGGAGCTCGATCAAACCACGCTGGCAACGGCCATTCGGATGGAGTGGACCTTTACACCCGATATCAGCCTTCAGATGTTCGCTCAACCGTTTGTGTCTGTCGGATCTTTCGACAAGTTTAAGCAGCTCGATCGACCTGAGAGCATGGACTATTCCGTCTACGGTGAGGACACCGGATCGGTCAGCTATGATGAGGATACAGACCGGTACGTAGTTGATCCCGACGGAAGCGGGAACGCAACATTTGGTTTTGGGAATCCGGATTTCAATTTTCGGTCGTTGCGCGGGAATGCCGTGGTTCGGTGGGAGTTCCGGCCCGGGTCCACACTCTATTTTGTGTGGCAGCAAAACCGCTCCAGCCGGGAATCAATCGGAAGCCTCAACATGACTCATGATTACGGAGAGCTGTTCCGCACACCTGCTGATCACACTTTTTTGGTGAAATTTTCCTATTGGCTGGGATATTAAGGTGAACCCTAAATTCCTCGTCCCGGAGCTTTGCTCCGGCGGCGACAACTACTCAGCTCCGCTGCTTGCAAGGCTGAAGGACGCATCTTAGATCAAACCCTCCCTTTGCCTAGACTTCGGAAGGCAAGCGTGTTCCCTCTTTCCTCATTACATTGGCAAGAGGGGAGACGTTATAAATCTTTTTTGACGATGAACAATCTCCTGAGGACTGGCCTGTTTTTTCCTTTTCTATGCAAAGTATCGAGGCTGGGGAATGGTAAAGGGTTCGGTTTCCGTTGAACCTTTGTGGCGACTCAAACCTCACTATATAGAACACTGAGTGATGAATCTGTGAAGAAACGCGCAGAGGAGTGGACGGTCTATCTATCGTTCACATTCTTTTTGGGGCATCTTCTACTGATTTTTCTTCGCAACACCTTCCCGGAAATCAGCTACCTTCAGCCACTCAACAGCAATTACCTATCTGCGCTCTACACACCGTTCAGCATTATTCTGGTGTATGAGGTGTATCTGCTGATCTTAGCTCTGCCTCTTTCCTTTACAAACTCCATTCAGAAGCAGTACGAAATAATTTCCCTGATTATCATCCGGCGGGTTTTCAAGGATATCTCCATGTTTGACGATTTTGATGAGCTTGCCGAACAGCTGGATGTGATTATTCAGCTTGCATCCGATCTCGGAAGTGGTCTGCTGCTTTTTCTGTTAGTCGGTGTCTACTACCATGTCAGCCAGCGGCGAAGATCTATCCGGAAGCTTAGTGAAGAGCAGATCCGGAGGTTTGTTTACATTAAAGAACGGGTAGCGTTAATTCTGCTTTTTGTGTTCTCTGTACTCACACTTATCTCCGTTTATCAGTTTTCGACAGAGGTGTATCGGCTTCTGGTGTATGATGAGATTTTTGACCTGGATCTGAATGTTATCTTCTTTGTTGAATTTTATACGGTAATGATCTTCTCCGATGTCTTTATTTTCATTGCTTCCTTTATGTTTAGCAACACTTACGCCCGGCTATTGCGAAACGCAGGATTTGTTTCCTCTACAGTGATCCTGCGTATTTCGCTATCGGCCAACCCGGAACTGAGCGGGTGGATTGCTGCCACCGCACTGCTAACAGGGATCATTTCCCAGTCCATCTATGTCTATTTTAGCCGGTTGGAAGAAAAAGGAGGGTAGGGAGTCATATCTTCCTCGTCCCGGAGCTCTGCTCCGGAGACGACCACTACGCAGCTCCGCTGCGTGCAGGTTCCAGGACGCAGGCTTCAGATTAGATCAAACCCGTTACATGTTGTTTTTAATAGCGATTTTGATTTTATCGCCTCAACTTAGTTGGGACTTCAAAAAATCTCTCTGCTCGGTGGATAGGTGATAACGAATTTCTTACCCCGGGTTTCGCTACGCTACACCCAGTGCTATTGATATGTTGCCCCGATGGGGAAGGAATGATTGTCCATTTTTTTGTAGCAAGTCCACTCCAGTTGGTTTTGGAACTCACCCCCTGTCCCCCTCTCTCCTTCCCGAATGCTTTCGGGATTCGCAAAGAGGGGGAACGATTAAAATTTAATTTTTTGGTTTTCAAAACACTCCGAAGGAGTGGAATATGATTAGCCTCGGGTGGAGCAAAGCGGAACCCGGGGTATGTGAGATGCCAAAAATGAGACCGCCGAACAGACGGAGTGGTTTGGAGTGGTGGATTGAATTGAGGCGGTGTTGCGGGAATCTCATTTCATATGATGTTCTTTGTCTCTTTTGTCTTGATACAAAAGAGACGTAAAAAATCAAGGCTGTGAGTAATCAACGGCGTTCACAGCCATGAGACGGAAAAACTCAAGGTCTGATGACTTGGAATTTCAATGGGTGATTTTTTTGGAGACGGGTGAGTTTTTCTTTTCATCTCCTGTCTGTTCTCTTTCTCCGTTGATTTCTTAAGGCCGGGTTTTCCCAGTTATCAGCGGGTAAGGTTACAGTGTATCAATAAAGATAAAACAGATCGTATACCATAAACTGTATTTCTATTGACGAATCATCGGTGGACCGAACGGCGATGGACGATTTGAATAATGTTTTGAATATCCGGAAATATATCAACTCAGTAAGCCGTATAACGTACGCCTTTCATTGCTCGCTAGCAGGCTTCAACGATCTTTACAATAACCATCCAAAATACTCCTATTCCTTTTTGGAATTTCACAGGCCCTTATTATGTTTTCAAATTGCTCAAAGATTGTAACCTCAACCATTCGATGATTTTATCCATATGAATAAAAAAATTCTTCTCAACGAGTCCGACATTCCCACGCACTGGTATAATATTGTGGCTGACATGCCTAATAAGCCACTTCCACCGCTGAATCCAAAAACGAGACAGCCGGCCGGACCGGATGATCTCAGTCCGATCTTTCCAAAAGGACTGATTGAACAGGAGATGTCGGCCGAGCCGTATATTGAAATCCCTGATGAGGTGCGTGAAATTTATAAAATCTGGCGTCCCACACCGCTTTATCGGGCTACGGGTCTGGAAAAAATGCTTGATACACCCGCAAAAATCTATTACAAATATGAAGGAGTGAGTCCAAGCGGATCGCACAAACCGAATACTGCTGTACCACAGGCATACTATAACAAACAGGAGGGTGTGAAGAGCATCACTACTGAAACCGGAGCCGGTCAGTGGGGGACAGCACTGGCGTTTGCCTGCTCACAATTTGGGCTGAACTGTGAGGTTTATATGGTGCGAATCAGCTACGATCAGAAGCCCTACCGAAAGGTGATGATGAATACATTCGGGGCAGAAGTACACGCATCACCAAGCAACCGGACCGAAGCCGGCCGCCGGATTTTAGAAAAAACTCCTGACACAAACGGAAGTTTGGGAATTGCGATTTCAGAGGCGATTGAGCGCGCGGTGGGAGATGATCAAACCAAATATTCGCTGGGATCTGTCTTGAATCATGTATTGCTGCACCAAACCATCATCGGCCAGGAGACCATCAAGCAGATGGAGTATGCCGGGGACTATCCCGATGTAGTAGTGGCTCCCCTGGGAGGTGGATCAAACTTTGCGGGGATTTCTTTTCCATTTCTGAAAAACAATCTTACCGAAGGGCAAAAAACCCGTTTTGTTGCTGTTGAACCGGCGTCCTGTCCAAAACTGACTCGCGGTAAATTTATGTACGATCACGGTGATTCTGCCGGATACACACCGTTGCTTCCGATGTATACGCTGGGCCATAATTTTACCCCGGCAGCCATCCATGCCGGCGGACTTCGATACCATGGTGCGAGTGTACTCTGCAGCCAGCTGCTTAAGGATGACCTGATTGAAGCTACTGCCCTGCAACAGCTCGAATGTTTTGAAGCTGGGGTACTTTTTGCCAAGGCGGAAGGTATAATCGGAGCCCCCGAAGCTAATCATGCAATCGCGCAAGTGATCCGTGAGGCGAAGCAAGCCAAAGAGGAGGGAACAGAAAAAACAATTCTGTTTAACATGTGCGGACACGGTTTTGTAGATATGGCTGCTTATGATGACTATTTTGCCGGAAAGTTGAGCGATCATGTAATTGAAGAAGAGACGATTGCCGGTAACATTCGCGAGATTGAAGAGCTTCAGCCGGAGGGATAAACGGTTATGTGATGCAAATTTGCTGGTCCCGGAGCTTTGCTGCGTGCAGACGGAAGGTTGCTGGACACAGGCTTCAGGCTAGATCAAAACCGTTACATGTTGTTTTTAATAGCGATTTTGATTTTATCGCTTCAACTTAGTTGGAACTTCAAAAAACGCTCTTTGTTCGGCGGATAGGTGGTAACGAAATTCTTACCCCCGGATTACACCCGGGACTTTGGAACTCACCCCCCGACCCCTCTCTCTTCTCCGCCAGCCGGCGGATCATAAAGAGGGGGCGTTTTAAACTTAATTTTGTACTTCGTAAATCGTATAAGGTACTGCGTATCTCGATTGACGAATCACCGGTGGACGCAACTGAGATGGACGATTTGAATTTTTGAATGATGAGTAAGGAGTAACTGCATTCCGCACCCTGTAGGGGTGCAATATGAGTAGCCCCAGGTGAAGTGAAACGAAACCTGGGGGATTAAAGACACATCAATTTTTCCGCCGAAGAGAGGATTAGGTTTGAGGTTGGGAGTGGATTTGAGGCGGTAGGGCATGGATCATATTTCATACGTTATTCAGATCGTTTTGTCTTGATCCGGATAGTGCAGAGAAAAGAACACACCTCTGTATGCTTCGTTGAACACTCCGCATTCTGTCTCCTCTCAAGAGGAGATGCATTACAGTTCATTCGTTAAATCATGAAATGATGCGCGATTTTATATTCCGTTCATTTCTCCAGTCTGGTTTCGGACTCACCCCCTTACTTTGCCAAGGCTTCGAAAGGCAGGCTCATTCCCCTCTCTATTTACTGCGTTCATAAAGAGGGGGCGTTTTAAATAAACTTGGTTCTGCGCATTTCGAAGACCGTACTGCGTATCTCGTATGGCGAATCACCGATAGACCGAACTGCGATGGACGATTTGAATTTTTGAATGAAGAGTATGGAGTAACTGCAATCCGTACCCTGTAGGGGTGCAATATGAGTAGCCCCAGGTGAAGTGAAACGAAACCTGGGGGAGAGCGAGTCTAAAATGTGTCTGGATTTGCAACAAAAAAATGGACAGTGAATTAAGCCGCCAATGGTTGATTTATTTCCCCAAACTGCTCGGGGGTTAAGTAGTTCAGGTAGGAGTGCTTTCTTTTCTTATTATACCATACTTCAATA